>VFQQ010001590.1_pt1 | contig 30324 bp, 61 predicted proteins | sample 3512341 | NCBI WGS metagenome assembly VFQQ01 (sample SAMN10412373, study PRJNA504923) | tailings metagenome | isolation source: Relicate 2 Philex TSF1 revegetated site | place: Philippines: Tuba, Benguet | collected 2017-08-29
GCGTTGGCCTTGCGCCAGGGGCGGTCGGCGGCAGGCACATTGCAGCCAGCGCCAGGCGCAATGGAACAACCATAGCGAGCATACACAGCTCGAAGCACACGCACCGAGATGACTGCGTTGGCCTTGCGCCAGGGGCGGTCCACCGCAGAGGAGTTGGAGAAGCAGGTCATGAGGGAGAGGGTGTTTCCGGCCGCTCCGGCGGGGCCCTCCCAGCGGATGATGACGCTGTCGCCGTTGGGCACCGACACCTGCGCATGGGAATGGGTGTGGCAGGGTGCGCATGGGGACGCTGTCAAGTAGGGGTGCGAGGCAGGGAGGGGTTGGGAGGCAGGGCTGCAGGGCTGGCGGCTCCCGGTGCGCGGGAAGCCAGGGCTGAAGTGAAGTTAGCCGTGCACGGGTAGGCGGGAAGGAGGGCACCGCCCAGTGCGATCTTGCCTGCAAGCTGCCAGCCGGCTGACTGCCACTCCATCAAGCCCCTCCCAGGAGGGGTCCAGCAGCAGTGGTCCAGCCAGGGCATGCGCCTCGGCTGCTTAACCCACTCCCCCACTTCCCACACAAGTGCTTGCCTGTGGCAGGCACGCGCGATTTGTGAGGTCCACACACGGCAGCGGGTTGTATTCAGTGCCGCTGATGTTGAAGCTCAGGGTGATTGTGTAGGCCGGCGGCTGCAGGCTGGAGTAGTCTGCGCAGCAGGACAGATGGGTGTGGGGCATACGGTGAAGGCGGCGGCGGCGGCGGCGGCGGCAGGCCTGGTTGGGCTAGGCAACTGCTGGACGCGCGGGCAGGCGAGCCGTGGCGGCGGCGGCCAGGCTAGGGCAACTGCTGGTCGCTCGGGCAGGCTCGTGGCGATGACGGCGGCGGCGGCAGGCTCGGCCGGGCTAGGGCAACTGCTGGACGCAGTATAGCTGGACGCTCGGGCAGGCGGCGGCGGCGGCAGCGGCACAGGGCAGCGGCACTGCAGGCTCGCAGCTCACTTTGCGCCGCTGCTGCCAGGCCGCAGAAGCCCAGGAGGAGGAGGATACCGGCGCGGGCCATGGTGTGCAGCAGGGAGTGAGTGGGGTTTGGGACCGGGCGAAAGGCTGGCTTGGCGGAGCTGCAAGCTTGTCAAATGCGATGGGCGGGGCACGAGGCCCCTATACAAGCGGAATGAGCCGCTGCTCAGGTGCCCCTTGAGGCTGCTGAGCGATGCTGCGCCCTGGTGCTCGAGCGGCTCCTCAGCTCACCTGGCTCTCCTGGCCCCTTCCCACTCCTCATGTACTGACTTGCGGCCATGTGACGCCGCCATTCCTTCAAGCTTTGCCGGCGCTCGCAGCCAAACCCTGCTGGCAGCCCTCCCCGCTCCCAGCCTCCCGCCCCTGCAAGGACGACCGTGCCGTCACTCCAGGTGCGTGGTCAATGCAGCCGCTCGGCCAGCGGGCGGCAGCAGGGCCCCTGCCTGCTCCCGCCGCCGCCCTTACAGGCTATACACCGCCCGCCTGCCCGCCTGCGCCTGGTGCCGGAGACAGCGCTGACCCGAGGCTCAGCCTTGCCCTAGCTTCAGCCTGCTGGGAAGCCGCTTGCTCTGCTTGCTGGCGGGCGCGGTGGCAAGCCCACTGGCACAGCTGTTCCTGCTGTGGCAAGACTGCAGGCATGAGCTGCGTTGCTGCCTTGCCCTTCCTCTGCCGCGCAACCTCCACCCACTCGCCCGCTCTCTCACGCCCTGCGGTCCCCCCACCCCCCTGCTGCAGCCACCCTTCACACCACAGCCGCCCCCTCACCCCTCACCCGCCACCCATCACCACTTGAGCCAGCACCCAGCCAGCCGCCATGGTCGACGACAGCGCCCACGGTGCCAAGGTGGCCAAAGGGTCCCCCACCTTTAACGATGGAGCCTACTCAATGAGCGCCACCACGCCGCGCTTCAGCGTGCCGGTGGACTCTGAGAACAAGTGAGTCAGTGGTGGGGGAGCTTTGGGTGTATGGAGGGGATTAGGGTGCATGCAGCAGGGTGGTGGCCCACGGGCTGCTCACACCCGCCCAGCAGCGCCTCCAGTCCGTCCCAACCCCACCCTCCCATCTCCCACCCCCTCCTCCACCTCCCCACAGGTCCAAGGTGCTTAAGATCTGGTCGTTCCAGCGCCCCCACCACCTGTCCTTCCACCTGTCCTGGATGTCCTTCATGCTCGCCTTCTTCGCCACCTTTGCCGCCCCGCCCATGATGCCCGTCATCCGGTGAGTGACATGCATCCCAGCTCAATTAAGTGACAGCAGAACAGTGGACAACCCAAGAAACAGGCTTTGTTGGGCAAGGAGTCCCCCAGTGCTGTTGTGCGACTTGCTGACCAGTGCCCTCCTCTCACGCCCATGCAGCAACAACCTGGACTCGACCAGGCCTTGCACCACTGCCGTACCACCTGCCACCTTGGCTCTAGCGCAACGCCAGCACCAACTCAGTATTTCCTTCTAAATTCCTGCCGCAGCAACAACCTGGACCTCACCAAGCCCGACATTGGTGGCGCGTCCATCGCCGCCGTCACCGGCGCCGTCTTCTCCCGCATCCTGCTCGGCGCGGGTGGGTGCAACTTGTGGCTGAGCCGTGTGGCAAGAGTCCCTTCATTGCTGTGCAGCCGTGTTCCCCTGCATCCTGGCACTGCATTGCGCTGATCGTGCGTGAGCGTGCACGGCTATCGCTGCCCCCTTCGCACACTCTGCTGGCTGCGCACTCACACCTGCCGCGTCAACAACCCTCCCATAATCCCCCTCCCCCCGCAGTCTGCGACTCGTACGGCCCCCGCTACGGCCACGGCGTGCTGCAGCTGCTGTGCTCCGCCGCCACCTTTGCCATGGCCTCCATCACCAACGCCGCTGGCTTCATCATCTGCCGTATGTGAGTGCTCACAATCCTTCTGTCTGTCAAGAACAAGGTTTTGGCATCTGCCTTACCATCTGCCGCATGTGAGCAAAGAGGTTGGGCGCTGTGGCAGCGTGTTCTATTCCTCCTCGGTGCCCCCTTCTGCTGCCTGTCACTGCTTGGCGGTGCTGCCTTGTGTTCTGATCTGCAACCCAACCCAACCCAACCCAACCCAACCCAGGCCCACACCAGCCTTATCCGATTTCCTCCCCACCTCTCCTACAGGGTCATCGGCTTCTCGCTGGCCACCTTTGTGCCCTGCCAGTTCTGGTGCTCCGTCATGTTCAACGCCAAGATTGTGGGCACCGCCAACGCAGTGGCCGCCGGCTGGTGAGGGTCTGCCGGGCCTCTGGGCCTACCTTGCATGAGCGACAGCCTGCACCATCAGTTCCCTTGTATGTTGGAGCGCTTGCTTATGATGCCTCTGCACGACGCCCCTGTGCACGTGCACGTGTTCATGCTCCTAGCCAAGATGTTCCTCGCAGCTGCTCCGCCATCCCCCAACCCCACCGTTTGTCCCGTCCATTGCCGCAGGGGCAACATGGGCGCGGGCCTGACCCACCTCATCATGCCCTACATCTTTACCGGCATGGCCAGCCACCAGCCCGACTTCATCGCCTGGCGCTGCGCCTACTTCGTCCCCGGCTTCGCCCAGGTGCGCATTTGTTTCGCAACACAACACATAGTCGGCTTGAGAGCAGCTTGCGCTGCGCCTGCTTCGTCCCCGGTTTTGCCCAGGTGCGATGTCGCGCCGTCCTGTTTCTGCGGTGACACGCTGCTTCTCAGCCCGCCTGCTGCCCGTTGCCTGCGCTGCTGCCCACCTGTTAACCAAGTTCGCGCACACACTCATGCTGCACGACTCGTCTTTCTTCATTTGCTCGCAGATCATCATCGGCCTGCTGGTGCTCATGTTTGGCCAGGACCTGCCCGATGGTGAGCACCGGTCACGGTTTTGCTTTGTTGTATGAGCCAGCCGCACTGGCTTCGGCCTGCCCCTGTCCGGCAGAGCCACTGCAGCAAGCCACAGGGCGTGGTGTGCTGCCTCCCTGCTTCCCTTGGGCATAACTTGATCATGGATGCCTCCCTGCCCCCACCCTGCTCTCCCCCCAGGCAACTACGGCGCGCTGCGCAAGGCGGGCAAGAAGGACAAGGCCAAGACGCACATGGAGCTGCTGGCAGCCGTGAAGAACTACCGGTGAGCTGCGCTTGGAGATGTGCTAGCTTTCGCTAAATCAAGGCAAATAGCTGCAGGAAGTGGCGCATGTGGTTTTCTTGTCTGAGTGTGCGCTCAAGTGCGCCAAGGAGGTGCCTGCTTGCGGCGGCATCCTCATCAGAACCCCCCGCCCCTCCCTCACCCGCCCCGCCGCGCAGCACCTGGCTGCTTGTGCTGAACTACGGCTACTGCTTCGGCGTGGAGCTGACGGTGGACAACAACATCTCTCCCTACCTGTACGACCAGTTTGGCATCGACCTGCACCTGGCGGGTGCGCAGTTGTAGCTGGGTTGCTGACCTCCAGCAGGGGTTGCTGGTGGGCCGCTGTGGTGCTGCACTGCTGCCCAGCAATGCTCGCGGGCTGCTGTGCCAGCGCACCTGCCACTTGGCTGCGATGCATGCCATACGCGCAGCCCAGCCATCCACAAGATGTGCTACAGCGGCCAACGAATGCATTCCTTCTCTGCCCTTCCTCGTTCATTCCTCCAGGCGTGCTGGGCGCCGTGTTCGGCCTCTCCAACCTGTTTGCCCGTGCGCTGGGCGGCCTGGCATCAGACTACGCCTCCCGCCGCTTCGGCATGCGCGGCCGCCTCTGGACCCTGTGGATCGTGCAGAGCCTGGGTAAGCTTGTTACATGTTGTTCGCTGCAAAGTAAGAATTTGTTGGTTCAGCGGTGCTCGCTGGCGCGGCCGCCTGTGGACGCTGTGGACCGTGCAGAGCCTGGGTGAGCGCTTGTTGTTTGCTTCAAGGATGGATTTTGTTGGGCTCGGCGATGCCATGGCACACTTGCTCTTGACAGGTCCAGCTTTGTGCAAGAGTTCAGTGGTGTTTGAGCAGCAGTGCGCAAGCCTGAGAGGGTGCGGCTGCCGGCAGCTGCGCCAACTGCACCAACCCTTACTGCTGCCTGCCCCAATGTGCAGGCGGCGTGTGCTCCATCCTCATGTTCTACACCTCGCACTCCCTGGGAGCAACCATGGCGATCGTGGTCTGCTGGTCCATCTTCGTGCCCATGGGCTGCGGAGCCACCTATGTTGAGTATTTACTGCTGTGGCCGGCCCTTTGTTTGAGCGTTGCACTGCTAAGCAGCTCGCAGCGGGAGGGCCCTGCGGCCTGCAATGCAGCAGGTTTTGCATACTGGGCCATGCATTTGCTGCAGCCAGGAACGGCGCAACTCAGCATCACCGCCGCACCCTCTCATCCTCCACACCCCCTTGCTCCCCCCTCCCTTTGGTGCAAGCATTGCGCCGTTCATCACGCGGAGAGGCCTGGGCGTGGCCACCGGCCTCATTGGCGCCGGCGGTGAGCCACTTGGGGGGACACATTCCTGAGGCTGCTGGGTGACTGGTTGTGCGTGCGTACGTATGGTGGAGTTTCATTTGCATGTGGCTGTCCTGCTGCTGCTGTGACTCTTTCCTTTCTGCAACGAGTTGTGCCACGGCTGCCTTGCTCACTCCCACCCACCCTTTTGTTTCCGCGCTGCGCAGGAAACACTGGCTCCGCCATCACTCAGGCGCTGTTCTTCACCGGAACCTCCATGACCACCACTGAGGGCTTCAAGTGGGTGAGTGAAAGCTGAAGGGGGCTGGCTACAGCATTGAAGCGGGCAGTGAGTGGGCGATGCGTGTTGTGGTGGCGGCTTGGAGAGCGCGCAGGCGCAGGCGAAAGGGGGGCCGTAGTTGTGCCGCATGCGTCGCTGTCGTGAGCTGACCGGCCGCTGAGCCACGAGCCTGCGCTGGCATGTGTGAACCGCTGTCCTTCTGCTCGTCACTGTTGCAGATGGGTGTGATGATCCTTGCGGTGACGGCCACCCTCGTGCTCATGCACTTCCCCATGTGGTGAGTGGCCTGTGGCCGCTGGGCGAGGGCCTGCCGCTGCCGAGTGGGAGAACAGAGAGGATGCAATGAGCAGCCCAACATGTTGTACATGTTGTACCTACACAGTAGGCAGCAGGCAGCGCTCCTTAAATCGATCTCACAACGATCCGCCCCTCCTCGCGTCTCGCGCTGCAGGGGCGGCATGCTCACGCGCGCCAACCCCGAGGTCACAGAAGAGGAGTACTACTCGTGAGCCTTCCTTCTTATTGGACTCTGTTCTCTTGATTTACAAACCGGTGGTGCCGGCTTGCAATGTGCGCTCAGCTGTTCCTCAACCCTGGTTGCCCTGCCGGAAGGACGGCACACCCCTTGCCCTGCCCCCGAAAGCACGTGCCAACCGCTGCCGCCCCTGCATTCCCGCCTGCCGCAGGCGCGACTACACTGCTGCGGAGAAGGAGCAGGGCCTGCACCGCGCCATCCTCAACTGGTGAGCGAAGAATGAGACGGGGTGCAGCAGCTGCCGCTCAGCTCCCTGCTTCACCGCCCGACAGGGCTTATGGGCCGCCATGCCTGCCCGATCGGGGTTTTGACTCACCCGTTTCACCGCCCGCTTTCATTGTTTGCAGGGCCAGCGAGTCCCGCTCCAACCGCGGCTTCAAGGAGCAGCTGGCCAAGCTGTCGGCCGACCTCACTGCCGCAGCACCCACCACCGCTGCGGCGGTGTGAGCGCAGCAGGCTCAGCATGCTGAGCGCGCCTGCAGTCTGCTGCAGGCTGCGTGCTGCCGGAACTGTCCTCTGCAAGCCCCCCTGCACCCCACCTTGCAAATTGCCCCCCAATTGTACCATCATCGCCACCCACCGCCGCTCTCTGCCCTCACCAAACCCGAAACCAGCCCATTTGTTGCGCTTGTTTGTGCCCCTTTCATTGCCTGCTTTGCCGGCCGCCCAGCCACCCCCTGCTAATCCTACCTGGTGTCTCCTTCCCCTGTCCATCAATGGTACGTGCCCTTGACCCTGCTCACTAGCGCACTTCCCTTTAGTTCATCCCACCCACTTTCCCATGCCCTGCCGCTGTGAATTCATCCATTGCCCAGCTCTTTGCCCGGCCTCGCCGCCCCTCGGTTCCTCCTCCTGTATGCACCAGCGGTGCGCCCCTCTGCACTGGCCCCTTAGCAGTTGTACGCCTGCCTCGGCTCTAATGTAACGTGACATCTGCCAACTGTCTGAGAATCTGCGCTGGGCGGATGGGTGGAATACAGCTATGGCCGGCTTGGTGCCAGATTTGCTGCCACCTTAGCGTCAGAGGCGGCTGCCACCGCTGGCCAGATGGCAGCGGGCAGGGATGCTTTGCAGGCCTCTTGAGGCGCCATCGCCGGTTGCACAACAGCACACACTGCTTCTAGTTACAGCAACCCGTTGGGCCAGAGGAGCTGAAAAACAGGCAGGTCGCTTGAGCAGCACGCGACAGGGGCGCCGGAGCACGCTTGCACTCCATGTCCGAAAAAGGTGAGCATCGCAGCGATTTGTTAGGCGCCGGAACACCGGGAGAAGGCGGCGTCGGGCACTCGCGAGGAAGGGTCGGATGGCCGAGCTGCCTGTTATCACCCCGCCGAGAGTCGCAATCGAGTCGTAGCAACTCGTAGGCTCAGCTGGGCAAGCGATGACTGCGGCCGACGGGGGCCGCTTGCCGCCGCCGCCGCCGCCACCGCGCCCTGCCGCTGCATGGCGTCACTCATCCTGGGCTCCCTTTGCGTTCTGCAGGTGTCGACACCAAGGGCGTGCCATACCCGCCTCCGGGTGAGGCTAGCTGTGTTTCGTCGCATAATGCCGCATGGCCGCATGGCAGGCGCCGTCGCGGCTGCTGCCACATGCCTTGATAAGCGTCCCCTTCACAAAGGCTCCACCTTCCAAACTGCACTGCAGGCTACTACCCACCACCTGGAGCCTACCCACCCCCACCTCCACACGTGAGCAGCACCTCACCAGATTGACCTGCCGACGCCTGGAGCTTGCTCAGCGCCCGCCGCCCGCCCGCACAGCCTCGAGCAACAGCACGCTCTCATGCGCTGCGCCACGGACCTTGCCACGCCAACGAACAAACGCCACAGGCTCGGCTGTCTGTAACCTCCTCTTGCCTACCAACGTGCTGTGCTCTGCCTGCAGGGCTACCCGCCGCCGCCGCACGGGTATGCACCCCACGGCCATCCTCACGGCGCTTACGCCGCCCCGCCCCCGCAAACCGTCTACGTCCAGCAGTCGCCGCCCCACGACGCCGCGGCGGGCTGCTGCGCCGGCCTGTGAGTCGTGATGGAGACGAATGACGCTAAGGCCCGCAGCACAGCATGTGCAGCGTGCCGCAAAGCCCAGCGTGCTGCGCTTGGTGCAATCTCCCTAGTGATTTGCTTGCTGCCCTTTGCTTGACCTGCTTGTTATGCTTCCTCTCACCTGCTCTGCCCTTCCGCCACTGTGCCCGCAGGATGGCGGCGCTGTGCTGCTGCTGCGCCATGGAGGCCGCAACCGACGTGCTGTGCTGCTGCTGCCACATGTGCTGCAGCAGCTGAGCCGGCTGGTAGGCAGCAGCTGCAGCCCGCTGCCGCCAAGTGCCTGACATGCCCCGCACCGCTGGCCAGAACTGCATACCGTTTGAAGCGCTTGAGATGCCACCTTCCAGCTTACTCAATCCACTGTACACTTGGAATTGCCTTGTTTCCTGCCGCGTTGCATTCTGCTGACTATGCTTCTATCTTGTGATTAGTGCCCCCTCACTTCTTCAAGCGGATGGATAACCATCTATCCCAGAGAGTCCATGCACAGTGCACAGGTGCGCTGGTTGGCAGGCGTGGCCGCGGCTACCAGGGGGGAGAAGGCCGAGGAGAAAGAACCATGGAAGGCATATGGCGTGCACGTCTCGTGCGGCAATTCAGGCGTACGCCAGCGCCTGCGGTGCGTGCTGAGCGGCAGCAGCATGAGGGGAGGGGCTGCTGGAATGGGACACGCGGCAGCGGTCACTGGCCAACTGAAGGCGCCACACACATGGGTATCGTTGCGTGCGCCCTTGCCACCACTCCCGCATGCACACCGTCCAGCAGACTGAAAGCAGCCGTATACGAGCCACAGGGTGCTAGGGCTGGGCGGTTGGAAGATGCCGCTCCTCTGCCCACATGCGACCGTTTGCCAACGACCGCCATGTCAGACCCCTGTCAGCCGAAAGGGCAGGTTTTGCCGCAAAGGGTTCTTCATCTTCTCGCGTTTCCCGATCACCCCGAGCCGCAGCGTGCCCTGAAGCACGCTAATGCCCGCCGCCCGCCCGCCCTGCCCGGCGCCCACTCCGCCGCAGCCTCCAGCAGCCTGCGTGTCAGCGCGGCGACCCGGAGGCGCCGAGAACGGAGGTCCCGAGGGCAGGGTTGGCTTGGGAGCCACCCCGTCGCCGCCGCCGCTGCTGCCGCTGCGGCTGCACCAAGCCGCCTTCGTGCTGTCCACCGCCAGCCTGCTGATCAACCACACCAAGAACGGCGCTGGAGACCTGCTCGCGCTCAGCCTGTCGGCGCTAGCACACCTGGTTGGCACCGCCTTCATGCTGCTAGCGCCGCGCAACTACTGGCAGCAGAGGTGCGTGCAGGCTGCTGTGGTCACTTGACGGAGGCAATGTCGGCAGAGCATCCATGGCTGGCCTGCATCTGCAGACATGCCCGCTGGCCTGCCAGCATGCCATTTCAAACCCTGTTGGCGCCTGTCCGCCCCCATGCAGGTACTGGTTCCTGCCGGTTGTGCGCATGCTGCTGTACCTGTCCTATCGCCGCACCGGCATCCGCACCCCAAACCTGCTGGACCAACCGGCAACGCCTGGCGTGCTGGGCTTTGCCGCCGACGCGCTGCGCATCAGCCTGGGTGCGCTGCAAAGCGTGGGGACAGGCTGCGCTGCATTTTCTGCTTGCTTTGCATCCCCCGTCCAGCCTGGTCCTGCTGCCCCAATTCACACACTCACAACACGTCACATGCCCCCACCCTGCTCGCAGGCACCCGTGCCCTGGGCCTGGCAATGGCTGGCCTGGTCCTGAGCGAGCCGCCAGCGGCAACACTGCTGGTGCAAGCCGTGCTTGCGGCCTTGGTCACAGCTGGCAACAGCGCGGGCTACTGCAGCACCCCGCTGCTGGCCAGTCCGCTGAGCCGAGTGCGCATGCAGCGCCTGGCATCTGTGCTAGAGACCGCCACGCTGCCCGCTGCGGTCGCGCTGCAGCCGCTGCCTTCTGGAGCCTCGGCCCTGAGAGGCGGCCTGCCCATCCTTGAAGGTAAGGAGCTTGGAACTGAGCTATAAGCTATTAGCTGTAGCCAGCAAGCAAGGGCCCAGGAGGGTCGTACCCTGCATTCAGCTGCTGCTTGCCTCAGCTTCGCGCAGCAGCAGCAATACTCATTTGGTGCATCCATTGATGCGGCACATCAGCTGCAACAGCCATCCCCCTCCTTCCTGCCACCCGTTCTCCACCAAGCAGGCAGGCAGGAGGCGTGCCCGGCTGTCATCCCCTTTGTCACCTTTGTGCTGGCGGTCCTGCTGCCCACACTGGTCGCGCTGCGCAGCTGGCACCCGCCCATCGGCGCGCAGCAGGCACAGCAGGCACAGCAGGACTGCACCGTCCGTGACAGAGCGGCGGCGGCATTTGCAGCAGCGGATCACAGCCTGCACACGCTGCTGCTAGGCGGCTCGCGCTGGCGCCCACCGCTGGCGGTGTGGTACTGCTGCACCGCTGCCTGGTGGGCCTGTCGCTTCACGCCGGTCCGGCTGCAGGGCTGAGCGCCGCCATGCATAGCAAAAGTGCCTGCCATGTGTTGCTGGTGCTGGTGCTGCTGCTGCTGCTGCTGCTGCTGCTGCTGCTGCTGCTGCTGCGGGGAAGTGCTGCAAGTCGCTACCTCGCTCGGCACACCCCTCGCTTGCCTGACTTCACCTGCCTTTTAGTGCGATAGCAAATCACATTACAGAAGCCGTGGCAACACTTGGAAGACAGCGCAAGCACAAGGAGGAGACAATAGGGAAGGCAGTGGGAAGCAGTTGTAGCAGTATCACTTCAAGTTGGGCCCACGGCAGCAATTCCTGGGAGCAAATGGCCAGCAAATCAAAATCAATTGACACCCAGGCTGAAAACTCGGTGCTATGCACATGCAAGTGAGGTGTAAAGTCAGCAGCCAGCAAGGGCAGCACATCATTGCCACATCGCTGCTCATGGTGTAGAGATGTTGCGAGGAAGGATGGGTGGGAACTTGGATGAAAGGGGAGTTGCCGTCATGATCAACTCATGCAGGGACAGGTGGGCAAACGGTAGTGGGACATTGATGGACATGCGGATGGCAGGACCACCACGGTTGCATTCTTTGGGCAGCAATCGTCTCAGCCTAGGTAGGCCACTCAGTTCCAGCGGCCGCCGGCCTTGCGGCCCTGCCCGGCACGGGCACCGGTGCCGTCCTGGGGACGCACAGGATCGGTGCGCAGGCGCTGGGGGCCAGAGCCGTCCTTCAGGGGGGCAGGAGTGTGGATGCGCTGGCCCAGCTGGCGCTTGGGGGTGGGGGAGCTGGCACCGGTGCCGTCCTGAGGACGCACGGGGTCGGTGCGCAGGCGCTGGGGGCCGGAGCCGTCCTTGACAGGGGTGGGGGTGTGGATGCCCAGAACCTGCAGAAGACAAGTTTGGAATCACAGCGGCGGGCAGGTGGTAGGGTGGTTAGCCGAATGCTGTACTACAGCACACCTAGTAGGTGGCTGGGAGGCAGCAAGGAGTAACCAGGAACAATGCAAAACCAGCCACACAATGTGCTGCCATGCTCACCTGACGGTTGGCGCCACGGGGGCGGGTGCCGTCGCAATCACCATCGCAGTTGCCGGCTCCCTTGGGTGCACCACTGTAGGGCAGGGAAGGGTACTACAGTTAAATTGACAGGCAGCAGAAGGAAGCAAGGCATGCTAGCCGAACAAGGCCATTCGCGCGCAGCACCAGCGGCGGCTGGTCGGCACTCACCGGCCCGTTCCGTTCTTAGGAGCAAGGGGGTCGGTGCGCAGGCGCTGGGGGCCAGAGCCGTCCTTCAGCGGGGCAGGAGTGTGGATGCCCTGGCCCAGCTGGCGCTTGGGGGTGGGGGAGCGGGCACCGGTGCCGTCCTGGGGGCGAGCAGGGTCGGTGCGCAGGCGCTGGGGGCCAGAGCCGTCCTTCACGGGGGTGGGGGTGTGGATGCCCAGCACCTGCGGAAGGATTTTTGAAAGGGGGGCAGGCAGGTGGTAGGGATGCCAATGTTTACGGCAGGAAGATGCTAATTGGGCATGTTTGTTGGCAGTCTAGCCGAGCAGCCTAGGAGGGAAAGGGGTGGGAGCAATCTTGCGCCGCCACAGCAAGAACATCCACACTGCTGCTGTGGTCACCTGACGGTTGGCGCCACGAACGCCGGTACCATCGCAGTCGCCATCGCAGTCTCCGGCGCCTTCGGGTGCACCACTGCAGGGCAGGGATGGGCAGTGCCGGTTGGATCAATGAGAAGCAGGCAGAGCTTGAATGCGCACACGACAGGGTGTCGGAAACGCTATCAAGCATGCAAGCAAGCCGGCATGCAGTTGCAATGGCGGGCAGGCTGCGCTTGGCGGCAGCAGCAGGGCTGCAGCAACAGGCGGCAGTGAGCAAGCGCATGAGCCACAATGGCAGCTGGTTGCCACTCACCGGCCCGTTCCGTTCTTGGGAGCAAGGGGGCCATCGCCATTCATCAGTCCGTTGCCCTCACCCTGCAGTGAAGCAAGGGAATGAACCGGTGAGGGCAGCAGTGGGTGGGTGATGGCCAATGCGGGCCACACACGTGGGCTGCCCCTCTCCAGCCCCTGGCTCAACATACGTTAACAACACGTTACCCAGCCTCGGCAGCTGCGACACCGGCTGCTCATGCAGCTGCCGCAGCTTGCCTGGGTCTTGCCGCCGTGGCGGCGCTGGCGGCCAGTGCCATCGTGCTTGGGTGTACCGTCGCAGTCGCCATCGCAGTCGGCAGCCCAGGTGGGGGCGCCACTGCAGGTGAGGCAGGGCAATGTTGGCAGGGGGCATGAGCACGCCTGGCAAAGACAGCACTAACATGCGGAAGGCCAGCATATTGCTGTAGGCAAGGGCGCCCGGCAGGCAGAGCAGGCGACTCATGGACATGCTAGCCTGCTGCAGGCGTTGATGGCAGGTGGCTACAGCGCCTTACCGGCCGGTGCCGTCCTGAGGCGCGAGCGGTCCTTGGCCGTCGCCCTGCGCAAGGAGTGCAGGCGGTATTGTGTCAAGCTCAGGGCAGCAGGGGAGGAGAAGGCCCCCAGGGAACGGGGCGTCTGAACAGGAGCAGAGTGCTACATGCCTGCTGGGCAGCAGCTGCTTAGTCCTATCTTGCATGCCTGCGGTCGGCCTGGGGCAGCTGCCGGACCACCTTCCACAGTGCTGTACCAGCGATGGGTGCGGCAGCGGCAAGCAAGGGCACACCTGCAGGCCGGTGCCGTTGCGGTTGGGAACGCCATCACGCTCACAGTCGCCGTCGCAGTTGGGACCTTGGCTGCGGGGGCGGAGGGCAGGGAGGCGGTGTGAGCTTTTTGCCAACATGTCTGTCTTGTAATCACGATGACCGCTGGGCGGCGGTCCAGCAGTGGCAGCTGCCGGCCCGTCGGAGCTAGCGGCTCTGCACCTTTCCGACATGCTCAACCCCTCCGGCATCAAATACTGCATGCAACTTTTTTGGTGTTGGTACACCAGCAGGAGGCATTGCTCACCAGAGGGCGGGCGCCGCCAGGGCGGCGAGCAGTAGGAGGAGGCACAGGTGCTTCATAGCTGGTGGGCGGGGGAGGTGCGCTGGGGCGGCTTCAAGGCCTATGAGGGAGCTGGCTGGACCGGCAAACGCACAGATCCGTTGACCAGGAAGTGGGAGGGTGGCAGCAGGGGCAAGCAGGAGAAGCCACTTGGGGCGGGGCGGCGGAAAGGCGGCAGGAGGGGTTGCAGTGGGTGTGAATGGAGCGGCAGGCGCGCAACCGCCCTTATATAGAACTTCCGTAACGCGCCCGTCTGACATGCAAGCAGCTGCGTGTGGAGCCGCAGCGCGCGCTGAGGTGAGGGCTTGGCTCAGGCTGACCCACTTCCTGCTAGGCCTGGCACGCACCATCCTGCTGTGTAATAGTGAAATCGATGGAACAGGCGTGGGGGAGGCGACAGCAAAGGCCGTTTGCGAACGCCTCACCTCAGCTTCCAAAGCCGCCCCGGCACAGGACCGCGGGCATGCATGCACTTGGAGGGCTCCCAGGACAATCGTACCACATTACAATGGCTGCTGTAGTAGCACGTCAAACGAAATGAAAGGCAAAGGGGTCTGGCAGGCATTGAAGCGCATCCATCGGAAGGGGGCCCGGACAGCGGGCTACAGAGTGAGTGCACTGTGCAGGGGCACGAGAGAAAACTGGGGCGCGGCGCGTGCAAGGTGGCGTGCGCATGGGCGCTGCTGCTGGCGTGCAGCCAATTCGCTGAACAAGCAATGTTATGTGTGGGGGGTATGTACGGTCAGCCGGGGCATGGGTGGAAGCGTGGGGGTGGGTGAAAGCGAGGGAGGGGGGCTGGTGGGGAAGACCTGGAGGGCAGGGCGGGCACAGCACCCGCGCTTGGAAGTTTGGAGGGACTACTTGCTCTTGACACGAGAATCAAAGCATCGGCGCTGATAGTACATGCAATGTGCAGAAGGGACGCTGGCAGGCGCTGCCGCTAGAAAGCGAGGCAGTTGTGTTACGGCTGTAGGACTGCCTGCCTGTCGCTCAGGGGCTGGACGCATCTGCGCCTGCCGGGGCGGCCGCGGTGGCGGCGGCTGCGCAGCAGCCGGCTGCCTTGAGCCAGGCGTCAATGCCGTCCTGGCTGGCCTCTGCCAGCGGGCACAGGCCTGCAGGGGTGGGGCGGGACAGGGATGGACAAGCAAGACGTCAGAGAAGCAGGGCATGCGCTCACAGTCACCCAGCCAGCTCGATGCAAGGAGCCTGCCCGCTGAAGGGGCAGTGCGCCCAGCTAACAGCATTCCTCCAGCACCAATGTGCTCACAAAACTCATCTAGCATCCATCATTCTTGCAGCAGCTCTCAAGCTCAAATGAATTTGCTCACCCACCCCACTCCACCCCAGCCTCAGCTGTTGCTGCCTCACCCGTGGTGTGCATCTCCAGCAGCAGCGACTGCAGGGCGGCGTTCTCGGCTTGCAGCGCTGCCAGCTCGCCCTTGAGCTGCTCAGTTCGCTCCTTCTTCCTGCAAGGAAGATGGCAGGCAGGTGGGCAGGGGAGGGCAAGCTTAGTGGGCAGGCTGTGGGTTGCAACCAGCACACAGGCAGGAAGGCAAGCAGGCAGCAGAAGGCAGGCGCAGGCGTTGTGCCCTCCAGCGCGGCGTGTCGCCCCTGCGCCTTGCAAGGCGAATCAGGGCAAGCAGCAGGCAGCACGCGAGAGGTAGGTCTCACTGCACAGACCAACTAGCTCATCGCTTCCACTTGATTGAAACCAGAAGGCACTCACTTGTAGTACGACTCGAGGGCGGCCTTGCGGTTGCGCTCCCGCCGCGCATCCGCCGCCTCCTCCTGCAGCAACAGGACGGATGCAAGCGCGAGGAGCGTGAGCGCAGGGGGTGGGAATGGCGCAGGGGGCAGGCAACAGGGGCAGACTGGCCGCTGGTCGGGCCAGCACGCTACGCGCTGGCCGCCGCTGCACAACCCAGAATGCCCACAATCGCTCGCCAGTGCCCCCACGCTGGACACAACCGCCGCCCAGCCAGCCAGCGGCCATGCAAGCTTGGCTCATTGTGTTCCCCTGTTCACCTGGGTGGCAAAAACGTACTTGGGCTTGGGGCCCCGCCCGCCCTGCTTGTAGTGCTGCACGCCAGAGGCTGACCCTTCCATGGTACCGCTGCTGCCGGCAGGCGCCACTGCCGCTGGTGCCGCGCCGGCCGATGCTGCCGGCGGGGTGCGCGGGTGGTGGATGCGCGGGCGGCCGCCCTTGCGGCGCGGCGCCTTGCCACCCGCCCCGCCGGTGGCCGGCTCGGCTGCTGCGCAGCCGGGGCTGGTGCCGCTGCTGCAGCGCGGCGAGGCGGCTGCTGCCGCCTGCAGCTGGCTGCTGGGGCCGGGGCTGGCGTGGCACGCTGAGAGCGGCGCCTGAGCCGGCGCCGCGGGTTGCAGGGTTGGCACGCCTGCAGCGGCGGCTGGTGGGCCCGCTGCGGGGGGCTGCAGCATGCAGGGCCACTCCTCAAAAGGGGCCAGCAAAGCGTCCAATCCAGCGTCTGTGAGGTCCAGCAGTGGCAGCGCCTCATCGACTGCCGAGTTGGCGGCCATCAAGTCCAGGCCGCTGCACCAGGGGTCGGGCTCAGCCGCTGCTGCTGCCGTGGCCGCTGGGCCGCAGCCGGGGAACGCCTGCAGCTGCTGCGGGGCTGCTGCCGCGACAACCGCACCGCCGTTGAAGCCGAGGCTGTGCTGCCAGTCTGTGGGGGCAAAGCAGAGAAATGGCAGCAGGGCAGGGGGCGGTTGGGCGGCAGGAGGGCTGCGCATGCAGCAGCTGCCGGTGGGGACACCCAGCAAACATCAGCAGCACGACCGGCAAAGCATAGGTGCAGGCATCCAGCCAAGAACAGCATCAGCAGTACGCCTGGCACAGCACAGCACAGGGACGGCCCAGCCATGTGAAACCAGCCGTGCGCACGTGCTGCAAAGCGACAACCGAAGCCTGCCTTGTAAACCCACTGCAGCCCTTCCCTGCTGCCACTCACCCATGCTTGCTGCTGGGTCTCTCTTGGCGAGTGCTGTGCCTGCAATGGCAGGGGCACGTAGCTGCAGCTGCCAGGGCTGCCCGCCCGCTGCTGCCAGCTGGCCCGCCGCCGCCACGAGGGCTTGCCTGCTGCACAGAGAGCAACGCACCACACATCACACACCACTCAAGCACAGCACACACGAGGGAGGCTGGCGCGCGGCCGCGGGCAGCGAGCGCGTGGCGTGGGGGTGGGGGTGAGTGCCCGTCTGACCGGGCCGGAAGGGGTGGCGGGGCCGGCGCAAGGCCGGCCCCGTGGCAGCGTCGCCGAGCGTGCAAGCAGGAAGTCTCTCCTCCGCTGCGTGTGCCAGGCCAGGCGCGTCTTGGACTGCCGCGGGCTGGTGGCTGCGCTGGTGGCTGGGTTGCGGCTGGCATGGTCAGCTGGGCAAGCAGTGCGGTGGCGGCGGCTGGCGGCCGCTGCCGCTCGAGTGCCGCAGCAGGTTGATGTTGGCAAGCTGGGCATTGCAAGCTGCCTGCCGTAGGGCAGTGCTACAAGCTGGCAGGGGCCGCAAGTGAGGCAGGCTGCCGCTGGTCAGCTAGCAAGCAGTGCAGCGGCGGCGGCCGGCGGCGGCCGCGAGTGCTGCAGGCTGCGATCTGCTGCCCGCCGCGCGCCTGGCCTGGGCACCGAGCGGGCTCCCCCATGGGCGAGAGCAGGAGGCTCCTGTGCAGAGGCAGAGGGAGATGGGCGCGAGGCCCCAACGCATTCCCGACGGCGTGCTAACGCATCCGAGTATGAGGGTTTATTTCTCAGCCGGCTACAATTACTTGTAAGCCTAGCTCCCCTTGCGTTGTTTGTTTGGTTAGTGAGGGTTGAAATGCGACAGAGAAGGCGCGTGCAGCGTGCAGCAGGCGTGCACGGCGGCGGGGCCCAGCCGAGCGCGCAAGGCGCCGGGCCAGGCCCCAATGCATGTGCGCAGCAGGCAGCAGCAGCAGTCACACAACAGCAGGCTGCAGGCCAGGCAGAGAGACAGGCTGCGGGCCAAGCAGAGCGGCAGACCGACAGCCGCAAGATGCGACCGGGGTCGCCGCTCGCCGACAGCGGCGCAGCGGCAACTGCGGCGCCCGCGCTTGCTAGAGCCTCACCTCAAGCCACCGGGCGCGCCGGGCACGGGTTTCAGGGCCGGCAGGCAGAGGGATGGCAGCTGCTCTAAGGTGCCGCTGCTCCAGCCACTGCGGGGGGCGGGTCGCGGCACGCACGGGTCAGATCTGGATCCGATGACAGGGTGAAACGGCCACGCGAGCCTTGCAGACAGGCCAGTGGCCAGGGGCGTGGGTTGCTTGGGGGAGGGTCCCCAACGCTCACCTGCTGCTGGTGCTGCCACTGGGTCGGGCATCTGGACACGGCCCAGCCGCGTGGAGCGGCGCTGGGGCCTGGGCGGCGGCCAGCATGGACTCTGCGAGCCTGCCGGTGGTCCTAGAGAGCCGCTGGAGACGTGTGTGGTTGTGTGAGAGTCTGACAGGCGCGGTGAGGAGCCGATCGTTGCGCGAACTGCCTAGGCGGGGGCTGGGAGCAGCTCTGAGGCTGGGATGACGCTGTGCGGCGGCGCAGCAGGGACTTCATGATGCGCTCCCGCGCTGCAAAACCCTGCAGACCGCCCACGCTGGCTCCTAGCGCGATGTGCAGCTGGCCCAGCGCGCGGACGGGTCGTCTCGGCAAGGGCGGCGGCGGCGCACGCCACAACGGTGGCCACGTGCTGCCCTCGCCCGCAGCCAGGTAACCCGGAAGATTGCTCTGCCTGCCACGGTAGGCCTCCCCCAGCCTGACCACCTGCTGACCGGGCAGCAAAGGCAACCAAGCTGCCGCACCTCCTTCAGTTCATCCCACCCACTTTCCCATCCCCTCTGCTCCTCCACCTGAATTCATTCACCCCTGGTGTGCCCCTCGGTGCTTCTGCTTTACATGTGGCTAGAAAAACCGGGGAACATTGGCATTAGCGGCGTAAAGAGTGCAGAGGCTAGTGGGCAGTTCGGGCAGAGAGGGCTGGGGCAGCAATGAAAGGACCATGGACAGGGGGCAGGTTTCAAGTCGGCGTATTGGCATGGAACGCGGGGTGCACAGCTACCTCTAGTGCACAAGAGCTGCGTCATAAAGTACAGGAGGGCAGGCATCAGCCGAGGCAGGCACGGCCAGCCAAAGCAGCCCGGCGGCGGCAGGTCATGCCGCGGCACCAGCGGGCTCCGCCGCCGGCGCCTGGCCCGCACTGGCTGGCACGTCAGGGGCTGGCACCGTCTTGGGCGTGGCTCCAAACTCGGAGATGAGCAGCTCGCGCAGGCGGGGCAGCAGGATGGACTCGTCCACGGGAATGCCGCGCTCAAACTCCTTGGCCAGCTGCAAACGGGAAGAAGGTAGAGATGACGTGGGTCAACGAGCCAGCTGCATGGGAAGCGCCAGGCGCTGGTTTCGAAGGGTCATACCTCGCCCTGCCGCAGCAGGACTGACGGCCATGGCCAGCTGGACAGCCGAGCAGCAGCCCGCCCACCTCTGGGTTCTCGCCGATCTTGCCGCCCAGGAAGATCTTGACGCCCTCCACCGCCTTGCCGTCCAGCTTGGCGGGGGCGCCCATCAGGCCAATGTCGCCCACTTGCGCCTGCGCACAGGAAACGCGAGGAGTAGAGGAACTGTTGAAGCAACGTGGTGTGCCATCCTGATTGGCAGGGGCGCCCTTCAGGCCGATTCGCCCACTTGCGCCTGCAGCCAAAAGAGGTGACAGGAGCAGGAAACGGCGCCAGTGAGAGTGGCCAGGACAGCAGCAGGCGGGGGCATCCATCTGGCCAATGCTGCCCACCTGGGCATGCCCAAATCAGCCGGCTGCTGGCCCCAGCAGACCAGCACAATCACACCCCAGGGGAGCAGACATGCTGCTGTGTCGTCCCAACCCGTTCACCTGGCCGCAGGAGTTGGGGCAGCCGGTCCAGTGCATGCGCACCATGCGCGGCACATCCAGCTCCGACTCCAGCTTGCGCACCACCTGCATAATTGGGGCATTTGAGCAAACAGCGCATTGAAGAACAGCACGCACGAGTTGCGTCCAAATGTGCAGTGTCAACTGGGCCGCATCCACCTCCGTCTGCCGCTTGACAGCCACTGACTGCATGCAGCAGTGTGCTGTGACCAGCGCCCGGAAGCTTGGAGTGCATAGCTGACCAGCGCGGCTTGTGCGCCGTCAAGCTCCCCCTATCGCTCAAATTGATCAGGTAGCACAACCAACTGCAGAAGCTATTGAAACACAGCGCACCTCCAGCGCCCGGTTCTTGGTCTCCACCAGCGCCAGGGGGCAGAACTGCGCTCCGGTGCACGACACCAGGCCGCGCAGCAGGTTGCCTGCAACACAGCGGGCAGGGCAGGAAAGGTGAGGGAGCGTGCTTGAGCACGGTGCTGGCTGCCTAGCTGGATCGCCAGTATGCTGTGTTCTGCTTTGTTGTGCACATTGTCAACGCACCGTGCACATTGTCAATGCACACGGGAGCGGTGGAACAGCGGGCCTTGCTGCACCCAAGTCCCTTGCCGCTGCCTTGCTCCCACATCAAACACACAACAGCTGACTCACCGCCGTGCACGGGGAAGCGCTGGAACAGCGCCCTTGCAACCAAATGCAGAAGCCCTGGTCACAAGAAAACCCCAGCTCACCGCCGTGCACGGGGAAGCGCTGGAACAGGGGGTCTGCCTGCAGCGCCGCCAGCCGCTCCTGGGGCACGTTGGGGAGGATGACGTTCTCCTCCACCGTGAACCGCACGCTGCCGTCGCCGTAGCTGCAGGAAGGAGGAGTAGGAGGACGCAGACAAGCAATAAGATGGTGGCAGCTGGGAGCTTGGGCTGACCACAGCCTCTGCGCTAATGCATGCATCAAGTCAATTACCGCTGCAGCACTTCTCAGATGCGCCCTACTAGCATCACTCACGCGTCTGCTGCGTCCGCCAGGGCGTAGAAGTCGCTGGCCAGCATGCGGCCCGCCGGCACGCACGCGCCCGCCCAGAATAGCCCCTCCTGCGCCTGCAGCAGAGGTTGACCAAGGAACTGAATATGAATTGATGTTGGTGAGTAATGGCAAGCACGTGCCCGCCCAGTACAGCCCCTCCTGCACCTGCGACAGGGTGTGAGACCCACCAGTATGCATGTGAGATCTTTCTCAAGAGAGGGCGAGAGGGGTTGGTCATGAGCATTGCAATGCAGGCACGAGACAAATCAGCCCATGTCCCCACATGCCCAGGCTTGCAAGAAGTCGGGTGTGCATCAGTGCCAGCTGCTGGCTTGCCAACCCAGCCCACCTGCGGGTGGATGCCCAGCACGTCCCGCCGCTCCCACACATCGTCGTACGCCGCATGCACCTGCGGGTCAGTGTGCATGCATGTGCAGGTTTGAGATCAGCTGAACATGCAGCAGATCGGCATATGCTCATGCACTGCAGGGTGGCCTGTGCAGAGCAGCCAATCGCATCCCTCAGCTGCAGCACCCACGACGCACCTCCCGCCGCAGCCTCTGCCCCATGCGCTGCTCGATGGCGGCGCGGAAGGCATTCACCCCCGCCAACAAGCAAAACCATTTATCATTTAGTTGGTAGCGACCCCAACGCACCTCCCGCCGCAGCGCCTGGCCCATGCGCTGCTCAATGGCGGCGCGGAAGGCACCCACGCCCATGGCCTCCACCAGCCACATCAGGCGGGCCTTCTGCCGGTCATCGCGGGCGCCGTGGTCCCTGTGAAGATAGAAGGTGCCCAGCATCGATTGTAAAGTTGCAGCGAGCAGAAGGAAGCTTGGCAGCCAAGGTGCAGGAGCAAAGGCGGCATGCTCGCATAGCAGCGTGGTCTGCAGCTGTCCCCGGCCAGGCAGCAGCACATCGGAAGGTCCGCTGGGCCCACCTGAACACCTCCAGCAGCGCGATGCAGTAGGGGACCACCTGGTCCTGCGTGAGGAACGTGTCGCCGCTGCAGCAGGAAAGGGGGCAAGAGGGGCGAGGACGTGTCGGGAGGTTGGACAACTGCATCAGAGGGTCAGGTGTGGCAGCCAGGCTGCTTGCCAGCCTGCCTGCCTTTCTGCAGAGTGCGGAGTGCCATACATTGAATTGCAAGTTGATTCGTCCCTGGCCCCCCCTTGCCCCTGATAACCGCGCTCCCGCCCGCTCCTCCCACCTGATGGACATCACGTTTCGCTTGATGGAGAAGTAGCCGCCCAGCTCGACGTTGAAGCCCACCTCCCCGCTCTCGGGGTCGCGCACAGCCTGTGGGAGGGGCAGAGGAAGCATTTCATGAGATTTGGAGGTTGTGTTGCAGTAGAAGGAATCAACGGCACAAAATGCAAATTGTATGGGGGTGCAGCTGATACAAACAGCCGCGGTCCCAGGCTGGAGTTGCGCACTTGCAAGCGCACACGCATAAGTCTATCGCACCCCAGCCGCAGGAAAGCAGCAGATCTGGCCTTGATCTCACCTTGAGGCCCACGTCGTTGATGTGGCAGTGCGCAAAGTCGTCGCGAGACGAGGAGATGCCGATGTTGATCTTGCGGGGCAGGTTGGTCAGCGCCGCATTGCCGGCGCCCTGGCTGGTGATGGCGTCGTTCAGGGCTGCAGACAGGTGGGGAGGACAGCAGAGGCGAGGCTGCTGAGTGATTGGGAGTAGATGCGGTGGAGCCTGGCCGCATACACCAGCGTCTGTAGGAAATGCAGCCAGGCGTGCATGCAAGAAGCGCAGCTGCCGAGCAGGCACCAACCAATGCATGCCACACCTGCACGCAGGGCATCCTCCAAAAATTGCAAGTAAGCAAAGCGCACCGTGGCACAGCGGGCGCGTGTCGATGAGTTCATGCGGGTCGATGCCGGCGATGGGGCTGCCGGTGATGTTGCGCACGTTGTCCATGCCGCTCTGCACAGCAGGCGCAGCAGGCGCAGCATGGGCATGGTCAGCAGGGGCAATGCCATTCCGCACATGTAGGTCATGCTGAGTTGTGCAGCACACCAGAGGCGTCAGGGAGGCGGAGGAGGCAGGTTCAGCAGCAGCAAGCAGAGCAGGGCTGCACACTCTGCTGGCACCTGGTTTCGCATCCCAGCCACATCGGCGGAAAGCCTGTTCCACCTGCACCTCTCACCATGAAGGAGGTGAGGCCGCGCTGGCGCAGGCCCTCGATGATCCGGTCAGCGTCCTCCAGCTGCACGCCGCGCAGCTGCACAGATGCAAGAACGGAAGGGCAGGGCGTGAGGGATCCGCTAGCTTTGCACTGAACACCCCAGTGCTACACCCCCAGCCGGGCAATGCAACATGGACACAAGCTGCACCCCGTTAATCTGTGCCTGCGCCCCCTCACCTGGATGTTGGCGCGCGTGGTGATGTCTGCGCAGCCGTCCTCGCCGTAAGGCGCGATACAGTCGCCCAGGAAGCGCAGCTGCTCGGACGTCAGCTCTCCGTTGGGCACCTGTTGTTAGGTGGTGGGAACCAGTTGGGCAACATGACGGCATGGCGATGTGGGGCTGGAAGCAGAGCACTTGCTCGCAAGCGAGCGAAGTGAGTGCGTTGGCAATCTCGTTGCAAGGCCCAGCCTGCCGCACCACCCACCTTGAGGCGCATCATGAAGCGGCCCGGCGTGCGCTTGCGGCGGTGGAACAGGCCTGCCCACTTGAGGCGCACATCCACGTCGTCGAGGTCCAGATCTTGCCAGCTAGTCTTGCCCTCCCTGCAGATGTGGGGGAGCAGAAGAACACCAGTGGTGCACAGGCTCACCCAGCACATTTTTAATTGCCTGCCAGCATGCAAGTAGCAGACCAATTGTCATGCCATGTCTGGTGATCGTTTCGGCCGGACGTGCGTCAGCGGCAAGTTTGCAAGGCTGCTGATGCCCAAATATACATGTGCCGCACCCACACCACGCACCGGATGAGGGCCGCCAGCTCGCTGACATCGTTCCACATGTGGCTGCCGCACTTCTCGTTCTTGGTCTTCTCAAACTTGGTGGACTTGCGGTCCAGGGCGCGCAGCTGCGGGGACGAGGTAGGCCAGGCAGAGTGGGCGGCGGGCGGTGCAAGGCGCGGTAGCGGCGGGCGGGGAGATGGGCGGGCTTTACAGCTGGGCAGGCATGAGCCTGCATCTGTGCTCAGCGCGGCAGCCTGCACCTGCCAGCCCGGACCCACAGCTCACCCGTGCGTCGTTGGACAGGTACTTGAGGCCGGAGCGCTCGAAATCGATGCCGAGCTCAGCCATCTTGGCAGCAACGTCTTCACTCAGCGCTGGCACATCCGCGCCAGGCGCCTCCACAGCGCGCCGCAACACCGAGCGACGGGGCGCGGCCGCATGCCGCGGCGCGCAGCTGGCAGAAGAGCCGTTTGTGCAGGTGCGAGCGGGCGCTGCCGGGCGGGCAGCAATGGCAGTGCGCATGCTGCAAAGCGGGTGTGCAAGGTGGCGGCGGTGAGCGGCGGCAAAGGTGGTGGCGGCGGCGGCAAAGGTAGCGGCGGCAGCAGCAGCGGCGCTCGGCTCCAGGCAGCAGCTCACGGCAATGCGCAGGAGCTGTGGGAGCAGAAGGGCCGCCAGCAAAAGGCACGGGCCAGGAACTCGGCGCGGGCGCTCCGGGCGGCTGGCGGGGTGAGTGTCAGCTGTAAACTACACTACTTAACACCATGCAGCGACTGAGCGCACCTGCAGCCGTCTGTGCGAGGGGACCGTAGAGCTGAGAGCTGAGCGGGAGGGCGGCTTGGGCTTCCTCACTGAAGGTCTGCAGCTGAAGTAGAATCAAGCTGATCAGAAGGCTGTAGGGGTGAGGAGGAGGGTAGGGTATGGAGGCATGGCGCTGGAGGTACCTCCTCTCATGCCGCTCGAGCGGCGAGGTCGCCGCCTGCGGTGCCCCAAGTCCATTTGCCTCTAAACTCAACTCAGCTCACGCCTGCCCCTTGGCTCCCCAGCGCCTCCCATGTAGATCGGGGCCTCCAAACCTGCGGTGCAGTGTGCGCTTGGCAAAAAGCCGCACCAGGTTTAGCCGGCGCTCCGCGCCTTTTGCCCTCGCCGCCAACATGGTCACCGCCAGCGCACTGGTGCAGGAGCCCGCTCCAGCCGCGGCGCTGAAGCGGCTGAGCGGCACGCCCGCCGCTGCCGGCGCCGGCCCGCCGCCAGAGCAGCCACTGTTGGTGCACGGCAGCGAGGAGTGGCGCCGCCACCTGCCGGTCACCGACATCCACCCCCACGACGAGGGCACCAAGGACGCGTGGATTCCGCGGTGCGCTTGGCGGGGCCGGCTGCAGAGGCGGCGCCACTGGGAGAGGTGCCGGCGCACAGCAGCGAGAGGGTACCACAGCTACGCCTGCCTTGCTTTCTTGCATCAGAATCGAGTGGTGGTGCATGCACCTTCCAGCTGGCCCCTTGGCCGCGGTGCCCACCCATCTGCCCGCTCGTCCAGCACCCACCCGCCCAAGTAGTCACCATGTCAACTGCCTCTCAGCTGCTTGCCCCAATTCCCCAAACTGCTCACTGCGCAGGCACCCAGACCTGATCCGCCTCACCGGCCGCCACCCCTTCAACTGCGAGCCCAACCCCGCCCGCCTGTTTGAGTCGTACATCACCCCGCCCTCCCTGCACTATGTGGGTGCTGGCGCTGCTACCGCTGCCGCCGCTGAGGGTGCTGCCGCTGCTGCTGCCGCGGGCGCTGCCGCTGCAAACCTGGTGCCTGTTGTGGGTGGCAAACTGCTGCCGCACTTGCCGCTGCCGCTGCTGTCGCCGACTGCAATCCCATTGTGGGCAGTGGGTGCTGGGCCGGTAGCAGCTCACGCAAAGCTGCCCTGCACCCGCCTCTGACCGCAGGTGCGCAACCACGGAGCGGTGCCGCGCATCGCATGGGAGGAGCACCGCCTCACAGTGAACGGTGCGCTTCGATTGTCTCTGAATGACTGGCTGATGAGCACAGCAGTTGCTGACAAATGCATGCACCGAGGGGGCACTGTCTGAGAGCGGAGCTGGTGCTGTGATTGGTGCCTTGCGTGCCTCCTGCCGTTCTGCCCCTGCGCTGCCAAGTTGGGGCTGGTATTACAGCACTTTCAGCCCCAACATTGGGTGCTGAGCATAGCTCATCCCTGCACATGTCTGCCTGCTCTGCCGCAGGCCTGGTGGGCAAGCCGACCACCTTCACAATGGACGACCTGCTGCAGCTGCCCTCGGTGGATGTGACCTGCACCCTCACCTGCGCCGGTGCGCCGCTGGGCTGCATGCGTTAGATTGGGAGTGTGCAGAAGATTGGACGGGTTGTTACTGCCAAGGCGCCGGATTTCAAATGACGACACCGCCTGCTGCCTAACCGAGCATTCCCACCTTGCCGCCTGCTGCAGGCAACCGCCGCAAGGAGCAGAACATGGTGAAGCAGACGATCGGCTTCAACTGGTACGCAGGCGGATGGGCATGCCTGGCGGGCCATGCTGCCTTGCAAGCGTGTGCTCCACTCTCCCCTGCCTCCCTGCCTCCCTGCCTCGCCTGACGCACAGTCTCCTGCTGCCTCCACAGCCTGCGCCGCACACTCATGCCCTGCCACCCGCCTGCCTCCTCCCTCCCTGCAGGGGCCCCGCCGGCACCAGCTGCTCCACTTGGACCGGTGTGCGGGTGTCAGACCTGCTGCGCCTGTGCGGCGTCAAGGGCATGGAGGAGGGCGCGCAGTTCGTCTGCTTCCGCGGCCCCAAGGGTAAGCACCTCCAGTTGCAGTAACGCATGCATGCGGGCCGCCAAGGGGCATGCTAACCGGCAAGCCAGCAGCTGCATATGCAGCACTAATAATGCTGCGGTGCGCACAAAGTCTGAATTGCCCTCGTTATCTGTCCCAGCAGGCGAGCTGCCCAAGTGCAAAGACTGCATTCAACCTGTGCCTTCTCCTCTTTTCCAACTTTCCTGCAGGCGAGCTGCCCAAGGGGGATGACGGCAGCTACGGCACTTCCATCACCTGGGCCAAGGCCATGGACCCCGCCTCGGATGTGAGCTGCTGCATCTAGTTGGCATTGCTGCACTGTCGCCGCTCCATTAGTCGCTGTCAAAAGGATGTGAGCTGAGGTGGTCCTCACCTCGGATGTAAGCTGCGCTTCCTGCCTGCCATCACCTGTTGCCTGACGCGTGTGCTGACCTGAACATGAACATCACTGACAGTGCTCTTTCCTGCTCCACCTTCTCTGCACATCAGGTCATCCTGGCATGCAGCTGCCAGCCGTGCGCGCCATCCAGCACACAGCATGATTGACTGGGTTGATATCTGCTTGCCCTTTGTTCTCCAGGTCATCCTGGCGTACAAGCAGAACGGGCGGCTGCTGACGCCCGACCACGGCTTTCCACTGCGGTAGGCTCCAGGCAGCACAGCACAGGGTCGCAGAAAGCAGTGCTCTCTTGCAGATGCTACGCCCTTGAGGTGCCACTCTTGCAAAGGTGCCCGGCCACTGCTGGACACTGCTCGCCTGTCCTTACTCAGTCTGCTCCTGGGCGCCCCTGTGCCCTGCAGGCTGATCATCCCCGGCTACATCGGCGGCCGCATGATCAAGTGGCTGGAGGAGATAACGGTGACCGAGGTAAGCTGCCTTTTGTACCCACAATCTTAGCAACCAAGTCGCCGATGGCTGCACCACGGCGATTAGTTCTCAGGGAACAGGCTGCACACAGCGACTGCCAGCCGACCATGCTTCTTTCGTCTGTGTTACTGATAACTACGTGCAGATTGAGAGCCAGAACTACTACCACTTCCATGACAACCGCGTGCTGCCCTCCCACGTGGACGAGGCGCTGGCGAACAAGGAGGGGTGGTGGTACAACCCGGACTTCATCATCAACGATCTCAACGTGCAGGCAAGCTGTGCACCTGCAACCGTGTCCGACTAGGTTACCAAGCCCTGGCTGCATGTGCAACGCTTCGCATGGCGCCATTCTGCATGCACCGACGCCACAGCCCCGGCCGCTCTCTGCCCAGGTCTCACTCTGCCCCAACCCAACCCACCGTTCTAAACGCAGTCGGCCATTGGCTACCCGGCCCACAACGAGGTGGTGCCCCTGACGGCGGGCACCTATGCTGTGCGCGGCTACGCATACTGCGGTGCGCTACGGGGAGGGAAGGGTGAACAGCCATTTCTGGTGGGTGGACCTTGGGATGACCAGACTAGTTCCAGTGACGCCTGACGCGTCCCTTGCAATGCATGCCCAATCTTGTGCAGGCAACGGCAACAAGATCATTCGCTGCGAGCTGTCCCTGGATGACGGCAAGTCGTGGCGCCTGGCACAGGTCACGCACAGCACAGCCCCCAACGCGTACGGCAAGCACTGGGCGTGGGTGTGGTGGAGCCTGGAGGTGCCCATCGGTGAGTGCACTAGCGCTCGTGCGGCTCAAGTTTGGATGTTTGTCTTGCTGTGCCCGTCGCCGCTGCCGGGCAAGCTCCAGCGGTCATCGAGTGTGCTGACCTGCCTCTTGGCTCACAGACCTCGCCTTTACCTGCTCGGCGCGACCGTCTGCACCGCCCAATCGTGTCCAGTCACCTGCTGTTGTTTTGAACCCAACCCTGTTCCGCAGCCGAGCTGCTCACTTGCCCCGAAATCATGTGCCGCGCCTGGGACAGCTCGATGAACACGCAGCCCAACACCTTCACCTGGTGAGCCGGCCGCAAACCAAACGATTGATCAGCTGCACTCTGGGGGCATTTCAACCCGCCAGCCCCCGGGTCCTATGAGTTTCATACACCACCATCCAATGCATGGGCAGGGCAACAGCTGCTGTTGATGCACCCCTGCGCTGCTGGGTGTAGCCTCTCTGCACGCACAACATGAGCCCTGCCTGGTTGCTGTTGCTGCTCCTCTGCAGGAACGTCATGGGCATGATGAACAACTGCTGCTACCGCGTGAAGGTGCATCCCCGGCAGACGGACGGTGAGACGGCATGGCAGCATTTGGCAGGGCCCTCTGGCCGCTGGCCACAAACAACCAGCTGGCTTGGCAGGCTGGGCACCCATAAGCAGGCTTCCACATCTGTGCTGCACAGCTGCCTGCCGGCTGGCTCCTGTATTTGAAGCGTGCGTGAACATTGTTGCGCACAGCGCTGGGGTCAACAAAGCTTTGCCCTCAAATCCCCTTCACCTGTGCAGCCGGCGGCTTCGCACTGCAGTTTGAGCACCCCACCATCGCGGCCGGCACCGTGGGCGGCTGGATGAACCGAGCGGAGGAGCAGGGCGCAGCTGTGGTGAGTGTGTGCTTTGCACGCTGGGCTGCGGCTGCTTCGGCACGCGGGGCTGCTGGTGCTATTGCGCGCTGGGCCGCCGCTGCTCGTCACACAGCGTCGAATAGCTTGCTCACCAGCCTGCCTCCTCTCCTTACCCGTCTGTCACGCAGGCTGCCCCTGTGGCGTCTCCCAGCAGTGGCCCCGCCACCCCCGGCAGCGGCTCCACCCAGCTGTTCACAATGGCGGAGGTGGAGGAGCACACCACCAAGGACAGCTGCTGGTGAGGCGGGGCTGGGGCTGGCGGCTGGAGAACGCTAGTTGTGGTGCTGCTGCTCCTGCGGTTGTTGGTGAGTGCTTGGCTGGAGCCTCCAACGTGCTGCCCTCGGCGCCCACGCTCCCCTGCCCCTCTGATACAAAATGTTACACCAGAATACTGAACTGAATGAATGCGAGCTGCCTGGCTCATCTTTCCGCAGGTTTGTGGTGGAGGGCAAGGTGTACGACGCCACGCCCTTCCTCAAGGAGCACCCAGGTGCGAGCTTACTCTTGTTTGTTGTTTGCTGCTTCAGTCAATCCACACCCTTCGTGAAGCAGCACCCGGGTGGGGGAGACAGCCAGCCTGTAGGATCCTGGTTACTTGTGACCAATCCAGGCAGCCACCAGTGCGCGCTTGCACCGCTGGCACAACTTTCAATGAGCGTTGTGTCTGTTCCCCTGCGCAGGCGGCGCCGACTCCGTTCTGCTGGTGGCGGGCACTCATGTCCAAACTCGCACCTCTCGCACTTGTGCCTTTGATACTTCAAATCTGCACCTATTCTGCTGCAGGCGGCGCCGACTCCATCCTGCTGGTGGCAGGCACCGACGCCACGGACGAGTTCAACGCCATCCACTCGGCCAAGGCCAAGAAGATGCTGGCCGACTACTACATTGGTGGGTTGCTGGAATAGGTGCACTCAGCACGAGGCCTTTGGTCGAACTGAAGCAAATGTTGCCCCTGGCCAAAGCGCACGCCGCTGAGCGAGTTCCCTCCTTCCCCTCAACCCGCCAATCCTCCCCATCCTTCCCCCCCACAGGCGACCTGGCGCCTGAGGGTGTCATTCCGTCTGCAGCAGCACCTGCCGCCAACGGCGCCGCCGACGCGGCGGCAGCACCCGCAGCAGCGGCACCCGCAGCAGCAGCAGCAGCAGCAGACCTGGTTGCGCTCGACCCCCGCAAGCGCATTCCCTTTACCCTGGTGGAAAAGGAGGCTCTGAGCCACAACGTGCGGCGCTTCCGCTTTGCGCTGCAGTCGCCGCAGCACCGCTTCGGCCTGCCCGTGGGCAAGCACGTGTTCCTGTATGCCAAGTGAGTGACTTGCTTGTGTCTGTTTCCTGTACTGCCTGTTCAGTGGTTTGGGTGCCGCCAGTAGATGGCAGGCTGCCGGCTGCACATACATGCCTCCCTGCTGGTCGGCCATGCGTGGCGCCCCTCCA
>VFQQ010001591.1_pt1 | contig 30323 bp, 26 predicted proteins | sample 3512341 | NCBI WGS metagenome assembly VFQQ01 (sample SAMN10412373, study PRJNA504923) | tailings metagenome | isolation source: Relicate 2 Philex TSF1 revegetated site | place: Philippines: Tuba, Benguet | collected 2017-08-29
CCTGCTGATCTTCTGCGCCGTGTTCGGTTTCGCCGGCTCGCTGGTGTCGCTGTTCCTGTCCAAGTGGATGGCGAAGATGAGCACCGGCACCCAAATCATCACCCAGCCGCGTACCCGCCATGAACAATGGCTGCTGCAGACCGTCGAGGAGCTGTCGCGCGATGCCGGCATCAAGATGCCGGAAGTGGGCATCTTCCCCGCCTACGAGTCCAACGCCTTCGCCACCGGCTGGAACAAGAACGACGCGCTGGTGGCCGTCAGCCAGGGCCTGCTGGAGCGCTTCTCGCCCGATGAAGTGCGCGCGGTACTGGCCCACGAGATCGGCCACGTGGCCAACGGCGACATGGTTACCCTGGCGCTGATCCAGGGCGTGGTGAACACCTTCGTGATGTTCTTCGCGCGCATCTTCGGCAACTTCGTCGACAAGGCGATCCTGAAGAACGAGGACGGCCATGGCATCGGCTACTTCGTCGCGACCATCTTCGCCGAACTGGTACTGGGCATTCTGGCCAGCATCATCGTCATGTGGTTCTCGCGCAAACGCGAGTTCAAGGCCGACGAAGCCGGCGCACGCCTGGCGGGTACCGGCTCGATGATCGCCGCCCTGCAGCGCCTGCGCGCCGAACAGGGCGTGCCGGTGCAGATGCCCGATAGCCTGACGGCCTTCGGCATCAACGGTGGCCTGAAGAACGGCCTGGCCGGCCTGCTGATGACCCACCCGCCGCTGGAAGATCGTATCGAGGCGCTGCGCCGCCTGGGCTAATCGTCCAGACAAAGAAAAGGCGACCTGCGGGTCGCCTTTTTTGTGCTCGGCGCAAAAACGCCCCGCTCGTAGGGTGCGCCGCGCGCACCGGGGTCCGCGGTGGATCGCTGGTGCGCGCGGCGCACCCTACTCCCGTTTATCCAGACGATAGACCACTTCGTCCAGCTCCTTGAGCTCGTGGCGGATGAACTTCCAGTTGCCCGCCAGCACGTCCTCGCGCAGCAGCGTCTTCAGTTGCCAGGCGGCAGCGAAATGCCCCTGCACTTCGTCGTCGCTGACGGCGAATGGCGGGCCATCCATCTGGCTCTGCAGATAGTCAAGGGTGATCAGCAGCCCGCGACAGCCGCGCGGCAGAATCGCCGTCAGGTGGGCCGCATAACGCTCGCGCATCGGCGGCGGCAGCGCGATGAGCGCGGCGCGGTCATAGAGCGCCAGGCAATCGGCGACGTCCTCCGCGCGCAGCGCGAAGAAGTCACCACACCACAGCTCCAGCGCACCGGCGCGATAGACCTTGAAGGCGCCTTGCCGGGAGATTTCCGGCTGCAGCTCCTGCTCGGCGAAGAAGGCCTGCACGGCCTTTTCCGCCAGCTCCACGCCGAGCACTCGATGGCCCTGCCCGGCCAGCCAGGCCAGATCCAGGCTCTTGCCGCACAGCGGCACCAGCACCCGAGCAGCGGCAGGCGTGCCTAGCTGCGGCCAGTGCCGCAGCAGGTAAGGATTGACCTGATCCAGATGAAAGCCGATCTGCTCACGCGCCCAGCGCTCCTGCCAGAAACTCTCATGCACGAGGAAACTCCTAATTAATCGATAAAAAGGCTCAATAATTTATGCTGGAAGTCGATAGGTCCAGCAACGAAGATGACGACATCCTACTTCAGGAGCTGATCGCCATGCTGCCCTCACTGTTCATCTCCCACGGCTCGCCGATGCTTGCGCTGGAGCCCGGCGCCAGCGGGCCGGCACTGGCCAGGCTGGCCGCCGAGCTGCCCAGACCGAAGACCATCCTGGTGGTGTCGGCGCACTGGGAAAGCCGGAACCTGCTGCTGACCGCGGGCGCGCAGCCGCAAACCTGGCATGACTTCGGCGGCTTTCCCGCCTCGCTCTATGGCGTGCAATATCCAGCCCCTGGAGCGCCGCTGCTGGCCGCCGAAATCGCGGAACGACTGAAGGCTGCCAAGCTGCCGGCCGAGCTCGATGCACAGCGCCCCTTCGACCATGGTGCCTGGGTTCCGCTGTCACTTATGTATCCGCAAGCCGACATTCCGCTGCTGCAGCTTTCGCTACCCAGCCATCACGGCCCCGAGCTGCAGACCCGCGTGGGCCGGGCGCTGAGCGGCTTGCGGGAACAGGGCATCCTGCTGATCGGCTCCGGCAGCATCACCCACAACCTGGGCGAGCTGAACTGGCGCGCCGGCCCCGACGTCATCACGCCCTGGGCCAAGGCCTTTCGCGACTGGATGGTGGAAAAGCTCGCAGCGGGCGATGAAGAAGCCCTGCATCAGTACCGTCGACTGGCACCGAATGCCGAACGCAATCACCCGAGCGAAGAGCATCTGCTGCCACTGTTCTTCGCCCGTGGCGCTGGCGGCGCCTTTTCCGTGGCCCACTCGGGCTTCACCTACGGCGCACTGGGCATGGACATCTACCGCTTCGATTAGCCCCCGCCCTTCACGCTCTCCCAGGCGATCTGCGCGAGCAGCTCGCGGCACTCGCCCAGCTCGCTTTGGGTGCGACCAGCCAGCCAGTTGCGCGCCAGGTCCTGCGTCGGCCCGATCACCACCGAGGCGAAACAGTCGTCCGGCAGGCTCCTGAACAGCCCCTGCCGGCGGTACTCGGCGAGCGCCGCAAGTATCCGGGCAAAGTGCTCACGGTTGGCCTCACGCAGCACGTCGCCCACTTCCCCCGCTTCGACCCGGCTGCGGCTGTGCAGGATGAAACGCGCCCAATCCGGGTTGGCCACCACCCAGTCGATGTAGCTGGTCACCAGCAGTTTGACGCATGCCTCGGCGCTGCCTGCTTCGGCGAACCCGCGCTGCAGCAGATCGGCATATTGCGCGGTACCGGCCAGATAGAGCGCGGCGATGATGCGCTCCTTGTTGCCAAAGTGATGATACAGACTGCCGATGCTCGCCCCTGAACGGTCGCGGATCATCTCGATGGTGGTGGCATCGACGCCGTGCTCGGTGAAGCAGGCCAGCGCAGCCTGGAGAATCTCGTCTTTACGCGATGGACGGGCCATGCCACTCCTCGACTAGAATATTTTTCTAGAATAATTTTCTAACGCTCGTATACTGCCTCGGCGCGCGCTCTTCTTCAATCGCAGCACCCAGGAGATAGCCCATGAGTCAGATGTTGCAGATGTTTCAGCAGGCAGGCGCTGCCCAGTTCAGCGCTATGATCGGTCAGGTCGCCCCCTACTTCGCCAGCATCGCCCCGCAAATGGTCGAACTGCGTCCCGGCTATGCCGAGGTCCACTTCGCCAAGCGCCGCGAAGTGCTCAATCATATCGGTACGGTACATGCCATCGCGTTGTGCAACGCCGCCGAGCTTGCCGCCGGCAGCATGACCGACGCCTCCATCGCCCCCGGTTGTCGCTGGATTCCCAAGGGTATGACGGTGCAGTACCTGGCCAAGGCCGATGGCGATGTGCGCACGGTGGCCGATGGCAGCGAGGTGGATTGGAGCCGGACCGGCGACATCAAGGTGCCGGTGATGGCCTACGTGGGGGACAAACCTGTGTTCAGCGCAGAGATCACCATGTACGTCAGCCAGGCCTGAAAACGACGGGGCCCGTCATCGACGGGCCTCTCGCTCAATCCAGCCGAACCAGAATCCGGCCGACCATGCCGCCGGCCAGGATGCGCTCGATGGCCTCGGGCAGGTCCTCCAGCCCGACCTCCCGGCACAGCGCGGAAAGATCGAGCTTCCATTGCAGCGACAGCTTGTCCCACATCGAGGCCTTGACCACCAGCGGCAGCTCCACCGAGTCGACGCCCAGGAGGTTGACCCCGCGCAGGATGAACGGCAGCACACTGGCCTGGAAGCCGACACCGGCGGTCAGCCCGCAGCAGGCCACGCTGCCGCTGTGGCGCAGCGACTTGACCACGTTGAACAGAATGTCTCCGCCCACCGTGTCCACCGCAGCCGCCCAGCGCTCCTTGAGCATCGGTCGCTCGCTGCCCTGCTGCAGTTCTTCACGGCTGACGATTTCGTCAGCGCCCAGGCCACGCAGAAACTCGGCCTGTTCGGCCTTGCCGGTCGCGGCGGCGACGCGATAGCCCAGCTGCTTGAGCAGCACCACGGCAATGCTGCCGACCCCGCCCGTGGCGCCGGTGACCAATACGGTTCCGGCCTCGGGGGTGGCGCCCGCCTGCTCCAGCTTGTCCACGCACAGGGCGGCGGTCAGGCCGGCGGTACCGAGGATCATCGCCTCGCGCAGCGGCAGGCCTTGCGGGCGCTTGATCGCCCAGGCGGCCGGCACGCGAATGTACTGGCCGAAGCCGCCGGCCGTGTTCATGCCCAGGTCATAGCCAGTGACGATGACCTCATCACCGACAGCGAACTCGGCCACACCGGAAGCCTCGACCACGCCCGCTGCGTCGATGCCGGGCGTATGCGGATAGGCCTTGGTCACCCCGCGATTGCCGCTGGCGGACAGCGCATCCTTGTAGTTCAGCGAGGAATAGCGCACGCGGATCAGCAGTTCGCCCTGCGGCAGTTGCTCGACGTTGCGCTGGACGACTTCACGCTGGAAGCTGCCGTCGGTGCCTTCACTGACCAGCAAGGCCTTGAACTCGGTCATCACCCTCTCCTCTTGTCGTGGTTCGCTGCGCGACGCGAGTCGGTTGCACAGCCCATCCTGAACGAAGCGTTACCAGAAGCGCTGCTGGTTGAGCCGGCTCAACCAGGTCAGCACGAAACGATCCAGCGCCATGCTCGCGGCCAGCCCGACGCGTTCCTGCAGACTCTTTTTCTGAGCGAAATGCAGGTGGAACAGTTCAGCTTCGGCGGCGCGTTCGGCCAGGTACTGGTCGCTGGTCTTGAGCTCGTCCACCAGCAGCCGCTCCTGCGCGGCCATGCCCAGCCAGACCTCGCCAGTGGCAATGGCATCGATATCCAGCTGCGGGCGATAACGCGCGACGAAGCCCTTGAACAGCTCGTGAGTGGTTTCCAGGTCCTCCTGGAATTTCTCCCGGCCCTTTTCGGTGTTCTCGCCGAACACGGTCAGGGTGCGCTTGTATTCACCGGCTGTCAGCACCTCGAAATCGATTTCATGCTTCTTGAGCAAACGATGCACGTTGGGCAACTGCGCCACCACACCGATTGAGCCGAGAATGGCGAACGGCGCGCTGAGAATCTTCTGGCCGATGCAGGCCATCATGTAACCGCCGCTGGCGGCCACCTTGTCCACGCACACGGTCAGCGGAATGCCGGCGTCGCGGATGCGCACCAGCTGCGAGGACGCCAGACCGTAGCTGTGCACCATGCCGCCGCCGCTTTCCAGGCGTAGCACCACTTCATCTTCGGCCTTGGCCATGGACAGCAGCGCAGTCACTTCATGGCGCAGGTTATCGGTGGCCGAAGCCTTGATGTCGCCATCGAAGTCCAGCACGAACACGCGCGGCTTGCTGGGCGCGGCTTTCTTGTCCTGCTTGGCGGCCTTGGCCTCTGCCTTGCGCGTGGCCTTGAGCTGCTCCTTGGACAGCACGCTCTGCTCCAGCCGCTCACGCAGGTCCTTGTAGAAATCATTGAGCTTCTGTACCTGCAGTTGACCACTTGCCCGCCGACCTCGGCCACGGGTGGCTGCGACCGCCACCAGCACCACGACGATGGCGACCACCAGGGTCAGGGTTTTCGCCAGAAAGCTGGCGTACTCGCTAAGAAACTCCACGGTTCCCCCTTGGGTAATGCGGCTGCGCCTGGGCGCACAAAGGCTCAAGCATACCGGCGCAGCGCCTCGCCGGCCAAGCGCGTCGGCACTGCTGAACGCCCGCGCAAGCAATTCAAACAAGCGTATGTTTTTTCGTTGACAGTCCCCGAGCTTCCTCATAACCTCGCGAAACATTCAACGTGCCGAGATCGATACGGACGTGGGCAGCATCTACCTGATTCGACATGGCCAGGCCTCATTCGGTGCAGACGACTACGATGTCCTGTCTCCTGTCGGAGTGCGCCAGGCCGAAGTGTTGGGCGAACACCTCGAACAGCTTGGCATCACCCTCGATCGCTGCGTCAGCGGCAGCCTCCGCCGTCAGCAGCACACGGCCAACGCCGCGCTGCAACGCATGAGCAACGCACCTGCGCTGGATATCGACGAAGCCTTCAACGAATTCGATGCCGATGCGGTGATCCGCACCCTGCTGCCGGATCTGCTGCCTGAGGAACCCGAAGCGCTGCACATCCTGCGTAATGGCGCGCAGAATCGCGCCGAGTTCCAGCGCCTGTTCGCCAAGCTGATCCATCGCTGGATTTCCGGTGAGCACGACAAACCCGGTCTGCAAAGCTGGCAAGCCTACGTCGAGCAGGTCGAAGGTGGCCTGCGGCGCATCCTCGAGCAGGCAGGCAGCAAACAGAATATCGCCGTGTTCACCTCCGGCGGCACCATCACCGCCCTGCTCCGCCTGATCACCGGCGTGCCTTCGGCAAAGGCCTTCGAACTGAATTGGCAAATCGTCAATACCTCGCTCAGCCAGCTGAAATTCCGCGGCAGCGAGGTGAGTCTGGCTTCCTTCAACAGCCATGTGCATTTGCAGCTGCTGAAGGCGCCGGAGCTCATCACCTACCGATGAGCTCCAGCCCAATGCGGCCGCGAGGCTGCGCGAAAAAACCGAAAAAAGGATAAGACCATGAGTGTTGCTGACATCGCCCAAACCATGCAATCCAAGTTCAACGCCAGCGCCGCTGCAGGCCTGGATCTGGTGTTCCAGTTCAACATCGAAGATGGCGAGAACTACGCGCTGATCGTCAAGGACGGCACCTGCGCCCTCGAGCAAGGCGACAACCCGAACGCCAACGTGACCCTGATCATGGACAGCGAAACCCTCAAGGGCATCACCAGCGGTGAAACCGATGGCATGCAGGCCTTCATGGCCGGCAAGCTGCGCGCCGAAGGCGACATGATGCTGGCGATGAAGCTGGGCGAACTGTTCCCGGTCTGATCGGTGAACTGAGCGCAAGACACGAAAAACCGGAGTCCTGGCACTCCGGTTTTTTATTGCCCGCCATTCCTGCGGCCTGTTGCCGTTTCGCGTACGACACGGCGCGGGTAGCAGGTGACTGATCAGGCAGTTTGATCGAGGTGCAACACGCCCGCCTATAACGGCGCGTATTGCTTGTGACAGCCTGGGTGCAGCATTAGATTAGCCAATTATCTAGGGCACCCATCATAAGTAGAAGGGATAAGCATGGCGCTCACTGACCAATCCACCCGTATCCGCTCGGGCGAAGAGCTCGACGCTGCTATCATCGATGCCTACCTCAAAGCGAATATCCCGGGCCTCAGCGGCGAAGCGAAGATCAGCCAGTTCCCCGGTGGCGCGTCCAACCTGACCTACCTGATCGAATACCCGCAGCAGGAGTTCGTGCTGCGCCGCCCGCCGTTCGGCCACAAGGCCAAGTCCGCCCATGACATGGGCCGCGAATACCGCATCCTCAACCAGCTCAACGCTGGCTTTCCCTACTGCCCCAAGGCTTACGTGCACTGCATCGACGAGTCGGTGATCGGCGCCGAGTTCTATGTGATGGAACGGGTCAAGGGCATCATCCTGCGCTCGGAGATGCCGGCCGAGCTGAACTTCACGCCGGAGCAGACCACCGCGCTGTGCAAGAGCTTCATCGACAAGCTGGTGGAGCTGCACAACGTCGACTACAACGCCTGCAGTCTGGGCGACCTGGGCAAGCCCGAAGGCTATGTCGAGCGCCAGATCAGGGGCTGGAGCGACCGTTACGAGAAGGCGCTGACACCGGACGCACCGACCTGGGAGCCGGTCAAGGCCTGGCTGAACGACAAGATGCCGGCCGACCACCACAAGCCGGGCATCGTGCACAACGACTACCGTTTCGACAACGTGATCCTCGATCCGAACAACCCGATGCAGATCATCGGCGTGCTCGACTGGGAGATGACCACCATCGGCGATCCGCTGATGGACCTGGGCAACACCCTGGCCTACTGGATCGAAGCCGGCGATCCGCCCCCCGTACAGCTGATGCGTCGCCAGCCGAGCAACGCCCCGGGCATGCTCACCCGCCAGCAGTTCGTCGATTACTACGCCGAGCAGGCCGGTATCGAGATCAAGAGTTTCGACTTCTACTACACCTACGGCCTGTTCCGCCTGGCCGGCATCGTGCAGCAGATCTACTACCGCTTCTACCACGGCCAGACCCAGGACAAGCGCTTCGCCCAGTTCATTCACATGAACAAGCTGCTGGAGCAGATGTGCCTGCAGGTCATCGGCAAATCCACTCTCTAACCCCGGGGTAATCACAATGTCCAAGACCCAACTGTTCGACCTCGACGGCAAGATCGCCTTCGTCTCCGGCGCCAGCCGCGGCATCGGCGAGGCCATCGCCAAGCTGCTGGCCCAGCAGGGCGCACACGTGATCGTCTCCAGCCGCAAGATCGACGGCTGCCAGGCCGTGGCCGATGCCATCACTGCCGAGGGTGGCAAGGCCACCGCCATCGCCTGCCACATCGGCGAGATGGAACAGATCACCAATGTCTTCGCACAGATTCGGGAACAGTTCGGTCGCCTTGACATCCTGATCAACAACGCCGCCACCAACCCGCAGTTCTGCAACGTGCTGGACACCGACCTGGGCGCCTTTCAGAAAACCGTGGACGTGAATATCCGCGGCTACTACTTCATGTCCATCGAAGGCGGCAAGCTGATGAAGGAAAACGGCGGCGGCTCGATCATCAACGTCGCCTCGATCAACGGCGTCTCCCCCGGCGAGTTCCAGGGCATCTACTCGGTGACCAAGGCCGCGGTGATCAGCATGACCAAGGTGTTCGCCAAGGAGTGCGCGCAGTTCGGCATTCGCTGCAATGCCCTGCTGCCGGGCCTGACCGACACCAAGTTCGCCTCGGCGCTGACCAAGAACGACGCCATCCTCAAGCATGCCCTGCAGCGCATTCCGCTCAAGCGCGTGGCCGACCCCAGCGAGATGGCCGGCGCGGTGCTCTACCTGGCCAGCGAAGCGTCCAGCTACACCACCGGCGTGGCGCTGAACGTCGACGGCGGCTTCCTCTCCTGAGGCCGGACTGCATGAACGACAAAGGCACCTAAGGGTGCCTTTGTCGTTCATGCAGGATAGGCCGAGCGCAGCGCGATTGCAGGGTCGGCGGGGCAGGGCTCTGCTTCAGGTCGCGGTGGGCTAAAGCCCACCCTACGGCACCGAGGCGAACGCCAACTTCGCTCCCTTCTCCCAACCTTCACGCACGCTCCCATCAAGCGGGAGAGGTTCATCAATTTTTGTAGGGTGGGCTTCAGCCCACCAATGACTCTGCAATGGGGGTTAAAGCCCACCCTACATCCACCCTCCCGGCCACTACCAATCCTTAAGCGCGGCTTCGGCCGCAGGGTTCATCGGCTCGGCCAGCAGGCCGGTCGGCGTCAGGCTGACGCTGTACACCGCATCGGCGGCAATCGGCAGGTAGGTGACGCGCAGCGCCTGCGGATCGAACAGCAACAGGTCACGCTGATTCAGGCGCAGCCAGCGCCACAGGTCCACGCCGTAGGGGCTCTCGGCCAGCTGGACGCGGCCATGTTGCGCCAGCGCCTGCTGCTCGATGGCGAGAAACCGCCCGGACAGACGTTCCAGACGGTAGCCGGGTTCGAGGCCGATCAGCTCGGCCAGGCCCTTCCAGCGGATCAGGCGACCGTCGAGTTGCCACATGTCGCCCTCGAGCGTGACGATACGCTCACGCCCCCTCTCGAGCAGCGTCACCTGGTAGCGCTGCGGACCATCGGCCTTGAAGCTCAGCGTCACCAGGGGCTTGCCCGCCTGCAGCGGCTCGTAGGCATACAGGTCGTAAGCCACCAGGCCGACCAACCCGGCCAGGGCCAGAAATGCCAGGCCACAGGTGCCACGCAACCAACCGAGGAACCAGCCCGCATTGAGCAAAATGCGCAATGCCACCAGCAGCGCCAACACGGCCAACAGCGCCACCGCCCAGGCCAACCCGTCGTATTGCATCGATTGCGTTCCTTCTCTGACGAAATCCCGGCATTATGCGCAGCTCTCCTTACGACGAACAGCCAGCAGGCTGCGCACTCGCCCACAAGTCGACACTTTTTGACATGCCTTTCGCCCTCGAGCTCGCCATCGATCCCGGTACTTTAGCCATCCTCGCCCTGGTCGCCTTCATCGCCGGCTTCATCGATGCCATCGCCGGCGGCGGCGGCCTGCTGACCATCCCCGCCCTGCTCACCGCCGGCCTGCCGCCGCATCTGGTGCTGGGCACCAACAAGCTGTGCGCCACCTTCGGCTCGGGTACCGCCGCCCTGACCTTCTACCGACGCAAGCTGTTCGACCCTGGGCAATGGCGCAACGCGCTACTGGCGACGCTGATCGGTGCCCTGCTCGGCGCCATCGTCGCGCACTGGATGCCGGCCGCCTGGCTCAACCAGATGCTGCCGGTGATCGTCTTCGCCTGTGGTCTCTATCTGCTGTTCGGTCGCATGCCGGAGGCGCCGGCCGAGCAGGACCTGCCGATAGCGCGCGGCCGGCAATGGCCGCAGGGGCTTGGCCTGGGACTCTACGACGGCGTGGCCGGCCCCGGCACCGGCGCGTTCTGGACGGTCAGCAGCCTGCTGATGTATCCGCTCGATCTGGTGCGCGCCAGCGGCGTGGCGCGCACCATGAACTTCGTCAGCAACGCCGCGGCGCTGGCGGTGTTCATCGCCTTCGGCCAGGTGGCCTGGGTGCTGGGCCTGAGCATGGGTGCGGCGCTGATGGTCGGCGCCCTTCTCGGCGCGCGCACGGCAATCAAGGGCGGCTCGAAATTCATCCGCCCGGTATTCATCACCGTGGTGCTGGCGCTGACCGCACGCCTAGTCTGGCAGCACTGGGTAGCGTAGGGCGGGCGCAACCCGCCACAGCATCGATTTGGCGGGTTGCACCCGCCCTACGGCAGACTGGGCTCGGGAAGGCCTAGACGGCGCGCGACGTAGAGATCGATCAGATGGCGGGCGATGGAGCGCGATGCCGGCAACGGCGGCAGGTCGTCGACGCGAAACCAGCGGGCATCCTCGATCTCGTCTTCCTGCATGACGATCTCGCCACCGGCATATTCGGCATGAAAGCCAAGCATCAGCGAATGCGGGAAGGGCCAGCCCTGGCTGCCGATGTAGTGCAGGTTCTTCACCTCGACCCCGACCTCCTCACGCACCTCACGCGCCACGCAATGCTCCACGGATTCACCCGGCTCGACGAAACCGGCCAGGGTGCTGTAGACGCCCGTGACGAAGCGCGGCGAACGGGCCAGGAGGATTTCGTCGCCACGGGTGACCAGCACGATCATGCTCGGTGAAATGCGTGGATAGTGTTGCGACTCGCAGCTGTCGCAACGCATCGCCCGCTCACCGGGAAGCTGACGCGTCGGCGCGCCGCAGCTGCCGCAGAAACGATGCTCGGCATACCAGGTACCGATCTGCGCGGCGTACGCCAGCATGCGGAAGGTTTCCGCCTCGCCCTGGAGCATGAACTGGCGCAGGCTCTGCCAGGTACAGCCTTCCAGCGTGGCCGAGGGTTTGAGCTGCAAAAGGTAAACGGCATCCTCGCCGAAATGACCGATGCCCTGCTCGCCGATGATCGGCAGATCCTGGCGCTTTACCCAGTCTCGCGGGAACAGCACGCCATTGCTGTCGGCCAGAAAATGCTGCTGGCTGTAGAGCACTGCCCAGCCGCCAGCCTGCGCCGGATCGAGAAAGGCATTGCGCCAGACCATCAGGCCGCCACCGACATACCCAGCGCCTTGACGCTCTCTTCGGCCAGGTCGAGCACGCTGGGACGGGTTTCCGGACGCATCACGGCGCCCGCCTCCAGGTAGTACTCCAGGCTGCTGAGGGCATCGGCCAGAGTTTCCAGCATCTGCTCCGACGGCATCTGCACGGATTCGAGCATGCGCGTCTGGATATAGTCTGCGCAGGCACCGACCAGCATCGCGGCGCGAGGCTGCTCGAGGAACCACAGGCCGCCACGTACCGCCTGCAGGCTGAAGGGCACGTTGGACAGGTGCATCTTGTCGCCACCCGACTCCAGATAAGCCGTGATGGCGCGCTTGGCCAGGGCCAGGCCGGCCTGCGCCTCGTCGACCACGACGATACGCGCTTCGTTGAGCTGGTGATTGGCGAAGGAATCCGCCTCGTTGCCAGGCTCGACCGCTGCCGGGCGGGAATCGCGACCTTCGCCACGTTCCAGGCTGGCCACCATACCTTCGACATAGAGCACGGCATCGGCCAGCTTGTGCAACTGCTCCGGCTGCGGCGGCGTGTCCTCGCTCCAGGCGGCGACGTGCGACAACTGCGCGCTTAGCGAGTTGCCGGCAGAAGTCAACCCGACCATGCCGAGGGTCTTGGCCAGCTTGCCCAGCAGCGCATGCAGGGTGCCCAGGGTTTCGCCCTGCAGGGTGCCGCGCTCGAGCAGATCGAGCATGTCCTTGACGCTGGCTAGCTCTTCGCGAATCGCCGTGGACAGCGAACGCATTACCGCCTGGCCCGGGCCGGCCAGGCGCTGGTATTCCTCTTCCAGCAGGTGATCGGTGAACGGCAGCGGGGTCAGGCCGAACACCTCGCGCATGGCGCTGGCCAGCGGGCCGTGGCTGTCGGCCAGCGCGACCAGATACAGCAGCTCCTTGAGCAGGCTGCGCGGTGCTTCGTATTGCGGGTTGCCGAGCATCAGCTTGAGCTCGCGGTCGAGCCGCGAGAACAGCTGCTTGCGGGCCTTGCGCGGCAACAGCTGGCCATCGCACTGCGCCTCGATGGCGGCTGCGCCGATCCAGCACATGCGCCCGCGCGGCTCGTTGGCGAACAGGCTGTCCAGACGCGCCATGGCGCGAACCATCAGCTTGAGGCTGGCCTGCGGATTCTGCTCACGGATGAAACCGAGCAACCCCACCTGATACATGTGGCGCAGGCGTTTGCCTTCGGCCAGCTTGGCGGCGCCGTCGAGCGGCTGGGTCGCGCTGTGCGGCCGCGCATGATCCAGGCGCACGCTGAAGAAGAAACTTTCCGGCAGCGGCTGCTGCGCGCCGGCCTGACGCAGATCGTTGATCGCCGGCAGCAGCAGCTCGGGCATTTCCTGGCGATGGGCGTCGACGTTCTCCAGATAGCGCCGCAGCACGTGCAGCGCGTTGCTCAGCGCCGCCAGCTGAACGTCGCGCTCCTCGCCGGCGCCGGCAGGGATGTCGGTGGCCTGGTCGAGCACTTCCTGCGCCAGCAGCTCGGCGCCGGCCAGTTCGATCAGATTGAGCGTACCGCGCACCTGCTGCAGGCTTTCCACCGCCTGCTGCAGCAGGCTGCCATTGTGCCGCTCGGCGATGAAGTGCTCGAGGCTCTGCTCGGCCTCTTCCATGGTGACGAACAGCTCGTCGCGCACCAGGTTCAGCGATGTGGCTCCACTTACCATGCTCTAGGCCTCGCAACGAACATCAGCGAATACGGCATCAGTCGGCGAACCCCGGCTTCTGCTTGGTCATGTGCGCCGCCATGGCCAGGCGCAGGTCTTCAGACTGCAGCATGGCGGCGTTCCAGGTGGCAATGTATTGCAGACCATCGTCGACCCGGTGATCGCGCATGTAGCGAATCATTTCCTTGGTACCGCGCACGGCGATCGGCGACTTGGCGGCGATCTGCGCGGCGATGTCCATGACCCCGTCCAGCAGGGTTTCCTGGTCTTCGTAGGTGCGGTTGACCAGGCCGATGCGGGCCGCCTCGTGACCGTCGATGCTGCGCCCGGTATAGGCCAACTCGCGCATCATGCCGTCACCGATGATGCGCGGCAGGCGCTGCAGGGTGCCGACATCGGCGGCCATGCCCATGTCGATCTCCTTGATGGAGAATTGCGCATCGACGGTGCTGTAGCGCATGTCGCAGGCGCTGATCAGGTCGATGGCGCCGCCGATGCAATAGCCCTGAATGGCGGCCAGCACCGGCTTGCGGCAGTTGTCGACGGCGTTGAAGGAGGCTTGCAGCTCGAGAATCTTGCGGCGCAGCGCGGTGGCGTTGCGCCCGACATCCTTGCCCAACTGGGCGCCGACCGAGGCCAGCAGCGTCAGATCGATACCCGAAGAGAAATGCTTGCCCGCACCGGAGAGCACCACCGCGCGTACCGTGTCGGTATCGTCGACCCACTGGAAGATTTCGATGATCTCGCGCCAGAAGTCGGCATTCATGGCGTTGATCTTGTCCGGACGGTTGATCTGCACGTGGGCGATCTTGTCCACCTGCTCGACGCGGAAGGCTTGGTAGTCGGACATGGCAGGCATCCTCAGCCGCGGCGCGGCAGCGCTGTAATTATTGGTGATTAATAACCGGGCAACTATAACAAGCACGCCATAAAAGTCGATGCTTGCCACTGTGACGCAGGGCACGCCCCGGCACGTTAGCAACAGCTTTGAATATCAGAGATAAGAGATTGATCTGTCGGGGTTCTTGCACCCCGACAGTTTCGCCCAGGTCTATTCGACCAGGCAGTCCACGCAGTACTCGCCCTCTTCGGTCTGCAGGCCGTGCACGTCGATGTCGAAACCCGGGAATGCCTGATCGAAGGTTCTGGCGAACGCCAGGTAGTCGAGAATCGAACGCGTGGCGGCGGTGAAACGCTCGCCCGGCATGATCAGCGGGATACCCGGCGGGTAAGGCACCAGCATCACGGCGGCAATCCGCCCCTGCAGCCGGTCGATGGGCACCGCTTCCACTTCGCCGCGCACCAGCCGGTCATAGGCATCGGCCGGCTTGATCGCCACTTCCGGCAGTACCGTGTACATGCTCTTCAGCGCCTTGGCCGTGGCGTTGTCGCGGTAGCAGCCGTGCAGCGCGTCGCACAGATCGCGCAGGCCCATGCCCTGGTAGCGCCCGCCACCGGCGTGGGCGATGGAAGGCAGTACGTCGATCAGCGGCAGATTGGCGTCGTAGCTGCGTTTGAACTCCAGCAACTCGGTCAACAGCGTGCTCCACTTGCCCTTGGTGATACCCATGGAGAACAGCACAAGGAAGGAATAAAGCCCGGTCTTCTCCACTACCAGGCCGCGCTCCCAGAGGAACTTGCTGACCACCGCGGCGGGAATGCCCCGCTGCTCCAGCCTGCCGGCGGCGTTGAGGCCCGGCATCACCAGGGTGACCTTGATCGGATCGAGCAGCACGTAATCGCTGGCCACCTCACCGAAGCCGTGCCAGTCGGCGTCCGGCTGCAGCACCCAGTCGGCGGTCGACAGGCTATCGGCGCCGTCGGCAGCCCCTGGCTGCCAGATGCTGAACCACCAGTCCTCGGCATCGAGGTTGCGCCGCACGTTGGCCAGGGCACGGCGGAAGCTCAGCGCCTCGTCGAAGGTTTCCTGAATCAGCGAACGCCCGGCCGGGCCTTCCATCATCGCCGAGGCCACGTCCAGCGAGGCGATGATGCCGTACTGCGGCGAGGTGGAGATGTGCATCATGAAGGCTTCGTTGAAGCGGTCACGGTCCAGCTGGCGCTGGCCGCCATCCTGCACATGGATCATCGACGCCTGGCTGAAAGCGGCCAGCAGCTTGTGCGTGGAGTGGGTGGTGAATACCAGGGGCGAGCGCGCGTCGCATCGAGTACCCATGCCGTAGCGGCCGGCGTAGAACTCGTGGAACGCGGCGTAGGCGTACCAGGCCTCGTCGAAATGCAGCACCTCCACCGAGTCGCCCAGGGCCTGCTTGACCATCTCGGCGTTGTAGCAGAGCCCGTCGTAGGTGGAGTTGGTCACCACCGCCAGCTTGACCTTGGGCGCACGGCCGCGGGCCAGCGGGCTGGCGTCGATCTTGGCCTGGATCGATTCGCGTCTGAACTCCGACAGCGGGATCGGCCCGATGATGCCCAGCTCGTTGCGCTCGGGGCACAGGTACAGCGGGATCGCACCGGTCATGATGATCGAGTGCAGGATCGACTTGTGGCAGTTGCGATCCACCAGCACCAGGTCATCGCGACCGACCATGGAATGCCAGACGATCTTGTTCGCCGTCGAGGTGCCGTTGATCACGAAGAAGGTGTGGTCGGCGCCGAAGTTGCGCGCGGCACGCGCTTCGGCCTCGGCCAGCGGGCCGGTGTGATCGAGCAGCGAACCGAGCTCCGGCACCGACACGGACAGGTCGGAACGCAGCGTGTTTTCGCCAAAGAACTGGTGGAAGGCCTGCCCCACCGGACTCTTGCGATAGGCCACGCCGCCACCATGTCCGGGCGTGTGCCAGGAATAGTTGGATTGCGCGGTGTGCTGCACCAGCGCCTTGAAGAACGGCGGCAGCAGGCCGTCGAGGTAGTTGTGTGCCGCGCGCGCCACCTGGCGGGCGAGGAAGGATACGGTGTCCTCGTAGAGATAGAGGATGCCGCGCAGGTGATTGAGATCGGCCATGGCCTCGGCCGGGGCATTCTCGATGGTGACCTGCTCGCCGAGGGCGAAGATCGGCAATTGCGGCGCACGCACGCGCGCCACGCGGATCAGCTCGACCATGTCCTGCAGCAGACGGCTGTTCTCCCCCGCCCCCTCCGCTGCCACCAGGATGCAGGCCAGGCCGTGGTGGGTGGAAGCGACGATGCGCCCCTCGGCGGCACTGGCCGTGGGCAGGATGCTGAAACCGTCCTGGGTGAGCTCCTGAGCGATGGCGCGCACGCGATCACCGGCGACCGTGTCGGCCTTGATGTCGCGGTGCACGATGAGGACGGGGAATTTTAGATCTTTATACATTGTGACGTCCTGAAGGCTGGCAGGCACGCGCCTGCCCATCACCTCAGGTTAGAGGCTCGCCCCGATCGGCGGAACCCCCCGTGCATCACGCTATAAGAAAAGGTCGCAAAGAAGCAGCTACAGGCGGCAGGCGGCAGGCGGCAGGCGGCAGGCGGCAGGCGGCAGGCGGCAGGCGGATCACCCTGCCCCCGAGGCACAGGCCTGACAAGGCTTTTTGCTTTTGCCTGAAGCCTGTGGCCTGCAGCCTTATTGCTGCTTTTCTTCCAACTGTGCCCACAGCGACGGGCCACCAGCAGATTTCTCGATGGCAGCCAGACGCGCCAGATGCGCCGCGAGTTCGTCCTCGCTGGCACGAATCACTCGGGTGCGCGGGCGCGCAGGGTCAAGACGACGAATCGGCGTGGCCTGCTGACGGCCGCTGCCATCACCGTCGGCGCCCTCACCGGCCAGGGACAGATTGGTCTGCCCGCCGGTCATCGCCAGGTAGACGTCGGCGAGGATCTCCGAGTCGAGCAGTGCGCCGTGCAGTTCGCGGTTGGAGTTGTCGACGCCGTAGCGCTTGCACAGCGCATCGAGGCTGTTGCGCTGCCCCGGATGGCGTTCACGGGCCATCATCAGGGTATCGAGCACCGAGCAGTAATCGCTGACGTCGGCGCGCTCGCTCTGCCCCAGCAGGGCGAACTCGTTGTTGATGAAGCCGACGTCGAACGCCGCGTTATGGATGATCAGCTGAGCGCCCTGGATGAACTCGTAGAATTCATCGGCCACGTCCCTGAATCGCGGCTTGTCGGCCACGAACTCGTTGGTGATGCCGTGAACCGCGATGGCGCCTTCGTCGATTTCGCGATCCGGGTTCAGATAGACATGGAAATGACGCCCGGTCAGGCGCCGTCCCAACAACTCGACACAACCGATCTCGATGATGCGGTGCCCGTCGGTGACCGGCATACCCGTGGTTTCGGTATCCAGCACCACGTAGCGCTTGACGGTATTCTCGGTTGTCACGCCTTGCCTCTCTCAACTATTGGGGTTGTCGCACATTCAAGCGCGGCATATTAACTCATGTGGCCTAGCAGGCCGTTGAAAAACGTTGGCGAGGCAGCCAGTGCAAGGCGAAAACAGGCGAAAAAGCGGAGTTTACGAGCTGTAAATGAGCATTTTGAGCCTGTTTTTAACGCAGCAATGGCAACGCAGGTAGTTTTTCAACAGCCTGCTAACGCGCCGAACGCACCTCGTCGACCCCACGATTGGCCAACTGGTCCGCGCGCTCGTTGCCGGGGTGGCCGGTATGCCCGCGAACCCACTGCCAGCTCACCTGATGACGGTTTACTTCCTCGTCCAGCTTCTGCCAGAGGTCGGCATTCTTCACCGGCTCTTTCGAGGCGGTCTTCCAGCCGCGCTTCTTCCAGTTCGGCAGCCACTCCTGGATACCCTTCATCACGTACTGCGAGTCGGTTACCAGCTTGACCGAACAGGGCCGGGTCAGGGCGATCAGGCCGGCGATCGCCGCCATCAGCTCCATGCGGTTGTTGGTGGTGCTCGGGTCACCGCCCCACAACTCCTTTTCCACGCCTTTATAGACCAGCAGCGCCCCCCAGCCTCCGGGGCCAGGGTTGCCCTTGCAGGCGCCGTCGGTGTAGATCACCACTTCATCGGTTTCGGACATTCATAAGCTCTGTACGGAATTGACGGGCCGAGGCCCGACCTTCAACTGTCGGCATCACGCCGGCTGATCTTGGCCACCGGCATCGGCAGCAACTTGCCCATCGGTTCGCGGCGCGATTGCCGCAAGGGACGCAAGCCGACCACCAGTTTGCGCGCCACCAACAGGTAGAAACCGGCGCCCGGCAGCTGCCATGCATCGCCCCAGCTCTCCATTCGCCGCAGGCGCATTTGCCAGGCCAGCGAAGCGAGCGGCGGACGATAGCACCCGAAGCGACGTTTCTCCAACGCAAAGCCCAGCAGCGTCAGCCAGTCGCCGACGCGGCTCGGCGCGATACAGCGAGCCCTGGCCAGGCCATCCTGGGCGAACAGTCGCCGCACGCCCCAGGTACTCCAGGGATGGATGCCGAGGATCAACAGATGCCCGCCCGGCCTGACGCTGCGCGCCGCCTCACGCAACAGACCGTGGGGCGACAGGCTGAAATCCAGACCATGCTGCAGCACCACCACATCGGCAGCGTGCTCGCCCAATGGCCAGGATTGCTCCTCACAGACGATCTGCGCCCCCGGCATGGGCGCGCCGAGGCGCACGTTGTGCTGGATCTGTCCGGCCTTGGGCGGGCCTTCGGCGCCCGGGCCGTAGCTCACCAGATAACCACCGAAGAAACGCGCCAGCTCTTCCTCCAGCAAGCGCCGCTCTTCTTCCAGCAATAGCTGGCCGAGCGGCCCGGCCAGCCAGTCGCGCGCCTCGCCGATCAGCTTGAGCCACTCCGGGTCGGCCTGGGCGAATGCCTGATCAGTCATCGCTGCCTCCGCATGACAGGTTCTGCATGTCCTGTCTAAGATGCACCTTTATCACCAGCTTAGCGACCCGCAATGATTCAGATCGACGCGCTGCCCGCCTTCAATGACAACTATATCTGGCTGCTGCAGGATGCCGGCAGCAAGCGCTGCGCCGTGGTCGACCCCGGTGATGCGGCGCCGGTGCAGGCCTGGCTGGAAGCTCACCCGGACTGGCAGCTCAGCGATATCCTGATCACCCATCATCACTTCGATCATGTCGGCGGCGTCGAGACGCTGAAGAACACCACCGGCGCTCGTGTCGCCGGCCCGGCGACGGAAAAGATCCCGGCGCGCGACCTCGACCTGAACGACAACGATACGATCGACGTGCTCGGCCTGCGTTTCCAGATCATCGCCGTGCCAGGCCACACCCTCGGCCATATCGCCTACTACCATACCGGGCAGAATCTGCTGTTATGTGGCGACACACTCTTCGCCGGCGGCTGCGGTCGCCTGTTCGAGGGCACGCCGCAACAGATGCACCGGTCACTGAGTCGCCTTGCAGCGCTGCCTGCCCGCACGCGGGTTTACTGCACCCATGAATACACCCTGAGCAACCTGCGCTTCGCCCATGCCGTTGAACCGGACAACGTGCGCCTGAACGAGCGCCTGGCCGAAGTGACTCGCTGGCGCGCTGAAGGTCGCATCAGCCTGCCGTCCACCCTCGAACTGGAGCTGGCCACCAATCCCTTCCTGCGTACGGGCGAGCCGTCGATCATCGCGGCGGCCCAGGCACGCGACGGCGATCAGGTGACCGAACCGAGCGCCGTGTTCGCCAGCCTGCGCGCCTGGAAGGACAGCTTCTAGAAACTCGATAGGGAGGCAGGTCACAAAAGGCTGGTGAAAACTTGACCACCCCCGCTTCGGTTCCTAGAATCGCCCGACCTTTTCGCCGGGACAGCCACCTCACCCAATGCCTTTATCATCACGCAAGCCATTGAATATAAAGGCATTGGTGCGAAGCGCGCGAGCGCTAGCGGTGGTGTGCAGCATGATCCTGGCCGGCTGTCAGAGCCTGCCCAGCGATCCACCCGACCGTTCGACCGATACCTCCCGAGCCGTGGGCCTGGAACGCGAGCCGGAGTGGCTCAACAGCCAGATCAAGCCGCGCGAGTACACCGATATCTGGGAGCGCGTACGCGACGGTTTCAAGCTGCAGGATGAAATCGGCATCAACCCGCGCATCGAGCGCGTGCGCCTGTGGTACGCCAGCAACCCGAAACACGTCGACACCGTCAGCGAGCGCAGCGCTCCCTACATTCACTACATCGTCGAACGCCTGGCCGAACGCGACATGCCGATGGAGCTGGCGCTGCTGCCGGTGATCGAAAGCGCCTACGACCCACAGGCCTACTCCTCCGCCCACGCCGTCGGCCTCTGGCAGTTCATTCCCTCCACCGGCCGCCACTACAACCTGCGCCAGACCAACTGGTACGACGGCCGCCGTGACGTCACCGCTTCGACCCAGGCGGCGCTCAACTACCTGAGCCGCCTGCACGAGATGTTCAACGGCGACTGGCTGCTCGCTCTGGCCGCCTACAACGCCGGCGAAGGCCGCATCAGCCGCGCCATCGAACGCAACGAGAAACTCGGCCTGCCCAGCGACTACTGGAACCTGTCGCTGCCCAAGGAAACCGAAGACTACGTGCCCAAGCTGCTGGCCCTGTCGCAGGTGATCCTGACCCCCGAGGCCTATGGGGTGACGCTGTCGCCAATCGCCAACGAACCCTACTTCGAGCAGGTCGCGATCAAGCAGCACATGGACCTGTCACGCGTCGCCAAACTGGCCGATCTGGATGAACAGGAGCTGCTGCAGCTCAACCCCGCCTATACACGCGGCATCACCCTCGACGGCCCGCAGCACCTGCTGGTCCCGACCGAGAAGGCCGAGCTGCTGAGCGCCAACCTGGCCCTGATGAAACCGCAGGAAATGGTCGACTGGCAGAGCTACACCGTGCGCTCCGGCGACAGCCTGCATGCCATCGCCAACCGTCATCATCTGTCGGTGAACATGCTCAGGGACGTCAATCGCCTGAGCAGCAACAACCTGAGCATCGGCCAGGTGCTGACCATACCGGCCAAGCCAGGCACAGCGCCGAGCGAGCCGCTATATCAGCAGCGCAGCACCGCGCAGAGCACTGCCAACCGTACCTACCGGGTGAAGGATGGCGACAATCTCTGGCAGATCGCCCGTGCCAACCAGGTGGCGGTACATGACCTGAAACGCTGGAACAAGCTGCAAGGCAATCAGTTGCAGGTCGGCCAGCTGCTCAACCTGGCCGGCGCCGAAAGCGCCCCTCAGGTAGCCGACAACACGCGCCGCGGCACCTCCGGCTCTCGGGACAAGGCCACCTACTATCGCGTGCAGCAGGGCGACTCGCTGTACGAGATCGCCAAACGCTTCAAGATCGACCTCAAACGCCTGCAGGCCTGGAACCCGCGCAGCAGCACGCTGCGCCCCGGGCAGATGCTGACGCTCTATCTACCCTGATGAGCGCTTGCTGATGGCCTCCAGGCAGCGCCCCGTCAGCTGGGTGAAGCGCTGAAAGGCCACGAACTGCTCATGCCGCAGCGCCCGCCCGGACAGCCGGCTGTCGGCGTAGAGCACACCGATCTCACGGGAGCCCGCAACGATCGGAGCGATGAAGAACATGCCACTGCCCAGACTGCGGCGAATCGGCTGGGTCACCAGCTCGGCAAGGTTATAGCTGGCCGGCACCCCCATCCAGATCGCCTCACGATTGCGCAGCGCATAGCTGAAGATGTGTGGCTGCTCGGCCTGCTCGGCCGGCAAGACGAAATCCTGAAGCCACTGCTCGCTCTTGTCGCCGATCACGCGCTTGGCGCGAAAGCGGCTTTGCCCATCGGCCAGCACCGCGAGCATCACCCGCTCCAGCCCGGCGCCACGGTGCAGTCCCTTGAGCAGGGTATCGAGCACCAGCCCGACATCGGCCCTGGCACTGACCATCAGGCCGAGATCCTGCAACGCCTGCTGCATCACCAGCAGATCCGGCTGTAGCAGGCGCGCCTTGCGCTCCTCCTGCTGCAGGCGAATCTGCTCGGGATCGGTATTGGGAATCAGCCGGCACAGCTTGCTGGCGCCGAACGTCGAGGCCACCTTGACCGCCTCGTCGGCACTGGCCAGCACCTGCTGCAGCGCCTCCTCGGGACTGAGATCGACGAACGCGGCCATCTTCGCCAGTACCGCCTCCATCTCCGGCGACTCCCAGCCCTGCAGTGCGGCCTCGCTGATGCGCACGCCCAACTGCACGGCGTATGCCGCCGGGTCATGCTGACTGGCGCCGGCATGGGCCAGGCTGGCGGTCTCGCCCAGGTTCCAGCTCTTCAGCAGGCCCTGGGTGAGCTGGCGGAAGCTGGTGCCAAGCACCTCGCGCACCGCCTCCTCGGTCTCGACACCCGGCTGCGCCAGGGCCGCGGCCAGCTCGTCCGCCTGCTCGCCGCCGCAGCCCCAGAAGGCCAACTCGCCGAGATGATGAAGCAGCGCGGCGATGAACACCTCCTCGGCATGCTTGGAGAGCACGTAGCCGGCAATGTTGCGTGCCTGCACGGCGGCGTGGAAGGAGCGCGCCAGCAGTTCCTGTAACTGTTCGCGCGGAGCGCGGGTAAGCAGGCCGTCGATCAGGCTGACCGACAGCCCGATCAGGCGCACATTGTCGAAGCCGATCAGCACGATGGCCCGCGAGATGGTCTTGATGGTTTCCTGGGACGGGTTGTAGTAGACGCTGTTGCCGACCCGCAACACCTTGCTGGTCAGCGCCGCATCGCGCAGCAACACGTCGGCCAGCTGCTGCACCGAGGCAGAATCCTGCTGCGCCAGGCGCTGCAGATCCTGCACCACGGCAGCCAGCGCGGGCAGTTCGGCTTGGTTCAGGCGATCGATCCATGACTGCAGACCATGGCTACGTTCCGACAAATTCGTACCCTCGTGATGTGTACTGGAAGTGTATGCCAAAGTGCCGTCACTGCTTGCCCGGCACGGCGCTCTTTTTCCTGCCCAGACAAGCTGTTACTGTACGGCCCCAGAAGCCCAAACGCCGCCAAGGATCGGATCTCACGCCCGATGCGTCCCCTCCTCCTGCTGTTCCTCAGCCTGGCCTTGAGCTTTCCCGCCTCTGCGACTATCAGCGAGAGCCACGGCTACGCCCAGTTCGGGACACTCAAGTACCCTGCCAGCTTCAGTCATTTCGACTGGGTCAACCCCGATGCGCCCAAAGGCGGCACCCTGCGCATCATGGCTTCCGGCACCTTCGATACGCTCAACCCCTACACGCTCAAGGGCAGCAGCCCGATCTCGACCGCGCATTTCCTGCAATACGGCGCCAATGAGCTGAACGAGCCGCTGATGGTCGGCACCGGCGCCTACGATCCGTCGGGCGACGAGCCGGCTTCCAGCTACGGCCTGATCGCCAGGAGCGTCGAGTACAGCGAAGACCGCAGCTGGGTGGTGTTCAACCTGCGCCCGGAAGCCCGCTTTCACGATGGCAAACCGATCACCGCCTACGATGTTGCCTTCTCCTATCGCCTGCTGCGCCATGACGGCCATCCGCAGTACCGCACCAACCTGCAGGAAGTGAAGCGCGTCGATATTCTCGGTCGGCACCGCATCCGCTTCGTCTTCAAGCGTGCCGGCAACCCGCTGCTGATCCTGCGCCTGGGCGAACTGCCGGTGCTGCCGCAGCACTACTGGAAAGACCGCGACTTCAAGAGCACCACCTTCGAGGCGCCGCTGGGCAGCGGCCCCTATCGCATCGTCCAGGTGGTGCCGGGCCGACGTCTGGTGTTCGAGCGGGTCAAGGACTGGTGGGGCAAGGACCTGCCGGTCAATCGCGGCAAGTACAATTTCGACCGCGTCGAGGTGGAGTTCTACCGCGACAACCATGTCGCCTTCGAAGCCTTCAAGGCCGGCGAATTCGACTTCTACATCGAGAACCAGGCGAAGAACTGGAGCAACGGCTATCGCTTCCCGGCCGTGACCCGCGGCGACGTGGTGCGCGCCGAGATACCGCACCAGATTCCGACCCAGACCCAGGCGCTGTTCATGAACACCCGCCGCGCCCTGTTCAGCGATCGCCGCGTGCGCGAAGCGCTGGGGCTGATGTTCGATTTCGAATGGACCAACCGCACCCTGTTCAACAACGCCTACGTGCGCGCCGCCAGCTACTACCCCAACAGCGAATTCTCGGCTACCGGCAAGCCGGAGGGCGCCGAGTGGCTGCTGCTTTCGCCGCACCGCGACAAGCTGCCCGCCCAGCTGTTCACCGAGCCTCCGACACAACCGCTTACCGATGGCCGCGGCATCCCCCGGGAAACCTTGCGCCGTGCCCTCGGTCTATTGGCCGATGCCGGCTGGAAGCCCGCCGGCCAGGAGCTGCGCAATGCGCGCGGGCAACGCCTGGAGTTCGAGATCATGCTGGTCAATCCCAGCCTCGAACGCATTCTCCAGCCCTATGTCGCCAACCTCGCCAGCGTCGGCATCAGCGCCAACCTGCGCACCGTCGACCGCGCGCAATACAAGCAACGCCTCGACCAGTTCGACTACGACATGATCCTGCTGACCCTGCCGCAAACCCTCAGCCCAGGCCTGGAACAGTCGCTGTATTTCCATTCCAGCCAGGTCAATGTCAGGGGCGGCAGGAACTACGCAGGCGTCAACGATCCGGTGGTCGACGAGATGATCGACAAGCTGCTCTCGGCGCAGACCCGCGACGAACAGATCGCCGCCGCCCGCGCCCTGGACCGGATCCTGCTCTGGCAGCACTACAGCATTCCCAACTGGTACATCAATTATCACCGCCTGGCGTACCGCAACCGGTTCGCCTTCGTCACCACGCCGCCCTATACCCTGGGCCTGCGCACCTGGTGGCTGAAGCCCACGGAGAACGCTCGATGACCCACCCGCTGCGCAGTTTCCTGCTCCACGGTAGCAGCCTCATTCTGCTCGGTCTGGCCGGCCTCGCCCTCGCCGCCCCCAAACATGCCGTCACGCTCTACGACGAGCCGCCCAAATACCCCGCCGACTTCACCCACTTCGAATACACCAACCCCGACGCGCCCAAGGGCGGCACATTCCGCGAAGCGGGGTTCGGCGGCTTCGACAGCCTCAACCCCTTCATCAGCAAGGGCGTCGCCGCCGACGACATCGGCCTGATCTACGACACCCTCACCGTGCAGAGCATGGACGAGCCCTTCACCGCCTACGGCCTGGTAGCGGAAAAGATCGAGAAGGCGCCCGACAATGCCTGGGTGCGCTTCCTGCTGCGCAAGGAAGCACGCTTTCACGACGGCACGCCGATCACCGCCGAAGACGTCAAGTTCACCTTCGACACCCTGATGAAAAAAGGCGCGCCCATGTACCGCGGCTACTACGCCGACGTCGATCAGGTGGAAGTGGAATCGCCGCACAGCGTGCGCTTCGTGTTCAAGCACGCGGGCAATCGCGAGCTACCGCTGATCGTCGGCCAGCTGCCGGTGCTGCCCAAGCACTGGTGGGCCGAGCGCGACTTCACCAAGGGCAATCTCGAGGTACCGCTGGGCAGCGGCCCGTACCAGGTGGGGCGCGTCCAGGCCGGACGCAGCATCCGCTACGAGCGGGTCAAGGACTGGTGGGCCAAGGACCTGCCGGTCAGCCGCGGCTTCTACAACTTCGACACCATTCAGATCGACTACTACCGCGATAACACCGTGGCCCTGGAAGCACTGAAGGCCGGCCAGTTCGACTACTGGCTGGAAACCAGCGCGAAGAACTGGGCTACCGCCTACAACACTCCGGCAGTCGCCAATGGCCAACTGATCAAGGAAGAGATCCAGAACCGCAACCCGACAGGCATGCAGGGTTTCATCTTCAATACCCGCCGCCCGCAGTTCCAGGACCGCCGCGTGCGAGAGGCCCTGGGCCTGCTGTACGACTTCGAATGGGCCAACAAGCGCCTGTTCAACGGCGCCTACTTCCGCACCCGCAGCTACTTCGACAATTCCGAACTGGGCTCGCGCGGGCTGCCCGGCGAAGACGAACTGGCGATTCTCGAGCCGCTGCGCGGCAAGATTCCGGCCGAGGTGTTCAGCGAAGAGTTCCGAGTGCCGGTGACCGACGGCAGCGGCATCATTCGCGAGCAGCAGCGCCGTGCCTATCAGCTGCTGCAGCAGGCCGGCTGGCGCATCGAGGGTGATCGCATGCTCGACGCCAATGGCCAGCCGGTGAGTTTCGAATTCCTCCTGGCGCAGACCGAGTTCGAACGCGTTCTGCTGCCATTCAAGCGCAACCTGGCCGATCTCGGCATCGACATGGTGATCCGTCGCGTCGACGTTTCGCAGTACATCAACCGCCTGCGCTCGCGCGACTTCGACATGATCGTCGGCGGCTTCGGCCAGTCCAACTCGCCAGGCAACGAGCAGCGCGAGTACTGGCACTCCTCCAGCGCCGACAATCCCGGCAGCCGCAACTACATCGGCCTCAAGGACCCGGCCATCGACCAGATCGTCGAAGGGCTGATCAACGCCGACTCGCGACAGAATCTGATCGCCCATACCCGCGCACTGGACCGCGTGCTGTTGTGGGGTTACTACGTGATCCCCAACTGGCACATCAAGACCTGGCGCGTGGCCTACTGGAACCGTTTCGAGCATCCGAAGGTGACGCCGCTGTACGATATCGGCCTGCACACCTGGTGGGTACGCCCGGGCCTGGAGCAGCCGAGCAAGGCGCAGCAGCAAGCCGCCGAGCAGGCCACCGAAGAGGCGAAGCCATAATGCTGGCCTATATCCTCCGTCGCCTGCTGCTGATCATCCCGACCCTGTTCGGCATCCTGGTCATCAACTTCATCATCATCCAGGCTGCGCCCGGCGGCCCGGTGGAGCAGATGATCGCCAAACTCGAAGGCTTCGATGGCGCCACCAGCCGCATCGCCGGCGGCGGCGCCGAGGTTTCGGTGGCCGGCTCCAACTATCGTGGCGCCCAGGGCCTCGACCCCAAGCTGATCGAGGAAATCGAGAAGATGTACGGCTTCGACAAGTCGGCGCCGGAACGCTTCTGGATCATGCTGAAGAACTACGCGCGGCTGGACTTCGGCTCCAGCTTCTTCCGCGATGCCCAGGTGATCGACCTGATCATCGAGAAGATGCCGGTATCGATCTCGCTCGGCCTGTGGAGCACCCTGATCATGTATCTGGTGTCCATTCCCCTGGGCATCGCCAAGGCCACCCGCCACGGCAGCGCCTTCGACGTCTGGACCAGTTCGGCGATCATCATCGGTTACGCCATCCCGGCCTTCCTCTTCGCGATCCTGCTGATCGTGCTGTTCGCCGGCGGCAGCTACTGGGACTGGTTCCCCCTGCGCGGGCTGACCTCGAACAACTTCGACGAGCTCAGCCTCGGCGGCAAGATTCTCGACTACCTCTGGCACCTGGTGCTGCCGGTCACCGCGCTGGTCATCGGCAACTTCGCCACCCTGACCCTGCTGACCAAGAACAGCTTCCTCGACGAGATCAACAAGCAGTACGTGATCACCGCCCGCGCCAAGGGCCTGACCAACCATCGCGTGCTCTACGGCCACGTCTTCCGCAACGCCATGCTGCTGATCATCGCCGGCTTCCCCGCTGCCTTCATCGGCATCTTCTTCACCGGCTCCCTGCTGATCGAGGTGATCTTCTCCCTCGACGGCCTGGGCCTGATGAGCTTCGAGGCGGCGATCAACCGTGACTATCCGGTGGTGTTCGGCACCCTCTTCATCTTCACCTTGCTGGGGCTGGTCGTGAAATTGATCGGTGACATCACCTATACCCTGGTCGATCCACGCATCGACTTCGAAAGCCGGGAGGGTTGAGCATGAAACTCTCCCCTCTCAACCAGCGCCGTTTCGATCGTTTCAAGGCGCACAAGCGCGGCTGGTGGTCGCTATGGCTGTTTCTCATCCTGTTCGGCCTCAGCCTCGGCGCCGAGCTGATCGCCAACGACAAGCCATTGGCGGTGCGTTACGACGGCCAGTGGTATTTCCCAGTGCTCAAGCGCTACCCGGAGACGGTGTTCGGCGGCGAGTTCCCGCTGCAGGCCAACTACAAGAGCCCCTATATCCAGGAGCTGATCGCGGAGAAGGACGGCTGGATGATCTGGCCGCCGATTCCCTTCAGCTATTCGAGCATCAACTACGACCTGGAAGTGCCGGCCCCCGCCCCGCCCTCAGCACAGAACTGGCTGGGCACCGATGATCAGGGCCGCGACGTGCTGGCACGGGTGATCTACGGCTTTCGCATCTCGGTGCTGTTCGCCCTGATCCTGACCCTCGCCAGTTCGGTGATCGGCGTCATCGCCGGCGCCCTGCAGGGCTTCTACGGCGGCTGGGTCGACCTGCTCGGCCAGCGCTTTCTGGAAATCTGGTCGGGCCTGCCGGTGCTCTACCTGCTGATCATTCTCGCCAGCTTCGTACAGCCGAACTTCTGGTGGCTGCTGGGCATCATGCTGCTGTTCTCCTGGATGAGCCTGGTGGACGTGGTGCGCGCCGAATTCCTCCGCGGGCGTAACCTGGAATACGTGCGCGCAGCGCGGGCGCTGGGCATGGGCAACGGCGCCATCATGTTCCGCCACATCCTGCCCAACGCCATGGTCTCGACCATGACCTTCATGCCCTTCATCCTCACTGGCGCCATCGGCACCCTCACCGCCCTGGACTTCCTCGGCTTCGGCCTGCCGCCTGGCGCGCCGTCGCTGGGCGAACTGGTCGCGCAGGGCAAGAGCAACCTGCAGGCGCCCTGGCTGGGCATCAGCGCCTTCGCCGTGCTGGCGATCATGCTGAGTCTGCTGGTGTTTATCGGCGAAGCCGCTCGCGATGCCTTCGATCCGAGGAAATGACATGAGCCAGAACGAAATCCTGCTGCAAGTACGTGACCTGGCCGTCGAGTTCGTCATGGGCGAGCAATGCCAGCGCGTGGTCGAGGGCGTGAGCTTCGATATCCGCAAAGGCGAGACATTGGCCCTGGTCGGCGAAAGCGGCTCGGGCAAGTCGGTCACCGCGCACTCGATCCTGCGCCTTCTGCCCTACCCGCTCGCACGCCATCCGCATGGCAGCATCGAGTATGCCGGCCAGGACCTGCTCAAGCTCGGCGAAGGTCGCCTGCGCGGCATCCGTGGCAACCGCATCGCCATGGTCTTCCAGGAGCCGATGACCTCGCTCAACCCGCTGCATAGCATCGAGAAGCAGATCAACGAGGTACTCGCCCTGCACAAGGGCTTGCGCGGCAAGGCTGCCAGCGCGCGCACCCTGGAACTGCTGGAGCTGGTCGGCATCCCCGAGCCGAAGAAGCGCCTGAAGGCCTACCCGCACGAACTGTCGGGCGGCCAGCGGCAGCGGGTGATGATCGCCATGGCCCTGGCCAACGAGCCCGAGCTGCTGATCGCCGACGAGCCCACCACCGCGCTGGACGTCACCGTGCAGCTGAAAATCCTCGAACTGCTCAAGGATCTGCAGGCGCGCCTGGGAATGTCCTTGCTGCTGATCAGCCACGATCTCAACCTGGTACGCAGAATTGCCCATCGCGTATGTGTCATGCAGCGCGGTCGCATCGTCGAACAGGCGTCGTGTGAAGAATTGTTCCAGGCACCGCAGCATCCCTATACCCGGGAACTGCTCGGCGCCGAGCCCAGCGGCGACCCTGCGGCCAACCCCGCAGGTCAGCCGTTGCTGGAAGTGGACGACCTGCGCGTATGGTTCCCGATCAAGAAGGGCCTGCTGCGCCGGACGGTGGATCATGTCAAAGCGGTGGACGGCATCAACTTCAGCCTGCCTCAGGGGCAGACCCTGGGCATCGTCGGCGAAAGTGGTTCCGGCAAGTCCACCCTGGGCATGGCCATTCTGCGGCTGCTCGCCAGCCGCGGTGATATCCGCTTCCAGGGCCAGCAGTTGCAGGGCCTGAGCCAGCAGGAAGTACGCCCGCTGCGTCGGCAGATGCAGGTGGTGTTTCAGGACCCCTTCGGCAGCCTGAGCCCCCGCATGTCGGTGGCGCAGATCGTCGGGGAAGGCCTGCGCATTCACGGTATGGGCAACGAGGCGGAGCAGGAACAGGCCATCATCGACGCGCTTTTGGAGGTAGGGCTGGACCCGCAGACGCGGCATCGCTACC
>VFQQ010001592.1_pt1 | contig 30322 bp, 56 predicted proteins | sample 3512341 | NCBI WGS metagenome assembly VFQQ01 (sample SAMN10412373, study PRJNA504923) | tailings metagenome | isolation source: Relicate 2 Philex TSF1 revegetated site | place: Philippines: Tuba, Benguet | collected 2017-08-29
GCTCTCGCTCTGCCTGCCCCTCCCCCGCCCTCCTTGGCCCACACCTGCACTGCGCGTGCCCCTCGTGCTGCGCAGGCTGCGGCCGCTGCCGGCCTAACCTGCTCTCGCTCTGCCTGCCCCTCCCCCGCCCTCCTTGGCCCACACCTGCACTGCGCCTGCCCCTCTGTTCGTAACCTGCAGGAATTACACGCTCAGTATCGACATGGTCCCAGACAGAACCTGGCCTGAGGCGCGCAAGCACTTCAACTACCACATTACCCCGGTGGGTTGAGGGTTGCTATTGCAGTTGTCCTGAGGCGGCATTTGCTGTGCGGGCAACGCAGGCTTGCCTGGTCGACTATCTAAGTAAGGCAGTAAAGCATGTTGGCCTCCTCACTTTATTTTGTCTCGCCTCCACCGCCTGCCTGCAGCGCTCCACTGAGCCGCTGCCCGCCGCCAGCAGCATCGACATCCCGCCTGATTACATGCCGGCTGCCAAGCAGCCGCAGCAGATTTGGCGCCGCTACGCCGGCGGCTGCGCCCCTCCTGCGCCCCAGCTGCCACCTAGCGAGGTGTGGCCGCTGCTGGGCCCCGCTGTGAGCAGCGTGGAGGCGGCCACCAATGTCGTGCGCTCCCTGGGCAGAGCTGGCGACTTCGAGCGCCTGGGCGACATTTACTGCCAGGTGGGCATCACATGCTCTCTTGATGCAGTGCACCTGAGAAATGCTTTGGAAGGGCGGCAGAGTCGGCACACGTGCATGCATATGTTCATTCATCAAGACTCTGCCTTCAAATCCAATGCACTGCCCTGCTTGCGTCCCTCGGCTGGTTGCTCCTGCCGTCAGCTCACGGCCTCCACGTTGGCATCCACCCATATCAGTTTACCGGTTCTCTGCCGCCACCCACCCCCGTCCCGAACAGGCATACAACCTGAGCCACCCGCTGAAGGGCAAGAAGCTAGTGGCGGCAGTGCTGGTGGCGGCCGGCGCATCGCTCATGGCCGCACCTTCCGCCGCCGCTGACATGCTGCCCCAGGGTGCGCCATGCCCTTGCTTTTGCATTGCTTTGTGTCCTTGTGTGCCACTGCCGCCTTGAATGTGACTTGCCATGCGTTACTGCTGTCGTAGGCAGCGCACAGTCGGCCAGCATCGCACCTCCCCGCCCTGCCTGTCCAGCATGGCCTCTTGCCGCCCTTCCATGCCCATGCTGCTCGCAGTGACCCGCGGTCGTGCCCAAGCAGTGCCACACATTACGGTAGAAGAAGCCATGGACTGGCTGGGCGCCTACAGCCAGGAGGCGGCGTCCCAGAAGATCTTCAAGATGCGCCTGAAGGGCATACTGGAACTGCTCAAACTGGTGCGCCAACTCCCCTCGTTCGCTTGCTGTTGCTACAATGTGTGCTACCTGCGCCGTTCCCCGCTGGCGACATGTGTAGCATCATATGCAAATATGCGTGTCACAGGCAGCGCCACCCTGCGACTTTGCTGTCATCTCGCACTGTCTCTTGCTCACTTACTCCAAATCCAGGGGTATGGCTACATGGGCACCTCAGGCAACGCCTGGGCCCGCTGGCAGGCATTGAGGCTGGTGGGCTTCGAGCTCGCCGAGGCCAAGCGCCTGGCTCTGGAGAACACGCCCACCCGTAAGCTTTAGTAGGGCTCGTTTGCTGCTCAGATGGCACGGGGGGCTCCGCATGCCATCACTGTCGTGGCCTACGCCCAAGCTCCAGCTGTTTGAAAGTCCACTTCCGGCGTTTCTCATGGACAACATGCAGGCACGCAGGCCAACGAGATGAGGCGCATCCAGCCGGTGGGACCGCTCTGGCTGCGCTTGGAGCTGCTGGGCGTGGACAGCCAGGAAGAGGCAGTCAAGCTTATCCAGGCCTGCACTTCCAGACAGGAGCTCGGCACGTTCTTTGCAGCGGTAGGTACAGACAACACCCGACCGCAGAATGGGGAGGTGGCTGGATTTGCAGAAGCCCAGCCCCTTTACATTTGCTTTTCTGCGATTGAGCGGGCGCATGACCGCCTTGCGTCACCCGCCCCTCCTGCTCGACCCCACAGCTTTTCGGCTACCAGATGGACACCGGCGGCGCCTGGCCACGCCAGAAGCTGTTTGAGGGCGTGGGCATTCCGGCCGAGGAGGCCAAGCGCATGGCAGCTAAAGCTACGCCAAAAGGTAGGCCCTTGGCTTGATGAGGCTGGGCTGGGCATTCTTGGCCGATCGGTGAGCGGGTGGTTGTGAGTTTGGTCCCTTAGCTCAAAGGATCAGCGGGCGGGTTGCTGCGAAAGCTGCACTGTGCGGCTAAACTTGCACCCTGCCTGCTGCTGCTCCATGCCGCTGCACTGCCGGGCTCCTTTCGTGGCCAGACTTGCACCCTGCATGCGTGCATGCCCGCTGCACAGGCATGGCTGCCTGTGTGGCCCAGACTTGCACCCTGCCTGCTGTTGCCATGCTGCTGCCGCACCGCGCGGCTGCTCGTGTGGTCAAATTTGCACCCCTGCGCGCATGCTGCTGCCATGCTGCCGCCGCACTGTGCGGCAGCTTGTGCAGCCAAACTTGCACCCTGTATGCCTGCCCGCCTGCTGCACCGCGCGGCTGCTCGTGTGGTCAAACGTGCACCCCTGCACGCATGCTGCTGCCATGCTGCCGCCGCACTGCGCGGCTGCTCGTGCGGCTGCTTTGCTGATTTCTTGGTCAAGCTGCACCCTTCCTGTGCCTTCTGCTGTTGCTGTAGTGCACGGCCAAACGTTCAAAAACATGGGTCCGCAGTGCGCACCCTGCACGACGCTGCATTGTGCACCCGCTTTGTTGACACGATTTGCTGCTGCCCGCCCGCCTGCCTACCTACTCTTGACAAGGCCAGGCCTCCCCCCTCCATTTCCCAAACACCAGTGATTGGGGCGCCCCGCATGCAGCCGGTGATGCCAGCCGGTGCTGCTGCTGCTGCTGCTGCGGGCGCGGGCGCGGGCGCGGACGACCTCGAGACGAAGGCAACCCGCGGCCTGTGCACCAGGGAGGAGGCCACGCACATGCTCAAGGCCCTGAACAAGGACATGAAGAAGATGGAGAAGGTGTACAAGCAGGCGAGTTGAGCCTGCTGGGCGGGTGCTGTCGTTTGTAATTTAACCATACTTTGGCTGCCAAGTCGGATTGGGGCGGCGCCGCAGCATGCATGTTGGCGTGTTGCCCCCGCCCGTCTGCCGGACCCCATCTGCCTCAGAACATCACCAACCCCGCTTGCATCTCATCACCTCAATGCAGCTGTATCCTAGCGGGTGCTCCTTCAAAGGAGGCTGGCACCCGCGGTCCAAGCTGCTTGAAGCCTTCACAAAAAATTCGGTCAAGCTGACTGGTTCAATTGCAAATGACTTGGCGAAACAGCACACACCCAACAGTGCGCACATGCAGTTAACTTGTCGTGCATGCATGAAGGCGCCATCTAAGCTTTTGGCCAAGTGACCGCCACATGAACACGTGCTGCACAAGGTTCACTAGCTCCCTGTTTTCGTCCACCCTTTTTGTTTGTGACCCTTTGCTTGTGCAGAGCAGGAGGCGGCCAAGCGGCGGCGGGAGGCGGAGCGCGTGGCAAAGTCGAAACCATAGGCAAGTCCTTCTGAAACTGTTTTTGTGACGTGGTGTGATCTGATGCACGCTGCCACGAATTGTTTGCTCAACACCGAGGCCGGCCTGGGGGGCGAACAACATCAGGAGGGCTCACCTTTGAAGCCAGCATGGACGCGGCTGCCACATGCTGTCGCAAATCCCAGCTAGTGCTGATGCTGCCTTGCTCACCCGCTGCATCTGCAGGCGTCAACCAAGCATGCCGCGGGCACGGGGTCGGCAGCGGGCACGGGGTCGGCAGCGGGCCCCATCGCCCGGGTGCGGTGGAGCCTGTAGGCCGCTTGCAGATAGCAGCATGGCAGCGGCACTCCACGATTTGCATGTGATCAGCTACTGTCCCCAAGCCCGCCCCAAGCAAGTGCTGCTCAGCATGGAGCTGGCCTTGCAGTCTTCCACAAACAGTTGTGTACAGTGATTGTAATAAAGTGCAGATCCAATGCAGTGCAAGCTAAGGGTTTAGAGCGGGAATGTGTCGAGGCAGGCAGCGCAATTGTGAAGCAGTAGCACGTGTCGTTGTTGAGGCTTGTCACTTGCTGATGTCGCCGTATGTTATTAACGACGTTTTGGGGGCCTTTACAACCACCTTTGAGGTGATTCCAGCTGCCCAGAGGTGTCTCCGGCCCTCCCTGCCCCGCCGCGCCGCCAAACCCCAAAGCCGCCACCTCCTCTTCCCTGCCACCTTTCCAGCACCCCCAGAATGACTTCCCTTTCTTCTTATCTTCGTTCTACAGACCTTTATCATTCCCTGCCTGGCCTACAACTGGCACTACCAGTTCTCCAAGAACGCCGAGCAACACCGCTTCGAGTCCACCAAGCCGCCCACCAGCAACAAGTGAGGCCACGGTGTGGGTGGGATTCCCTCCTTCACAGGCCCTAACCTGCTTGTATCGACTACTGTCCTGCATGTGTGCACAAGGGCCTGCAGGCTCATTCAACTGCTGGCAGCTTGCACCTTACGTGCCTGCCGCCCGCTCGCCCTGCTCTCCGTCCCGCAGGTGGTTGAGCCGCCTGGGCGGCTGGAGGACCATTTTCTACTTCAACTGGGTCATCATCGTTTTCACAGCCGTTTTTGGATTCGGAATGGGTGGTTATGCGTCCATCAAGGTGCGTGGCATGGGTTCTGATGCTCAGATGCGCATGCTGCACATACCTGTAGGATGGGCGCTAGCTGCCCTGCTAAGCTCGTTCCAACAATCTCTGCCAACACATCCATTCACCGTCCCCTCCCCCATCAGGCCTTTGTTGAAAGCATCCAGGACTTTGGCGTGTTTGCAGCCTGCTACAACTGCTGAGCACCGCTGGCCGCCAGCAGGCCCAGTGCTCATGCATCCCAAGAACCAATTGGCAGAGCGCTGGGCACGCTCCGCCTCTGCTAGGCTGGCACGCATGCGTGTCGTCCGCCCGGCCAAACCCGCCCCACCATTCTTAGCTTGGAGCCTCAGAAATTCGCTCCCCTGCGTTGTCATTACAAATTCGGAGCCTGGCGCATTTCATCCTGCCACTCTTCCCTCTGCCTTCTTCCAAGCCAGCCCCGCCACGTGTGCACAAGATTAGCCACACTGGCTGTGCACCCTTTTGCATCCTGCCAGCTCTTCCCAGTCTGTACGGCATTCCGTCCCATTCCGCGTTTTTCCATTGAAACTCCGAACCCACCCGGCCTTGCAGCGCCAATGTCTTTCTTTCTCACCACTGCTATTCCTTCCCGCACCCCCACTGTTCCACACGTCCCCCTGCCGTGGCCCTTGAACCATTTTCATTGACGGTCTGTTGCCCACACCGTTGTGATATGCTCTGGGAACCACCGATGTGTCAGTGATATGTTGTTAGGCAAAGCAGACGGGCATGGCTCTGGTGGGCAGCTGCTCATGGGGTGAGCGGCGGCGGCGGCCGCTGGCCCATGCAATGCTTGCCAACGGACCTGCGATCGAGATTGTGCGATTGCTCGCTTTCCGATCCGCAGCTCCACAGCTGGGAGGCTTTGGGTTAGCGCTCAGCCCGCTATGCTCTCGCTGCTAGCGGCCCGCGCGGCGCCCGGCGCGCCGGGTACTGCGATCGCGGCTGCCTCCTGTGCTGCTTGGCGCGGCTGGAGCGGCAGGCTATTTAGCAGCACGCCCGCCGCCGCCGCCGCTGCCGCCGGCGAGCCGCCGCCAGCCGCTGGCGGTGCCACTGCGCCTGGTGGCAGCAGCTCTAGTGAGGACGAGCGGGCTGCCACCCTGCCGGTTGAGCAGCTGGCCAAGGCGCTGCTGGCGGGCAATGCGCGGGGGCAGCTGACGACGGTCAAGGCGGGCAGCCCAGCACACGACCAGAGCAAGGTCTCTTCCAGCGTCGTGCCGCACCTGTGCCCCAAGGGTGCGTGGCTGTTGCCCATTGGCATGGATGTGGGTCTGCATAGCTGGATGGCGTTTCAGCTAGTGAGCTGCAGAATTAGCCGATGCTCAAGGCCTGAGAGCACGCTAAGTTGACTGGCTGCTTAGCACCGTTGCGGAGTGCAGTTGTGCATGCATGCTGGTAGCTGCCGCTGCTGGTTGGGGCCTGCCCAAGTGATGCCGGCTGGGTGCTGTGATGATTAGCTTACTGCCAGCAGCATAAATAGCCAACCTTTTGTGCGAACTTCGGCCGCAGGCGAGGCGCCGGTTGTGCTGCTGGGCGAGCAGGACGCGGAGCACCTGCAAAACCTGGGGGAGGATGCAAAGGTGCGTGGCTGCTGTGCAGATCTGGCCGTGCACCTAGCGGCCTTCCAGTGCTCAGCGGCTGGGTGTCGCTGGCTGCAGGGCTGTGTGTCAGGCACCAGGCTTCAGCACTCGTGTGACCTGTTGCGTCTCTCGTGATCTGCCACACTTTTGTTGCAGGCCTCTCTGGCCACGGGCCACATATCCCCGCCCTGGTTCATTCAGCGGCTGCGCGGCACCGGCTGGCTGCCGCGGCGGGTCGCGCTGCTTGGACTGCTGGAGCCCCTGCCCGATGCAGAGGTGGGCAAGAGTTAGAAGGCTCATAATGCAATGTGTGCATGCGCGGCCGTGGTGACAGCTGCTGAGCTGAGCCTGCTGGCCCTGCTGTAGCAGCTGCCTGATGCAGACGTGTAGCAGGCGGGCCAAACTTTCATGAATGCAGCCTTGGAGCCCATGCCCCCTACTCCTGCCTCCTTTCCTTTCCCCATCAGGCCCAGTTTGCGCTGGGCCAGGCCCGCAAGGCCTACACCTCCGCCCCTGCCCTGCCCGCTCACCCTCCGATTCTTACCCAGCCCCACCAATCCGTACCTGCCGCAGGCCCAATTTGCGCTGGATCAAGCCCGCAAGGCCTACGCCGCCGCCCCCGCCTTGTCGGCCCTGCTGCCCCGGGAGGAGCGGCTCAGCGCAGCGGGCCTGCGAGGCTTCCGCCTCGGCTCGCTGTCACAGTGTGTGTACGTGGATCACGCGGGGCGGCAGCACAATGTGGCGCCGCAGGTATGGTCGAGCAGAGGCTGACTATCCCCTTGGCAGGAGCTGGGTGACTGCTGCTCGCAACCGCTGGCCATGCCGCATCTGCTGGTTGCAACACACAATGATAGTTCTGTCTTGCATTCGCTGCCTCTCCACCCTCACAGGACCTGGACACCTGCCACTTGGACCGCTGGCCCTGCAGCATGTTCTGCATTCCTCCACGAACTAGTTGCACTTTGAAGACGCCTCCTCGTGTTTTTTTTGTTGAACTGTGCAGGACTTGGACGCCTGCTACCTCGACCCGCTGGCCCTGCCGCATCTGCTGGTTGCAACACACAACGGTAGTTTTATCTTGCATTCCCTGCCTCTCCACCATCGCAGGAGCTGGATGCCTGCTACCTCGACCCGCTGGCCCTGCCGCAGCACGACCTGCTGGCCGAGCTGAACCAGCAGGTGGGTATGATGCATGGATGCATCGCCGGTGGTTAATGTTGACAGACGCAAACTTGGTGGGGTTGGATCAAGTTGTTCCGGTTTTCCTGCAGCCCCTGCAATCCTCTGGCACATGCTCAGTGCTGCCCAGAAGGCACCCCTCTCCGCAGATGGAGTGGCTGCCGCAGCTGCAGCTGTTCTGTGCGGCGTACCTTGGAGTGCACACCAGCGGGGTGCTGCTCACCGAAGCGGATCGCATGGGTGAGGAGTTGGTTTTGCAGCCGGATGATGGATTGCAAGCGTGTGCAGCTGGCGTGCTGTTGTGCAGCTTGCGAGGGAAACGTAAGTGTGTGCTGCTGACCGAGGCAGGAAGATGCTGGTCTCTAGTCGTGCAAACGGGAGGTGCCGCCTCATAACAGCCACCCAGCTACTCAGACTTCAATCGATACACCACCTGCTGCCCTGCAGGCTTTACCCTGTTTGGCCGGCCCGCAGTGGAGGCGATTGAGGGGCCGGATGGCAAGGCTCAAGTGGACCTGCAGGCGGCACAGCAGCAGCGCTGGCGGCAGTTCCGCATTGGCTCCGCCCGCGAGCTGAGGTGAGCTTCTCTGGAGTCACTGGGGCGCAGCCTGGCAATAATATCTCGTTTGAGTTTGAGGTATGAATTCGTTTGCAGCGCACTGTTGCTACTGCTGTGTTCTCAATATTGCCGAGGCTGTGGAGCCGCAGCACCAGGATCACCCCACACACCTGCAGGAACAAGCAGGCGTGTCTGAAGCTGCTGCGGTGATGCTTCCAATATTAGCCGCGACTTTTCATCAACTGTGCCCTGCAGGAGCAAGCAGGCGTTCCTGGAGCTGCTGCAGCAGATGAAGGAGGAGGTGAAGGCGGCCACCGGGGCGGAGCTCTGAGCAGGCCGCTGACCAATGCTGAAAGCAGCGGCCCAGGGCTGAGCTGTGAGCATGCAGGCAGCATGCAGCAGCGGGACAGTCTGCCGCAGGAGATGCCCCCTGCCCCAGCAAGTAGCAGCTGATTCCTTTGCTGCGTTGTGGTACGCGATGAGGCTGCCTTCGTGGCCCGCTCATGGAAAGACTGGCTGTCACAAGCAGTGACTGTTCAACTTGTTCAACTAGAGAGGCGCTGCAGACAAGGACGACGCTCAACAAGCTCAAAGTTAATGCATAGAAAGCGCAACTTGACACCTGCTATTACGATGCTTGCTGCTGCGGCTGCTCCTCTTTCACATCCGGCTGCTGCTCCTGCTGCTGCTGTTGCCGCTGCTCCTGCTGGTGCTGCGCATCTGCTTCCCCCGCTACGCCTGCTGCGCCCTGGCTGCCGCCTGGCGACGCCTTTCCTGCCCCTGCTGCCGCTGCCGCACCCTCTTTTGCCGCCCCTGCCACTGCTGCCGCTGCTGCTGCCAAAGGTTCAGCAGAGGCTGGCTGCCGCGCTTGCGAGGCCGGAGCAGGTGCTTCAGCTGCCCCTTTGCCTCTGCTCTGCCGAGCCGCCTCGAATGCCGCATTGGCAGCCTCATGCGTGTCGAAGAAGGCCTGCAGCAAGGCACATGGCAGCAGCCAATGAGGCAAGGCCGTTGAATGGAGCAATGGGAAGCTGTGCGTGGCAACGGCTGCCTGGCGCAAGGCAGGGCCAGATTGCTTGATTCACAGGGCACACCGCTGGGTTGGCGCAAGGGTGCGAAGATGCGCTCGCTTGGACCATCTCTGCTTCTAAGGCTAACGCACCGCAGGTCGCAAGCGGCAGAGCGACGCCCACACTGGGCGTTTTGGGCTGCTCACCTGGAGCATCTCCCCTCCCACGCCAGAACATATGTTGCGCACAATCAGCAGTGGGCATATCAAACAGCTTCAAGTTGTTGCTCGCCTGGAGCATCTCCCCTCCCACGCCAGAACATATGTTGCGCACAATCAGCAGTGGGCATATCAAACAGCTTCAAGTTGTTGCTCGCCTGGAACATCTCCCCTCCCACGCCAGAACATATGTTGCGCACAATCAGCAGTGGGCATATCAAACAGCTTCAAGTTGTTGCTCGCCTGGAACATCTCCCCTCCCACGCTGACAATGGCGCTCCAGGCGCCAAACTGGGCCACCACCTTGTCCCCCTCCTGCGCCAGCAGTGAATGACATATGGCTCGGGTGGGACCCCACGAGGGAATCAGGGACGATTTCGAAGCAGTGCACAGCAGCAGGAACAGGGTGAGGCGGGCTATTCAGGGGAAAAATGCAGGCTCGAAAGCAACAGCTCAGAGCACAAACACGTTCCAACGAGTGCATGCATGGGCGAGGGGGTTGTGGAAAAGCGATGTATAATCAGCGGGCACCTGGAGCGCGGAGTTGGGCACCGCTCGAAACACGCCATCCTTGCGCATCGGCAGGCTGCTGGCGCTCCAATAGGAGAACAGGCTCTGCACCTGCAAGGCAAGTTTAGAAGCAATACAGCATGGAGTAATTGAGTCACGCCGGCGCGGCACTTTGGTCAGCTGACTCGTATTGGCTGTGGTGCACTGGCCGCAGCAGCAACACACCGCACAACGTTCAACCCAGTACCAGACACTTTCCACAGCGCCGTTCTGCGTGCTCCCTCTGCTTCTGCTTCAGCCTGACAAGGCATCACCGTGCAATGTTCAACCCAGTACCAAAACGTTTCCCCAGCGCCCCTCACCGCCTGCTCCCCCTGCTTCTGCTTTAGCCGCTTGCTCTTGGCGCTGTCGGCTACTCCCCTGCTCCGCTGCCGCTTGCCGCTCGCCCGGCCGCCCTCTCCAGGCGAGCTGCCCTCGGCTGCTAGAGCGCCGGAGCTATTGCGCCGCACCTGCGGGCATGAGACGCAGGGATGGACCCCCGATGAAGTCCGCAAATCCACAATTGAGTGGGCAGCCCGCGACGATGCCTGCATGTGCCTGCACACCCTGCAAATGCAGGCACACCCTCCAGACCAAGCAGACTGACACTGAGCTGGCAACCTCGGCTTGGCGCCTTGCCCCAGGGGGTAACGCACCGCGGGCTTGCAAAGCGCACAGCCACCGGCCAGTCGCCTCCCCCCAGCCGCCAGCAGCCATGTTTTCCCCGCCCTAATCTTTGCAAAATGCACAGCCGCCGCTCGGCACTCCTATTTTCTGCCCCAAAAAGGTTTCACAATGTTTCACAGTACGCACCGCGGGCTTGCGGGACACGTCGTCCTTGGTGCCCTTGCGCCCGCCGCCAGCTCAGCACTCAGCTTCCCTGCCCCCAAAAGGTTTCAAAATTTCTACAAAACGCACCCCGGGCTTGCGGGACACATCATCCTTGGTGCCCTTGCGCCCGCACACGCCGTAGGTGCCATCCTCCATCTTTGCAAATACGAGCACGTCGCCTGGAGCGGTAGGGGGCAGCAGGAACATTGCTAGAAGCCGGCACGGCACTCTTGAGAACAGTGCGGCAGGGGCCGGAAAGGTCAGCAGACACCAGTCTGCCATCTCGGTGGCCCAGCGGCAGCAGACAGATGTGGTGCAAGCAGGGCAGGGATGCAGGCTGCTGGAAGTTCAGAGGCTGGTGCTGCGACATCGCAGCCCCAAACTGCCCGCATTGAGCTCGCAAGCGCCCCGCGTACCTGCGCTGAGCCCGTACTTTTGCTGCACCCCCATCGTGTCCTCCAGCAGGTACATGCGGCTGGTGGACATACAGACAGAGTGGAAGGTGGATTGGCGCAGGTACACGCACACCTTCGTGCACAAGGCGATGCCTGCTCCTGCCATTGGCTGGCACCTGAGCACTTCAGGCCGCACCTGCTCTGGTTGTTCACCCGGCTGTTGCACGCACAGGGGTGCTGCACGCTGCTGCTGCTGCTGCTGCTGCTGCTGCTGCTGCTGCTGCTGCTGCTGCTGCTGGAAAGTACGCCCGCACCTGCTCTGGTTGTTCACCCAGAAGCGGAAGCGGAACGAGTGCTTGGCGCCTTCGGGGTCGGTGGCGTGAAGCGTCGTGCCCTGCTGCTCTTCCAGGAACGGCAGGTGCGCCTCCGCCTGGCCCTGCAGCAGCGGAGGTCGACAGTGGGTCTGCTGCATTTGTGTTGTGCTTGATGGACGGCTGTGGTCGCAATGCGTGGGGCCTGTGTGCTCGAGCATGGGCGGCACGGGCGCGGGGCATTAACATTCGCCAGCGGCACGGTGGCTGGCACACAATATGCAATCTCTCAAACAAGCTGCAACACCAGAAGCACACCTTGGGGATGACCAGGCGGCCGGTGCCGTTGGCATCACTAGAAGTGAGCACCTGCAGGCACACATGGGGCGGCAGCCGGCGAATCCCTGCGTCGAGCGGCGATCGCAGCGGCGGTGGTGTGGGGCGGCTGTGCGCGCCGCGCCCCATGCGCCGCACCTTCTCGAACAGGATGCTGCCGCCCATGGCCTTGAGGGCCGCCTTGGCGCCCTCAGCGTTGTATTCAGGCGGCGCCATTTCGGTTCAGCTTCTGGGCTGCACCGACCGGTGTGGCGCGCTGGCTATGATGCGAGCGAGCAGCCAAGCGATCGGTCAACGGCGGCGCGGGCCGACCCAGCCATGAAGCCACCTCCAGCGCAATGAGCTTCTGCATGGCAATGCCCCTGCGATCTGGGCCTTCTTTGCGCGACTCCGATCTGTAGATGCATATGGCAACTCACTGAGAGAGCAGGCGCGCTTCTCCGCCCATCCGCAAACCCCAGCCGCGGCTTGCAGCCTCCTCCAGCCCCTCAAACCAGCGCATCAATCTCTCAGCAGCGTCATCACCTCGCAGGGATTGCTCCACGCAGCGATCTCCCAGCGGCAGCATGTCAGCGGCGACGGCAGCACCAGCAGGAGCGGCAGGCTCTATGCCACGAGGAAGGGTGCAGACAGTGCGGCCTGCAAGCCAATTCGTAGCGGCGAGATCACTACGCCAGCCCCACAGTCAAGCCCTGCACTGGCAGCAGCAGCAGCACACAGCAGCAGCAGCAGCAGCTTTCCTGCGGCGGCGCACTTCCTGCCGTGTGCGTGCCACGCAGCAGCCGTCGACGTCGGATGAGAGCAGCAGCCCGCAGCAGACGAGCCAGCGGCCATCGCAGGTGGGCATTGGCATGAGCTGCTCTGCCTGGCAGTGCTGTTCATAACATTCACCATCACCACTCAAATTGCTCTCCTTCCAGTCCATCGCTGTTCATTTTATCAGTTCCGCCATCTGTTCCAAATGCTCCCCGCAGTGGCAGCGGTTCGCGGGCTTTGTGCAGGCAGGCGACGCAAAGGAGGCCTGGCTGAGCATCAGGTCAGCTGGTGTGGGGTGGTTGCTAAAAAGCACTGCCTGCACTCACGTTTTGAGTTTGCATGTCCGGCTGCTGGGCTGGGGGCTTGCATATCAGAGTGTTGCGCTGCAGCCCCTGCTCCTGACTGCATCCGCCCAAAACGTGAATGCAGCCAAGAGGGAGCCAACCTGCCGTCTGCTGCCGCTCCTCCTTTGCAGCGCCACTGTCCTGAAGGCCACGCTTCCGGCGGCCCTGCTGGCGTTTGCTCTGCACGGCAGCGTGTGGGGCGGAGGTCCGCCTGGCCCCGTGGCGGCAGCAGAGGCGGCGGCGTATGCGGGGGCAGCTGTGGCGGCGGGCAGTGAGCTGTGGAAAATTTTGGAGGGCTTCCAGGGATGATGCTGAGGGCTCGCTCGTTGTATCCGCTTTGTACTGCTGCTCTTTCCTTATCACAGCATGCCTGCCTCAAGGCCTTTGGTACTGCACTGGCTCACAGCAGACATTTGCAAATGCCAGCTGCATGTAGATGCAACAAGGAGTGTCTTGACCAAAGCTCACACAGGCAGGAGCGGTACGAGAGATGCAGCTGAGCGCAAAAAGCAGGGCAGGAGGGTCCTGAAGGGTGCTTGGAAACATGGCAACGCAACGTGTTAAGCAGGTCACAGCTAGCTGCCGCCATTCAGCCCGCTGGCGGCCCTGTCCATGTGTGCTCCCGGCGGGGTGGGCGGCATTCCCTCCCCTCCCTGCCTGTTCTCTCCAACAGCTGCGCCCCCAAGCCTCCCTCGGCAGCCCGAATCTTAGCTGCCCCGCTGGACAGCCTGGCTAGGCCAACGGCCATCTGAGGGCTGGCCCGCTGCACGCTGCCCCGGGCGCGGTGCACCGGCACGCCATCGCTACGCTGCCCGCCTGGGCCCGTCATTCGCTCTTCCTCAGGGGTGGCAGGTGCGCCCGCCTCGGCGCCCCATGTGGGCTGGCCCAGGCAGCTGGTAGCACCGCCAATGTGGGTGGCTGCAAAGGCGGCGTCTGCCACACTCTGACCGCCAGGCGGCTGCTCGCCCTCGACCGCCTGCTTCCATGTAGCGGGAGGGTATGCAATGAGCCCGATGTGTGCCAGCTTTGCAAGGGCCACCTTGATAATCTCAGCATGCAGGCGCTGGAGATGACATGCAACGCAACAAGCCACACTTGAGAGCCATGTGCAGGCCCCATGCAGGGCCGCCCGCCCCGCTTGCCTCAGGCTCCTGCTTGCGGCGGGGGTACCGCCAGCACAGCCACAGGCAGACAGCGTTGAAGCTGGTTCCGATATAGTAGGTGAGCGTTGGGATGATGGTTTTGCCTTGTGCGACAAAGTAGATAATCCTGGATAAGGGGAGAGAGTACAACGGAGCGGATTGTGCTTGTTGCGGTGCAGTCTAGAGGTGTCATGATGAGCGGAGATGCATGCGGCAGCGGGACAGTAGCACGTTCTTGTGCAAGAGCTGATCTACAGCTCTCAAAGCAGCTCACCACAGGCTGCAGTTGACGATGGACATGACCGCATTGCCGGCGTGGATGCTGGCGCTGTCCTTCTGGCGCACCACCTGCAAGGGATGGCGCAGGTGACTGGGTAACGAAACGCCCGGTGTGGGCGACATGCATGGCTCTTCGCTCAGCGCAATACCCATAGCCAGGGAGCTGGGAGAATTCAGTGAGGCACAAACCAGCTAGGCAGGGCGGACCAAGAGAGCCAGGCCTTGCCTTCATGACTGTGGCCAGGGGGCTGGTGTAGTAAAGGATGCTCCCCGCATTTGCTGCAATGCCCCACAACTGGCACAGGAGAGGATACGCGGCATTATTGAGTCGGCTGCTGGCTTGCGCTGGCTTGTGTGGCATGGCATGGCTTGGCATGGCATGGCATGCCGGGGGCAATGCATGCGTGGCCTGGTGGGCAGGGCACAGCATGGCAGGGCAGGGCATGGCAGGGCAGGGCATGCCATGGCAGAGGCATGGCACGGCGAGACCAACCTGCAACCCCATGCAAACCGTGCCACCGAGTGAACCCCATTCCAAGCACAGACTTTTCATACTCTCCAAGGCCGCGCCCCTCTCACCAGCTCCTTTGTGGACTGCGGCCAGCCGGCCAGGGAGGTAAGTGCCCCTAGCACCAGCAGGAGAGTGATGTAGCACAGCAGCAGGCCCAGCAGCCTGTCACGAGTCTGCTTGTGCGATTGTGCGAGGAACGGCGGCCAGAGGCGCGGTCAGTGGGGGAGGCAGCAGCAAGTCGCAGCTCAGCAAAGGACAAATTGAAACCGTGACTGCATGCAGCTTTAGGTGCATGCACTGGCAAGCCGCAGTCATACACGGCATGCACACCGCCGGTTCAGCTCACCCGCTGCCGCGCCTGGCCCACCTGCAAGGCAAGTGGTCAGGTGCAGAGCATGTTGTCTGCACGGATTCCATCAACAGTCGGAATGTATGCATGCAGCAGCAATTGTGCCATGCCGCTCAGTCACTCATGCTCTGCTCCAGAAAACTTACGAGGATGACAGTGTTGAAGATGGCCACCAGCAGCCTGCGGGGCAGGGGTGTAATGCCATACGAGGTAAGCCGAGTGAAACAGCTGCTGTTGCTGTCTGGTAGGGGCTGCAGGCTGCCTGCACTTCTGTTGCAGCCCAATGTGAGATCTACGTGTGCCCCATGCAACCCTGTAGAAGCCAGCCCATATGCAAGCCAAACGTGGGATATACAAGTCCTGCGCACCCGCCGCTAGAGCTGACTGTGATGAAGGGGTCCCGGGTCACCACCGCACTGCAGTCCAGTGAGGCAGAGAGGGGTAGGGGGGCAAGGTCGAGTAGAGACGGGGCAGCAGGGGGCCACAAGACGCCTGCCTGGGCCCGCAAATGCCATGTGCAAGCACAACCGTGCGCCGGCAGCAGCTGGGCTGAGGGCGCCCCTTGCAATCCCTGACCCCAGCTGAGACAGCCAGGCGATCGGGGCACCGGCTCACAAGATGTTCCAGCAGACGGCATTGGCCACCAGGACGACTGTGGGGAGCGGGTTGAACTCTGCGCAGCAGCGGGGGCAGTGGAAGTTTAAACAGGCCGACGTTGCCATCATTCCCAATGGCATCGTCCGCTGCATGAGCAGGTGGCGCATGCGCAGGCGCAGCCTGCCCCAGTTTTCGACCACACGTGCCCGTGCTGCAGCCGCACCTCCAATGTCGCTGCGCCGGCGGGTGCGCCACACTGCCCGCGTGGGCGAGGCCGCCATGATGATGAAGAGCAGAGCGCCCACAGCGGGCACCACATTCTGCGCCAAGCAATGAAAGTAAATGTGGTGGTTTGTCATCTGCCATCACAAGCGCATGCAGCAGCTGCGGGGGAAGCGGCTGAGTCGCTCTGCCGATTGGCGTCCAACGGCAGGTGTTGCCGCCAGGAGACCAGCTCTGCAAGCCGATTTACATAACAGCCTGCGAAAGCAGCTGACCAGCCCACCTCAAAGATGATGAAGCGGGCGTCCGCCATGATTCAGGCTGGTGCTGCTCTCCTCCTACTGATTGGAAACTGCTGCCGCCGGGGAGGACTCGCTGTCGGCGGCCGAGGCCAACGGCAGCGGAGGCGGCGGCGGCGGCCGCTGCAACTGGGCTCGCTTCTGCTGGTCGCCCTGCCGACGGCTGGAGCTGCAGGGCCGGTCCAAGGTCGAGCAACGGGCGCTGGCTGAGCTCTCGGCCTGGCTGCCTCTCCCGAGTAAAGGGCAGGTTCGAGCTCGGTGCCAGCTTGTCTTTCCGCCCCAAGCTAACAACTAGCAGGGCGCAGTGAGGTGAACAGGAGCTGGGAGGGAGCAGCATGCTCGGGGGGCATGCCGACCGCCGCTCATGCGCCGTCGCCGTTCCGGGCCAGGCCTCAATCTTGTCTGCAAATGAAGCCCAGCAGGCACTGTGCCATCGTGCTGCATGACATCTGCTTTTGCATGCTGTGCATGCTGGCCCCTGGTCCTCCTATCAAGCACCGCTGGTGTGCCAACATGGAACAGCCGGGGCTGCAGCCACCTGGTTGACGCACAGTTTCACGCAGCACTTGACATGAGCGATTGCAGTGCAACCAGACAATTGACGCACGAGGCATGGGCAGTAATGCGGCGCTATCTTGAAGTCAGCGGGGACTTGACGAATTGTGGACTCCACTGCTGAGCACAATCTCTGCTGGCCAACAACAGAATGCTCAGATGCCTCTCAGGCCGTGCGCGGTGCGAACCAGGGGAGTAGTGGGGTGGCCGGCGTCCGCTCCCCACCCTCACTGCCCTCCCCGCCAGTGGACGCATGCCCAGCAGGCTGGCTGCCATCGCCCACATGCAGCCAAAACGCGCCGCTGGGCAGACGGTCCAGGCCAGTAGGAGAGCCGGGCAGGTAGGCCCAAACGGCTTGGACCAGGCTCCTGCTGCGCAGGGCTGAGCTGGGCACTGGAGCTGAGTAGGCGCTGCCCTCAACTTCCAGGGCCCTGGGAGTGCGCGCTTCCACTGCTCCGCTGGGCCGTGCGAATGCGCTGCCGCCGCCAATGTCGGTGGCGGCAAAGGAGGCTCCGCTGACAGCTGGGGCAGCCGCCACCGGCTCGCCGTCTGCCGCCTGCAAAGGACCAGGACGAAGGAGGCCAAGCTTGAGGGCTTGTAAATCATGCCAACTGCTGCACAGCACAGCACAGCAGTCATGTATGCCAGCAGGTGTGCCAGAGCATGTCCTGTTGCAGCAGCAGGCACGTGCATGCAAACTGCGGCTACGCGTAGGCTGCTCCCTCACCAGCCTCACCTCTTGCAGCCACTTGCGGCGGGGGAAGCGCCAGCACAGCCACAGGCAAGCGATGTTGAGGCTGGCACCCGCATAATAAGTGAACGTGGGGATGATAACTGCAGGAGGGCAGAGAAATCACGCAAGTAACACATGCTGTTAGGGCAAGATGAAGCAAGCTGTCATGACGAGCAGTGCAGGGCTGCATGCGTGCAGGTGAGCCAGAAACAGTGCCACACACCCTGCCCTGCCTTGCCTTTGCCTTGCGTCACAAAGTAACTGATCCTGCCCAAAAGGAAGAGGGCAAAGCAGCGCATGTTACTGTGGCAGCCTGGTTGCCTGGCACATCGGGCTGCTGCTGCGTGCCAGCTCAAGCAGGTGTGCAAGCATGCTGTTTATCTGATCCCGCTGCGCAGGTCGCCAACGCATGAGCGGCGTGGCTCCTTAACCGCCACGCTTCCAAGCACAACCTCCCGCACCAAAGGGCGCAGTTGACGACGCTGGTGACGGAGTTGGCGATGTGGATGGAGCTGCTGTCTTGCTGGCGGAACACCTGAGAATGCCGGGATGGGAATGGAGCAGGTGTCAGCCCCGTGGCACCCAGTGGCAGTCATGCCAAGCCATGCCATGCACGCGGGTGAGGTTAGGCCAGTGCTGCATGGCATGGCACGGCATGGCATGGCACGGCACGGCACGGCATGGCATGGCATGGCATGGCACGGCATGTTGCAGTCATGCCGCTGCTCGATCCCTTGCTTGCACTGCCGCCCATTTTCATACCTTCATGACCGTTGCCATGGGCGACAGGTAGTAGAGGATGCTCCCCACGTTGCCAGCGGTGCCCCACATCTGCGCGGCATGGAATGGCGCAGCATGCCTGGGCGCAGCATGGTGCGGAGAGGCAGCGGGAAAGCGGCCACCGCAGCACCGCTCTACATGCAACAGCAGAGTGGCACATGTCGCCCAGAGCGCCCAGCATTGCACAGCGGAGCGCCCAACATGCGCAACATACGCAACCCGCCCAGCATGCACAGCAGGGCGCACCAGTTCCAGGCTGGAGTGCGGCAGACTGCCCAGCGAAGTGACCGCCACCAGGGACAGCACGACTGTGAGGTAGACCATCAGCAGAGTGAGCAGGCGGTCCCTGATCTGCGGGTGGGGTTTGGGTTGGAAGCTTTAATGGTGCTGTTTCCGGGAGGGATGCGCGGAGGGTGCTGGGTGGCACACTGCAATGTGGCAGCGGGTGCCACAGCAGAACCCAGCGCTGGGAAGGTGAGCGGGCACTGCTGCCTTTCATAGTGAGAGCACATGCGCACCCGCTGCTTGGCCTGGCCAAACAGCACCAGCGTGTTGAACACCGCCACCATCAGGCTGCACATGGATTGAAGAGGAGAAGAGCGTAATGGATGGAGTGGGGCGTGCCTGACCACTCGGACTCAGCCACAAGCCTCAGGCCTGCACACCTCGCACGCAAGCCGTGCCGCCATGCCTGCTGCCGCCGGTGCCGCTCGCCGCTCAGTCAGCCTCTCACCCCACACTGGCCGCCACTGTGAGGTATGGGTCGCGGCTCAGTGCTGCGTACATGTTCCAGCTGCACAAATTGCCGACCAGCACGACCGTGGGCAGCGGGTTGAACTCTGCATGGACAGGGGATCGCAGCCGAGGTTAGCGAAATCCACAGTTCCTCCACTGCCGTAGCGCCCACACCATGCAAACATCGGCCACAGTGTAATCAGTTAATTGGGCATTGGAACAGCACCACACCCTCACCGCCGATGTCTTTGCGGCGGCGGGTGCGCCACACGGTGCGGGTGGGAGATGCCGCCATGAAGATGGCCAGCACAGCTCCCAGGGCCGGCACCACATTCTGTGAGGTGGACAAGGGGAGGAGAAGGTGCAGGGAAGAGGCAGATAATATGGGTTGGATGGGGCGGACTGCAGGTGCACCGACCAAGTGGGCCGGGCATTGTTGGCGGCGGCAGCATGCCGGTCTGGCATTGTGGCATGCGCCTCTGGCCCAAATGCATGCAGCTGAGCAACAGGCAAGTCCTGCGTGCGCATAAAACAAATCCTGTCACCCACCCGCACCTCGAAAATGATGTAGTGAGCGTTCGACATGCTGGCGGGCAAGGCGGGCGGCGAGCGGCGGCGGCCGGTGGGGCGAGAGCCTCAGCTCAGAGCCCTGCCTTCACTATGGCGCTTTGCCTCACACTCGCACGAACGCTGCGGACTCTGCTGGCTCAGGTGCTGCGCTGACCCACGGGCAGCTTCCAACCGGCCACACAGAGCACCCTTGCGTTGGCTCACTGCCCACCTGGTGGGCCGCAAAGGAAGCCCAGAATTGACAAGTACACGCCCTACCCCGCATGCATGCACCCCTGCCCGCTCCCACGACGGAAGATGCCAGCTGCCGAACCACGCCACTTCTCCGGTTCCCCCGCATTGAGCAACTGCATCTGAGGGCAAACATGACAGCAATTGCAGGGGGCGCCGCAGGGCGTCGGCATGGCAGACATGGGGTTGGAGGGTGGGAGCGCTGAAAGCACAAGAGGGTGGTGAGAGCGTCAGGAAGGGTGCAGCGGCAGTGAGGAGTCGGAGGGAGCAAGAGGGCCAGCTTGATGGGTGGGCAGAGGTCAGAAGGTGGCTACAAAATGTGCATCTGGCTGGCCAGTGGATAGAGAGGTAGGTGGGTAAGGAACACAGTGCGTGCTTTGTTGGTAAGGCAGCCACCGCCCCGCTCATGGCGCGCCGCCCGCCGCTCGGAGCATGCTGGTGGCTCCCTTGGGCTCCGGCTGGGGCTCTTTCTCCAGCAGGAAGACAAAGCCGATGAGGCAGTAGGTGGCCACCAGCTGCAGGCCCAGCAGCCAGTTGGAGGTTCCATCGCTGGACACAAAGTAAGCCAGTATGACGGAGACTGCGGAAGGAGGGAGAGCAGAGGCTCAGTAAAACGCTGCCTTGGGCACACCCCGTCCGCTCTCAAATCATGCAAGGTCGCAGAGGAGGACAGTGCAGCCACAAGACAAGGGAGCCCTACGCACCTGTCAGCATCAGCACCGCGAAGCTGTCAAAGTCGAGGGTGAAGGGCTTGCCCATGGCCCAGCCCGCCAGCACCACCACGGGTATGAGGAACACAGCAATCTGTGGCATAACATTGGCAGCGGGTAGCAAAGGAGTGGCTGGCAGCAGCGGCTGGAGAAGCAGCTGATGCAGGCAGAGCGGCACAGGTTGGCCAGCTTCAGGATCAGGCGGCTGGCCAACAGATTGCATGCGCGGAGCAGCAGGCGCAGCACTCAGCATGCACACGGCATGCAAATCGCATGCAACAAGGCAAGCCCAGAGCGTGCATACAGCAGGCACAGCATGGCACAGCGCGCACACCTGGATGGAGCTGCCCAGTGCCACGGCGATGGACAGGTCCATCTTGTTCTTCACAGCCACAAACACTGCCTGCAGGTCCGTTGCAGGCAAGTAGAGGCAGCTGAATGACTGGTAGGCTCCCGGTGTGCGGCTCGTGATGCTCAAGCTGCTGGCGCCCAACCCGGTGCAAGACGCTGCATCTGACGCTCTCTAGGGTTGCCCTTTCTACCTGTCACCCTGCCCTGCCCTGCCCTGCCCCGCCCACCGTGATGTGCTCGGCTGCGTTGCCGGCGATGGGCAGCACGATGAGACCCAGGAAGGCCTGGTTGATGCCGCTGCTCTCGCTCACCGCCTCAATTGCGCCGGTCAGGTACTCTGCAGCAGCGGGTAGATAGACAGATGATACAACATCATCAGGGTGGTCTGTGCCCTGGAATTGGAACTGCCAGCCAAGCCCAGAGAAGGCCAGCAGAACAGCGCAGCACAGCATACAGCACAGCTGTGCAGTGCAGGTGCCGCGGCAATGACTGCAAGCGACAGCAGGCTGGGCACAGCACAGCAAAGCGTATCACACCACAGCACAGCATGGCACAGCGCAGCGCAGCGCACCTGAGCACACCGCCACAATAACTGTGATGGACAGCAGGCAGGCCACTGCGCCGCTGAGGCTGAGCGCCGGCGTCTCTGTGCTTTCCTCGCCCTGGACAGAGAGGATGGAGGGCAGGTGGGCCAAGCAGTTGAGCTTCCAGCTGCGGAAACCAGTCCTTGCCTTAAACAGGTCAGCATCCCAATTCTCAGGCGCCAAATCCAGCCAGCCGACCGGCCAGCCAGCCAGCCAGCCACTGTTGGTGAGCAGCCCTTCTTCACCTCGAAACAGTCGGCGTGGGTCTTCAGCTGGAAGAGCAGGTACCCCAGGTCTGCACAGGAGCAAGTGGAAATGAGTGCGCGGGAGGTAAGCACTGTGCGGTGGGGCGGCACCTGCCCATCCCATGCAACGAGGAGCAATGCCGGCCACACAGCAATGCATACAGATAAGAAGCCGAAACATGGTAGCAGAGCTGCAGCACAGTGGGCAAGCAACACAAACACCACGCGCCAAGGGCAGGGCAGAGCTCCAGACTCACAAATGCCAACCAAGATGATGGCGATTGCGTGGCTGAGGTGGAACAGCGTGTCCTCTGCGGGGGAGAGAACAAACGAACGACATCAGAAGGAGTGGTTCATGCATTGCACACTGAACGGAATGCACGTGTTCCCAGGCAGCCGGCGCTTGCAAAGCGGTGCCGCAATAACAGCTTGGTATGGCAACAGCCACGCGACACATGAAATGCGCTCCTACTCACTTGTGATAATTGCTGGGCCGTAAACCACCTTGGCGGTGGAAGGGATCATTATTGCGATGCAGGCCAGGAAGAGGAGCGAGGAGCTGACCTTGTTGGCCAGCGTGCTGCATTGAAGCACAAGAGAGGCAGGAAGTTGATTGTGAGTGTCCAGGGCTTTGAGCCTGTCAATGGAAGGCTGGGAAGGAGAGCATTTGCGGGCTGACTGTGTTGGACAGCGAGCAGCGAAGAAGCCAAGAATGTTGGGCACATGCAGCTTCGCATTCCCCAGTGCAGCTTAGCTACACGTGCATCTGACGGTTGCGCACCTAAACCGCTGCTCCTTGTATTTGAGGCCCCCAAAGAAGAAGCACATGCCTGTGCGAGGATGGACATGGGCAGGCGGGGACAGCTCAGCTGCCGGTTGTGCTGCTGGTACGAGCAACTCTAACGCACACGCTGAAAGCAAAATGCACCACGCGGAGGCTGCAGGTAAACGCTGCCATTGCTGACCCACACACCAACTGCCGCCCGCATTGACGCTCACCCAGCACCAGCAGCAGGTTGGACAGGATGGAACCGATGAGGGAGGTGGCCACCACTGTGTACAACCCCCGCTGCAGCGCCGCAATGCTCAGGATGCTGCGGGGGGGCGGGGCGGCGGCAGCAGCAGAGGTGAGCTGCCAGGTGGTGCAGGGACCACTCGCATGGATGGTTTGGCGACAAACCCGCACACAAGCTAAGTGGGGAGCTGCTGCACAGTTGGGTGCTGCACGCGCTCACAGCTCACAATGCCAGCAAATCATGCCAACCAGCACAGTCCAATCAACCACGCTACAAACTGCACGGAATGCAACTTCACTCACAGCTCTACCACGTTGCCAAAGGTGGCCTTGAGCAGACCTAGCAAACTTCCCCCCAAAGTTGTTAGAATCAGAGTAAGGCAGTGTGCTACACACTCACAGCTCCACCACGTTGCAACGGTGGCGTTAGCAGGCCTCTCATTCCTCCCCAAATGTTGTTAGAACTAACTAGAGTAAGGCAGTGTTCACTCACAGCTCCACCACGTTGCCAAAGGTGGCGTTGAGCAGGCCGCCAATGGTGTCCCCAAACCGCACCGCCAAGTCCTCGGTCACCTCTCCCAGGAACAGGGCCAGCGGGATGAGCGCCAGGAAGTTCTGCACGGTGCGAGGCAGTGAGCGCACGAGCAGCGGAGGTGCCAGTCAGGCGCGTGACAGACAACTAGCCCCGTAGTCGGCTCGAGATGTGGTCGGCGGGCAAGGCTGACCACTCTTGAACGCTGCTCTAGCCGCAGAACCAGGCGGCAGCTCAGGAAGCAGCCCAGCTTGGAGGCAGCAGCGCCAGAGGCACCCCAGCTCAAGAGGCAGCGGCTGGGAGAGGAGCTTGGCAGCAGCAAGCTTCAACAGGCACATAGGCTCCACCCACCGCGCTGAACACGAGGGTGGGGCTGGCGCCCGTGGCGCCCGCCCAGATGCCGATGGGCATACAGATGAGCAGAATGTTGAGGAAGGAGGAGGTGAGCATGTGCCACACCGCCCGCGCATCCGTGCGCGGCGCAAACGCGCCTGTGGGAAGGGTGGTGGGGGAGCGGTGAGCGGCGGAGGGTTCGTGTCAGCAACGATGGTCCCTGAAGCTGTGCCCACAGCCAAACGGCGCAGGTATGTGTGCAGAGGGTCAGGGCAGGGGGGTGTGCGTACGGAGTCCACACATGAAGCTCTAGCTGCCCCACCTGGCGCTGAGCTGGTGGGCAGCATACCGGGCTGCCATGTCCCAATCATCTTGCCAAAGCGAGTTCACAAACTTAGCTCCCTCTCCTCACCTGGCGCGCCTGGGCGAGCCCCAACCTCAGCACCCATTTTTCATAACAATTACGATAGATTCTACATTTCCTCACCTGGCGCTGAGCTGGTGCGCAGCAGGCCGCTGGGCGTGCGCAGCGCCATGCCCGTGCCCAGCCCGCTGCCCGTCAGCATCTGCACAGCGTGGGCAGCAGGCGCAGCAGGCAGGTCGTACCGGTCGGCAGGCGGCAGGCGCCGGCATGGCGGCGAAAAGCAGCAGCAGTGCACACGGGACTAGTGCTCAGTAAGAGAGAGCACAGCGCGAGCTCATCACAGGCAACTGGACACGCCGCGCGGCAGACATCCGCACTGCATGCCGCCGCTGCTGCATGTGCTCAGAAACACCCACCCGCCCGCGCAACCTCATGCACGCCTGGCAATGAATCAATTCCATGCCCACCTCCACAAACGTGTCGGCTATGTTGCGAGCATTCTGCTCTCCGCTGGCCAGCTGCTCCAACCGCTGGGCCGACGGCGACGGCTGCATGGCGCCCTCGCTGCTGCGCACCACATAGGCGGGGCCGCCCGCCTCCTCCCGCTGGGACAGGCCTGCACAACAAGCACAGCAGGAGCAAAGGAGTACGCTATTTGGCGCATGCAAGCAGCGGCGGTGGCAGCAGCCGCAGCAGCAGCAGAGGCAGCGGCGGCGGCCAGCAGGCTGGACCGTTGCAGCGTGTGACAACAGCAAATGACAACAGCAAATGAACGTGGCGGCACAACAGCAGCATGTGAAAGTGGCCAGGGACAGCAGATGAACACAGGCACAACAGCAGCATTTGAAAGTGGCCAGTGACAGCAGCACTTGAATACAGGCATGACAGCAGCACATACAAATGGCAGCACACGAAGTTGTGCGACGCACCCAGGTTGCGCCGCGCCAGGCGCCAGAGGGTGCGCGAGTCCCGGTGCTCGCTGTACACTGGGCTGCTCAGGCTGGGTCGGCGGTCGCCATCGTGCACAGGGTCGCCAGCACCCGCATCGCCGCTGCCGCCGTTGAACAGGTCCGCCTCGGCGGCACGTGCGGCGGCTCTCAGCTGCTCCGCCTCTGCTGCCTCGGCGGTTGGCTGCTCAATGAGCGGCGACTCCAGATCGTACGTTTGCCTCCGGCTGTTGAAGCCGCTGGTCCCCGCATCCAGCGAGCCGCGAGGGGAGATGAGGTCGCCTTGCTGCACCCAAAGAAGGGAGAGAGAGGGAGCCGAGCGGCGGCAACCACAGATTGATACAGCAGTTGTGCAGGTTGTATGTATGGGGCAGCCAGTCTGCTTGCAGCGAGGAGCTCAAGTGCGACCCAAGCAAGTCATGCTAGAACCGAATGTCTAGCAGCATCAAGCCTGGGGAGGCGCTAGCCACCACCAGCGGAATCTGCGCCGCGCACCTGGGAAAGCGTGCGCGCCTCCCGCAGCACTCGCCGCACAGTGGGCATGCGGCTGCCGCCCTGGTAGCTGCTCATGGTCTACCACTGTGCTCTGGCTGGTTCCCGCTGCAGCAGGAGGGTGTGTGGCAGGTGAGGGGGCGGTGGCGGCGCGGGAGCGGCAGCGGCGGGAGGCAGGAGCCGCGGTGTCGCCTGCGCCCGGCTCGGATCGGCAGGCTGCGATACATGCATGCCTCACAACACGCCGGGCAGCCCGCCAGCAGCCCTACAAGCGGGTCGGGGCCAAGGGCTTGTGCGGGGCCAAGGGCACCTGCTGATCGCCGAGAGGCCTGCAGATCAAAGGCTTATAACTGGGGACAAAGCTGCCAGCGAGCCAGAGGCTGCCGAGGCCGGGGAGCGGCGAAGGGGGAAGCCTGTGCCGGCCAGACGGGTTGGGGGCGCTCCGACCGCAGCCCAACACCAGAACCGATGATCGGCTTGCTGCAGAGGCACGGGGGCCTGCATCTAATGCTGCCTGCTGCTGCGCGCTTTGGTTTCATGCGGGAGGGACGCTATTTTCGCCGCTGGGCCCGTCCGATCTGCTGTACGCATCGTCTGTAAAGTCACACAGACTGCGCAGGGCTTGAACTTGCAGGCTGTGTCCGCTTGGAACTGGCCCTTGCTCCACAGCCGGCCCCGCAGCCCAGGATTCGCACACAACAACCTCAGCAGACTCCCGTTCGACCAGCACGTCCCCGGCGGTTGATCGCACAGGTGCGCGCCGCCGCCGCCGCCGCCGCTCCTGCCGCCTGCTCTTCCTGCCATGCACGTGAATGCTGTTTGCTGCACGGTGGATGGCGCTGCCGCACCCCGAGCCATGGGTGCGGTGAAGAAAGGATCCACCTACAGCGAGGCTCGGCATTTGATGACTTGCTGGGCTTGAGCATCCTCAGCAGGACAGATACGGCCGACACACGCACCTGCACCACGTGCCGATTGCACCCACATGCACTCTGCCACTTTGCAGTGCCCCCATCCATTGCACTGGCACACATTGTTACCTTGCCGTTGCAGTGCCTGCGGCGCACGCTGCCTGCCACTCACGATGGCCTGCCTGCTTGCTGCAAGGTGAACGCGCCGCATCACACCGCGCTCACCCATCTGCTGCCGCTCCCGTCTGCTGCCGCGCAGGTGGCTGCTCATACAGCTGGCTGCCCTTCTGCAGCCGAGCCTGGCGACTGCAGGGCGGCGTTCTGGCAGTGCGCGCATTGCTGCTTCTCGACAGATCTGCGGCCCTGCGCCACATCGTCGAGCGAGCCGGACGCTCTGTGAACTCACGTTCTAGCGGCCAGTGAACGCTGGCCTGTTTTGGGGCTGGCTGCAGCGTGCAAAGTATCTCATGGGTGGCCCGACTGGGCAGCATGTAATGCTCGGCATGCAGCACACCATTTGCGCGTGTCGGCGGCCTTCACCAGCACAGGCTTGTTACACGATGTTTGCACCGGAAAAGACGGGAAGAGAGAGTCTGAAAGCAAGAGACGGACAGCCAGGACATACGAGTGCTGTCATGAACAGGGCTGACAGGCGCTGGGGTGTGATGGCGAATACAGCGGGACAAAGAGCCAGGGAGGCGGGTGTTGCTCATACCACTGCTGCAGGGCTAGGTAGTTTGAAGGATGGCAGTTGAGGACACGGACTAGATAAACACTGAAGAGGAAACGCACTGCACGGCAGCAGCCAGCCGTGAACCGAACCCGTGTGTGCGCACGCGCTGCACATGGTGCAGGCGCAGCGCACTGAAAACGGAGGGGAACAGCAGTGGATAGAGGAAAACAAGAGCGCATAGATAAGGCGAGAGGGCGCACTGAAGGCTGTGGTGGGCACATAAACTTGGTGGGCTGGGCAGGAAGAGCAGCAGTGGCGCTCAAGAAGGCAGTATATGGAAAACGCACAATGCTGGGGGTTTGGATGGACGGATGGAGCAAGCAAAGCCAAGCTGCCGAACACAGAATTGTGTCGCTCAAGGTGTTCTTCAAAAGGGATTGGATTGGCATCTCTCCCGCCCCTCAGCAGCGCCGCCTCAGCAGCGCCATAACGCACTCAGGAATTTGCAAACGGCGACGGCGCCGCGGGCGGCGGCACCGAAATCGCCATTTGATAGGTTGCCGAGGGGCCGCGCACAAGCGGTTCGTGCGCTGCAGCCGGCATGGAAGCTGCCCTGGCGGGCCGTGGCTTGGGCTCGTGGCCCTCTCCTAGCCGTGCCATCAGCTGCAGGGGCAAGCAAGCGCGGCAAGGAGGGGGCGTGATTCAGGGATGTGAACACGTACTTCTGAGGTGCACCATCCGCATGCAAGCTCATCAAACATCAGGCTTGAAAACGGCGCTGATCCTGCTTCCACGGCACTGCCCTTTTTGTCACACCCCAACCCATGCGCCCGGCGCACCTGCTGCGCTGTCGGCCGCTCCTCTGGATTCTCGCTCAGGCACTGGAGCATGAGGTCACAAACTTCCTGCAACATGGGACCGCGCAGTTTGATACATGAGCGCAATTGATGCACAGCCGGCGGACATGTGCAGCACAAGCTACAACCATGCGCCGATGGGCAGAAAGCACACAAACCAATGCCCACTGGGAAGCTGCTGTCAATCATGCCCAGCCACCATCCAGCGGAGAGGATCACTGGCATTAGGTAAGGGGTTAAAGCTCTCCGGCCAGCGCACCTGTGAGCACTCCTCCGGCACTCTGGGCAGCCGCAGCTGTCCGCGCTGCGGCCGCTCTCCGGTGATGATCTGAGGGACGGGGACAGCTGGCAATGCGGCGTGGGTCAGTGTCATGAAAGGTAACCGCCACCAACCCATGTGGCGACAAGCAGAGCATGCCTTGCGGTGCTTTCCATGCATGCCAGCGCTTTCAGGATCATGGCTGAGCAGTCCTGCGAGTGGCGCAGCCACTGTTGCCTTGAGCCCCCCAACCCACCAGAGCCTCCCCCCCCAGCAGCCGGTACCGTGCTCACCTCCCACAGGACCACGCCCATGCTCCAGATGTCGCAGGCCTGGCTGACCTGGCGGTTGCCCAGCAGCACCTCGGGGGCCACCCTGCGGAGGGTTGGAGGGCAGGTGCAGCATGGTGAAAACCATGCGAGGACATGAGAACATGAGCAGAGCCAGGTGCTGCCTAAAGCGACGCCAGCTGCTGCCGCAGAAGCCAGCCAGCACAACTCACGGGGCTAGGAGCTGCCCTGTGCTGCTAGCCACACTGCCCAGCTGTGCAGGCCAATCGGCAGGGCAGCCAGCATGCACAGCGGGCTGCTTGGGCGCAGTGCCCTCTGCCCACATGGTAGCCGCAGGGTGCACCTTGCAACCCGCACTTTGCAAGCCAGCGCACCATGCAAACGTGCCGACAACGGGGACTGAGCCGGAGAAGAATGTGTGCACCTTCTGCCGCGAGAACGCCACGTCAGCAAGTTTGGCTGCGCATGAAGGGCATGGGAACATGTGCGCATGGCAGTCATTGAGCTGGTGGCAGTTATGCAGTTCAGCGGGGCCGTTCAGGGTTTGGCCCTGCAGGCAACCGCACCACCAACATCCTCGAGACGCATAACCGGCAGTAAGCAGCTGCTCAACAACACAGGAAGCAAACCGCCGCCGTGCCCGCCGGCCTCCCGCCCCCTTTAACCCCGCACCCGTGCCGCCCACGGTCAATAGGATGTTCGCAGACTTCACGTCCATGTGCACAACTCCGCGTGAATGGAGGTAGCTCAATGCACGCGCTGCCTCCTGCGCCACACGTCGCCCGCGACGCCGCCACGAAAACAGCCGCTCGCTGCTGCCGGCTGCCGTGACCTGCAGCGCGCTGTGCAGGTCTCGCCCCTCACACAGCTCCATAATGACAATACCCTTGGTTTTGGTCAGCGCAATGCCGTACAGGGTCACCACATTGGGGTGCCGCAGGTGCTGCAGGTGCATCGCCTCCTGCAGCATCAAGCACAGGAAGCCCAACTGGAAACAGGCTCAGAAGCCACGCCTTGGTTGGCAGGGGCAGCAACGCGCACCGAAAGCACTGGCAAAACAGGCAGTGAAGCCACACCAAGCTCAGAAGGAAAGCATTCTAAAATGCCACAAAGCTGCTGGCATGCACGAAGCCACCATGCCACAGAGGTGCTGTCGTGCACGATGTGTGAAGCAATGGTTCGCACCCTGATGAAGGCTTCTCGGGCAGGGTCCTTGGCGCCGGGCCCAATCTCCATTTCCTTGGCAGCCTGCAGCAGCACAGGGCAGCCAGGACAGCAGGCAATCGGCCAGAATCCACAGGGCAGCGATCGGCCTCCCCAATGCCGCGTCAACTTGCCCACAGCTGCCCTGCAAGCTCCCTCACCCTACACAACACCTTGTAACCCGACAGCACCCCAAGCTCACCACCACTTCGCCGCGGTACATGGCTTTGTACACGTGGGCTGATGCGCCTCGCCCAATCTCAATGGGCTGGCCGTTGGGGTGCCGCATGAACTGCACTTCGGAAGGCTCCACCGCCCACTCCCGCAGCGCATCCGGCAGGGAGTCGGCTGAGAGGATGGTCCCCACAGTTGCGTCTGACCCGCCGCTCAGCTCTGCTGCGACCATGGCGTCCTGCGCCGCCACATGCTGCAGGCAGGCAAGCAGGGTGGGGGGAGGTGTGGGCAGGGAGTGAATGCGAGGTTGCATGGGATGCATTTGTTGGCTGACAGAGGGTTGTGCTACATGCCTACATGCCGCTGCTTTGCTGCACCGGCAACTGTAATGTAGCCTCCATGTGCAGCCCAACAGCCGTCAAGCCATCCCCCACCACTGCCGCCAGGTTCCCCTTGCTCACCTGCACAAGCTCGGCAATCGGCGGCGAGCGGCAGCCCTCTGGGCTGGGCCCCCGCCCGCTGCTGCTGCTCCGCAGCGAGCTGAACGCTGGCGGCGTGTTGAAGGGCGACTTGGACGGCAGCGCACCGGAGCGGGATC
>VFQQ010001593.1_pt1 | contig 30319 bp, 55 predicted proteins | sample 3512341 | NCBI WGS metagenome assembly VFQQ01 (sample SAMN10412373, study PRJNA504923) | tailings metagenome | isolation source: Relicate 2 Philex TSF1 revegetated site | place: Philippines: Tuba, Benguet | collected 2017-08-29
ATTGAGCAGGATGTTGATTTGAGTAGTGATGCTCATAAGCTCACGCGTAGGGGTCGGTGGAGTTGCACTTGAGTGTGGCGTTGCCAAAGATTGGGCGGATGACTGAGATCACGATGCTGCTGTTGGTGCAGGGCGCGTAGGCCATGGACCCCTCCTCGATGCGCAGCTTGAAGGTGCCTGCGGGAAAGGATTGCAAGGTATGTTGAGTAGAGCTGAACACAAGTCAACAGGGACCCCTCCTCAATGCGCAGCTTGTAGGTGCCCTGCAGGGGTGCAAAAGAAGGGTGTGAGTGGAGCCCAGGTGACCACAAGGCATGGCGAACATGCACTGCGAAGGATGCACAGCACGAGCACGGCGGCGCAGTGCAGCACATGCTGTGCCTCTTCCCCCCTCACCATTGACTTCCGTCAGCTTGTACACAGAGCTGACGGCTTGGCCAGCTGAGATGGGCGGCGCCGGCGGCTTGGGGGCTGGCGGGGGCGGTGAGGGAGAGCGAATGGGGGGCGGCGGCGGCGGAGAGGAGGGTTTCGGGGAGGGCGGCGGCGAGGAGGGTCTGGGAGAGGGCGGCGGCGGGGAGCGCAGAGGGGACGGCGGCGGGGCGGCTTTGGGGAGAGGCGAGGGGGTGGGTGTGGGTTTGGGTGAGGGTTTGGGCGAGGGCGTGGTTTTAGGGGTTGGGGACTTGGCAGACGGCTTGACGGTGATGCTGGGCGGCGGCGGCGAGCGCTTGGGAGGGGTCGGGGACTTGTGGCCGGGAGGGAGGACGGTCCAGCGGCTCTGGCGCCAGCATGCACCGCTCTCGCACCTCATGCCGCAGTACTTTTCAGTGTAGCCGCATGTGCCCTGCGGAATGTGCAGTGTGGATATTGCAGGTTCAGATGCTGGTCAAAGTGGCACGCAAAGCCAGCCGCTGTGCCTGGCGGTGGCGGCGGAGCATGCGGCGTAGCACATGACGGCCACACCGGCGGCAGCAAGCACGCACCCAGCTGGCGCAGCAGGCCTTGGGGTCCCTGCACAGCTCGCCCTTGCTGCGCTTGCCGCAGGCCCAGCCCGTCTTGCTGCGCTTCTTGCCGGGGGCCTTGCGCTTCTGCGCGGCGGCGGCGCCCAGCAGCAGCGCCGCCACCGCCAGCAGGAGCAGCAGCCTCAGCGGGCTTAGGGCCGATCGCCGCATGGTTGTGGCGCACGCAGCGGCTGGCCGGCGGCCTGCGGGTGCGAGGAGGGGGCTGGAGTTACCGCGCAAAACTCGGCTTGTTTGTGTGGAGGCGCGGCAGCTGTCTGAACGGCTTAAACCAGGTCGTGGCTCGCCTGAAAAGTGATCGGTCTGGCTTGGACGGGGGGCTCGCGCTGCAGAGGCTGGATGGGTCGGCAACTCTTTGCAGCAAGCGTTTCTGACTGCTGTTCTGCCCCAGTGTATTTTTAAGTCTCCAACAGGTGTTAAATAACCCCGTCGAGTCTCCCAAGGCCGCGGGGCGGACGCGGGGCGGACATGCCAGGTGGTAACGCGCGCGCTGGTCTCCCCATGCAGCTCCCCGGCTCGAAAGCGAGTACCGTGAAGCTCACAGTACTAATGACCGATTTTCAGCCCTTGAAATGACTGCTGCACCCGGCCCGTCCTGCGCCCGGCGCTGCTCGGCCTTGCGCTTGGCTCTGGCCGCTCCAGGCGCACTTGCACAGGCGTCGAGTGGCTCTCAGCGATCTTGCAGCAACCACGAGCTGCATGTATCGCTGTTGCCTGCACGACCGCCGCCGCCGCCGTCGCCGCCGTCCCCCTACTGCGGGTTAAGGCGGCCCTCAATAACAGCAGAATCCCACTGCACACATACACCAGATGTGCCAGCTCAGTGCAATCGGCACGCCGACCGTAGCAACCTGAATGCTTGCTGCGGGTTCCAACCGTTCAGCCATGTTATAACCTCGGCACTGCCGTTTCCCCCATCACTGCCCACCCATCTCCCGCACCGCCGCAGGCTCCCACAGCAGCACAGGCAGCCCTGTAGGCTCAGCCTTGCAGCGTCTGCCAGCTATCTGGTTTGTGCGCGTTAAATAAAGTTCACTGCAAAAGACCCCATGGCATGTAGAATGCAGCCACAGCTGTGTGGGTGGCAAGGCAGAGAGGGAGCAGAGAGCGATTGCATACAGGAGTAGTTCTGGAGCGCCCAGCGGAATGAGGGAACGAAGATGTAGCAGCTGGCTTGAGATGGAAGAGATTATGCACCATAAAAACGGGGGGGAAAACAGAGGTGCAGGGTACAGGAGCAGCACGCTCTGCACACAACAGCGGAGAGCGGCAGCCCCTAGCGCAGGCGGCCTGACCTTCGGGCCTCCGCCTGCGCCCTGTGCAGGTCTGGAGGCCACACACCCTTGCCGCTGCTGACTTGTTCCACCCACCAGCCCTCTCGTGTGCACCAGCTCTCAGCATTGGCCCATGCCCTGCTGCCGCTGCCGCTGTCGCTGCTGCCGTCCTGGGGTGCATCTGTGCTGCCGCCGTCCTGCCAATCATCTGCCGCCGCCGCCTGCACACGGCCAGGGTCGGTGACGGCGCCAGCTGCCAATGACGTATTTCGCACACGCCCGCTGGCTGCCGCCGCCTGAGCCTCGCCTGCCAGCAGGCGGCGGCCACCCTTGCCGGTGCCTGGTGCGCCCCACAGGCCGAAGAAGTTGAGCAGGGGGCCAAAGGAGCAGGAGGGCAGGCCGGTGATGCCGTCGTCGCTGGGGTGGATGTTCCACCACCTGCAGCAGCGGAGGGCGAGCAGGGAGAAGTTAGCACACGCATGTAATCCAAGTGTGGCAATGCCTGTGTCATCGCGGCTGGCGGAAGTGAAGACTCGAGGACTGTGGCCGCCACGGCTAGCCAGAATGTATGGCCTTGCATCTACCACAATCATCCCAACGTCAACAGCACGGCATAATGGAAGGTCTGGGTAATCTTGTCCCTCCCCAATAACAGACTCACGTGTTGTTTGCGGCGCTGTTGGCACCACGATCCTTGGCGCCACCGCTCTGGAACGCGCGGGTGCCCCGGCCTGCAGGAGCAAGTTGGTGCAAGAGGCGGCAGGAGCAGAGATAGTGGGCAAATCGGTCAGCTGGTTGGTGGCCTCAATCGTCGTCACTGCAACATCCACTCATCGACGCGGCAAGCAGGCCAAGCCATGTGGGAGATGGCATGCACATGCTAGAGCAATGAGCAGTGCGGTTTGGCCGCACCGGTGTCAATATTGGTGAAGAGATTGTTGTGCACGCCGGCGCGGTGGCAATCGGCATTGATGTCCACGCCTTTGCCGCTGCTGTAGACCTGCAGGCAGCAAGATAAAACAGAATTGATGGGGGGTGGTGCCACCGTGTTATGCAGCTGTGCATTGCTGCCCACGGCAAGGTAGGGCGAGGTGGGTGGGGGCATGTGGAGCTTGCAGGAGGTGGGCGGGTGCTGCAACCGGTTTGAAACTGGCTGGTGCAACTGCCCAGATCAACTGCCCATGGATGAGCAGTAGCAGCAGATCGGACTGCCACAAGTGTCACGGGGTTGAGGAGCAGCAGCAGCCGAGGCGCAGCGGAGGCGCAGCAGCACAGCAGCCGCAGCACGGCAGCACCAGAAAAGCACGCCGCACCGTGCTCTCCGCAAACGAGTCCACAGACAGATCGTGGTACCAGCGCCAGGCGATGTCAAAGCTGGAAAGAACGGAGGAAACAGGTGCACGAGGGTTCAGCTCTCGCAAGCGCAGTGTTGCAGCAGGCATGGCAGGCACTCGCTGCAATGCATTCTGCCGCTGTGCGCTTCGTGTCCCGTTAGCACATCTGTCCAGCCTCACTTGGTCACCAGCACGTTGGTGCAGTAGCTGGTCCACAGCGCATGGTGGCCGTTCACATCCCGGCTGCCCATTGAGCCGGTGCCGCTGCAGCAGCAGCAGAGGAGAACAGGGGTGAGTACAAGTCAGTGAGGAGCGAGCAAATGGGCAGAGCGCCAAGCTGGTGGCAGCTGCAGCAACTGCAATGGACACAGCAGCAGCAGGCAGGAAAACCAACATTGCATGGGCCCTTGCTCAGAGCTGCAAAACACTGCCCCATCCTGCTCACCGCTTGCGGCTGAACTGCGTGTCGACGCCAGTGATGGTCACGAAGTCGCCGCCGCTCAGGATGACGCCATTGTCGGCATCAACGGTGCGCACCTGTGGGGTGGGTGGCAAGGCAGTACAATCAGAGCATGCGAGGTGGAAGCAGCAGCACAGATGACGCCGGTATTGGCATCCACGGTGCGCACCTGCGGAGGTTTGCAATTTTAGGGCAGTTGCAGAGCATGCAAGGTGGGATCAGCATGCCGGAAGAGCGTCCAATCACGCATTTCTGGCAAAGACAGCATGTGTTGCACTGGCGCAGAGCTTGCAAGCAGCGTGCCGCACTCACGTCCTTGACCCAGCAGTGCGCCATGTCGTACAGCACGATGCCGTTGTTGCCGTTGACCGACAGATGGTCAGGGTAGGCGCCTGCGGCAGGGCGCACACTCGGGCGGGGCTATCATTAGCAGGTGAGGGTGGGTGCCAGCCTTGTCTGGTAAAAGCTGTGGCAGCAGCGGCTGCATGCCGTGGCAAAGGTTGTGCTATTGGCAGGCAGACTCCCAGCCGCCAGGCCCTCCAACGCAGCAAACCAGCTTCACTCACTCCAGTCAAACACCATGCTGAAGCCCTCGAAGCCGCTTTCCACCAGTGAAGGGGCAAAGCGGTGCAGCACGGGCTGCACAAAAGCAGGGGGATGGATGTTTATAATGAGCAGGCGATGGGCCATTTATGCTTACTGCTGCGCAAGCCAGGTGGTGCTACCCCTTTCGAAGAGCATCGTCGGCATGCACAAGTCACAACCCAGCCCAGCAGCCAAACGAACGAGTTCAGTGGGCAGTGGCATGGCACCAGCGGGCTTACCTCCCACTTGGTGCGGACGTCGTACGGCAGCGGGCGCTCAAACTCCACATAGCCGTTGCCCACAGACTTGACCTGCAAGCGTGATTCGCATGAGCCTTTGTCAAGGAAGTGTTGATGGAAGGCTGGATGCCTGTTCAGGCTGGGCACAGAGTCCTGTCATGCCATCCCTCAGGACACCAGTCATGCACACACAACTTAGTAATGGGCGTGCCTCCTCAGCAGTTCCAGCTGCAAAGCGGCGCGCACCCGTGACACAAAGCGCACGCGGTCCTTTCAGCAGTTCCAGCTTTAGGGTTTAGCAAGCTTAGGAAGCTAGCAAGCAGCGCGCACCCGCGACACGAAGCGCACGCGGTCCTTTCCGGGGAACATTGACGAGGGAGTGCCACTGTCCACCACGTTGTTGCCGTCTGCGGGCAGGCAGGCGTTGAGACTACAGATGTTGATGCTTGGTAAGAGGCTTATGTGGCAGTGTGAGACCTCGGCTGTCATCCGCGCATCCGCCACTCAGGGGGTACCGCTGATTGACCAAGCCCTCAACCTGCAATGCCACCCGCCCGCAGCCACTCACACAGGTAGCTCTCCAGGCTGCCGCTGGCTGCCGTGGCGGGGGCCTGGGGGTCTGCACAAGGGGGGGTCGGGAGGGCGCAAGGGACAGTCGGTGATTTTGCAAGCCTTTGCAAAACGTAGCGCTGTACGAATCCAATTGTTCATAGCTTGCCACACTGCTCCCAACAACCGCCATCCTGATATAATCCAAGCTTGCATCAGCGAGTGAATCAAATGATTGCATGCCGCTCACTGTTGGGGTCGGTGTAGCCCTCCTCAGCCATCTCGCTCTCCCAGGCCATGGAGCCGTAGTAAGCCGCCGCCAGAAACATGGGGTCCAGGCCCAGAGGGTTGGTGCCATTGGGCTCGAGTGCCTGGGCGGGCACCTGCATGGGGACGAGGCACCACGGGGGGATGGCTGGCCAGAAGGTGTCGGGCATTAGTGCCACTGCACCTTGCTCTCCAAAGGCTGGTCACCAAGACAGCAGCAGCAGCAACAGGCATGCTCAACACTCTCCGCACCCTGTCGGGCTCCTGCACGAGGGCATCGGCGATGGCCCACTGCGCCTTGACAGCTGCCTCCAGCGCCGCCTGCATGGCTGGATCGCTGTACCATTGTGGCACCGCCCGTCCATTAGCCTCGGCACGCTGCTGAGAGGCAGCCGGGGCGGGTGCAGGGGCGCCACCCAGAACAGTCACTTTGCCGGGCGGCGGTACTGCCGAGCCGTCCTGCCGCAGCTTGCGACTGACCGCCGTGGCTGCGCTGCTGCCGGCGCTGAGCAGGCGGCGCCGGTTTGTGTTGTCAGGGGCGGGCTGGTACAGCTTCACCCACTGCCCCACAGAAATGCCGTTGGTGCTGGAGACCTGCGGCATGGCAGTGCAGGCGGTTGACAAGAGGGCAGCTGTCGGTGGCGAGGCATTGCCCCAGTACATGTGCCTCCAGCAGCATGCATCAGCTTCCTGACCCCACTTGTTTGATCGAGGAGGTGCGGTGAAGCAGCTGCGTGGTTGTAAATGAACACAGAATCAAGCACAAGAAAACCAAAGTCAATGCACCCACCCGCACGCGGTAATCCCCCCGGTTGGCGTTTGCCACAATGTCCGTCAGCTTGTTCTGCACGGTCCGGCTGTCGGCGCGCTTGCCCACAATGCTGCAGAGGGAAGGTAAGGCAGGCATGTGCGGAACAACTCTTTTCTTTCGAAGCCTGGGGTTGGGCACCGATGAGTGCAAACGGTGTAGCAGCCCCAGTATGACATGCCAGCCAGGACCCCTGCTGCGCCTGCTGCGCTGCTCACCCCAACCAGCCGCCGCCAAAGGCCCAATTGCCGCTGCCGTACACGTCTTGTAGGGTGTTTGGGAAGATCAGCTTGCAGCTGTCTTTCTGCAGGCAGCCAGGCAGGAGCAGCGCAGAACAGGAGGTTGTGGAGAGCGCATGGTCAGCCAGGCACACGCGTAGCCAACCAGTGCTGGGCAGCAGCTAGCCAATTGCACCTTCCAGCTGCAGCAAGGCCTCCCTGCCGCCATGTTCTGTCACCGCTGCAGCAGCTGCAAACCAGTCGCATCCCACCGCACAGCCTCTCACCCCTGAGCCCCGCAGCACCACCCGGCTGCTCTCAATTGTGATCTTGCTGGTGATGCGGTACGAGCCAGCTGCAGTAAGATAGTGTGGATCGCGGCGCAGGCCAATTAGCGAGGAAAACGGCACAAGCCGCAGGAGAGATTAGCAGCTGCTTTTGAAGCACTGCAATGCCTGTGCATGGGCATCATCAGTGCCGCTGCTGTTTCCCCCACTCACCAGGCATGTACACGGCAACGCCGCTGCCGGTGCGCGATGCTTCTGAGGCTGCTGCATTGATTGCCTTCTGAATGGCGTCGCTGTCATCTGCGGGAACAAGGATCCAAAATTGGATTAACAAAATTTAGATTGAGCTGTCCGATGCAGCAGTGGGCTGCTTACGCAACCTGCGGCACACGGCAGCAGCTCCACGGCAGCAGCACCACGGCAGCGGGCATCCAACTGCTCACATCCCGGCAGCTCGCTGACGATATTTGTAAGCCTACTGAGCACGCAACCAATGAGCGCGCACCCGAGGAGCCGTCGCCGCGCGCTCCATAGCTCTTCACATCATACTTGTTGGGGTAGTTGGGGATGTCCCGCTCCATGGCTGTTTTGGGAGGGGTTGCACGGGAAGCATTGCATGGTTTGCACAGGAGCAGGACTGCCCTGCTGGGCACACTTGGCGGCGGCACAGCGGGCCATGGCAGCAGGGGCAACAGCAGCAGGGACCATGGCAGCAGGGGCGGCAGCAGGGACGAGGGCAGCAGGGACAGCAGCAGCAGCGCCTGTTGTTGCACTGCCCTTCACACCCCGCACCTCCGTAGCCCGCCTGGCTCCAGTCTCCCAGCCGGCCGCCGGCGCGATACAGCTCTCCACTGTCGCCCCACAGGGAGGAAGCCTGGCTGTTGGGGTCGATGCTGGGTGGGGGAGAGGGCGAGGGCGAAGGCGAGGGGGAAGGAGACGGCGAGGGGGAGGGAGACGGAGACGGAGATGGAGAGGGGGAGGGCGATGGGGAGGGCGAAGGAGAGGGGGAAGGGAAAGGGGAGGGTGATGGCAACAGCACCGGCGGCGAGGGCGATGGCACGGGGGACGGCGGCATGGGGCTGGGGGACGGGGTGCCCGGCAGGCTGGGGGAATCGCACCTGCAGGCATGGGCAGCAGTGGGCAGCAAGGCGGCATGTGTGCATATCCCGCATGGCACAACGCCCTAGACACACCTTGACAGCCCTGCACAGCACCCCTGCAGAGGCATGCAATGCCTGGCAACCTCCCCTTGGCGCTCATGCAACTCCATGCAGCCCACATCCCTGCCGGCCCGCTGAGCTCACAGGTATGTAAACTGCAATGTCTTTGGCGCCCCGGGGCACTCGTCTGTGAAGACATCGCTGGATGCGAGCAGCAGGCACTCTCGGTCACCCAGGCAGGCCGCCGCCACAATGCTGCAGGCCGGCATGGGGGCAGCGTCGGCACCAGTTGAATAGTGCAATGGGTGGCAGCAGCGACAGCGCCTGCAGTCAGAGGCACAGGCAGGCGGCAGCAGCAGCAGCGGGCCGCACAGGCAGGCGGCAGCAGCAGCGCGGCCGCACATCCAAAACGTCTGCAAGTACAAATGCTTTGCTGCCCCGACTCACACGTAGGAGAGCGAGGAGTTGCAGCCCAGCTGGGGGTTGCCGTATGCGGGCAGGACGATTTCTGAGATGACCGCTGCGGGGTCGCTGCAGCCGGCATAAGCAAATGCGCCCTCTCCAACTTGGATGACACCAGGCTCGATTGCGGTGGCTGCGGCGCAGGGTTTCAGGCCATGCAAAGGCGGTGGGGGTTGAGCCAGCTGCAAGCATGGAGGCATGGGCTGCCATGGCACTTGGGAGCATGTGTTACGGCAAGGTGCCCGCTCGCCCGCCCTACCGTTCACGCGCTCATTCATGCCCGGCCGCCTGAGCGTCCCTGGCTGCTGCTGGGGCTTCGCTGGTGCTGCTATAGGTGCTGCCGCAGGTGCCGCAGCGGCCACCGCCACCCTTCCTGCTGGGCGCTGAGTGGCAGCAGGCTGCGCTGGGCGCCGAACGGCGGCAGGCGCCGCCGCCGCCGCTGAAAGCAGCGCTACCAGCAGCGCGACGGCGGGCAGGCGTAGGCTCCGCTGCGCGGAGCGCATGGTGCGAACAGCCGCAACGTGGCTATGATCTGCACGGGGAGGACAGGCCGACTGAGGGGGCTCGGAACTGCGGGCAGCGGGGCAACCACCTGCACCGTCGGACGGCCCGGGCAGCAGGCGCTGCTGGGAGCTTCAGAAAGGCTGATCGCGCACTGCAGAGTGCTGCCAGAGGGCGTCAGTGCGTCCGAGGGCGCACCCAGTGGAAGCGGTTGCTAGCGACAAGCTTGTTCGGCGGTCCTGGCCAGCTGGCAGGCTGCATCAAGACAATGGAAATGTGTAGCAGTGGCGGCAGCTGCACAGAGCGCGCGCAGGCGCGAGCATCGGCATCACGCTCAGCAGGGAGAGAGCTTGTTCGCGGGCCGCGGCCTCGACTTCTGCTCCGTTGAGACCATGCGGGCTGCCTTCTGCGGCCCGCAGGCATGCTCGTTGCCTTTTCCAAACAGCGAACATGCGCTCCATCTTTTTTGCGACCGTGCGCTCTGACCTTGTCGCGCAGCACCAGTGCAACATGGCGGTCGATTTTATCAACCCAGAGCCCGCAGGCCGGATGCAGGGAGCAGCATCTGGCCGCAGGCTCGCCGCCCCCCGTACGGTGCCGTTCGCACTCGTGTCGCTCGGTTGCGCAATCTGTTCAACAAACTGCACAACTCATGACGGGCCTAGACAGAGATGGCGATGTTTTACAAGTCGCCGCCACCAGCCTGCTGGCTGTGCGCCAGTGGCCGCACCACCCGCGGCGCCGGACAAGTGCAGGAGACGGGGGAACACGAGTGAATGGCAAATGAGCATCAGAACGGAGGCTCTATGGGCCCGCAGGAGTGTGTAAATAGTGGATGTGCATCAATCGGTAGTGGCAGAGTGTGTCTCGGACAAAATAATGCAGTCGGCTGGCACGCAAGCCGGGCTACCGCAGCCAGGTCGCAACTTGCTGCAGCCTGCCGGCCACCGCTGGCGCTGCTGCCGCCGGCTACAGCGGCTCAAGCCGGCTGTCGCACTTGCTGCCGCTGTCTCTCGCTACGGCGTTTCCGGCAGGCCCAGGCGCGCGCGTCGGGTGCGTAGCATGGCTGTGTACAGGTCTGTTGGCCGCAGCGTGGCGCCGGGGCGCAGCTGCTCCACGTGCCACGGCGTGGCCTTGGTGCACCAGCCGGGGAAGAGTCGGGAGGGCGGCGGGAAGGCCTTTGGCGAGATTCCAGAGTCACCGCCCGCGGGGGCGCTGTAGGAAGTGCCCACAAAGTTGAGCAGGGGCCCATAGGAGCACTCCCGGATCTGAACAGGGCCGGAGCGAGCCGGCCGCTGGCTGGCCTGGATGGCCCACCACGTGTTGTTGGCCGCTGCAGGCAGGCGGGGGCGGGAGCAGGTGCGCGGGGCGGGTCATGCTGCTTGGTGGGCTGGTGCGGCAGCAGCACAGTGGCGGTACCCTGAAGCGGCACAGCAGCAGCAGTGGCAGCAGCGGCGGCAGGACAGCAGCGGCAGGACAGCAGCAGCAGGACAGCAGCAGCAGCAAGAGAAGCAGCGTGGCCGCACCCGAGTGTGCGCCCTGGCTCATCTGGCCGCTTGAGAAGAAAGCGCGGTTGCCACGCCCCAGGTCGATGTTGCTCCACAGGTTGTTGTGGCAGCCTGCGCAGGCAGAGAGGGTGGGCAGGGCGGCAGCAAACTGGGCTCAGGCTCACTTGTTGGGCTACGTTGATTGCAGGCACGTGGGCGCCGCCGCCATTGCATGGCACTCCCTCCACCTGCACAGCAGATGCAGATAGAATGCACCTGCGCTGCCCACCCCTGCACTCTGCCACTCCACCAGCGCACCTCCACGGTGCATGTCCAAACTCATGTCGATGCCCTTGCTGTTGGCATACACCTGCAGGAGGGGCGGGCCAGTTTCTCTCTCAGCTACTAGCGGGCAGTCGGGGGGGGGGGGAAGGGGGGGGGGAAATGGGAAAAGACGCGTGGCTGAGCAGGAGTGTAGGTGGGCAAGGACGCCAGAAGCTGCAGGGGCGGCGGCGGTGCGGCACACGCCACGTAGCAGGTTGACACGAAGTCAAGTGTGCACCAGTGCAAATTTGTGCGTGCATGTCACGCCAGCACCGCAGGCTCACCGATTCTTGTGCATAGACATCGTAGGTGAGGTCGTGGATGAAGCAGCAGGTCAGCTTGGTGTTGTTGGAGCAGAAGTCGTTGCTGCGCGTTGGAGAATGGGGACAGGAGAAGCGGCGGCAGGTTGGAGTATGTTGCAAGCAGCCACATTTGGTCGATCGCATGTGTGGAAAGAGCAGCACGAGGCCGCCTCAACCATCCAGCAAACAAAGAAAACCAAAATTATGGCTGCCTCACTCGGTGAACAGCACGTTGCTGCTGGCGGCTGCCCACATGCCGTGGTGGCCGCTGCAGTCCTGGGTGGTGGTCTTCACGCCCCTGCGGATTGTTTAAGAGAATAGAGGGCAGCCTCGCCACAACAGCAAGTGCAGCTAAAGGGGTATTGGTGGCGGCATGCGCAGCGTGCGCAGCAGCGGCAGCAGCTCAGCTTCCCCTCGGCCGGGCTGCATATCGTTGCGCATCAAGGCACTTGCCTGGGGGCGGTGAAGCTGAAGGACATGTTTTGCGCGGTCACAAAATCGCAGTTGATCGCCTCCAGGCCATTGTCGGCATCTTGGACGTGCACCTGTGCGCAGAACCAAAGAGTTTTACTAATGATGAAATATCATTGGGAGCCTGGCAATGCTAATGGCTTCCAGCCCATTGTTGGCATCCTGGACGTGCACCTGTCATGAGCAGCAATGGAGCGGAGGATGTGGTATGTCGCTTGCACAGCATAGCTAGCGCACAGCATAGCTACTGCCCAGCATAGCTAGCGCGCAGCATGGCTGCCCTGCAATAACTGCCGAAACGCGCAGATCAGTGCAGAATGCAAGCCACAGCACGCCCAGCTGGCTCACATTGCGAACCCAGGAGTTGGCGCAGGCGTTGAGATAAAATGCATTGTACCCCTTCGCTTTGAAGTGGGCGGGGTACTTGTCTGCGGCAGGGCGGGCTATCGGCATCTTGGCGAGTGGTGGTCATGGCAGCAGGCTGTGAGCCGCCGCAAAGGCAGTGCCTTGCATTGCGCTGCAGCGGCACCACCCACGTCCAATGCTGCAGCTGCGCTGGAGAGGCCGCCAAATTTGAACTCACCAAACTTGAACTCCACCGACAGGTTCTCGTAGCCCACGTGCTGAACAGGGTGCTCAAATGAGTAGACAGCCACCTGTGATGGTCGGCAGTGGCGAGGCAGCGGAGAGGTCGATGATGTAGGTTAAATCTGTGCTGGCGCACGTCCTAATCACGCCAGCCACCAGTGGCACCCCACTCTCAGCCAGCGTAAGCCGCATGTGTGTGGTGAGGCAGCCGCGGCAGGCAGCAGCAGGAGGGCGAACGGTGCAGGGCAGGGCAAGCAGAGCACGGCAGGCAGTTGAGGCGCGGCAGTGCAGGGGCAGTGTACAGGGCTCACCCCCCAGTCGGGATGCACGTCATAGGGCAGCGGGCGCTCGAGCTCGATCCAGCCGTTGCCCACGGCAGCCACCCTGCAGGGGCCAGAAGTGACGTTGGTCAGCTGGCTGGGTGCGCAGGGGAGCTTGAGTTGCGTGGTGCGACAGGGTGTGAAGCAGGGCTTCAAGCTACGTCTACCCAGACCGTGGCCAGGCAAGGCTACAGACAGTCTGTTTTTCTCCTGACGTTTGTAACATAAAAAGTGGGAGGCTGTGCGCACCTGGATGAGAAGCGGATGCGCTCGTTCTTGAACGGCGCTGCGGGTTGGGTGGATGGCAGGCGGGCAGTTGTGAGGTTGACAGGGAGTGCCGGCTATTTTTCAGATACTGTATACCTTGGCCAGCAGCAGCACCAGTGGCAACCAGCCAAAGCCAGCACAGCTAGCTGAGAACACACGCCACCGCCAGCAGCCGTCCGAACACTCACTGGTGCCGCTCGCAGCGCCCGCCAGCCGGCCGTAGATGTAAGCATCCAGCGTGCCACCCGCCGCAAGTCCCGGCGCTTTGTCGCCGCTGCCATCGCCGGTGCTGTTGGTGCTGTTAGCAGCTGCTGTTGGTGGCTCCTCTGGTTGGCTCAGGCCGAGTGCTTCGGCATCCAGGCAGCCCTCCCTAAGGGTTTCTGTGAGGGCCAGATACTCGGGAGCATCTGCACACGCCTCCTCTGCTGTGCCATTGCGCGGCACAATGGGGGCGGTCTCATTGCCAGCTGTGTCGGATGCGTCGCTGGGTGGGGATGCATCTGTGTTATCCGCCGGTGTGGCTGGGCTGGGGGGTGGCATGGCTGGGCTGCTGCCTTGGGCACCAGTGCCGGAAGTGTCGCGGTCGTCACCGCCAGTGGGCTTGGTGGGGGTTTTGCTGCCGCTGCTGCTGCCCTTGCTGCCTCCCTTGCCGCCTCCCTTGCCGCTGCCCTTGCCCTTGTCGCAAACCTTGCTGCTACCCTTGCTGCCGCCGCTGCCGCTGCCCTTGCCGCGACCGCCCCGGCGGCCGCTGCTGCCATGCTTGTGCTTGTGGCCCTTGCCGCCCCGCTGCTCTGTGGCATCCTCTGTGGCATCAGAGTCCTGCAAGTCGCCGCTGAGCAGTTCTTGCAGCAGCTCGCGCAGCTGCTGCGGCAGATCATCAATCTGATCCATCAGCTGATCGATGAGCGACTCCCAGCTGTCAGCCGTGATGCCCAGCTGCTGCGCGCTGAGCTTCACCACAACAGCCACCTCCTGCTGCACATCGATTGCTTCACTTGCTTCTTCCGCGTCTGAGAGGTCGACAGCAGGTGGCTCCGCAGACAGTAGGCGGCGCAGCGCGGGGGCAGCCACAGCGGTGGGGTTCTGGGCAAACAGCCGCACCCAGCGGCCCACAGTGATGCCAGCGGTGCTGCTGACCTGCAGACGGCAGGGCATTTGGGGGAGCGTGATCAGGGGCAGGGATGCACATGGTGCTGTGCTCGTTGCAAGGCTGGAAGGGTCAGTGCTGGCTTGTGTTGGCGCCGCGCAGCTGCACTTGCAGCATTACGAGACAGCCAGTCGCTGTAGCAAGAGGACGCTCTGAACAGCAATTCACTGGGCACATATCTTGCTCACGCTGAGGCAGCGGTCGCCCCGGTAAGCTGAGGTTTTGAGGGTTGCCAGCCGGAACTGGGTGCTGGAGCTGGTGAAGCGCCGGCCCTGGCAGCTGCAGGGCGCGAGGGTACACAGCCAGGGGCAGGGACGGGCGACTCAGCAGCGGGCAGGGCCGCTGCACAGAAGGCAGCGTGTGGCAGTGCCAGGCTGCCCTGTCCCCACAATGCGCCCAAAACAGGACACCCGGCTGTGCTCTTCAGCGCAGCACCCGTTTGGACGCACTTGAGGAAGCCTCCCGCGTAGCTCCACTGCATGGCATTGCCATAAATGACGGACAGGGGCTTGGGGAAGTAGAGTGTTGTCTTGTTCACCTGTATACAGGGCAAGGAGGGCAGGGAGGATGGGCCCTGGGAGTGATGAAACTTGTCAGCAGCCCAGCCTGCTCCAGGACCCGCTTGAAAGGCAACGGCCCATTCTGCCGCAGAGCACTGCTCCTTGCCACAAACCCGCGGCAAACAGGCCCATTGGCAGCCCTGCAAGCAGCAAGCCAGGGCCCCATGAGCCGGAACGCACCCCTTCGCCACGCACGACCACGTTGCTTTGAGTGAGCTCGATGGTTTGGGTGACCACGTAGCGCCCCGCTGGAAGGAGCACCACGACGCCCTGCCGCCCCTCATTGCCAAAGCCGCCCTGCAGCAGGGATGGGTGCATTGGGCGCATTGCACTTGCAGGGCTGAGTGATACACCTGCAGTACATTCAGCAAGTGCAGCAGCTGGGCAGTTTGCCTTCAATTGACCCTGGCCTGCGCCCTGGCCTGCAAAACCCCGCGCATGTGTCAACCGCCCCATTGCCCACCTTGCAGCCGGTCTTGCCACACTCGCTGGCCAGCAGGGCCGCGGCACGAGCAGAAGCCGCCTTGACGGCAGCCAGGATGGCTGCAGTGTCGTCTGCATGTAGGTGCAGGGGAGTGGTGGGAATGTGTCAAGCTGAGCCGGCACTCAATGCAACTGCGCATGAGAAGCGATTCAACTCGGTGCCACCCTTGCAAGAACCGGCCAGCAAACGACAGCTCCATCGACAGCACGCCACAGCAGCCACAGCAGCCGGACAACAACAAAGAGCTTGCCGGCACCAGCAGCAGCGGCGGCAGGCCCGGCCTTGCATTGGCTTCGCACCCTGCCTGCCCTGCCCTACTGCTTGGCCCAGTCTCCCCTCCTCCTTACCCACCTGTCTGCCCGTCTCCCTTGGCGCCATAGTCCTTCACACTGAACACCGCAGTGCTGAAGTCCGGAATGGGCTTGTCGCCGGCCATGTAGCCCGCATAGCTCCAGTCAGAGAGCCGGCCGGCGGGGCGCCACAGCTCGCCGTCGCGACCCCACAGCCAGCTGCGGTGCGGTGCAAAACGAGGGTGGAGTGCGAGGGCAGAGTGTGAGGGCAGAGTGTGAGCAGGTTGGCTGCTCAAGTGTGGCGAGGCCATGCAGGCATGCTGGGCATGCTCTGGGCTGGTTGCGTTCTCGGCTCCTTGACCAATTCCATGCTCTCATTGCCACAATAATCACAACAGCAATGACAACCACAGCAGTGCGACCCGCGGCTTGCCTGTACTGCACGGTGGCATTGCCCAGCTCAGCAGGAAAGGGAGGGAAGGGCGCCTCCCCGCTGCTCATGTCGGCTGCAGTTGGCGGCTTGGGTGCGGGTGGCGGCGACGGCGATTGCGCGGGAGATGAAACGGGCACAGGGGCTGCCTCCTTCTTGCAAGGGCCGCCCACGCAGTTGGCAGGCCCGCAGTAGGCATTGGTGGTGCCACACACGCCCTGCGGCAGATGCGGACAGCTCAATCAGTAAACGTCTCTACTTCATAACTACAGATGCAAGGCTTGCATCTTCTGTTGTGCCTCCATAGAGCGTCGCTCCTCACCCATTTGTTGCAGCAGTGCGATTTCTTCGCGCACGGCCTGCCGCCAGCCTTGACGCCGCACACTGCAAGCCATGAGCGAGGGAAAACTCAGTCGTGCGGCTTGGCATGCTCATCACAGAGTGGAACAGCCGCTTCTAGAGTTTGAATGCAAGCCAGACCACTTGGCACAGCCCAATGTAGCCGCCACCGGCAACTTACGTCCAGCGAGGGTCTGGGCGCGCGCGCCGGCTGCCAGCAGCAGCGCAAGGCAGGCCAGCGCCAGCGCGCTGCATCTGATCGACCGCCGCATTGTGGCTGAACACGGGCAAGCCGTCAGACAGCACGAGGCGCGACCCGAGCAGGGAGACTTTTGCGCGGCTGTGCAGCCCGGAGCGTCGATTTTGGATCGCTAACAAGGCGATCGGTGCGGCAGGAGGGCGCCCTACGCCTCAGCCCGGCGTAACGCTGCTCGGCAGAACGAAACGCTCGTGCGCATGCAGCATGGTCTGCAGCATGTGAATGGATATCCAAAATGGTTGATGAGGCAATTGCAAGCGAGCATGCGCGGTTTCAACGCTGCCGCTGCCCTGCCGCTGCGCCATTGCTGCTGCCGCCCAATTGCAAGTAGCCTGCACACCCGGCCCCGTTACTCATACCCACTCCAGGCAAACTGGTGCCAGCAAACTGTTGATGCGTCAATTTACAGGTCAGAAGCAGGCACAAACTCTTGCGAAGGCAGCGCGCTCCTCAGCGCGGCAGCTCGGCAGCGTAGTGCATACAAGCCCGCTGCCCCTGGTCATCAATGCATGCCTACTCAATACGAGCAGCAGCCGCTGCTCCTGCTCATCACTACTGCATGATGTCGTAGGGCGCAAAGCCCTTTTTGAAGCGCTCGGTCCGCGCCTCCTCCTCTGCCTTGCTCGCTGCGCACGCCTTCCAGTCCGCGCTGCAGCGCATGCGTGGCAGGGGAGCAGAGTGGTCGGTGGTGTGGCGGTCTGAGCCAGCTGATGGGGGGTGGCGGCTAGAACGCCGTGCATGGTCACGCAGGCCAGGTGCGGCAGCACTAGCGCCCAAAGTTGAGGCGGGGTGCACTGCGCGCTCAACAGGGCAGACCAGGGCAGGCTATCAACAAACAAAGGAGTGCAAGCCCACGCACCGCTCCGGCACGCCCGCCAGCTCGGCAAACACCTCCCGCCCAAAGTTGAGGGGGAAGCGCTCGCCATAGGCGATGGGGTGCACCAGCCGCGAGCCGTCAGGCAGCAGCGCCACGAAATACTCGCCGTCACCAACTGCAAGTGCAGGGGATGGCAGCAAGACAACTTTAGGCATAACGTGCCCAAGTAGAGGTTTTGAAATGCGGGAGTCGGCATGGCGCGCCTCGCCGGCATGCAGCCAGGCAGCTGCCACCATTCACTGGAATTGCACCAAGTGCACCACAGCGCCAGCAGTCAGCAGTTGCACAGCAGGCAGCAGCACAGCACGCACCCGCGTTGCGCAGCTGCTCCTTGGCCGCTGTATCGCCCGCCACCTTTGGCAGGTGGGTAAAAGTGAAGCCGTGGCGGTGGGCCCCCGCCTCAAATGCCTCGCGCGCCTTGGCAGCCGCCGCCGCTGCAGGGCAGGCCAGGGAGAGGGCAAACCGGCAGGTTGATGGGATGAGAAGCGGCAACAGGTTGGGAGGTTGCAACGCAGACCGTTCCGCAGCACGCAGTGCAACCAGGCAGCACCCTGCGAAACGATGCAGGCATGCATCGTGCGGCAGGCATATGTCCCCACCGCCATGTGAGCTGGCGGGGAGGAGGCAAACCAGGCCGGAACCCACCCGGCACCGCGATTGCGTTGAAGTGGCAGTGGTTGCCGCCCGACTTGCGCAGCGCCATGTACCGCTCAAAGCCGACCAGCTCCTTGCCGCCCGCAGCAAAGCAGCTGCGCAGCGCCGACAGGTACCTGCAGGCAGCAAGGAGGGCCACAGCAACAGTCGCATGCAGTTGAGTTGTAATGCAAATATTTTTGGTCTGCAGCCAAAGAGCGCCCTTGCACCCAGCCAGCGAGCACGCCTGCCTGCTGCAAGGCGCAGGAAAACCTGACTGCGCACTCCCAAGTGCACTGCCAAGCGCAGTGCCCAGGAGGCAATACAGCAACTGTCCCAGCCACCCACCGCTGCATCTCCTCTGTTGTGCTGGCGGGGGCGGCCAGGGAAGAGGCGTAGTGCTCCACAGGCAGCACCTGCAAGTAAGACCAGAGTACCAAACTGAGCAGCATGCAGCCAGCCGCCACGCGGCAGCCAGCAGGCGTGTAGAATGCTTTGCTGGCAGCACTCGCGTGGCACCTAAGCTTGCGTGGCACCTAAACTTGCAGGTCCAGATCGGCAGGCATCTTCGCGATAGCCACATAAGCCCTGCTGCGGCTGCTTTACTACCCAGCAGCCTCACCAGCACGTGCTGCTCTGTGATGGCTCCCTTGTCCAGCGCGATGTAGCACTCCTCGCCTGCGGCAGTAGTACCAAACCGGCCGGGAATCTGAATGTGCACGGGAGACTACTGCATTCTGGCATGCAGCTGCGCAGGCGGGAGCAGCAGACAGGGCGCACTGCAGCAGGACCAGATCAGTGCCTCCAAATGGCAAGCCCCTGCTCTTACCCACGGACGCCACCAGCTCCACATCGGCGTTGGGGTTGGACAGGCAGAACCAGCAGCCCTCCACGGGCTTGACGGCCTTGGCGGCCGCAGAGGCGCCCGAGTTGGCGACATCGATGTACAGCGAACGGCCCAGAAGCTCTGCAACGAATCAGAAGCGCAGTTGCAGGGTTCCAAATGAGACTGAGATGAGCGAGCGACCCAGCAGTTCTGTGGGACAGACAAGGCGGTTGTCGGGTGTCGAGTGCCATGTTCCATGCCGGTGGTGCAGCGTGCATAGCATGGCAGGAGTGCGTGCTCCAAACTCACGTGTCCCATTGAGCTGGCAGGCCCGCTCCATGGCTTCAACGCTGTCGAACTGCACGTGGCAGAAGCTGTTGAGCTTGCCTGTGGCACAGGGTGATTGCAGTGAAAAGGATGGATGAGCAGCCGAGTGCGTGGCACCGTGCACAGTGCGAATCAGCTTGCCTACCCTGGGCAGGCATGCAGCAACTATACCATACTTTGAACAACCCTGGCATGCATGCGTATCAAGACTGCAACAGTACTGTGCAGTCTAAATGCAGCGGATGCAGTCTCCGCCAGCCGGCAAATGCGCCCGCTCTTACCCTCCGCGTTGTTGCGCCGCACCACATCCCTCAACCAGAGCCAGAGGAAGTCAGCATGCCTGGCTGGAGAGCTTGCACCCGCTCTTACCCTCTGCGTTGTTGCGCCGCACCACATCCACCACCTGCCCGCACTGGCTGAAGAACTCGACAATGTCGTCTTCTGTGGCCCTGCAGCACACATCACGAGAAACAATGGCGGCGGTACAGCATGGGAAACAGCAGCGATACAGCTTGAGAAACAGTGGCGACGATTGGCTGGGCAGTGTCGTCCTCCGTGGCCCTGCAACACACATCTAGGGGGAGTTTGGGGTGGGTTCACACATTGGGTGGTTTCAAACATGGTGGGTTTCAGCCCCGCCACCAGCGGGGACACAACAATCCAGCCCGGTGAATCGCCAGCTTGGGCAGTTCGCGACTGGAGTCAGGTACAGTCAGGTACACCTTGAGTTCACCACCTGCCCAGCTTGCAGCCATGCACAGCCGCCCGCACACCTGAATGGCACGTTGCGCACAAAGGCGGTCTTGCGCTTGTCCTTCACTATGTCCTTGCGCCCTGCAATATATTGTTGTCGCATTCAAGTCAGATTATGAATGGTTTCCACTAGCAGCTAACACATTGTGTTTGCCAATGCCCTGGAACCTCCCAACTCACCATAGCTGGGTGCCGCGATGGGCGGCCGCTCGCCCTTCTGCCGCTTGCCGCGCTGCTGCCACCGCCAGTCCTGCAGGGCACGGGATGCAAGATGTTGAGCGATGCAGCGACTCCTACCGTAGCTGCAATCCAGCTGAAGCATGTCCGGACTTGCAGCACGCCAATCGCTGCGGCATGGTGCGCTTCCCAGCAACGCCCTGCTGCCTGCCACTGCACAGGTCATGATCTGCACACCCACCTGCTGCCCCAGGTGCTCATCCTCTCGCGCCGCCTCCTCGGCATTCCGCTTCTTGCTGGCAATCTCGTAGGGGCAGGGGCTGCTGCCATCCGGCACGGCGGTCAGCTGCGGTACCGATAGTAAGCCGGGGGACATGTTGTTTCAGAGCGGCTCTGCTCAAGGCCGGAGAGACAGCTGCAGGCGGGAGCTCTGCCGGCACGCAGATCGCAGCTGCAAGCCACACCAGAGGCTGCAAGTCCGCTGCAACGTCTGCTTCCTGCTGGGCTGCTTTAATTAATCTAGCGAAACAAAAGCACAACCATGCCTACCTGCTCTGGCGTCATCTGGCTGGCTGGCGTGAGGCCCAGGGCATGCAGCCACTTCTGCTTGTTGTTGTTGCCCACCTGCAGGACCAGAGAGGCAGACTACCAGACCTAGGTTTGCAGTGCCGCGGTGTGTGAAGCGCAGAGGGCAGCAGCATGCCCATGCCCCTCACACAACTGAACGGTCCCTACCCTCAGGCCTGTAGAACGCATCAGGAACTTGCCCACCCTCCTCACCCATCCACTTCTGCCCCCCGCCCACACAGCTGGCGCACCTGCGCCAGGCCGATGAAGCGCGTCACGTGGCTGCCGGCGCCCAGGTCAGCATTGATGTAGGGCGGCCGCGCATAAAACACGCGTTTGCCTGCGAAAAAGGTGGGAGGTGAACGAAAGAAGCATGAACTGGAGACGTGCGGCAGCCAAAACTAGCCGAAGGAGGGGCCTGGGATGTGGCATGCACACGGACCAGCGACCCTGCATCAGCTGTGCAGCAAGCACCCGTCAAACAACTGCACTCACCTGCTGCGATGTGGTACCGAGGCCGGCACGCCATGGCCACCTCAGCGCACAGGGCGGAGCCTGCAAGCGAGCAGGTGGGAGAGCAGAAGTGCATGGCTTGTCATTGACATGCTGTGATGCCAGCTCAACTCTCTAGCAGGAGGCATAAAAGAGGCTCTTGAGCATGATTGCCCCTGAGCAATGCTGAGTCCATGCACACAGCCATCCCGGCCTCGCGCAACCCGCCCCTCCCCGCCCAGCGCAGCGACCAGCCCAGCCGCGCACCATCCAGCTTCATCCTGCGGCCGAGCTGCATCTGCCCGGACAAAAACAACATTGCTAATGATTGAAAAGCTGTATGTACAAATCTCACCATCCAGCTTCACATCCTGCGGCCGAGCGGCGTCCGCCCGGACAAAAACAACATTGCTAATGATTGAAAAGCTGTATGTACAAATCTCACCATCCAGCTTCACATCCTGCGGCCGAGCGGCGTCCGCCCGGACAAAAACAACATTGCTAATGATTGAAAAGCTGTATGTACAAATCTCACCATCCAGCTTCACATCCTGCGGCCGAGCGGCGTCCGCCAGGCCATCGCAGAGCCCCTGCGCAGCCCGGTGTGCAGGCGACGGCACAGCGTGAGAGCCTACTTGCAGCGCCTTATGCCATGCATTGCCTGTTACCTTACATACGCTTTATGGCAGGCTGCAGCCGCTGCAACAAGCCACAGTCCCAGCAGCACCCTGAGGGCAACAGCTCACCTGGGGCCACTCGTTGGTGAGCAGCACGTCAATGTCGCCCTCCGCCTTTGCCAGCGCCAGCTTCAACTTGTCCACGTCTGCAGCGAAGGAATGGGCAGGCACGGCAACCCGCAGCATTGAGAATGGCCCACTGTGGATATGACGCCGCGCCGGAGCTCAAAGCCACAGCAGGCATCTCTGGACGGATGACTGGTGGATCACATATCAACGCCAGAAAAGGCCTCCTGCTGCTGGTAAACTGAGCCTGACCAAGTAGTGAAATTGAGCCAGACCGAAAGCAGTCAGCAGCGCACCCAGGTCTCCAAAGTACCGGCAGCCTGTGCCGCGGCCGCCACCCTCTCGGAACGCCGCCGCATTGTATGTGCCGTCCAGGAATGCGATGGACAGCCCGCCCACAGCAGCCACGCCTGAACGCCCGAGGTACTTGATGTTGCTGTCGCTGGCTGCGCCAGTTGAGATGGGGTGACCATGCAAGGATGGTTGGCATTGCACAGCAATGACACAGCAGTGCACGCTGAAGTGCCCCCAGGGCGCTTGCTGGCTGCGGGCTGCAGCCCGTTTCCAACGCATCGGCAGACCTCCTTGCTGCATGTCTACAAGTTCATTCAGCCTAAAACGCCCCATGCCACCACCAGCAGCCCGTCGCACCTGCCAGCGCCTCCAGCGCCTGCTTGCTGCCGCCGCCCCAACCTCCAATGAAGTAGGTGGGGATGGGCGCCTTCTTTTCGCCGGTGATGTACGGAAGGAGCTCCCCAGTATAATCGCCCTCATCCGGCCCTGCAAGTGTGCGGGCATGCAGACGGTCCTGAGGATCTGCCTCGCCGGGTGAGCAGCCCAAAAGCATCAAAGCAGTGCATTCGGCTGCATGCTGCGCGCGCATCCAGTACCTCTCACCTATGCATGCACCCAGCAGCGGCAACGGCAACAGAAACACCCACCATGCATGCCCCCTGCAGCTGCACACACCAGCGCAGCAAGGTGCAGAAGCAGCAGCTCTGTGCTCACCCGAGCCCGCAAAGAAGGCGCCGCAGCAGAGCAGCAGGTCAAATGGGCCGTTGGATGCGTTCACTGCTGCCACACGCTTGAACAACGCCTCAAAGCGCCCGTTGGGCTCGCCCGCAAACAACACCTTCACCATGGCTCACGGCGCAGGGGCCCTTTGGGCCTGCAGGGTGAGGGGAGAGCGGCAGGGGTTGGGCGGCGGCAGGAGCGGAGGCAGGAGCGGCGGCGGCAGCGGTGGCAGCAAGGTGCGGCGCACGGGACGGCGGTTAGCGCATCTGCTCAGATCGCGCTCTCATGGACTACCAGTGCGGCGGCAGGCCTGCGGGCGCACGCAGCGCAGGGCGGCGGGGAAGTGCGGCCGCTCGGGGCTGCCTCGCACCGTGTCGCGTTGTGCCAAGTAACAGTCGACCCCTCCACTTGCAGCCGACACGCGTGCAAGCGCCGATGGCTGCGCCCAGCAACTGGGCTCGAGCCGCTCTTGGCCTAGAGCTGTTTGCCCGGGCTGTTCAAGGGCTTACAAGCTGCGAAAGATAAATACAGTCAACGAAAGACGTCGCGCTCCCCCAACCGAGCTGGGGAGGCGCCGCCCGCTGCCACCGCCCAAGCGCCCAAACCGTAGTGTGTCGCTGCTTGCCGCGTCGGTCAGTTTACAGGAGGGTTTGGGGGCCTAGCCGCAAGTTCAGACGAGAGTAAATAAGTTGATGTAGAGCATCAAAGGAGCAATGGACAAATGGTCACATTATTTGCATAAAGAACAGCGTGAGCAGCCGAGCTCTGCGGCGGAGGTCGCCCAACACATATCACTGCCTCCAGCGAGGCCAACAGGCAGCTAGTATGTCAATAAGGGCTTGGGTTTGTTTGTATCATGCTGCGCTGGCGGCTGGTTCGGGGTGGGCTGTGCACCGCTCCGGGAAGGAGGTGACGGGCAGGTAGCCGCCAGCACCGACCTCCTGCAGCAGCTGCTGGAACACAGGCTCCACCTGCAGAGTGCGGAGCGGAGTACAATGAGCACATCTAATTGGCAGCAGTGCGTCATGCATGCAGGTTTGACACACCGGCCTGGCGCGTGGGCTAAAGCCCGAGCAACTCCACACCACTGCATGCTTTCGAACGTGCCACACAGGCGCAAGCGGGGCCGCCCAGGCACACGAGTGAGCCGTCCACTCAGCCCCAGCCAGCAGCAGCGCATCGACACCCCGCTGCACCAGCTCACCGCCTGGAAGGCCGCCAGCGAGGCCTCGTGCCGCGAGTACGCCGCCTCGTGCGGCAGCTGCAGCGCAAACGTGTTGGGCTGCACCACGTGCTGCTGGCCCTGCGCGCGCGCCACCACCGCCTGCCAGGCGCGGTGGTAGTAGGTGCCCCTGCGCGTGGGCGGGAGAGGGAGCAGGCGTGGTGTTCAATACAAGGTGGAAGCAGCTGGGTGGCTAGATCAGCAATGCAGCTGCCCCGAGCTGCCCGACCAAACACATGCGCCCTGAAGCATGCCCGCGAACGGCGATGCATGTGCACAAGCTGCACCCCCGGCACCCCACCTGAGCCGCTCGTCGGCCCAGGGCACGTGGCGTTGCAGCATGAACACAAAGGGCGCAAAGCCCGGCTGCAGCAGCGCGGGGTAGCCGTCATCCGGCAGGCCGTGCATGTCGCCTGTCGAGGTGGGGAGGCAGCAGGGGGGCAGCAGTGAACGGTGCGGCGGAAGCGGTACAGCGGCAGCGAGCAGCAAGCAGGCAAACTTGCTAACACTGGCATCCGGTAAGCACAGCACGCACCACCGCCAGGCAGCACGGCATGTTGACTCAACCAACCCACGTCCCCTTCGCCGTGTTGTAAACCCACCCACCCCCGCCCCGCCCCTCCATAGCATGGCACCCCCACCCACCCGCTTCGAACCACAGCTCCGGCACCGCCGCCTCCTGGCTGCTGGCAAAGCCGCGGTCCTGCAGCGCCTGCGCCCGCCCCGCCAGGTAGGCGTCCCGCAGCGGGAACTTGCCCGCCTCTGCAAAGCGGCGGTTGGGTTGGATTGGGTTGGGCTGGGTTGGGGGCATGTGGGGGTGAGGGGAGCCAGGAGCATGCTTGCATGTGCATGCAGCAACAGAACACGCCAGGCAAGGCGGAGTACAGGCTGAGCGGCAAAGACATGCAGCAGAACGTGCTCCATGTTGCAGCACCAGGTAGGCAGCTCAAGAGCAGCAGTGCAAGCTGCGGGCATCGGAAGCCCTTGATTATGCTGGCTGCCCACCTGCAGTGATAATATCCACGGCTCCCTGCAGGGCTGCAAGCTCCGCAGAGCTGCGCCGGCCCGCCGCCCGGATGGCCGCCAGCGCGCCCGCGGGGGACAGCTGGAAGCCAGGTAGCACCAGCGCGCGGCCCTCCTGCGGCACAGCAGGCGGATTGCGTTAGGAAACTTGGTTCACGGTTCAATGTGCTTTTTTGCTAATGCAGCCAGCATTAGAGGTGTATAGCAAGCTGCTCATGCGACCCACCGCAAACCTCCTGCCTGATCAGGTCAGAGAAAGGGCGGCCCGCCCCCCGCACCTGCATCTGCTGCTCGGCGCGCTGCCAGCGCACGGGCCAGTTGGCCAGCTGCCACACATCCACTGACACCATGTCGCCGTCCAGCAGGACTACTGCATGGTGGTCATCCGCCTTCTGTGGCAAGGCGGGGCAACGTGTGGTGCAGCCGGGGTTGGAAGGGCGGTGCATGCCATCAGTGAGCCAGCCAGCGCAGCTTGCACCCCGCCCGCGCACAAGGTGCGCGGCATGCAGCGTTCTGAACAGCAGCAGCAATACATCAGCCATGCAGCTGCACAGTGGCAGCACCAGAAGCAACAGCAACATGAGCAACACCAACAGCAGCGGAGCAGGAGCAACGCCAACAGCAGCAGCAGCAGCAGCCGCAGTGCAAGCGCACCTCGGGCTGCAGCGCCGCCAGGATTCGGTTCTGCAGCGCGGCCTGGGGCAGCAGGCGCGCCGCCGGCCCCATCTCCTCGCCAATCTTTTCTGTATACAGCTCCATCTGCAGGTTGCACATGCCTGCGGGATAACAAGGATGGGGGCGCGGGTGTGCGTGTGAGCTGGGAGCACAGGCGAGGCATTGGGGAGAGCAGCGGCCAACAGAGCGGCGGCCGGTCGTCTTGAAAGGCAGGAACCAACTAGCCACCCGCCCCAGCCAGCGGCACATGACCACAGCACCCACGACTTTGCAGCAGCGGCAGCAGCAGCAACGGGTGCTCACCGCGTGCCTGCGCCCGCTGCTGCACGCCTCGCACATGGTGCCTCAGGCGGGCCTTGGACCAGCCGGCCAAGGCGCATGGCTCGCTGCCGAGGCCCGCCCGCAGGAACAGGCCGGAGAGCCAGCCCTGCTGCCTGGGGATGCCCCAGCGGTCCAGGCAGGCCACATGGCCGCTGGCATCCACGGGAGCGTACACGGCTGCCGCAATCTTGTGGGGCCACACCGCGCAGTGCACCTCGAGCAGGGGCAGCCTGCGGTGCGGCGGCACGGGCGCAGCAGACAGCGGCAGGTGGGTGGGCAGGCATCGGTGGCCGAGGGCCAGTCAGCGGGGCGGTCCAGGGATAACAGCCCAAGGTGTGGTGCACCCGCCAGCTGCCCTGGGGGAGGCGGCTGGGTACCCTGCTGGCACAGCTGGCAAACGCTGCGCTACGGGCAGGCGGCGGGCCGTGGCTTGCGTCGCCGCACGTCGGGGCAGCCCCACGGCGCACCAAACACACAGCTTGCCGCTCCACTCACTCGTTCACGTGCAGGGTGGTGACCACAGTGACGTTGCTGTCCTTGGATGAGTTGGCGCCATCCCAGGCCGCGGCGCGCTGCAGCTGCGGCAGCAGCGGCGCCTGCGCGTCGGCGCGGCACAGCTGGTACGCCGCCCGGTAGGCGGTGCTGCCAGTGGACTCGGGCGGCAGCACCACCGCGGGCGCCTCCACGCGGCCCATGCGGCCCAGGGTGCCACGCGCGGCACCCGGGCGCGCAGCACCGGCCACGGCGTCCGCCGACAGCGGCGGCGGCCCCTGCAGCAGTTCCCGCCGCTGCGTCGCCAGGCCCAGCCGGCTGCTGCTGGCCGCCAGCAACAGGATGACGCCCGCGGCCACGCACCAGGCCGCCAGGGCCTTCATCCCCGCGTGTTGAGGCCTCGGGGCGCTGGACGCGGCGGAACTAACTGCAGCGTAGGCGCGGCGGCTGGCGCTGCAAAACGCGCTGAAACACAGGCCCGAAGATGCTGGTGTGCAGCGATGATCGAGGGGCTGGCTGGGCTGCGTTTGAAACGGTGCTCGTGGGGCAACAATGGCGGGCTGGTCCCAGCGGGCAACGCGTTGTGCGCAGCCTGCGATCAGGGACCAATCGAGGCAGCAAGCTCAGATGAACACGTGCCAGCCCAGCAGGCTTGCCGAAGTGCATGGGTTGGGGGCCGCCGCCACCCCACCCCCCCTGTCGCCGGCGGCGACGGCGGGGACCCTGGGTGCCCACCAGGCCAACTGCTGCAGCGTCGCTCGTCGCTACAACCTGCATCATACTGCCGATCGATGGGTGCGAAGGATGCATGGGCAGGAGGTGCGCCTGGGAAAGCGGGGGCGCCCTGCCCCTGCAAAGACGCACGTGGGCGGCGAAAACAAAGGCGCTGGTGTGCAGCAGGGTGCGAGCGAGCAGCTGTGCAGCATATGTGCAGACATAGTCTCAGTGATCAAGAGCAGCAATCTTGTACTTCACGGCCCTCCCTGCTGCCTCTGCCCGGCAGCAAGCCCACCCTAGCCCAGCGGCAGCAGCGACGGCGGCGGCGGCTGATGAAGTGCGCCCCAACCCTGCTAGGGGCAGAGATCCGACATCGACACCCTCCGCGTCTGTTAGCAGCCGCCATCGCCTGCACCACTGCCCTGCAGCTGTCCAGGCGCCATGGCTGCGAGCCTGGCGCACGCCGCTGCCTCGTTGGGGCATGCCCACCTGACCAAGGGAGCTCGCAGACGGCACCAAGCCGCGCAGCACGGTGCAGCTTGTCTTGCCGCCGCCGCCGCCGCCGCCGCTGCCGCGCACACAGCAAGGCAGCACCCTGCGCACCTCCGCCGCAACCAGCGCGTGCATCGGGTCCGTGCGGCAGCAGCAGCAGAAGGGAATGGTGCGCCAGAGCCTTCTGAGAGCACAGCCACCCAGGCTGCAACCGAGGGCCGCAGCACCGCCACGTGGCTGTCGCTGCTGCGCGGCTGCATGCGGCTCGTGCAAGCCAACCTGTGGCCCCTGCTGCTGGTGCACTGCCTGGCAGATGCCACCGTCTTCCTGCTGCACCGAGCCAGCCACCGCATCACCAACCAGGGTAAGTGGCGCGGCGCGTGCCATGCCCCAGACAACGCACCCATGCCACCGTGCCACCCACTCCGCTCTTCTTGCCCCTCTTCTCACCGGCACTCACCCCGCCTCGGTTCGCACCCCCACCCTGCCCTGCCCGCAGTGGCGGCGGCCTCGCTGCACCTGGACTTGTCGCAGGTCAACCCCTGGTATCCCGTGGCCGACCCGGCGGTTGCAAACTTTCAGACAGGTGACGCCGGGAGGCATGCGGCTTGCACCGCTTGCGCGCTTGTGCCTGCTGGAAGGCACCCAGAGCAGTTCATCTTGGTGCAGTCTCATCTGCATCGCCCATCCAACCAGCTCGCCAGCCCTGTATTTGAAGCTCTGCTCACTGCCTGCTCTCCTGCACCTCCCCCTCTGCTGTCCTCCCCCCAGGGTACCTCCCCCTGTCCGCCCTGTTCTTCCTGCTGGCCCTGCCGCTGACCGTGCTGCTCAAGTCGTGGGCGTCCGTGGCCACCATCCAGCTGTGCCAAGGTGGGCTGTTGCGGGTGGGGGTTGTGGGAAGTATCCGTGGTGGCAGTGCTGCGTGTAGATCGAGTAATGCTCAAGTGGTGGGCGCCCATGGCCACCATCTAGCTATGCCTGGGTGGGCTGCTGCTGGTTCTTTGTGGTGGTAGCCGCTGGTGCCTGTCGGGGAATGGCAATTGCTTGTGCGCTTGCGCTCGATGCTCTGGCAAGGATTGCTAACTGTCACTGCCCTGCCCACCTGCAGGCACCGTAAACACTCAGCCAGACGGGAGCACCCCGGCAGCCTGGTGGCAGCCACTGCGTGGCGTTCGGGAAGGCCTAGCGGCGCTGCGTGTGCTGCGGCCCCAGGTGGGGAACGTAGCGAATGCGAACACGATTTCCACTAGTTTGATGTTGTATCAACAACTCAAAAGGCATTTCACAAGCTGCCCACGACGGGCGGTTAACACCGACCCCATCCCCTTGGTCCTGGCTGCAGGTGGCCGCGCTGTGGCGCCGCGTATTTGCTGTTGAGCTCCTGCTGCAGCTGGCGGTGGCGGCGGCAGTGGTCCCCTCCTCGCTGTCGGCCTGGGGAGTGGCCACGCTGCCCTTTGCACTCGTGTTGGTGCTGGACCTGCAGGCGGCTGCCCCGGCGGCCGTGGCCGAGGGTGAGCCGCTGGCGGCGAGGGAAGCGTGGGAGCTCCGGGCTGCCACCATTGGTTTCCGTGCTTGCAGCGACGCACCGCCCTGTGCACACCTGATGTGCCTTGCTGCCTATCCTACCTCCCCCCGCCGCAGGACTGGGCGGCATGCCGGCCGTGCAGCGCAGCCGGCAGCTGCTGCGCAGCCTGCGCTGGCAGCTGGCCATTCCATTCGTGGGGCTGCTCCTAGGCGGGCGGGCGCTGGAGTTTGCCAAAGCCAGCCTGCTGAGCTCCATGCCGGCCAGGTGAGGGCGTGCACGCTAAACACCCACAAGCGGAAATGAGTTGTCCCACACTCTCAAGGCTGCGAAATGGGGAAGCTGACGTGCCTGGCCAGCAGGTGCCTTGCCGATCGTCTGCTAGCTGGGCATGGCTGCCTGCTGCCTGGACTGCTGTTGTCAATGGCCGCCTGCCTGGTGGATACGCATTCAATGCTGCACTGCATCCTCCACCCCTCTGCAGGTTTTACACACACTTGGTTGAGATCCCGGTGGCTGTGCTGGTGGGCGGCACTGCACTGCAGCTCTGGTTTGCGCTGTGGCGCGACGTGCTGCCGTTTGCAGCGTACCGGCACGCAACGGAGCAGGAAGGCAGCAGCACCGCAGCACAGGAGGCAGCGGCGCAGGGCGAGGCAGCGGCGGAGCAGGCTCCGGCGGCGGCGGGCGGCAGCGGCCCGCCGGCAGAGGCTACCTGAACAATGTGCCTGCTTTAGATGTTGCAAAGCTGAGTGCATGGTTGTTGATGATCTGTAACTGTCAATTCGCAGTGCCTCAAACAGCCTTCTGTATTACGCAGCAGGCGGAGCGGCGGCAGCAGCGGCGGCTCGGCAACTGCATGCATGAATTCGCGTGCGGTCGTTTCAACTTGCAAGTTATCTTTGGTAACATTATCGGTAAAAACACGCAGCCAGTGCGCCCAGAACGCCGCCCACTCTCGAACTCTCTGCCTCCGGCACATGGCGAGCCCCGAGCTGCTTGAATGGTGTGAGCGAGGCGG
>VFQQ010001594.1_pt1 | contig 30309 bp, 42 predicted proteins | sample 3512341 | NCBI WGS metagenome assembly VFQQ01 (sample SAMN10412373, study PRJNA504923) | tailings metagenome | isolation source: Relicate 2 Philex TSF1 revegetated site | place: Philippines: Tuba, Benguet | collected 2017-08-29
CGCGCCTCCTGTCCGCTCATGGCGCGGCGGCGTCGGGGGCCAGCAGGAGGCACTCTGTGCGCCCTGCTGGCATACGGTGTGCACGTCGCCCGCGGCCGCGCTGCAGCGCCTTGATCAGACGAATAAAATAAGCGTCTGGTGCTTCCCAAGGGCCGATGGCGTCTCGATTGTGGTTAAAGTAGCCGGTTGGGAGTCCCGGAGCGCTAAGTTGGCGCCTTGGTGAAGCAACGTGGCGCGAAAGGATTCAAGAAGCGCAGGGGAGAATCTCGGCAGCGCCGCGCGAAAGCCCGAAAGAGTGTAATGGTGCGGTGGCTGCGGCGGCGGCGCGCTTTTGCAACCCGATTTGGGCGCCGAGCGGCGCCGCACATGGCGCCCTGCAATTCCCATGCCACCCATCCACCATTTCACTCGACATGCCTGGAGGAGGGTCCTGGAGGCCTGGGAATTGCAGGGCGGCAAGGGCGAGGGTGGTGAACTTACGCCCTCAGCAGATCTGTGCGATCGCGGCGGCAGTGCAAGAAGATTCGGCTGGGTGGCAGAGAGGCAAAATATCATGCCCGCTTCACACCTTTTTGCCAGATGCATAAAAATGTAGTACGCACCACCTAGTCAAGACATTGCTCAAACTTGAGACTGGGTTGGTTCATGGCTGTAGCCCGCGCAGAGGCCAAAGCCGCGGCGGCTGCAAAACCAACCGTTCCGGTGTTTGCGTTGCTCTCTGGCGCAGTCAACAACCTGCAGGGACACAGTGTGACAGCATATCTTTAGTAACGCAATGGCACGAACTGCCCAGCTGTTCGCCATTGACGACGAAAGAGCCCTGCGGCAGCCTGCCGGCCGGGCAAGGCTCAGGGGCAGGCGGCGGCGGCAGCTCATGCGGCCTGGATGAAACATGCAATCTTGAGGGCAATCGCTCGCAACTCGCTCAGTACATCGCGGCACACAACTTTGCAGCGCACAACATGCAAGCAGTGCCAAGCCGAGCGGCGAGCGCGCCAGCGGCAGGGGCCGCACGGCGGAGGCACATTGCGGTGTCTTGCACATCCAGTGATGTCACCAAGCCACAGGTGCAGCAGCTCCAGCAGCAGCGGCAGCAGCAGGCGGCAGGCAGCCGGCGAGCGGTGCTGGGCCTGGGAGCCGCGCTGCTGGCGGCACAGATCGCACCGGCGCGGGCCGAGGAGCCCCTGAGCGTTGCGGAGGAGACCGAGGTGGGTTGGGGCCCTTGGCGGCGGCGCCGCCGCCAGCGCCCGACCCGCATTTGCAAGTCACCCACGAGCGCTCGACTAGCGCTGGGCAGGCACACGTTCCGCTGTTTCATCTTCACCTGATCCGTCCACTTGCATGGTGCTGCATGATGCCGCTCGACATGGCTGCCCATCCGCACTGCCACAGCCGACGTGCACCCGCCATGACATCCGCTGCCATGCAGGCCCCGGCACCGCTGCCGCAGCAGCCGGCGCTGCCGCCGATGAAGGTGCTGCGTGATGACACCCTGGCCTATGAGTTTGAGTACCCGGCTGAGACGGCGGCGGGCAAGCCGCTGCCGCTGCTGCTGAGCCGCAAGCCTGAGCGCTACTCGAGCGCGGCGCCGCTCACGGCGGACGCGCGGCAGCGAATCGTGTGCGAACTGGCGGACCTGATTGACGCTGTCACTGTGTCTGTCACGGTGCGTAGATGTTTTCTGGACAGCTGCTTTGTCCTGATGGCCCCTGCCTGTAGTGTTGCACTGTTGCCTGGGAGCTGGCGGACCTGCAAGATGCGGTCACTGGCTGCTGTGATGGTGGGCGCATACCGGCCCCCCCGTCCCAGCGTCCTTGCATAGCTGCCTTGTGGATGTTCAGGCTGTGCTCAACGCTTCAGATGAGTGATTTGCGGCTTTCGCATACTTATGTCAGCTCACCAGCTTAGGTGCTGCCTCTGAAGTCTGCCACTTCGCAACACCTGGCTGCTCGCAGGTGGGGCCACCCAGCGGCATCCTGAAGGGCCGCACGCCCGACCAGTGGACCGCGCGGCAGGTGGCAGAGCAGGTGAGCTGCCACAGGGGCCCCTGGGATGGCGATACCTGGGATTGCAACCTCCGGACAGCTGGCAGGCCGCTGAGCCGCATGCGTCAGCACAGGGCGGACTGCCTGCCTGCAATTGAAGCACGGCTTGCGCAACGCCACTGAGCTGCCCACCGGCCTGCGTCTGCTTGCGATGCTGACTGTGGTGTGCTTATCACTGGCCGCAGGTGCTGATCGACCGCTCCACGGCGCGCATCACCACGGGCCAGCGCGTGAGCCTGAACAGCGTGGAGGAGGCGAGCCGGCAGGAGCGCGACGGCCTGCCCTACTTCGTCTTCGAGCACGTGTCCCAGGTGCGTTGTTGATGTGATGTGCATTGTGCTCGCTGGGCTTGTTGCTGCTCCATGCAGCGAGGAGCATCGATGACCTGCCCTACTTTGTGTTCGAGCACGTGTCCTAGGTGTGGGCGAGTGTGGAGAATGTGTCGCGCCTCCTGTCCGCTCATGGCGCGGCGGCGTCGGGGGCCAGCAGGAGGCACTCTGTGCGCCCTGCTGGCATACGGTGTGCACGTCGCCCGCGGCCGCGCTGCAGCGCCTTGATCAGACGAATAAAATAAGCGTCTGGTGCTTCCCAAGGGCCGATGGCGTCTCGATTGTGGTTAAAGTAGCCGGTTGGGAGTCCCGGAGCGCTAAGTTGGCGCCTTGGTGAAGCAACGTGGCGCGAAAGGATTCAAGAAGCGCAGGGGAGAATCTCGGCAGCGCCGCGCGAAAGCCCGAAAGAGTGTAATGGTGCGGTGGCTGCGGCGGCGGCGCGCTTTTGCAACCCGATTTGGGCGCCGAGCGGCGCCGCACATGGCGCCCTGCAATTCCCATGCCACCCATCCACCATTTCACTCGACATGCCTGGAGGAGGGTCCTGGAGGCCTGGGAATTGCAGGGCGGCAAGGGCGAGGGTGGTGAACTTACGCCCTCAGCAGATCTGTTGAAGTAGAAATGTGAGGAGTGTTTTTAGACCCCATTTAGACAAAAATGTATGTATGCTGGTGCAGCACCATGCCCAGGCAGCGCACACTGGGGTGCCCTACTTTGTGTTCGGGCATGAGTCCCGGGCTTGCTTGTGTGACGATGCACTGTGCTGCACCCTTTGTTGCTGCGCTGCCGCTGCTGCACCACGCTGTGTGGTTGTACACATGTTTGCACACTACCCCCACCATACAGGGCTCCCCCACGCTGCGGACGGCCACACTAGAGACGTACCGGCACGCCCTGGCGGTGACAGGTCAGCTTGTGGACAGGGGCTGGTTCGGCTGGCCTAACAGTGAGCATGTGCGTGCACACTGACTGCCTGGCGCAGCCGCCCTGGATGGCAGTCCCTAACTGTACACCCTCAACACGAGCAACTCACTGTCTGCCCCGTGCACTCCCTCTGCTCTCCTATGCAGCGGTGCGGCCGGGCCTGGATGGCAGCCCCTACCTGTACACGCTCAACATGAGCTGCCCGCAGGAGCTGTGGGGCGACCTGGAGGCCGCCTTCCAGCGCGGCGTGGAGTCCTTCAGGTGCGGGTCTGCACAATGTATTGGAAGTTAGTGTTCGGGCTCAGGCCCAGGAAGCGTCTGCCCTGGTTCGGCAAGTCGCGCTGCTGCTGCAATGGCTCAACTGCGAGCTGTCAAACACCAGCAGCGGAGCCATTGGGGTGCCGACAGATCGCTGCCCCCTGCGCCCGCTCCTTTGCAGGCTACTGCCGCCCAGCAGCAAATACGTGGCGCCCGATCAGGACCCCTGGCGCTTCTTCTAGTCTTCCCGTCATAACTGGCGACCGCTCGGCAGACGTGCGGGCGTGAGCACTCCTGGCCATGTGCTGTTGCTCGTCTGCATGCAGCAGCGAGCCGTCTTGAGAATACAATTTCATTGGTACCGCTGCTGGTGTAAGCGCACCATAACAGGCGCCGAGGGTTGCAGCTGCTATCAGGGAGGCTCATCGTGCGCTGGCGGCGGCAGCAGGGACGGCAGCAGGGTAGGCAGGCGGACAAGCTGCTGTCGGCTGCATTCAAAAGCCGCGATCATTCTTAGCTGTAGCAGAGTGCCTGGAGGCCGCGGTTCAGGAAGCTGCGTGACCGAGCGAGCACTTGGCGCGACCGCTGCACGGTGCAATGGCCCGCTCGTAGTGATCCATGAGGCTTCGGAAGGCGCTGGTGGCATGCTCGGCGGCAGTGGCCACCGTGTCGGCGGGCGTGGGTTTCGCTACTCGCCGCTGGCGAGCGCCAGCCACGCTGCAGGCCGCCGAGCACGCCACGGCCGATGTCGAAGAGTGGCAGAGCCTGTCGGTGAGCCGCCCCGAGTTGACCGCACCTGCCGCCGCCGCCCCGTGCCCGAACCGGTGCCGCCACGACAACAGCCCCGCCTTTGCTGCCGCCAACCTGCCTGGGCCTCACCACGCCCTTTGCCCTGCGCAGGACTACCTGCACGGGGTGACTGACGGTACAGCACACGCTGGCCGCACACTGGCGCTCTGCCTGCGGTCTGCCACAGCGGCTTGGGAGCGGCGGCAAGCTGCCCTGGCCAGCGCGGGTGCTGGTGGCGGCACTCGGCCATCCTCTGCCGTCCTGCTGGCAGACTTCTTGGCTGAGCTGCACGATGCGCCCGCAGAGCAGCGTCCCCGCACCATTGTCTTTCAGCAGCTGTCGGACTACCTTTTGGAGCGGGCGACTGCCCCGCTGGCAGACCCAGCAGAAAAGCAAGCCACCCTGCGCTACCTGGCAGCCGCGCTGCGCAGCGACGATGCGGCGCAGGCGCTGCTGCGCTGCCCCGGCGCAGCGCTCAAGCTGCTGCAGCTGGTGAGGCACTATGGTTTGCAAGAATGAGCGGGGATTGCCGGCGGAAGTGCGGGGCAATTTATCAGTCATGTGGCCTCCAGAGTGTGTTTCCTTCACTATAGCAAGTTCCCTTTGCTACCATGTTGCAGGCCGCTGACAGCCAGTCGCTTCAGCAGCTGCTGGGTGCACAGCTGTCGCGCGCGGTGCCGCCGCGTGTCGTCTCCTCAGATGACGTCGCAGCAGTCATGCAGCTGCTGTCCGAGGCAGCGGTGCAGCAGCGGCGGCGCAGCAGCGGGCTGGGGGCCCAGCAGCAACAGGTGCTGCTGTCCTTGGAAGTGCTGCTGCGCTGGGCAGGCGCATCCACCCTCAATGCTAACCGACTGGTTGACGCGGGTGCTGGCCACTTGCTGGCTGATCTGGCAGCCCAGACCGCGACAGGCTCAGGCGTGGATGGCCTGCAGAGCGCCATTGCCCAGGTGTGTGTGCCAGCCCAGCGCTGTTGGGGAGGGAATGTGTCGCTTGCCAGTGCTGCTGGGAAGGGTTCGTGTCGCTTGCCTGTGCTGAAATGGTGGGGCGAAAGGAAATGTCTGCCCATGCGAGCATGCGGACGTCGTTCCAATTGGACATCATCTAGCTATTGTTCCCATCAGAATGACGCAGTGCATTGCCCTGCTTGTGAAGATGCCTGTGCCCCGCCTAATGCACATTCCAACGATTACGACTGCCATGCCACATCTGCCCTGCCGCAGCTGATGGGCACACTGGCGCGCGAGTGTGCCAAGCCGGAGCAGCTGCGCATGCAGGGCTGGCTGTACCACCTGCTGTGCTTTGCGGCCGATGCCTCAGCCAATGGCGAGTGGCGCCTGGCCGATGCATCCCTCAACAGCCTGGCGGCCTGCCTGCTGCGCGGATGCGAGCTGCCGGTGAGCTCTTAGTGCTGGTTGGGTGGGCGGGGGAGTGGATCACGCCCGTATAAGCGGACGGCACAGAGCCGCCATTTCCTCCCATGCGCAATCCCAACTGCCAACCGTGCGCGTTTACAGTGTGGCGGTTTTCAAGCATCCTATGTCCTCCTCCCCTGCCTGTGTGCAGGCCCAGCTGATGCAGCGCAGCTGCCTGCCGCTGCTGCGCCAGCTGGCGGCTCGGCCCGATCTGCCAGTGCGCCCAGCCATCGCACATGCAGTGCAGGCCCTAGCAGAGGGGCCGGGTGTGCAGCTGCCGGCAGCGGAGCGCGAGTTTTGGAGCGAGGAGCTGCTGCAGTGGCTGGTGGAACTTCCGGGCGGTGGCGGTAGTGCAGCAGCCGCAGCCAAGCGCGGCAGCAGCAGCAGCAATGGCAGTGGCAGCAGCAGCACGGCAGGCGAGGCGGAGCAGGCGGAGTGTATGGCGCGAGTGACGAGGGCGCTGGAAGCCCTGTCAGCGCCGGCTGGCTCTGATGGCCTGCATGTGGCGCATGCTTGGCTGGCTGAGCTAATAGTGCACCTGTCGCACCAGGTGCGGCCGTACACAGAAGTGCCCGTCCCACAGCCAGCCGATGCCGAGGCGGCAGCCGGCACATGGCGGTGGTACTGGCCGTTTGGCAGCAGCAGCATTAGCAGCCAGGAGGCCGACGGCGCCACAGCAGCGGCGGCTACGGCAGGCAGCCTGCCGCCGCTGCCACCAGCCGGCACCGACCTGCCAGCCATGGCGCCTGGGCCGGCTCCTGATGGCCCTTACCTCCCCTTGGAGGCGGCTAGTGCAGCGGAAGAGGCTGCAGGCAGCAGCTGGTGGAATCCTACCAGCTGGTGGCCCTGGGGCGGGGTGGCGCCAGCTGGCGACCAGCAGCAGCCGAGCGTGAAAGCAGGTGGCAAGCCATCCGACTCTGAGCTGGCGCTGTACATCAATGCGGCAGCCATCGGGCCGGTGTATGCACGATCTGTGGCGGCCGCACTGCTGGAGGCGTCTGGCCGCGTCGGTGGGTGTCTTTGCCTCGCTGCGCTGCCTGCCTTGTGCTGACGTGTGCAAGAAGTGCGTACAGCTGCTGTCCCTGCGGTAGGGCCAGCCAGCGTGTATTCATGTCGGCCCGATTTTGATGCCAAGGCATTACAGATGCGCACTGCTGCCATGAGCTGCTAAAGGCGCAGGATGCCCTTCCTGCGGGTGCCGACCGCTGGTTTGCCCTTGTCTGTGTGTGTCTCAAAACTGGATGTTTGCTTCCTTGTGCCGCAGGCTCCTTCCAGGAGCCGCCTGTCGAGGCGGAGGAGCTGATGAGCCCGGACGTGGTGGCTGTGTACCCGCAGGTGGGTTGGAAAACATCTAATGGTATGGGGATTCATGTTATGTGTGCTACCAGATACGGCTGCTACGCTGTGCACATTTTGTCCCTACAAGGCACGGACCGCAGCACCTGACATCTTGCCAGTGCCTGCACCCCGGTTTGCAGGTGGCGGCAGCAATTGACATGGATATGGCTGACTCGGCCGTCTGCTCTGCTCTAAAGGTGCGCAGCGGGGCAGCAGCTGGCCTGGCTTGAGGCGCCATGGCTGCGCAAGCTGCGCTCAGTCAGCTCGCCCAGCTACTGTGCCCAGCAATGCGCAGCGACGACAGTCTGCACGGTTGCAGTCCTCACCAACCCTCTGCATGTATCGACCTCCACCACAGGTGCTGTGTGCCCTGGCCAGCGGCGGCAGCTCCCGCCGCACCTGGCTGTTGGATGCCGGCATCCTGCCGCTGCTGCACCGGCTGACGATGGAGCGAGCGCGAGATGTGGCAGGTGCGCTTTGGACCTTATTCAGCGCAACGATGCAAGCCGAACCATCATTGTGCTGAGTGAGGTGTCGGAGATGTGGGGCAGCATGGAACTGGACTGCATGCAGAGGCGGTAGAGCATGCCTCCTGCAGTCCTGCACCCAGCACTATCCACTGATTACCCCTGCACCGCCCACTGAGCGCCCCTGCGCCGCCCACCCACCCACCTGCAGAGCTGCCGTCATCGGCAGGCGCTTATGTAGAGGACGGCATCCCTCTGTGCATCCAGCGCCAAGCGGTCCGCCTGCTGGCCATGCTGGCCAGTGACAAAGCGGGCGCAGCGGCGGTGCAGGACGCCGGGTGGATCCCTTGGCTGCAGGACCTGGCAGTATCATCCGACCTCAAACTTTCCAGCTGTGCCTCCCGGGCGCTGCTTCACATCGAGTCTGCCACAGCGGCACAACGGCCAGGCCTAGCCAAGCTGGCCCTGCCGCTGCACGCCATGCCGGCGCCCCTGCTGCCGCTGGAGCAGCAGGGAGCGGCGGCGGCGGCGGCAGCAGCGGCGGCAGCTGGGCAAGCGGCGGCAGGGGATGCGGCGCGGCCGCCCTCTCCTGTGGTAGCTGAGGCAGCTGAGATGCTGGGAGAAGCTCGGCAGAAGATGGCGCAGGTGGGCAGCGAGTTTTCAAAGCAGGGCTGCTGATTGGGGCAGTCCCCCCCCAAGGGCGAGATGGCCGCCAGCTGGGTCCTCGCTCTTTCCCCCGCCTTCATGCCTGCTGCTCAGGCTGCTCAATTGGCCCCTGTACAAATCTTGCCTTGCAGGTTCGGCGGCGGCTGGACAGGCAGCTGGACGCTGTGCGGCCTGCGGTGCCCGAGCAGCAGCGGCTGGTCATGCAGGTGGGTGCTGCAACCGGCAGCTGCTTGCAACCGGCAGCTGCTTGCAACCAGCACCGCTGGCAGCTTGCAAGCTGGCACGCTTACAGTCGGCTTGCTTGCAGTACGTTTCTGCACTGTCGCTCGGGCTCCTGGGCAGCCTGCATGCTAGGCGCGGATTGACCATTCATGCAATTGCTGTTCCTCACCGCAGGATGGTGTGCACCTGTTTGATCCCCTGGCCCCGCACCACGAAGTGCTGGCTCGGGAGGGCATCGCAGCCGAGGCCTCAGGTCAGTTGCAACGCCATGCCTTGCCATAATTGCACTGGGGCCGCCTGCACGGCTGCTGCTCATCCGACTCAAGTCCCTTTTGCATGAGCTCTGCCACCTGACGGCTGTGTTTTCACAGCACGCATCACTTGCACGCCAAGAGTGCACCGCCTTGCGGCCCCTTCTCTCTCTGCAGACGCCCCCCTGCTGGACATTGTGTTTGTGCACGGCATCCGGGGCGGCGCATTCGCCACGTGGCGGCGAGAGGGCGTGCTAGAACGCGGGCAGGTGCGCAGCTGGCGTTCTTGTTGCCTTGCTCCTTGCCTTGTTGTGCTGCGCCCAGCTGCATGCAAGCAGGCTGCCTCCAATCCAGTAGCCTGTCTCACCAAGCCTTGCTGCGGGCCTGCGAGAGCCTGGGCCATTCCGTGTGCTGGCCCGCTGCCTGCGCCTGTTGCTTTGTCTGCCATACCACTGTTTCTCACAGCGCCCCTCCCTTCCCCTTTGGCTACAGGCGCGCGAGAGCCTGGACCGCTCTGTGTGCTGGCCTGCCAGCTGGGTGGCCAAAGAAATCCCGGATGCCCGCCTGCTCAGCCTGGAGTACGCCGCCCCCGCCAGCGGCTGGGAGGTGCGCTGTGTTTGATGTGGCATTGGCAGGGCGAATAAGCTGGGAGGCATACAGCAGCTGTCGGTAAATGCCAACATGGGTGTCCATGCCGCACTGCGTCAAGCAAGCGATGCGCTGCTGCCTTTCCACACACCGCTCATTTCAGCATTTGGTGACAGCAGCAGCCCTCTTATTAACTGGCTTGTATTTCAATCTTGCTGCGCAGGGCGAGTCGCTGCCCTTCCGCCACACCGTGCACCAGCTGATGGAGAAGCTGGCGGCGGCTGGCGTGGGCCAGCGCCCGGTCATCTTTGTGTGCCACAGGTGACCATTGTTTGCTGGCTGAACTGCACAATTGTACTGCTCGAGTCACAATTCGCATGGGTGGACCAGTCAACTTATTGTGCCACAGCTGAGCGGTCGGCACTGCCTGTGCGCATCTGCTGACGGCAGCCCAGTGCACCACACCACCCAATGTTACTCAACCCGAATTACCTCGTAATTTTTGCTGCAGCATGGGCGGGCTGGTGGTGAAGGACCTGCTGGTCAGCGCCAAGGCGCAAAAGGACGAGCGCCTGCGCAGGTGAGAGTTTGTCATGCAGCCCTGTATTTGGTTCCCTGCTTGCTGCGTTCAGAAACACACCCAAAGCCCCTTCACCATTGTCACCCTGCACCGGCTGCATGTCTCCACTGCTGCCCTTCCTCCTCCCCTGGCCATTTCTCTCCCTGTCGCAGGCTCAACACCAATGCAGCAGGGGCGGTGTTCTACTCAGTCCCGCATGCCGGTTCGCGACTCGCCGACTGGGGCTGGTGAGCACGGCCAGCGGCACTGCTCGTCTGTGTTCCCTGCCAAAGCTTTTTTTCAAATCGCACGCTGCCTTTGTGCTTTAGGCAGCTGCTACAGGGCGCCGTTGGGTTTCACGTGCAAGTGGTGTGCAAGTTGCAGGTTCATGCGCCTCATGCTGTGCCTGCCCAGCCTGCCTACCCTGCCCACCTACTATGCATGCTGTGCCTGCCCTTGCAGGTACCTGCGCTACATCGGCGGCGCACCTGCCAAGCACGTGCAGCAGCTGAAGACGGGGCCCCATTTGGAGGTGGGGCTTGGGGGCAGTGGTTGGCTTGTAGCACGGACAGTTGTGGCACATCAAGCCTTGCCTGGGGTTGAAGTACAGCAGCCTGTGCAGCGGCACTCTTTCACTGCTGGCACACACCTCGCTCTGTGCCGCGCAACCCTTTTGTCACTCTCTATTCTATCCACAGGAGCTGAACGCCGCGGTGCGCGCCATGTGCAAGTCGGGCCAGCTGCCGGTGCTGAGCTTCAGCGAGGGGCAGCCCACCAAGCTGGGCTACATTCCTACCCATGTCGTGCCCCACGAAAGCGCATACCCAGGGTGAGCTGCCTGCCTGGGGCACGCCGTGATTTTGCCGCGTTTTGCATAAATGGCGCCAGCTTAGCTGGGCTACATCCCCACACACGGTGTGCCGCATGAGAGCGCGTACCCTGGGTGAGCTGGTTGCCTGTTTGTATCGCCCATTCGTCAAATGCAATCTGTCGATGCGGCCACGTGACCATGCCTCGAGTGGCACTGCAAACTGGCTGTCGATCTAGCATTCCTGACTGCCCCGTGCCTATTATCCCCATCCAGCTACGGCGACTTTGTCGTGCTGCACGACCACGACCACATCTCCGTGTGCAAGCCCTCGGACCAAGCCGACCCAGCCTACGCGAAGCTCATGGCTTTCCTGCATGCACGCGTGCGCGTGCTCCGCAAGGCAAGTGCTTCTGTCTGATCATGTCTCCTGTTTCTGCCTATCTGTTCTAGCTCATGGCCTTCCTGCACGCCCGCGTGCGCGCGCTCCGCAAGGCAAGCCGTTCAGTATTTGGTGTTTAGTGTCTGCACTGCACAAACATCTCTGCAGCTTCAAGCTTGTCACGCAATCGGTAGCCTCATTGACCATATAACCGAAATTGTTTCTGTTGTTGTTTCTGTTCCTCTTCTTGCAGGAGCGGGCGGACGCTGCGGCCTCCAGCATGGATCACATGGAGGCGGCTACCATGTAGGACAGCACAGGCTCGGCACTGTGCTGCCGCCGCCACAGCCGCCCGTGCAGCAGCAGCAGCAGCAGCAGCAGGCCGGCAGCTGTAGCGACGCGCGCTGCAGCAGGCTGTGGCAGTACCAGCAGCAGCCGCCATTGTAGAGGAGCATCCGAGGAATCGGCCCAGGGTAGAGCAGGCATGCGCAGGCTGCATCTCAGCCACGCAGCACACCTGAACAGCCTGCAGGCCGCGCATGCCGTGGCACCCACACCTTTTGTTCGTGCTCGTACCCCCACCCACCCATTCTTTCCGACTGACACTGCACTGCACCTGTACCCCCGTCGCTTGCACTGCCAGTGATGACCTGCCTTGCACCGCCCTTTCATGTCGTGTCCACTCCCCACAGGGCCTTAGTGCCCGCCCTCTGCATTCCCCGCCCCTCGCCCCCACCCGGGATTTTGACGGCCCCCGCCAATTTTGTTCCCACGCATCGCTGCAGCCATTCTGCATGTAAACAAGCAAGGTTTAGCCCCACAGGAGTTGCCAGCTCCCGCAGTTTTGTGGCCAGCCATTCGTGGCGCATCCTGCGTCGCGGCGGCAATGCGCGAGCACGCTGTCCCTTTCGGCTTACAGCAAAGTTTAACACCGCAACTGGATGCAACAAGTCTCCTGCTGCCGGTACAGTGTGCAACCGCTTGCTTGTGCCGTGGCGGCTGCTGCAGGCCTTGAAAACACACCCAACATGGCATCCCAGATAGCATACAGCATGGTACCATCACCATCAGAACCCCCTACAGACCACAGCTTCCGCAGACCAGGGAGCAGGGCAGAAGCTGGCCGGTGCGGGGACACTCTGCCGAGGCCAGGGCGGCCAGCCTCCCGCCGCCGCCCGGCCGCCAACTTGCTGGGGCTGGTGCGCGCGCTTGTTCCGATGGATTGATCGATCTGAACCGTTGTTGTTTCGTCGCATGCAAGGGGTATGAGACTTCATGGAAAGCCGCGGCCGCGTTGAGCTCAAAAGCCCTCAGCTCGGCCTGCTCAGCACTATTCCTCAATCCCTTCCGACTTGCAAGTGCACCACTTACCCATTCGCAATGCGCAAGCTGCTCCTGCTGCTCTGTGTGGCCGCCCTGGTCGCTACCGCCGCCGCCCACAAGCGGCAGCCTAAACAGGGCGATGCGTGCCACATCCGCCGCTACGCGTGCGTCAGTTCCAAAGCGTTTTGCAATGGCGGGACCGTGATGGCGTGCCCCGCTGGTGAGGAGCCGCTTACACTCTCGGACCGAGCCGGCACCTGTCCGCCGCCTGTGTTCCTTGATTGGCTGGCTCATGATCGCGATGCGGGCTCTATGGGGGCCGCATGGAGCGACTTGCAGCATTATGCGGTTCCTCTTACAGCCGCCGCCGCCGCCGCGTTCGGTTGGGGGACTTGGGAGGCGGCAGCCTCTTGCACACATCTTGCATCCCCCACTTGCAACTTGCCCTCCTCAACCCCACAACATGCTCCCCGCATCCCCACCCTCCCCGCAGGCACCACCTGTGTCACCCAGTACGGCAAAAACGCGCTGAAGGTCAGCCCCTGCGTGACCCGCTCCGCCCGCCACCGCTCCCTGCTGGGCGGCTGGCACAAGCCCCAGCACAAGCCGCAGCCCAAGCCCACCCACACCGCGCCCCGGTGCCACGCCGATAACTACGTGTGCCTGTCCCCCAGCGGCCACGCAAAGACCAGCACCCGCTTCTGCCTGGGCGGCTACAGCATGGCCTGCCCCGCAGGCACCGTGTGCCGCACCCAGCCCCGCCACAAGCGCCAGTCTGTCTCCCCCTGCGGTTGGCCTTAAAACCTTGCCATCACGCTTGCTTTGGGTTCTGAGCTCTGCGCTCACGGCACCCTTCCCCGACCCCTGCTAAGCCCTCCTAGGCACCACTCCTAGCTCCAAACCTCTCTGCTTAGCCCTCCCACCAGGGTCCAACCTCCCCCAACCCCACACGCACCACGCCTTGCCATGCTAGCCGTGCCGGCGCACACCTGTGCCCGGCTGCCCCACCCCCTGTGCCAACCCCACACACCCTCCACGCCATATACATCTCCTCCAAAATGACAGCAAAACCATTGCACCTTGCAATCCCGATCTGTTCCGTGATCCCCGTCTTGATGCTTGCTATTTGTGTTGTGCCAATTTTCTAACCCTTCCCCGGCCGAAATGCCCTGGACCGTATGTGTATCTTTCTACCTTGTAATGCCCTTTGTGTGTTATTAAGTGAGCAAGTGGAAAGAATGGAGGTGTGCAGAGGCAGGTGCCAGGCAGCCAGACCTGTTGGCGTTGCGGCAGATGAGTGCTGGTGCATGCCGCCTGCTACTGCAAGTCATGACCAGCATGCCAACTCAGCGGCCGCTGCCCTCGCCGCTAATTGCCGCCACCACTCCCGCCCTGCTGCTGCTTAGCAAAGAAGGCAGAGATGCCAGGCTGCTGCTTGCTGCCGCCCGTACTCCCACCCTTGCCCCTGCCGCCCCCGCCGCCCCTGCCCTTCCCTCTGCCGCCGCTGCTGCCGCCGCCCTTGCTGCTGCTCTTGCTACCGCTGCCGCCGGCGCTTGTGCTGCGCTGGGACAGCCGCTGGAACATTGCAATGTCCCTCAGAATGCGCCGCTGCTCTTCAACGTCTACCCCTGCTAGCGCTGCCGCTTCCGCTGAGGCTGCCGGGTCTTCGGTTTCAGCCCCCGCATCCGCCGCTGCTGCTGCTCGCTGCCCTGCTGCTGCATCCACACCTGCTATTCGCTTCCCTGCCGCTGGCGCATTTGCCGCTGATACTGGGTTGCTGGGATCAGCATGTGCTGCGGGCGCTGCCTCCGCTGCTGCTGCTGCATCCACGCCGCCCGCGCCTGCTGTCGGCCGTGGCGGATCAGCCGCACCGCCCACTGCTACGCCGCTGCCTGCTGCTGCAGGTGCCTGGCTACCACTGCGTGCAGTACCTGCGGCCGCTTGCGGAGCATCTGCAACGTTGGGCAATCCAGCCTGCTCCTGCTGCTGCTGCTGCTGCTGCTGCTGCTGCTGCTGCTGCTGCTGCTGCTGCTGCTGATGTTGCTGCATCTCCAGCCGCTGCCGCTTCTCCGCCCTCTGAAACAACTTGCTGATGCTGGCGCCTGCCGGCCCCTTGCTCGCGCCAGCTGCTTGCTGCTGCTGCTGCAGTGCCGCACGACCATGCTCCACCCCACCGCCCGCTGCCGCTGTGGCATCGGCTGCTGCATTGCCTGCTGCATCGCCTGCTGCCTCGCCTGCAGCACCTCCTGCTGCAGCATCAGCTGCACCTCCTGCTGCCTCGCCTGCTGCACCTGCTGCCTTCGGCGCGAAGAAGCGAGTGATGGCGCTGCTGCCGGCTGCCGGCAGGTCGGTGAAATCGGCAGCCGAGATGGCCAGGCGGCTGCAGGGCAGCGCCTCGCCGGCACACCTGGTGAGGGGCGATGGGGCAAAGCACACATCAGAACAGTGCTGAGGGAGGGCTGGATGAGCAAGAAAAATATGCAGGTGCAGATCAAGGCCGGGAGGCTGAGCAGAACGGAATGCCAGCGCATACAGCACCCCATTCATGTCATGCCCATGCCCCTGCCCAGTGCAGGCAATCAAAAAGTCCAGCAGGCCCACTTCGTTTTGAACAGGTTGAACGCTGCCTCAGCAATCAGTGCCGCGCTGGGCACGCTGCCCCCGGCAGAGCGTGGCATAGCGCACGACTTGCTGCGCTCGCTGTTCGCGCCTGGTCCTCCCCTGCAAGCCATAGAAAACAGGAAATATGAAGGAGGTGAATGCCAGGCACAGCTGAGTGCCGAACGACTTGCTGCGCTCGCTGCTCGTGGTTGCGCCGTCCCTGCGAACCAAGGCACAGTTGTTAAGAGGTGACCATGTGCCATGCGCCAATGAAAGCTGCGCAAGTTGATGCGCTCGCGCTTGGTACTGTGCAATGCTTACAAACCTGTAGTGCACCACCAGGTTTTTGGGCCGCCGGCGGAACTGCGCCTCGTCAGCCGCCATGCGGGCGGCCAGCTCCTGTGCAGGTGATGCGGCGTTGGTACCAGTTGATGATCAGGGTTGCTGGGTTTGAATACAGCTGTAGTTCATGGCAAGCCAGCAGGGCTGCGCGTGCTCGCGTGCATGTTGAAACATCCTGCGCGGTTGCCTACAAATCGACCACACCACAGATTTGACAGCCAGGCAGAACCAGCCTTGCACCAGTGCTAGCAGAAACACTTGTGCAATCACTTAAGCTAGCGTCCCCACCTATGCAACTGCCCCCCATGCCAGCCCACCTGTGCCAGCACTTTAAACCAGCCCTCCAGAGCCGCCAGGTCAGAGGTAGGGTTGAACGACCTGCGCAGGTGGTTTGGCAAGCAACAAGCACGCTCGGCATTGGAGGTTGAGATTCAGGCTGTTTGGGCCAAACAGAGTGGCCAATCCAATAATCACACAGCAAACTTCAACTCAGCGCCCGTGGTTCTCTCACTTGGCGGCCAGCATGGATTTGGGGCGCTCCTTCTCCTGCACCGCCTCGTGGCTCACGCCCCGCACCTGCACGCCGAAAGTGAAACACGAGTGCAGAGATGACAGGGCTGGCAACGGAGCACTGCGCATGTCGGGCCCACAGCTCACACCCTGCTGAGGATGTAAGCCAGGGCCAGCACATGCATCCAGTGCAAAGTTTGCATTGCAGGCAAGCCCAGTACGCCAAGCAGGCAGCACTCACCGCCTCCTCAATGCCCGCCGCGCGCTCCGCTCCAAAGCGTGACACCAGCGTGGCCCGCGGCAGCTGCTGTACCTGCGGCATGAATTTGATCCAAGGTGGGCGTACGTGTGGTTGCAGCACGTCAGCAGCCTCAGCCTTCGCTCTAGCCACAAGCGTGCTTCCCCTGCAGGCGGTGGTGCACCATGGTGCAGCCCGCCGGGTAAACGGATCGGGAAGCTTGCTATACAGTACCAGACTCACCTGCCCCGCGGTGGTGCAGCCCGCTTTTGGCATGCATACGCCGTGTGGGAAAAGCCTGGTGGAAATGCAATACCAACACGCACCTGCCCCGCGGTGGTGCAGCCCAGCGCCTCGAGCTGCTCCCCCAGCTTGCCGCCAAAGCCGCGCAGCTTGGACAGGGGCAGGTCCTGCGGGGGAGAGAGCGGATTTTCCATAGAGCAGGCCAGGTTCGGCCAGCTTGCAGAAAGTGCGCCCACAGTCAAGCAACAGGGTGCAGCTGAGCGACTGTTAACCGTGCCAAGCTTGCAAGGCAGTCCACACTTTGGCAAACTTTGCATCTGCACTACATGCGACCCCACACGGGACACGCAACCAAGCGCCAATGCAACCTGTGCCCACGTATCAAAAGGGCTCGCCTGCATGACCTGGGGCACGGAGCGCGGCGGGATCACGGTCTGCTGGTTGGGCTTGTGCTGCAGGCAGGCAAGGAGGGCCGAGGGGCATGTGACCTAGCTGATCTCACCTGAAACGCCCACACATAGCTGATGCACGGAGATTATGCCATGCAGAACTTTTCCGCAACACATCTGGGCAGCCTGAACAACAGCTGTCCCCTTTCCCTCTGCCCTCTGCCTGGGCACTAGCCATATAGAACATTGAGCTCACAACTGAGAGCTTACCATAGCGGAGCCAATCTTGGCAAGCAGCTTGTTGGTGGCGATCCCGGCAGACGCGGTGTAGCCTGCACCAGCAGGGACAGACACCAGGCAGCTTTGGGGGCTTGCAAAGCAGCCAGAGCGTCCGTCTGCCTGCGCAGCGTGCCACACAGTCTGCAGGCGATGCACATAGCCGCCGGCAACCGTGCCGACACAGCGACGGCAACACACGGGGTGCGCCCATTCGCTCCGTCAGCGTGCCGCGCAGGCTTTACACAATGCCTGCTGCACTCAAACCCACACAAGGACAGGCACAACAGAGCCCGGCGCACCCATTTGCTCGCGCAGCGCGCCCCGCAGGCGGCACGCGATGCCGGCGCCCGCCGCCAACCGCCGCTCCACCTCGCTTGCTGGGTCCAGCGGGCCGCCGATGACGATTGAGTTCCAGCCAAAGGCGTCCACAGCCGAACCGGCGCCGGTGCGGCTCTGCGGCGTGTGGAATGGGATGGGGCGTCGCAAAAGGGGTGGGTGGGGGCAGCCAGCCCAGCGCGGGAGGGGGTGCGCCATGGGCATGCAAGTGCGCAAGCACGCAATGTCCCTGCCGGTTCGCAGACAGGCATGCAAGGCTTGACATGGTGAAAACACCCTTCCTAGCTGTGCATACCAAGTGTGTATAGTGTATAGGCCAAGCGGCGAACACTAAATTGCAGCCTGCAGCTCACCTGTGTGACCTCCTGCCCCACCATGCCCGTCACATCCACTGCAGCACCGGGTGCAACAAGGCAGTATTAGGCAGGACCAGGTGGGGAGCGGGCCAGCCTGGAAGCCAACCGGCAAGGAGCATAAAAGTTGCGGTAAGGATGAAAGGCAGCTGCTTATCTGAAGGCAAGCCTGCGAACACCACTTACTGTACACTTCATCGATCGAAGCCTTCTCGATGGTGCAGCCGGGCGCCAGGCGGTGCAGGAGCACCAGCACCTCTGCCGTCGACCGCCTGCAGCATCCCATGCATGGCACAGGCAGCCAAGCTTCAAGATAGGGCTGCTGCTGTCTGGCTGGCACGCGGTGCAGTGTGTCAGCACTTTGACTTGCAGGACTTGCTGCATCAGTTGGGAGTGACTTGACAGCATCGCAGCTCAATGGTCAACACTCACCTATACCGCTCTAAGCACGCCTTCTGCGTCAGCCGCCGGTTCCCATTTCCGCCGCCGCTGCTGCCTGCAGGCGCCCCTGCAGTTGCTGCTGCCGCCCCGCCGCCGCCGGCCTCTGCAGCCGCAGCTGCAGCAGCGGCCGCATCTGTGTCTGCGCCGCCCTCGCTGCTGCCAGCTGCTCCAATCGTCTCCACATGCACGAGCACCAGCTCAGGGCAAATCTTTTTGGCTTCTTTGACCTGCCAAGCAGTGAGGGAGGGAGAGTGCAGCAGTGAATGGGAGAAGGCAGGGAGGCAGGAGCCTGGTCCGATGCTGAGTGTCGACCGGGCTGTGCCGAGCGCGATGGTGGTTGGAACAACCGAATGGACTTCCAGGTCCGTGTCCGGCTAAGCGATCCAACCACAAATAGACTGCAAGTCATTCTCACCCGCATGTGGCGAGTCACGCCGCGTGCACGCGCGGGGTAGTTCACTGCAGCATTGGGGCAGGGAGCGATGACCCGTTCAAGTCGGAGGTGGTGGTGAGGGCACAAAGGCTGGCAACACAACCGCCGTCTTTCACATGCTCTGCTGAACACACACGTGTCAGCGTCCCGTTTCTGCAGCTCCATTCCCTTCCATACCAAACCGGGCAAACCGTTGCATGCTGCCCTGCCAAGCAGGCCAGCCAGCCGTGGCCCGTGTGCATGCTGCAAATGCAACACACAACCACCCACTACACCTAGCGGCAGCGCACCCGCAATCAGGCCCTCCCACTGCTGCACCGCACAGGGTGTTTCAGGTGGGATGCCCAGTCGCTTCATCTCCACCTGCCAGGTCAGGAGGCCAGAAAGAAAGCAGGGAGCATGAACCGAAAATGGCAGGCAGCCGTTTAGAGTTGGTCAGCAACCGACCGGCGGGTGGCAGAATGCAAAACGGTCCCCAGAAAGCTGTCCAGAGGGATCACCTGCGTGTAGTACGAATCGAACTGCACAGCGGGAGGAGATGGGGAAGCAGCGAGGCGGGTCAGTGCAGCTTTTTAGCCGGCCGTCGCAGCAACGAAGGCGCGCTTGCGGCATCGGCTTGCGCTGCTGCCAGGCTTACGGATGTGCTTTTGGAAAGCAACACATTCACAACATGTTGCACTTACATCCAAGTGCAGAATGACGCGGTGCAGGTCTTCCTGCCTCATCGTGCCGGCGGCTACCTGCCGGGCTGTCGGCACCGGCAGCGGCAGGGGCGGCAGCGCCGCCGCCTTGAAGCGGGTGCGTCGCAGCGGCTGTCGCCGCGGGAGCTAAGATAGAATCGATCAGAAAGCGCGAGGAGGACTGTCCTGGCCTTTAGAGCTGCGGCAAACGTGAGTTGGGTCGCCGGCTTTCGGCTGGGGCCGCTCTCCAGGCCTGTGGCAGCCCAGAATCACACAAGGGGTAAGCGCAGGAGCAGTACAGATGAGCAGGGGCCTCCCAGGAGCCTGCATTTTCCGTGGCCTGCTGGTGGCGCTTTGCGGCGCCTCGAACAAGTGGGCCGCTCGCCCATTCAATGCAGGAAGCCAGCCGCCTTTGTTGGTTCTAGTGCCTTGACTCCTTCCTTTACCAACTGCAAGTGGTGCTTACATTGCAAAGCAAAGGGCAGAATTGCAACGTTTGCTTCGCGGAGAGAGGAGGAGGCGGGCGGTGGTTCAAGGGGTGGCTAGTGAAGAGCGAGGTGGAGTAGAGGTGCAAGGCATGGGAAGCATGGAGGGAGATTTTTGTTGAAAAGAACAGCACGTAGGGGCACGCGGCGGCGGTTGTGGGCTCGTGCGAGCAGCCTGGCAGGGGGCGGTAGCGCCCTCCCGCCCGAGTGCTCGAATCCCCAGCCGCCGAGTGCAGGGAGTTTGGCAAACGATCAATTCGGTGGGCAAGAAAAGAGCGGTGTGGGGTGCTGGGTGCTGGGCGGCCGCGGGGCTGGGGCGTTGTACATTACCACAGCGGCCGCCGCCCGCTGGCACGCAATGCAGGCAGTCAAGTGTACAGTTCCGCTGCAGTTGTGGGGGCGGCGGCAAAGTGTCAGTCAGCTGCTGCGCTAGGGTGCTAGTCTACTTGGGTCGACGCTCGTGCGCTGGGGCGCCGCCGGCTGCTGCCTGTTAGGGTCGGCTGCGCTGGGTGGTCCTGGCTCTGAAGCTGGGCTGTCAAAATCAGTGTGGCCGCGGTCTGTCGCGGCGGCGGCTGGTGCTGCTGTGGTGCGATGCTGCGCGGCCGCGCTGCCGCCATGCCAATCCATGGCAGCTTGCGTGCGCCGCAATCTTGGTTTATGCAAGGTCTCTGTGCCGCTGGTGCCTGCTGTGCCGCTGCGTCTGGCAGGGACGGCAGGGGCGGCAGGGGCAGCATGCTGGCGGGCAGGCGAATGCTCTTGTGCCTGGGCCTCATGCCTGGGCCTGAGCCGCCAGCACGCCCAGCACCTGCTCAACCTCCATCCAGTCGCGCACGCTGCAAGCAGAAGGGCATGGTTGAAGGAGTTACATCAGCAGCGGCAAGGCACACGGGTAGCAGAAACGCACAAGGGCAGGGGGCATGGAGCCAGCTCAGCAGAGGCACGAGGGCCCTGCACCTGCTGGCCAGCAAGGCAGCACCTGCAGGCTGCGGCAGTGCAGGCTGGCCAACCAGACTTGGCGGCAGCAGCAGCAGCAGTAGCAGTAGCAGCAGCGGCAGCAGCAGCAGCTGAGGGCAGCAGCATTCCTCAAAGGCTCACCGCGAGATGCGAGGGTGCACGGAGCCATCGGGCCTCTCAGAACCAGGAGCAGGACCAGCAGTTGCAGCAATGAGCGCAGCAGCAGAACCAATTCTCAAAGGCTCACCGAGTGATGCGGGGGTGCACGGGGCCGTCGGCCGTCTTGGACCAGGGGTAGCCGTGGTCCCAGTCGTACAGCAGCACCTGCGGCAAGAGAATCAAACGAACTGATGAGGTGGAGAAAATGGCACGGGGAACAGTTTCAGCAGCACCTGCTGCGGCAGGCAGCGCGCAGCAGTATTGCAACGCGGGCCAGCCAGCACAACTTTGGGGCAAACACACAGTCCGGATGCTTCCAAGCGGCAAGCAATCCAGCATTGCAAGCGGCTGAACTGGCGATCCATAGTCCGCCACTCACGTGGATGCCCGCCTGCGCGCACTCCACCGCGTAGCTCGGGTTGTCGTCAATGAGCACCTCGGCGCCGATGGCCCTGCAGACAGCAAGGAAGGATAAGCCGCAGCAGCGCATGTCAAGCTTTGCTGCATTGCACGCCGTCAGCAGACCTCGCACTTGCGCAGCGAGCGGCACATTTGCAGCCGTGAATTACAGCCCCAGGCGCACACCTGCAGACCTTGCACTTGCAAGCAGGCAGGCACACGGACGCACAGCGCCATACCACACACCGCACCAGCATCCACAAAAGCGCACCTGCAGATCTCGCTCTTCTTGCGGCTTCGGGGCAAAGCAATTGCCAAAGCCGCTTGCCTTGCAACCAGCCCCTCTTTACAGCAGCAATGTCCACCCTACACACCTGCAGATCTCGCTCTTCTTGCGGCTGGCGCCCTCCAGCGCAAAGTGGTTGCCAAAGTGCACCTCGCTGAAGATCTGCAGCAGGAGTTCGCAAAGCGGGGGTGGTGGGCCGAGACTGCAACCAGTGCTGGGCAAGCATGCTGCTGCCGAAGCGACCAGCGCTGCGCTGGCCGGCAACCCCTGCAGGCAACGACCTGCAGCAGGCGGTGCGGCCATCAGCAGTTTATATATCTGCTTGCTCAAGAGTGCTTTCTAGAAGCACACAGCTGCAACCCACCTGCGGGAAATGACGCTCCAGCCACTCCAGCGTGGTCTGCTGGTTGCACCAACCCACCCACAGCAAATTGCACAGCAGTATTGCAGCCCAAGTCAGCCCACCTGGGGGAAGTGTCGCTCCAGCCACTCCAGCGTGGGCTCCTGGATGCAGTGCTGCCGCGAGGTGACCACCATCAGGTCGCAGCCGCCGCGCAGCCGCGCCAGGCTGTCGTACGCACCTGCAAGTGGCGAAGGCACAGCAAGTCAGCAGCCACAGAGCAGCAAGCGGTGGCAGAGGGGCGGACGATCAAGCGGCAGCAGCACAGTCAGGCTGGCCTGCAGGCCTGCAGGCCTGCGGTCCCCTTGGCACCTGGGATGGCCTCGATGCCCGCCGCAAAGTGGTGCGACTTGCATGCAAGCCAACCAAAGCTGTCCCGACCACCAAACCGATGCACGCAGACAGCGGCGGCCTACGCCCCAAGCCCGCCACACACCTGGGATGGCCTCGATGCCCGCCGCAAAGTGGTGCGACTCGAAGAACTCATGCACCAGGTTGTTGGAGTGGTCCTGGGAGCACTGCCAGATCTGCGCACAAGCCAAGTGGGACAACAGCAACTTGTGGGGATGTGACGAACGCGTGCACCAATGCACCGGGAGTGGTCCTGGGAGCACTGCCAGATCTGCAGCAGGCGCGGCGGGGCAGCAGGAGCGCAAGGCAGCGGCATGAGGTGCAGTGCAGTGCAGCCAAACGCCTTGCAACCAGTCTGCCAGCAGGCGCCGCAAGTCCTGCAAGCGCCTCAGCATGCAGCCAACACCCCACCCTTGTGCAGTCATACACCCACCCTTGCGCACCAAGCTTTAGCGCACCTTTGCAAAGTCGTAGACCCAGTAGTCGCTGACGCTGTACCGCATGTCGTACTCGTCGTGGCAAAACTGGTTGAGGGAGTGCAGGAAGCGGCCCAGCACTGCAAAAGAAGCAAGATTAGGAGTGGAGCAGTGAAGCTGGTCAATGGAGTGCAGGAAGCGGCCCAGCACCGCCAGAAGGGCAGGCAGAGGGTGTGTGGGAAGTGGGGTGGCCAGCGGTTGGGCGGGTGCAAGGCGGTTGCTTGCAAGGCTAGCCGGGCCCATGCCAGCAGTGCACATCAAGCCGACATGCAGCGCCATGCACAACACGTATATAGGGTGGCCAGAGGAAGGGAGCAGGGAATCCACGGCAGCGACGTTCGAACCGAGCTTTGAACGGCAGCTTGCCAGGCACACCGCGCCAGCTTGCATCGGCCACTTGCGCAAGCCATCCCCTCACTTCCCAGCTCCCTACCTTCGTCTACATCCACCGCCACGCGTAGCCGGCGCGGCTGGCTGCTAAGGCTGCTGCTGCTGCGGTGGCTGCTGCCGCCCAGGAGGCCGGGCGCGGACGCCGCAACCGCCGCGCGCTCCGCCGTTGTCGAGGCGACCGCCTCCCGCCCAACAGCTGCCGGTTCTGCGCGGCCCGCTCGACGGCTGCTAACGTGTCCCCCGCCGCTGCTCTGCTGCAGGGAGGCCACGGGGGCCGCCCAGCGCGCCTGGCGGCGCGAGGCCGGGCATTGCAGCTGGGCTGCGGGTGGCTGGAGCAGGGCGTGCTGCATCGTGGGGACAAACCAGTGCAGCGCGGTCGTCGCACTGCAGCGGTGCGGGCGCCAGGCCGCTTGCTAATGGCGGCTGCTGTCGGGGTCCCCAGCAGCATAGCGTCTTTGACCCCTGGTGCACGCCGCCTGGTTAGTGATGGCTGCCAATCGAACCCAAGCAGCTCCGCTGCAAGGGTAGCGCTCCGCGCTCCATTCGCCGACACGCCACTTGTCCAGCTCCCGGCCTCCCGCCACCCTCCAGCCTGCTCTGCAGCACCTGAACACCTCGCAGCAGCGGACGCAGCGCCTGCAGGCAGCCATGGCGGCCGTGGCGCCCGCTGCCGTCGGCCCACCGCAGCTGCGCCGCGTCTCGCCCGCGCCCACCGCCCTCTCCCCCGCGATCTGGGCAGCCGCCGAGGCGGGCGACACCGGCGCGGTGCTGCAGCTGTTCGAGGCGGAAGGATACCGCAGCATCGACGCGCGGTGAGCCCTGCACACTGGATGGCCAGTGCCTGCTCTCGCTGTGTGACTCGTCCTACATGTCCCATGCCCCTCTGCTTGCTCAAACGCTGCTCCCATTGCCATCGCCGTCGCACCGCAGGTCCATGTACCAGAGTACCCTGCTGCATGCGGCGGCTCGCCACGGGCACGTGCAGCTGGCGGCCGCCCTGCTGCAGCTCGGCGCCGACGCAAACGCCCTGGACTATGGCGGCATGCGGCGCACGCCGCTGCACTGGGCCTGCCGCGGCGGCCATGTGCAGCTGGTGGAACTGCTGGTGGCGGCGGGGGCAGACACAAAGGTGCGCGGGGTGCATGCGGCGCTGAACTGTGCATGGGGCTCGCTGGGGTTGGGCGCAGGAGAAAAAATCGCGCACAACCCTGCTTGGGTGGTGCTTGCAAGTGCGTGTGCTGGGTGCATGGCAGCGACCGAGCGGCGGTGCCCCCTGTGACGAAACACACAGCCCTGAGTGCATCAGTGAGGGCACAAACTATAACTTCCGATGGGGCAACAACACCCGCTCACGCCCCTGCTGCTGCTGCTGCATGCTGCATGCTGCCATTGCTTTGCATCAATGCACCCACCAGCTATCTGAGCACACGCTTGGCCACTATGTCACGTTGTGCGTGCTGCCTGCCAACCTCCCCCACCATGCCTCGTCCCAACCCTGCCTGGAGTGCTGTTGGGTAAACCGTGCCTCAATGCTTCCTGCTGCCTCGCAGGCGGACGGCCGCTGCTGGTCCAAGCTGGTGCAAGGAGCGCGCTGCGGCAGCCTCATCCCAAAAGACAGCCCAACCGAATCAGCTGAGAGCCTGTGCCGGAACAACGCTGTCAGGTGCGTACGCGAGAGCAGCCACTGCACTGGGTGCTGCATGGTTTGCTGCGGCCCCACCATGGTGCATGTTTGGCCTGCTGTTCCTCCAGAATCAGCCGCCGCTTTGTGCTGCCATGTTCTGCTGGCGCGGCCTGCCCCCATGCTGCCGTACCTGCTGCAGCGACGAGACTCTGGCACTCACTGGCCTGCCGTTGCTCTCCGCCCTGCAGGCTGGCGCTCATGCAACCGCAGTGGACTCCAGAGCTGCACCACATGTGGCCACAGCGATTCAGAAACGCCGTCCGCCTGCTGCTGCTGGCGTGCAGCTGCGCTGGCGTCGCCGCTGACGATACCAGCGTTGCTGTTGGTACTGACACAGCGGCGACTGCTGGCAGCGGCAGTGGCGCCAGCACACAGCTGTTTCCTGTGCTGCCGCTTAGCAGAGACACGGTGCTAGAGGTGGTTGCTGCGGCCGCCTATCCAGTGAGCGCTTGGTTGTGAGCGCAGCCAGAAGATAACGAGCATTTGACACAAAACGCTCAATCCACCTCACACTACCATGCAATACGCAAGCTGAGTATATCCAACCAATCCGTTGCCGCCCCCACCCCGCTCAAACGACTTTCCAACTGTTGTCCTGCTGTCCAGTGTTGTCTTACCTGTGTATTGCCTGTGTTCCGAGGGGTCTGCCCATTGTTGCCTCCATGCTGTCACGTTGTTGCCCTTCCTCCATCCTCATCTGCATTGTGCCATTTTCGCCCCTGCTGCCAGAGCCGCAGCAGGGGAGCCATTTTTGCCCGCGTGCGTGTCCTTCTCGAGCGCCCATTCTTGCTTCGCTGGGGCAGTTTTCCTGCACGTCCCCCATCCAATAATGTCCTTTCTTGTCTGCATTTCGCGAGCGCGGCTGGAGCAGCCCACTAATATACCATGTGTAACGTAATACTCATCCTGGTCGGGCAGCACTGGGCAGCTCAGGCTTGCTGGATGGGCTGCGGTCAGACTCGCAGGCAACGGGTGCGGCATGTGGCTTGCTTGCCAGGCGCGCTCAGGGAGATGCCGAGCTTGCACTGTCAGCCCGGCACAAGGGGTGCACCGTGGTATCTGGGTTCCTGATGCTTGTCATGGCAGGAGCAGCCATTGCAGACGCCACCAGCGCTAGCCTCGCTCAATGGCCCATCATGCCCCTTTGGCAGTGGTCGCCTGCGGGCCTGCACAGCTGGAACCTGGCCGCCACTGTGCTGGCCTCGCTACTGCATCAGACCAGCACAGGCAAGCCCACTGAGAGCCTGTCTACCAGTTGCGTGACCTCTGGCAGCAGTGCAGCAACGGCACAGGTAGAGCACGTGCCGCCTGTGGCTGCCTGCCGCCGCCGCACAGAGGGGTTGACTGCGGCCTGGCCCTTTGGCGGCTCGGCTCGCGTTCTCAGGCTAACTGGGCGTGATCAGAGCCTGGGGGAGCAAGCTGGAGGGCCCAGCACGCGTTGGCAGCAGGAGCATGAAGGGCGCCCCGCCTCCCGCCTCTCCCAGTTTGGCTCTTGTCTGGAAGCGTTGGGTGTCGTCCTGGTTGACGTTCAGACAGCTGGATCGAGCTCATATGCGCGCCTGAGAAGGACGGCCTTGGGAGGAGCGCGAGCGGCGGCGCGCGGCTGGGGACGGCCCTGCGGTGCGACCACCTAACGACTGGAGGCGTGGAGCAGCGCGCAGGCGAGGTGAGAGCGCGGGGGCCATCGGCGCAGTTCAGGGCAGCCCTGCAACGCCCTGCCGCTGCTGCCGTGCATCGAGCAGGGCCTGCCAAAGCTGCAGCAGCGGTGCCAGCAGCGGCGGCAGCGCTCCTTGCCAGCAGTGGGCCGCGGCGGCCGGTTGCGTCGGGCCAGCGCGCTGCTCGCCGCTCCAGCCGCATCAGCAGCAGCCTGCAAGTTGATTCACCGGCCGCCGCCTGCCTGGGAGCACCCGAACCCGCCTCGACCTTCTGCTCGCGCACCGAGGCGGCCGCTGGCCCGCAGCCTTGATGCAGAGCAGCCGCCCAGCCTGCTCCAGGCGCCCGAGGCCGGGGTCGCCGCCCCGACTGTAGGGCTCCTTCCGCCGCCGCACCACAGCCGCCTGCCTGCCGCCGCTCGCTCACCGCGCTGCTCCCGCCCGCTGCCGCAGGCTCAGGGCGCTCTGCGCCAGCAGCCATGACTGGGTCCAGCAAGGCCAAGGCAGCGCCAGCAGCGGTGAAGACCAGCAGGCCGGCGGCGGGCAGCGAGGGCGGGCGCACGCCTCGGTCCGCGCGCCGCGGCGGCGACGCAATGCCCTTTGCCGCCGATGGCGCGCCGCCGGCAGCTGAGGCCGCGCCGCCAGCAGTCGGGGGCGGGTCGGCCCTCACAGATGAGGAGATTGCGTGGCGCCTGCACAAGGAGCTGAACGCGTTTGCTCCGGTGCTGCGCACCCGCTCGCGCAAGCAGCTGGGAGACGGCGAGCCGCACGCGGCGGCGGCGCCAGCCGCAGCTGAGACAGCCCCAGCGCCTGAGCAGAGCAGCGGCGCCGGCAGCGGCAGCAAGCCCAAGCCCAAGGCCGGGCGCGCTGTCGGGGATGGCCCGCCCGCCAAGAAGGCCAAGCAGCAGAAGGGCAGCAAGGCGGCAGCGCCCGCCGGCGAAGCAGCCGCAGAGGAGGCAGCAGCCGAGGCGGAAGCAGCCCCCACCCCAGCGGCACTGGAGCTCCCCGCAGTGGAGGCGCAGCCACTGCCTGGAGAGGATGCAGAGGACGCTGCTGCGCGCGCTGTGGCTGCCGCCGCTGTGGCCGCTGTGATCAAAGCGGAGGAGCAGGCGCAGCAGGCGCAGCGACCGCGCGAGCAGCGCGCGGCGCCGCCAGCCGTGAAGCAGGAGCAGCAGCAGGCAGAGGAGGCACCCCTGTCGCCTCGGGCAGCAGCAGCTGCGGGCGGCAAGCAGGCCAGCAAGGGCAAGGCGGCGGCGGCGGCGGTTGGCAGCAAGCCTGAGAAGGGCGGCAAGGCCGGCAAGGCCGCCGCAGGCAGCAAGCCTGAGAAGGCTGCAGCAGCGAGCGGCAAGGCGGCAGCAGCAGGCGGCAAGGCGGCAGCAGGGGGTGGCAAGGCTGCCGCGGCAGGCAAGGGCAAGGGCGGCGGCAGCGCTGCCCCAGCGAAGGTGCTCAAGATCCCTCGCCTGCCGATGGTGCGCCACGCGCGCAAGTGGTACCGCTGCCGCGTGCTGAAGGACACGGGCGACAAAGTGCTGATGGGTGAGCGCTCGCTCCTGCTGTGTGGCTGCTGCGTAGTTGAACTTAGCTGTCTCTGGCTGTGTGGCTGCTGGCCTGGCGGCTGCTGCCGCACACGTGGCTGCCTGCGGCTGCCAGTTTGGCTTGCTCATGCCGCAATGGCTGCCGCTGCATGTTGGCGTGCCGTGCTGTTCATGCTGCAAGTTGTCTGCTGCTGGTTGGTGTCACTGCTGCCGAGTGCTGCCGCTGCACGCCCTCCCCTGCTGCGCATCTGGCGTTGCTCCACTCCTTTTGCTGTGTACTGCTTTCGTTTGTGTGCAGAGTTCTCGGGGATGGAGGCGGAGATCCCCACCTGCTGGATCCCCCGGGACTCGGACCGCATCTGGCGCGGCTCCTACAAGGGCAAGGTGCGGCGCACTGGCTGCAGCGAATGGAGGCTGCTGTTTTGAGCAGTGCAGTGGTGGTGGTTTGGAGCTGCTCGCTCCCGGTGCCTGCCTGCTGTGATGCTGCTGTGGCTTGCACTCCAAGTTGCTGCTCCCCTGCTATTGCCTGCATCGAATCAGCAGCTGCTGCTCTGGCTTGCATGCAGCTGCCCTCCCTTGAGGATTGCTCCCGTACATGCTGCCGCCTGCCCTGCACCCGCCCTCCCCGACCTGCACCCACCTTCTCACTCACCAAAGCGCCCAACTGCTTTCACTGGCAGGACTGGAAGTACCTCGGAGAGGGCGCCTGGGCGCCCAAGGGCAAGGCCGCCGCCGGCGGCGGCGGCAAGAAGGGCAAGGGCGGCCCGGGCAGCAAGTCTCGCAGCAGCAGCGCCTCGCCCAGCGGCAGCCAGCCGGCGGGCAGCTCCGCGGTGGGCAGCGATGATGAGGAGGGCAGCGGCAGCGAGGAGGAGGAGGAGGAGGAGATGGAGGGAGACGAGTCTGCCCAGTCTGCTGACCCGCCAGCAGCAGGCGAGCAGCAGGCGGGCCGCAAGCGCGGCGCTGCCGCCATGGCAGCGGACAGCGTCAGCCTCGCTGGGCCGGAGGCGGCCGCGGCGGCAGCTGAGGCGGAGGCGCAGCCCCCTCAGAAGAAGGCTCGGGCGCGCACGGGGCGCAAGCGGCTGGACCCGATTGTGCGTGATGCGCTTCGAGCGGCGGAGGAGAAGCCAGGTGGGAAGGCAGGGCGGGCGGGTGGTGGGTGGATGCTGGGCACTGGGAGCCAGACATGCAGGCCGATTGGGCTGCTGGGTGGCTGCTGGCCGGCTGTGATCGACAACCCGGCTGTTTGTTGATAGTCTGACGTGGCACTTGGTTGCCGGCTGCTGGGCTGCTGCCTGCTCTGCTGCTGCCGCTGATCTGCCGCTTCGCTGATGTCTGGGTTTGCTGCTGCCTCACCCTCACTGCTGCAGATGAGCCTGAGGAGGAGGAAGAGGAGGCGCAGCAGCAGCAGCAGCAGGGGCAGGGGCAGCAGCCGCAGCAGGCCGCCGCCGCCGCCGCATCCCCAGCTGATGTGCCGCCGGCCGCAGGCAGTGGCCCCTCGGCGCCCGCAGCAGCAGCAGCAGCAGTGGCAAGCACGCCGCAGATGCCTGCCCCTGGCCGCGGCAAGCAGCGTGCGCAGCAGCAGGTGCAGCCGCCGGCAGCAGCGGTGCAGCTGCAGGCAGACCACACGCCCACGCCGGAAACGCCGCTGACCAAGCTGACTGCCCGGCCCTCCACCACGCCCGGCATGCAGCCGCTGAGCCCCCACGCAGCAGCAGCAGCGCTGGCCGGCGGGCCACCTGTCAGCCCACGCGCAGGCGGCGCCAAGCGCGCGGCAGTCGCGCTGGCGGCTGCCGCTGCCGCGCTGGACGTGCCGCCGCAGTCTCCACGCAGCGGCGGCAAGCGCGGCACCTCAGCTGCCGCCTCGCTGGATGCCCTGCCCGTGTCGCCACGCGCGCGGCAGCGCAGCGCGCAGGCTCAGGCTGTGGGCACCAGCGGCGATGATTCAGAGGGCCAGGCGGCAGCGGCTGAGAAGGAGGGGCGGGTGCCGCGCGGCGGCGGTCGCCGCCGCCGCCGTGCCGCCGCCTCTGACGTCACCACCTCTGACTCTGAGGCGGAGGCTGGGGACGAGGACAGCTCTGGAGCTGCCAGCGACAGCGCTGAGGACGCTGTGCGCCAGCGGCCGCGGCGGGCAGCCAAGAAGGCGGCCCTGTTCAGCCAGGCGGACTATGCGTTCGACGATGAGGCGGCGGCAGAGGCGCCGGGGGCTGCTGCCAGCGGGGCCTTCCTGGCCACATCCATTGAGGCCCTGGCAGCCTTTGTGCAGCCTGCCGCGGCGGGTGGCGCTGCGGCCGGCGGCGCAGCAGCGCCCGCAGGCCCGGCTGCCCCCGCGCGC
>VFQQ010001595.1_pt1 | contig 30304 bp, 55 predicted proteins | sample 3512341 | NCBI WGS metagenome assembly VFQQ01 (sample SAMN10412373, study PRJNA504923) | tailings metagenome | isolation source: Relicate 2 Philex TSF1 revegetated site | place: Philippines: Tuba, Benguet | collected 2017-08-29
GTACACGCACCACGTGGAGTGCGGCGTGTACCTGCAGCGGCGGCCGCAAGCAGAAGGGCAGCAGCAGCAGCAGCAGGAAGAGCAGCAGCAGCAGCAGCCAGCGACGGCGGCAGGCAGCGGCGAGCAGCCAGGGGAGGATGGCAGCCGCGGCGAGAAACGGAAAGCGGAGGACGAGCCGGCGGCATGAAACATCTGAATTATGGGATTGTAATGCTAACAACTGTGCTGTTGAGGCCCTGCCGATAGAGGTAGCACGGTGCAAGTGGAGCATCACGCTGAGCGCGGCGCGAGCGGCGGCGCGAGCGGTGGCGGCGGCCGTCTTGAGAGCCCGCGTTGTGTTGTGAGCAATGGTTGGAGCGGTCTGTGTGTCAGCCCCTTAGTCTCGGGGAGCTGGATCGCGCTCCTTTTGGCCACCCGCTCTTCAATTTTCGCAGCCAGGGACAGCGCCCGCCTCGCTAGCCTCTGTTACCGCTGGCATCTTATCAGCTCTGAGCGGAAGGATTGACAGCTGCTGCCGCCGCCGCCGCCGCTACTGCCGCCGCCGCGGTCGGCACTCGACCAGCAGGTGGCATGAGCAACGACAATGAGGAGGAGTGGCAGTGCTCAGAGGACGAGCAGGAAGTTGATTTGAGCGAGGATGGATACCAGCGGACCTGTGCAGCTCTCCACCCCATTGCGGCGGCCGCTTTCGGCCATAGGCATGGCAGGCAGCAGGAGGAGGGTGAGGCGGCGGCAGCGGCAGCAGCAGCAGCAGCGGCAGCAGCAGCAGAGCGGGCGCCCAAGCGGCAGCGGTCAGCCGAGGCGGCGCAGCGGTGCTGCCCCAAGTGCCACCGCTGCCTAGTGCAGCAGTCAGCTGACGAGGAGTCGCCAATCAGGCAGGCCATGGAGCTCAAGAGCAAGGGCCGTGTTGTGATGCTGTTCTGCCGCAAGTGCGGCCAGAAGCAGTTGACACAGGTGGGTGCTGGGTGCTGGGGCTGGGGGCGCTGCGATCAACGGCTTGCGCGATCGCCTGGCCTGTGCACTGCTCGCATGCTTGTCATTGGTATGGCAGCTTTGATGCACTGGAGATCTTCAGTAGAGAGTTCACCCCGCCTGCTTGCATGCATCTACCTTTGCAGGGCATAAGTCCAGGCACCTGCCTGTCCATGGAGCGGCCAGGCGGCGGCAAGCTGGTTGGCATGGTGCGCCAGCAAACTGATGCTCACTGTGCATGCATGCAAGCTTTGTGTCAATTCTACTTCCCATCATGCATGCGACATGTTGGCTGCTCAATGACCTGCATCGCACGGCATGCCATGTTGCGTTACATCTCACATCCCTGTGTGCTGCCTGCAGGTGCGCGGCATCATCCCTGGCACGAACGATGTCAGGGACGCCAAGCTGCACATCCAGCACTTCTCGTCCAACCTGGAGCTGCCGGGGGCGTGCCGCTATGAGATCATCCGTAAGTCAGGGCAGCAACGGGATCGGGGGCAGCAGGTGTCAAGCCAGAGTGCAGTGGGCTGGACGCGCTGACTCCGCTTTGTCTGCCACCCTGCAGCTGAGCAGCAGTGCTTCAGCAGCTGCCCACCCACCACCCTCCCAACCACTCAGCCACCCATCCGCCCACTCACCCTGTGTCCTCAGGCAACGGCGGAAACGAGCCTGACGTCTTCCTGCTGACGCCGCGGCACAGCAATGTGCTTATTGCAGACTTTGTGGCAGCGTGGGCATGCGGCGCAGCAGACGTGCTGCGGCAGGGCTCCTGCAGAATCTTCTTCAAGCCCGAAGAGATGTACGACTTCCTGACCGTACGGGAGGAGGGCTGCCCCACCTTTGCTTGCTGCGCCGGCGATGGCTGCGCCTGCCTCAACCCCTGGGCGCAGCAGGGCGGCCGCCTGATGCACCGCCGCTGTGGGCATGGCCCCGACCCAGCTGAACCTGTCAAGGATGGCAAGGGCGGCTGCCGCCTGCAGGGCGTGGCGTATGCCCCAGGCGACCTGGCCTGGCTGATGCCCAAGGAGGCGCGCCAGGCGGAGGAGCGGCTGCGGGAGGTGGATGCGCTGCTGGACCTGGTGAGACTGTTGCTGAGCATGGGTGGATGTTTTGGAAGGGTTTGGGGAGAGCAGAGGAGCTGAGATGCGGCTGCTGTACAGCAACTGCTTGGTTGCTTTCAAGCAAATGAGTATCCCGGCTGCTCACGTGCTTGCTCTCATTTTGCGCTTCTTCTATGCTGCTGCTGCGCAGGTGCGGATCGACCGCCTATGCGACCCTGCCTGGGAGGACTCGCAGGAGGCAAGTTGCTTGCCAAGTCAGCACGTGCTGCGGCGGCAGCTACAGGCACATGCGATAAGATGGACTGTGGTGTACTTTGGAGTAGGAGTGAATATGTAGATGCGAGTCCTTAGGTTTCCAGCCTGCAAGATATGTGCCTCCACTACTGCTGGTCTGTTTCACCTCCTCCCCCTTCCCGCAGCTGTCCCAGCTGCCGCTGAGCGCCATTGGCGGCCTCATGCTGCGCTACGAGCGCTTTGAGCTCAGCGGCAGCGTGGATGGCTTCTGTTACAGCCCCACCGGGGAGCTGCTGCAATGCGGGGCCAAGTGGCTGCGCGGCCTGGCGGATTTGAAGCACCGGGCACCGGGCAGCAGAGTGCTGGATGGCAGCGGCAGCGGCAGCGGCAGCGGCAGTGGCGAGGGTGTAGACGGCACCAGCGGGGGCATAGGTGGTGAGGCCGCTGATGTCACTGGCACCCACAGCGCAGTAGCCACAGCGCTGCCCTCAGCAGCTGGCCCTGCAGCAGATGGCAGCGGCGGGGCGAGCAAGCAGCACACCCCCAGCGGCAGCGACTGCTCCGCCAACCCTAGCTGGTGCAGCGATGGCATGGAGGGCAGCAGCGACGACGAGGCGCGAGGCGGCAGCGATGCCAGCAGTGGCGCAGCACCTCCCAGCACGGGCGGCGGCGGCAGCATGCAGCCACCGCGGGCGGGCCAGCAGGGGCCGTGGCCAGTTGAGATTTGCGACCTGTTTTGTGGCGCCGGAGGCCTCTCACTGGGACTGCTGGCCAGCCTGGGGCCCCGGGCCAGGGTCAAGTGGGCTGTGGACCTGTTCCCTGAGGCGCTGGCTACGTATCGGCAGTGCCACCCAGGTAAGCAGGACATGCAGCTGGGTTGTGGATCAGGGGCTGCTGGGGTGGTGGGGTGGTGGGTGTGGCGAGAAGCCGTCGAGCAGAGCAGTGACACTCGGGTCCCACCCTTGTAGGTTGCGCATTACCAACACCTCTGCCTGCCTGTCCTGTTGCATTGCCCCCTCTCTCTTCCAGGCTCCCGGACGTTTGAGGAGGACGTGTGCAGCGTGCTGGCTGCCAGCAGGGCGCGCAGGGAGGGGTACCCGCCCATTGGCTGCCCGCCCGGCACCTGGCGCCTGCTGGTCGGCGGCCCGCCCTGCCAGGTGCGGCTCAGGAGCTACACGGGGAAACAGGCCAGCTGCAGCCCGAGATAGGTGGTGGTCCAGCCAGTCTGCTGTTGTCGTGCCATGTGCCACGTTTGTCTCGATTTTGTTGCCCCAACACTTGGCAGGGCTTCAGCAAGGCCAACACCGGTGCAAGCCCGGAGGAGAAGGCGCGCAAGAACGTGCTGGTGAGGGGCCAGGCAGGCAGCATGCATATTGCTCAATAGAGGCACTGTCATGCTGGTGGGATGTTGATATGGAGGTGGTGCATGCAATACAGCGCTTGCGTGACACCGTAATAAGGCCAGATGTGCCCGGCTGCGTTGCACCGCCCACATGTGCACAGGTGGCGCTCTTTGTCTCCGTGCTGTTCACGCTGCGCTGGCCGCTGGCGATCATGGAGAACGTCTGCGGCCTTCTTTCGGGTGGGTGGCTAGGGCACTCTGGAAGCACTCCCTGTGATTGGTCTGCACAAAGCAAGAGAGGGTGCTGGATGCATGCATAACTTCCGGCTGCTTCAAAATCAGTGCCCAATAGTGCTATTTTTCCTCTCCGCTGCAGCTGGAGACACGATGCAGCGCATCATCCAAGCGGCTGTGTCGGCGGGCTACCAAGTCCGCTGGCGCCTGCTCAATGCCGGCTGCTACGGCTTGGCAGAGGTGAGGAGGGACAAGTGCACCCACCGTAATGGCTGCCGTGCATCTGCACTCACAGCTGCTACCAAGTCATCTCCACTTCTGCTGCTGTGCTTAGCTGCGCCCCAGCCCACAATGTGTGTCCATCGGTTTCTACTGCGCCCCTGCGTGCAGCACCGCCGCCGGCTGATCGTGCTGTTTGCGCGGCACGACGTGCCGCTGCCCAGCTTCCCGCTGCCCTACACGCTGTTCCCTGGGGCGGGCGGGTACCAAGAGCCGGGCCAGCCCTGCCTGCTGGAGGTGAGGCTGAGGGCTATTGGGTTTGTTGATTGCCATGGTGTTGGCTGGGCAAGTGAACCCGCCCTAGGTGCTAGGTTGACTCTCTGCTCTCCTGTGTTCACTCCTCTGTTCCCTGCCTTTCATTTCTCCTTCCTGCTCAGGACCGCCAGAAGCGCGCATACAGCGGCGTGCCGCTCGCCTGGCGCCCACACGTGGTGGTGCCGGATGCCGCCCCGCTGCCGGCCCTCACCGCTCGCGATGTGCTGGACGACCTGCCTCGCCAGGCGGCAGCAGCTGATGTGGAGGCTCAATATGACCAGGAGCCGCAGTGCTACTACGCTGCCTGCATGCGCGGGCGCGGTGCCGGCGACAGTGGCGGCGAGCACGGCGGCGGCAGCAGCGGTGGGGGTGGCAGCGGGGCTAGTGGCAGCGGCGGCGCTGCTGGGAGCAGCGCCGGGCGCAGCAGCCACGGAGCGGCTGTCAACCTTGCAGCTGTGGGCGCACCTCTGCGCAACCACTGCATTCAGGCTTTGGAGGAGGAAACCCTGGCTCGCATCCGGCTGATTCCCAAGGAGGGCCAGCCGCCGCCGCCCGGCAGGCAGCGGTGGGAGGGCGAGTGCTCCCTGCAGGACCACCCATTCCGCCCGCCCCGCGCCGGCAACTTGTGAGTGGGAGGTGGTGGTTACGCTGGGTGCCTGGGGTTGAGTTGTGACGGCTGGCGAGACTACGGGCTGCTGTGGACACAGCAGTATGTGCAATGGTTGCAGCAACCCAAAAGCCAAGGGTCCAGCACTCTATGAGCTTCAAGTGCTGCCATGTCCCATCGCTGCCGCTGCTTCCCTCGCTGCCGCAGCCTGGACCTGCCTGCCGAATTGTGCATGGCTGGGCTGGCGGCGCGGCGGAATGAGGCGAAACTGTGGGGCATCTACGCCCGGCTGAAGTGGTGCAGCCACTTTGCAACGCTGACCACCTCGCCACAGCTGTACTCGGACACCACATCAACGATCCTGCACCCAGAGGCGGACCGCCCCCTCACGGTGCGTCTGCGCAGGGGAGGCGAATCCGGCCTTGCTAGGTTGGAAGTGGCGGGACTGTGCATGTGTGAACAGCAGGGCATCTGTGGGGTGAGCTCAATCGTTCTCAACGTTCATCTTGCCGCCTCTCGGCCATGTGCAATAAAAGCTCACACTCTTGCGGCGCATTGTGTGCAGGTCCGCGAGTCTGCCCGCGTGCAGGGCTTCCCGGACTGGGTGGAGTTTGCCGGCAGCCCCGCGCTGGGCTACAAGCAGGTGTGGTGGTTGGGGTGTTTTGAGCTGCAAAGCTGTACTTGAGCAGCAAAGCGCTGGGTTGGCCTGGTGTCCTTGCAGCATGCCCGGTGTGCACATCCCTTGCCTCAGCGTATGCTTGTGGAGCGTGACTGCCGCAGAGCTGCCCTGCAGTCGGGCACTGCTATCCCTCAATGTTGCCCAAGCAGCTGCGCTCCGCTCATCCACCCTGCAGGTGGGCAACGCTGTGCCGCCACCGCTGGCCGAGGCCTTGGGGCGGGAGCTCGCCCGTGCACTGGCCGCGGCAGAGCAGCGGCTGCGGCAGCAGCCGCGGCGGTGACGGCCCGCCCGTGCAGCAGGCCCAGCCTACACGGTGATTCATTTTTGCTAGCATCTATCTGTCTTCAAGCACCTCCAAGCACTGTTCACTGTCAGTATTGATTTTGCCTGTACTGACAGACTGGATGCCGACGCCTTACCCCTCGCTCTCCCCCTTGCGCTCAGACCGATGCTGTGGTGCAGCCCTGAGCCCTGCAGCTAGCTTGACGCCTGCCTAACAGTTCTATGTGCACTCAAACGCGCCGCCATGACGGTTGTCAAGTGCATTGCGCGCGCAAAGCGCGCGAAAAGAGAACCCAGGGGGAGAGCACAGCGGGCGCAGCGGGCGGCGGCGCCGGCGGCGGCTGAATCTGAACAGCACAGGACCTCCCCCTGGGGGCATGTAAGCGGTGCAACGGATGTTTCTCTCGCTTTCGCCTTCTCTCCAGCAAGCAGCGCGCTAGCGTCGCATAAGGGGGAAGACCGGCGCTCTCCCACGCTATGAAGCACGCGCCCTGAGACGGCGATGAGCCATCACGCGCCTCCGGTGACCTCCAAGCCGGCCAGCCCGCTGTGGAGCGCCGCGCTCGTGCTGCTGCTTGCCGCAACCTGGCTCCTGCTCGTGTTCAGCGGCGATGGCGCGCCGCTCAGATCTACCTTCGAACGAACGCCCACGACAGCGGGATTGACACGGCGGGGCGGCCCTCCTTCCCTCTCGACGGCGGAGGGGCGCCTGCGACCGCCAGTGGCGCCGCTCCCTGTCTGCAAGCTGCAGCTGGATCAGGGCCCCTTTGCCACAAACTGTACCGCACTGCACGATTTGTGCGTGGACCAGGTGGGTAAGGGGACCAAAAATGCAGGCAGAGATGTACAGTGCGCGCCATGCTGCTGCCGTCCGGGTGGTGCATTCTGTAGCTTCCGCCGCCGAGCTGGCTTGGTGGTCATGTGCACTGCATGCCGAGCCGCCGGCCAGCTCACTGCTGCCCGTCAACTGCTGCACTGCATTGCAGGGCCGCATCATTCTTTACAACCCAAAGCACCGGCCGCGCTGGACCAACGGGCCGCCCATTGGCGTCCCAAAGCTGGCGGGCGGGTGGCGCTCAAGCGCTTATCACTACGCCTACCGGCAGGCAGCCGGCATGCATGATGTGAGCACGCCTTTGGCTGGCAAGCCTCAGACCAGAACTGCAGCACCCGATGCCCGTTATGATTCCCCAGGCTGCTGCCCTCTGCACGCTGAACACCATCCCTTCTCCTGCCCTGCTGCCTTTTTGCCTGCCCCAGGTTGTAAAGAACATCCATGCGGGCCTGCCCGACATCCACGTGCGCCCCGCCACAGCGCGCGAGCCGCGCCGCTACCTGGCGCACCCCACCTTTTCGAGCTGCACCGTGCCGGTGGTATGGTACCCGATGAACGGCTTCAACTTTGCGCATGCGCTCAAAGGTCTGTGGCTGGGGCGGTTGTGCAGAGCTGTAGTTTGTTTGAGCATACCGCATGTGGCTGGCTTGCATGTCTTGCTTGAGGCCTTCGCCCATGCCCAACCCATGCATACATGCCAGGCACAGCACAACCCCCCCCATACCCCACCTGCTCCTTACCCTGCCTGCCGCAGACAACGGCGCTGTCATGTACAGTGCGCTGAAGGAGACGCCCTTTGCAGAACACGTGCGGCTGGTTCCCATGACAGGGGAGGGCCTCCTGGTGTCTCCCACCAACCGCCTCCTGTGGCAGCCGCTGACGCACATGCGGCTGGAGGCCTGGGAGGAGTTCTCAGTGCGGCTCAAGGATGATGATGTGAGGAACAGATGAAGCTGCAGTGCTGCGAGACTGCTGCACACGGACTGTGTGTGGATGGACTGTCTGTTGTGCGTTGTGCTTGCTATGCTTGCATGCCTGCGATGTGTGCTGTGCGGTGGAAAGCAGGTGCATAATGCCTTGTTGCTGCAAGGCCTCCATTCACACATGCTTTGGCAGCTGTAGCAGGCAGTGGGAGGACGCTCACTGCCGCCATGCCTGTGCAATCCTTCGCAGGTTGGCGCTCCGCCTGCCGATGGCAGCCTGCCGCCTAGCTTTGAAGGGGGCGAGCAGCGCTGCTTCCGCCGGATGTTTGTGTGCAGCGAGGACCTGAGCCAGGTGGGCATTGAAGGGCAGTTGGCATGGCCTGATAGGGTGGTCGAGTTTGGCACCAGCTACTTAAAGACCTGCCTGCTGCACAGCAGCAGCAGGGACTGAGCTTTTGAAGCTGGAGCAGACAACTGCAGCTCGTACCTTCACTGCGGCCGACTGTCGCTTCTCATACCGCAGGTGTTACAAGACTTCCGGCTCTACTCGTATGCGCAGCACCTGGTGCAGCAGTACCGCAGCCAGCTGTCTGGGCAGCAGGCGTGGGAGCCAGAGGCGCAGCAGCAGGTGCTGCTAGATGACAATGAAGACGAGCATGAGGACGATGAGGAGCAGCAGCAGGGACAGCAAGCAGAGCAGCCTCATGAGCAGCAGCAGCAGCAGCAGCAGCAGCAGCAGCAGGGGGAGCAGCAGACAGAGGCGGAACGGCAGGCGGAGGAGCAGCAGCGAGCGGAGGGCCCCCCAGCAGAGCTAGCAGACGGCCAGCTTCCGCCGCCGGTGTCGCTGCTGAGCAGCCTGGGTGCTCGGTCAGCGGGCTCACGGCAAACAGGGGCAGGTAGTGAGGCGCGGCTGCGCATAGTATTCCAGAAGCGGGACGGCTTGGAGCGGCAGCTGGTGAATGCAGCTGAGCTGGTAAAGCTGTGCAACCGCTGGCGGTACAGGGCGCCGTCCGGAGCGCTTGTCACGGCGCTGTGCTGGCAGGTGTGAATGAGAGTAGGGTAATGGGTCCAGCCGCACGATGTGTAGTTGCAGGTAACAGTCAAATGCAAGCATGCTGGGAAGCTGAGAGGCCATGGTTGCAAAACGCCCCCGTGGCCCATCCTGTATGCAGGCTGAGATGCCCAGTCTGGCTGCGGGCATGGCCACAGCGCAGCAGGCAGACATCATGATTGGTGTGCATGGTGCGCAAGCAGGGCAGTGCAGCGGCAGTGCTTGCTTTGCATGCTAGGCAGTGCAACTGCCATAGCTGCCCAGCTGCCTGTTGCAAGTGCCTGAATGCTTGACAACCACGATCGGGCAGCTCGCACACAGCAACCTCCTCGGCGCTTCACTCCCTTACTTCCAGGTGCAAATTTAGCCAATGCCTACATGATGCGGCCCTTTAGCTCCGCCATTGAGCTGACGATGTACCAGTTTGAGGAGAACCCGGCCCATGGCAGCTTCGCCAAGCAGAACTACAAGGTGGGGCGGGGCGGGGCTCTACCTTGCCGCTGAAACTCCATTGCTGGCAGACCTGCACAGCACACCACTGTCCATCTCCCCACAAAGAGACCTCGCATGCCGTGCATCACCCTGCCCCACCGCACGCCCTCTATCCGCGCAGGACAAGGAGACGCGGCTGCAGTGGTGGAAGCTGCTGATGTGCGACCCCGCCAGCTCAATCATGTCGGTGCGAGAAAAGGAGGAGCGGGGCAACGGTACCGTGTCCAAGACGGACTGGCCCAAGTACCGCAATATGCGCGTCAGGTGCGCTAAGCTGGGTATTGACTAACTCAGTGCATGCTTGTTGTGGCCAAGTTGGTTGGAGCAAGTAGAAGCCGAGCACACTGGGGCAGCAGCCCCAAAGCGGTTTGTGCGTGCAAGCATATCACCTCTGGCCCGCTTTGCTGTGGGTGCAGGTGGGAGGCCCTGGAGACGGTGCTGCGGGCGGTAATAGACACAGCTGGAGACATGGAGGCGTACTGGCAGGTGCGCAGTGCCCATGCTACAAAGCCAGCCTCGAGGGTTGTTGAGCGAGACAGGCGAGGGCACATGTGCCTGTTCACCTACGGTGTGTCCAACCTGCTCTTCCCCCGCCTGCTGCAGCGCTGGCGCGACGGCCACTGGTGGTGGCTGGTCACCGCACACGAGACGGTGTTCGCTGGGCCTGAGTACAAGAACCAGACGTGTCGGAGAGCGCGGCGGGAAGGCTTGATCGGATAGCGGCCGGCATTTGGAGCCGTCTTGCAAATCATGAATGGGCGGCCACCTGGGTGTGCCGCAGCCATTGCATGTGCCTCACTCGCGACCATCTTGCCGCCTGCGGAACCCTTGCACATAGTCCAGCTCACTTACCAATTCCTCCGTCTATCTTTGCCTGCCATATGCCAACACTGTGCATCGATCACCTTGTGCCAGACACCACACTCCCTGACCATGGTGGCCACCTTTTCATGTGCATGCTGAGAGTTGAAATGACAGCAACGGTGTGTAACGAGAGCAGCTGGTGCGCTTCATCACACACTGCCGTGTTCCCTGCCTGTTACATAGGCGCTGAATCTGCACTCATTGAGGGGAGCTAGTGATCAACAAAGGAGCAAAACGGAGTGCGTCAGGTGGGGCGCACACAGGAAGTTCATGTCAAGCAGGCTGGGCAAGGAGGAGCAAGCACAATGTAGGAGAGGAGCAAGCACATGGACAAGACAGCAGCACATCAAAGATGCCAGGTCGGAGGGCAGGAGGGAGGGACCATGTGCGGCGGGTGGCAGCCCGCACCAGCTCCTCAGCGGCAGTACAAATGCTGCTGGTGTGCAACCTCTGGCACCGACACAGCAGCGCTGTGGCGGTGGCGGCATGCTGCCGCCTGCGCCACACGTGGCGCTGCACTGGCACTTCAGATGCCTGGCAGGTAAGGGGGGGAGGGTTGTGAAGAGAGTGGGAAGGAGCAGGTGATGGCATATCTCCAACTGAAAAGTGGCAGGCAATGCTGCCAAAACATGCACTCCCTGCTGCTGGGATCTGCCTGTCTGCTCCAGCGCCGCCCGGCTTGGGCAGCAGCAGGTACCTGGCACCGGTGTAGCAGCTGGGCGGGTACTGCCGGCAGCGACGCCCAAGGTGCTGTATGCCCTGTATGAAGCAGCCTCACCTCAGTCGTAATTCGTACCGCAGGTCAAAGCCGTCATCGCTGTCGCTGTAGTGCCCCCTGCGGCGGCCGCGGGCCCGCTCCGCGCAGCTCCCCAATGCCGTGCGCAAAAGTGCAGCGGGCGCCGTTGCGGCAGTTGCCCTGCAGGTTAGAGGAAGCGTGCAACGCTGAGCGGCTCAGGCAAGCAGACAACACTTAGCGGCAGTGCACACCTGAAGCAGCATTGAGCAAGCAGGCATATGCGCACATGGCTTGCCGCCCAGGCTCCACCACAGCGCACCATTTCGTGGAAGCTGCAAAGCTCCGTCTTGTACACCGGCCGTCGGTTGTCTGGCACCCAGGCAGGCACCGGGTTGCGGCCCCCGGTACTCTCAGGCACACCATCATCATCATTGTCCGCCAGGAGCGCCAGAAAGGCTGGGATCAGTAGGTCAGGCCGGGCGACCACAGGCGGCGGCACAGCTGGCCTCGGCACAGCTGGCCGGTCGTACAGGTCGCACCGGCCTGCAGGGAGCACAGCAACTTCGCAATGCCTGTGCATTGCTTGTGCTCTTGCATACGGCTTGCGTGAATGCGTGCATGATGCCAAGGCTCAAAGCACATGAAGTGCAGCTCACTCACAGGCCTTGTGTGCAGAGCCGCTGCCGCTGGGCCCGTCCCGCACGTAGGGTGTGCCGCAGCGGAAGCAGAACTCGAAGCCGCACCGACAGGTCATGTGGTTGCAGCCCTCGCGCAGCTCAATCAGGTAGCTGCAGGCAAAAAGGGAGGGGCAGAGTGCACGGCATGAATCAAGCTGCGAACAGCCAATGGGCAGGTGCCGCATGCAAAGCTGCAGACACACGTCATGTTGTCCTCCACAGGTTGCACTGAACAACCTGAGCCTGGCGGCTCACCTGCAGCTGGGGCAGCTGCGCCAGTTCTTGGCCTGAGCTGCCTCCAGCAGCGCCAGCTCCTCCGGCTGCTTCATGCCGGCCGGCAGCGCCTGCGCCACAAGGCGAGTGGACTCCAGTGTTGGCTGGGTATACGCAGGCAGGCTGACGGGCAGCCCGCTACTTGACAATCGCAGAGCAGCAGCACAGCCCCAACCCAGCATGCCCCTGCTGTTTTCGCATCCCACCTGATACTGCCGGCAGCTCATGTTGGCATGCCACACCACCTTGCAGGCCAGGCACACGCGGGTGCGGCACTCTGGGCAGGCGCTTGGCCCAGCCAGGCTGGCGGCGGATCCGCTGGCCGGCAGCAGAAGCAGGGCGGAGCACTCGGGCTTGGGGCAGTAGAAGCGCTCAGCCTGTGGGATGGCTTGCTCCGCCTCCAGCTGCACAAGCAGCAAAGCACACGAGGCAGCAAAGAATGTAAGGCTAACTGCCTGCACATTGAACCGTACTGCACATCGACCGCCTATTCCTCAGGCAGGCTGCCTAAACAGCAGTGGATGCACTGATTCAGCACTCAATGGTGCCATTTCGACCGGCAGTCAGGCCACCCACCTGCAGCCAGCGGTCAAAGTCACTGGTTGGCAGCACCGCTTTGCAGTCTGCCTGAGTCACAGCCTCGGCACAGCCAGGCTCGGGGCACAGCACCGGCACTGCTCGCTGCCACAGCTTCTCTTGCAGGAAGCGCCGGAAGCAGGGCATGCAGTAGCGGTGGCCACAGCCTGCAAACAATGGCCGCGCAAGGTGAGTATGTGAGGCCCATCTGCCTGGGCCAGTTGCTGCCGGCAGATTCTTGTTCGTTCAAGCTGCACCTACCCAACTTGTGGCTATCTTCTGTTGGAGCGTCATCCAGGCAGATGGGGCAGCAGAAGCCAGCAGTTGATGTGGAGGTGGTGCTGCCGCCGCCGCTGCTGCTGCTGCAGGACCCAGCCTCGCTAGCGCTATCCTGCATTGGATCGTACAGCCAGTTGGTCAGAGACCCCTGCCCCTTTTTTTTGCTACCTTCCCAGCACTTGTGTACAGCGGCGGCAGCCGGAGGGTGGGAACACACCTCAGGAAGCCACGGGCCACGAAAGGCGCTGCAGAGGCTCTCCATCTTTTCCAGGCTAGCACAGAGCAGGCGCACGGCACGAATTGTTGTGATCTGCCAACAAAGAGTTGGCCAGGTGACAGGCCGCGCCGCCTGTGTTGGCTGTGTTGGTTGTGATGCCATGTCACCACCATAGCGGGCACTCCTAGCTTCTACCATTGGCAAGCAATTGATAACAACAACCTACTCCTTGGTCAAGCTGCATACATGCCTTGCTTCAATGTCCCTGTTACGCCAACATTGTGCTCGCATCACCCGGTGCTCCCCGCCGGAGGCGACCCCTCTGAGAACGTGTGGCTCCGTCCATCCCATCATTGCTGCTGACAGTTCAGTTGGGCAGAGACTGTGTGTTGATAGATCATCCTGACAGGACTAATAACACAACAGCGGCACAACAGCAGCAAGAAGCAGCACCGCAGAATCTGAAGGGCTGGCCATGCACAGCGTCGCCCGCCGCCTGGGCCTGTTCAAAATGGTCGCACGTGCGCCGCTCCAGCCCGGGCGTTCCTTGCATCCCAACTGCCGTGTCAATCCAATTGCATGCCATGAGCAAAGCGGGCAGGCCCGCGGGGCTCAGACGCGCGGGGCAAGTGCTGGCCGCCGCCCTGCTGCTCACGGCCGTGCTGCTGAGTCAGAGGGGAGTGCAGATTGCCGCCCCTAGCGTTGCTTGTGAGCGGTGCAGTCTGGCGACAGCCGGCGCTGCCGCCGCCGCCGCCACGGCCGCTGCCGTTCGACATGGGCAAGTTGCTTCCACTGCAAGAGCTGGCAGCGGCCTTGCTAGCAGCCAGCTAAGCACTGCAAACACAGAAGACGGCAGCAGCAGCAGCGGCAGCAGCAGCGGCGGCAGCAGCAGCAGCAACAGCAGCGGTGGCGGCAGCAGCGACGGAACGGACTCGGCGACCGAGAGCGCCACTGGTGTTCGAGGCCCAGCCGCATCCTCCACATGCGAGCTGGCTGTGGAGCCTTCCCAGTGGGCCGACAGCTGTATACTGCTACGAGATGCATGTGTCGACCAGGGCAGCATCATTCTGTACGGCCCGGAGCACGTTATGAATGGCAGCAGCCCCGGCACGGCACCGTACGAGATTGCACCCACGCCTGACTACCGCAAATACATCTTCTTGCATAGGGGCAGCGTGAGTATGTGGAGCGGCAGCTGATTGCACATTGTTGTGGCGTTGCGGCTTGTTGGGCGGCAAAAGCCGTAGACAGCAGAGGTTGCTTTGGGGTATTTGCTCGCCCTGTGCTTGCACCAGTTGGCCCTCCGCTGCTCTGTGCTCTGCCCAGCTGCTGGTGTTTGGAACGCCATCCACCAGGCACCCATCTGCTTGCCCTGTCGCAGAATGCTCGTGACTACCGGTATGGCAACCCACCCATTCGCGTGCGGCCCGCCAGCAGCCAGGAGGGGGCCGCCTACCTGGCGCAGCCCGCCTTCTCTTCCTGCACTGTGCCCATCATTTGGTGAGGCAGCACCGATGTGTTGCCATTAGCAGCTGATACTAATATGCTGTGGCTTGCCGTGGGTTGCGGCCGAGCCTGCATCAGCTGGGCAGCTTCACCAATCGCTCACTGCTCGGCTTGATCTGATGCAGGTATCCCATGTGGCTTGCCAACCTGGCGCACTTCTTCCGAGGTGGGGCCGGCTCACTTTAGTTTAAGTTTACGCTGCCGTGCCGACTGTGTCAGCAAAACTCTGTGTCTGGCCCTCGCCACTGCCCTGCTCTCTGTTTCTTGTTGCTCAGCTTCACTGTGCAGCGTATGCCACCCATGCTTCCCACGCAGACAATGCAGCCAAGCTCTACGGCGTGCTGCGGCACACGCCCTGGGCGGAGCACGCCAAGTTTGTGCTGGTGCGATGCGCTGGGGCTGCTGACCTGGCAGCGCTGCTGTGGCAGCTATTCTCCAGCACTGCTGCTGCTGCCGCTGCCGCTGCTTCCGCAACCCTCGGCCTGATGACCCTGCAGCCCACCCTGGCTCTGCTCGGTCTTCTCTGTTGCTGCAGGTGACGGCAGAGGGACATGCCGCTCCCGGCATGAACTATGATGTGCTGCAGCCCCTGACGCGGCAGCGGGTGGAGACGTGGGCCGACTTTTCGGCGAGGCTGCCCTCGCAGCAGGTGGGCAGCAGGGCTGGCAGTTGTGCGCGGGCTACCCTAACTGCTGGTCGCTTAGGTAGCTGGGGAGCGGGAGGAGAAAGGAAAGGAGGCTGCTTGCTGCCTGGCTGAGTATTTGCGTCCACACTGCAGCGTTAGACGCCGCGCTCTTGTTGGTCTGTGCTGTTGCAGGCACCCGGCGGCAGTGGCTACCAGCCGGCAGCCTGGGCAGTGCCATCAGCGATTGCAGACAGCGGCCTGCCCCTCAGCTTTGAGGGCGGCCCGCAGCGCTGCTTCCGCTCGCTGTTTGTGTGTCACGATGGCGTCAATATCAGCAGCCACGGCTGGCCTTTGCACCTCATGGGCCAACGGTTGGTGGAGCATTACAGCGGTCAGGTTGCTGAGCTTGAGGAAAGTGCGGCCGGAGGAGCGGCAAGGCAGACAGCAGCAGCAGCAGCAGCAGCAGCAGCAGGGCAGGCCGAGCCGCAGGCTCCCTCGCCAGCAGCCAGGCTGGCCGCAGCGCAGGCGGCCATGCAAGCTGCTGAGGCGGCAGCGCTGGCGGCGACACCGGACAGCCCCCCGCTGCCCGGCAACAGCAGCAGCGGCAGCGCGGAGGTGCTGCTTCGAGTGGTGTTTCACCGCCGCAGCAGCCCAGATCGCCAGCTGGTCAATGCAGCCGAGCTGATACAGGCCTGCAATGGATGGCGGCACACGGCGCCGGATGGGCGCAGGCTGCGGGCAGTCTGCTGGGAGGCAGAGCCTACAGATCTGTTGAGCGGCATTGCGGCGGCCCAAGTAGCAGACGTCTTTGTTGGCGTGCATGGTGAGTCATGGTGATGGGGCCTCGCTTGCCCTGCTGCTGCTGGTTGTGGCCTGGAAGTTGGAGCTGCCTCTGCTGGTATGCCCGTTTGCAGCCTGGCCTTGCCGCCGGCAACCCGCTCCCATCCTGCCCAACCAACTGCAGGCGCCAACATGGGCAACGCCTGGCTCATGCGGCCGGGCAGCAGCATGATTGAGCTGCAGCCGTATGGATTTGACGAGGGGCCGGCGCACCTGCAGTATCCCCTGTTCAATTATGAGGCAAGTGGCGGGACTGACCACAACCGAACGGCTTGGTGCAAGGGCTGGTGGGGGTAGCTGACGATGTTGCGCTTCAGCGCCTGCACGCCGTACGCATGCACCCACTCCCTCAGTTCTGGACCCATCAACCAACCCCCACTGCCTATCCCTCCTCTCCTCCTTCAGGACGCTGAGTCGCAGGTGCTGTGGTGGGTCATCAGCATTTGCGACCCTGCTGCTTGGACGCCTGGCAAGGCAGAGGCGGCGGGGCAGGCCGCCACGTGGCGGCTCGCCAAGAACCGCAACCTGATTGTCAGGTGCGGTTGGGGGCATGCATTCTGTGTGGTGCGGCGGAGGGCCGGCGTTGCTGTTGTCGGGCTGTTCTTGTTTGCTGCATGCAGTGTACGTTTTGCTGGGGCTATGTCCTTGAATTGTACATGGGCCTGAGCTGCATGCCATTGCTTATTGCCCCCTCCCATGCGTGCAGCTGGCGGGCGCTGGAGGTGACGCTGCGAACGGCTGTGGATGCAGGCGGCGATATGGCAGCTTACCGGCAGCAGCGCTGGAAGCAGGGCAAGTGGTGGTGGTGGCTGGGCCCTGGAGGCACCATGCAGCTGGCGGGCAAGGGCCGTTTTACTCAGATGCGCTGCCCGCCCAGCATGGCAGGCGGGGACGCCAGCCCAGCGGCAGGGGCGGCGGCAGAGGCAGCACATTAGCTGCCTCGGCTGTTTGCCACCAGTAATATTGTGCACTTCGCGTTTGCTGCAGTAGCTAAAAAGCCAATGTGCTCTCTCCCTCCGGTCCCTGTCCGAATTCCACTCACGAATGCATTTCATGTAGGGCAGTGCAGCATCACGGAGCTGTGCAGCACGCAGGCACAACACAATTCACTAATCTGCCCATCCTTGGCTGGCCAGCACAAGCCCTGGAGCCACTTGCACAGCTTGGGAATGGCATGCCGCATGGGCGCTGGTGGGGCGTTGGGGCCGCCGCCCTGCAAGTTGCCACTCAAGCGAGGTAGCCAGATGTCCAGGGCACCCCTGGGCCAGAGCCATACGAATCCAGGGAGGGGCGGCCATCGCTGCCGGTGGGCTGCTGCTTCAGCGTGCACAGCTGGCTGGGGAAGACAGTTCCCGCACCGTTGTCGCAGCTGCAAGCAGTAGGAGTGGAGGCAGAAGGGGAATGGGACGTTGAGGGATGCAAAGCTTCATGCACAAGAAGCCATGCCAACATGCCAGCCCCTTGTCCCCCTAAGAACCACGCTCTCACGCACACCCAGCTCACCCCGAGGCTTCGGGGCACCAGACAAACACGTTGCAGCCCTGCTGCTGCTGGCACTGCTGGCAGCATGCCTCGGCGCTGCCGGCGCTGGTTGTGGCCAGCACGGTGGCAGGGCCCAGGTTGTTGTTCTGCAAAATGTTGCACTGCTGGCCGCTGATGCCACTGCCACTGTTGTTTGGCGAGGGCGGCGGGGAGGCGCCAGGTGAGGGAGCAGAGGGGGAGGAGGAAGCTGGAGAGGCACCTCGCCCCGCCACAATGCCCGAAGTCGAGGCAAGGCCAGGCGGCTGCTGGCGGCTCCAGCCCGAGGCAGCTTTCAGGAAGCAGCAGTTGGGGCAGCTGGATGCGGAGTTGTTTTCGTCAAACGTCCTGCGGAGCGGTGGGAGCAAGGTACCATCAGTTCAACGGATGTAGCAACTGGGCTGGAGCTCTGCAGCATAGGCACCGACCAATCTCTGGAGAGCCGGCTTTGCGGGCTCACCAGGCGGCGCAGTCGGCGCGAGCCTGGCACTTGGCGCAGCAGGCTGCTGCGTCTGCAGCACTCAGCTTCGAATTGCCAGGAAGGTCGCCGCCGTTCAGGTCCGTGCCAGGCTCGTATGTGCAACTGGCACCGCCGCCGCTCGAGCCTGCGGGCAGGCAGACGGCGAGGCATGAGGGGACATGGGCCTGTGTATCAGCGCAGGCATGAGGTGGGGCAGGTGGAGAGAGCGTGAACATGCATGCTTTTCGCAGGCATTTTGGGCCACTGAAGGCCACAGTCAGCCTTCTTGATTGGTCGCACCTGATGCGGGCGTTGGTGCAGCCGGGGAAGGCAAGGAGGGAGCAGAGGGGGAGGCCGCAGAAGGGGCACCCCGCCCCGTTACAGTGCCGGCAGTCAGGCTGCCTGACGGCTGGCGGCTCCAGCCCGAGGCGGCTTTGAGGAAGCAGCAGTTGGGGCAGCCGGGAGCGTTGCCAAACACCCTGCGGGCAGTGCAAGCAAGGGATAAGCAGCGCATGTGATGCCTTCATGACAAATGGAGCCCTGTGGGGTAGGCACGAACAAGCTGAATGCAAAGCTTTCGGCCCTCGCCTCTCAGGCTTACCAAGCCCCGCAGTCGGCACGAGCCAGGCACTTTGCACAGCAGGCCCCAGCGTCTGCCACTGCCCGCTGTGGGCCGCTGAGCTGGCGGTCGTCAGGTAGGTCGCCGCCGCTCAGATCTGTGCCAGACTCGTATGTGCAGCTGGGGCTGCTGCTGCTGGGGACTGCAGGCAGGGGGATGAGGGAGGCGTGAGGTGCCGCACATTGGCCTGCTTCAAGCAGGGAATTTCTGGAGCCGCTCTTGCTGTTCCGCAGCTGGGTTCAATCATGAAGCGCACCTGGAACGGGCGACGGTGAAGGGGAGGGGCTTAGAGGTGGAGCTGGTGGAGGTGATTCAGTAAGCGCAGGGGAAGGGGAGGGTGTGGGGGCTGGGCTGGGCGAGGGAGCTGGTGGCGGGGAGGGGGAGGGAGCAGACGGTGGCTGTGGCGAGGCAGGTGCGGCGGCGCTGCGGCCGGTGACCAGCCCTGCAGTCAGGCCGGGCTTGGATGTGCGACTCCAGCCGGAGGTTGCCTTGAGGAAGCAGCAGGCTGGGCAGCCTGGCGCGTCGCCAAATACCCTGTGCAGGCATCATGAGGCAGCTGGCAATCATGTAGAATACTGGACGCAAGTGGTCAGCTGTTCAGGGCAGCACCGCGCAAAATTGGCTCCCTCATGAGCAGCCTGCTGCCCCACCGCCACTCACCAGGCGCCGCAGTCCGAGCGGGCGATGCACCTGTGCAGAACAAATGTCAAGGAAAGAGGATACTGCAATCATACTTGTTGCACCATCTGCACTGCGGTGTCAATGAACAGGCAAGGCATCCACACTAGCTGGACCACCTGCTAGCTGCTCATCCAACTGTAAGCGGCCGCTGCATTCCGCCCATCCAAAAAACCAGGCTCACTTGGCGCAGCAGGCCGCGGCGTCGCCGGTGCGGCGCTCAGGGCCCCCCAGCTTCAAATCGTCCGGGAGGTCGCCTCCGTACAGGTCAGTGTTGCTTTCGTAGGTGCAGCTTGGTGGGGTGGGAGGGGCAGGAGCGGGGGCAGCGGCCGGTGGGGGAGGTGCGGGCGAGGGGGCAGCTGGGAGGGGCGAAGGGGCAGGGGAAGGTGCAGGGGCGGGAGATGCTGGGGAGGGAGGAGGGGGACTGGGGGCAGGAGGGGGCGGAGTTGGTGAGGTCGAAGTGGGTGGCAGGGAGGGCGGCTGTTGCACGGGTGGAGGAAGGGGCGCGGGAGCAGGAGAGGTAGCAGCAAGGGGAGGGGAGGGAGCCTCTGGGCCAGGCGGCGCTGCCTCTGCGGCCGCCTGTTGCAGCCCAGCTGCCTGTGAGGGCGAGCAGCGGCCGCAGGTGGCGCGGCAGAAGCCTCCCAGCAGCATCCAGCTGTCGCTGCACTTGCCCCAGGCCTGCGGTCAGCAGGACAGTGGGATAGATGTGTTGATGTGTTGTTCAGGGACAGGCGCAGGAACCGGGCAAGGAGTTGCTTGAAGCCAGGCCATGTGAATGCGGCAAGCCATTTGCAACCTCGACCCCCGCTGCACTTTTCCTTCATAACCTCACCAACCCCGCCACTCGCCTGCTGCTGGGCGCAGCTGTAGCCATCAGGTGTAGACACATCAGAGCAGGCCTGTCCCTCTGCCTGCTGCACCTCTGCCACTGCCTCAGCAGCGGGAGGCGGCAGTGGGGCTGAGGCGGGGGCCACGGGAGGGGCGGCTGGGGCAGCTGCCGGAGGCTGCAGGGTGATGTTCAAGTTGGCTAGCAGGGTGGCTTGCAAGCCTGGACCAGCCGCCAGCGGCACGCTGGCTGTTGTGGGTGCTGAGGGCTGCAACTGAACCTCAGGTGTCGGCGGGGGTGCGGGGGCTGCAGCTGCTGTGGCTGGCGCCGGCCTGGCTGGGGCGGGCGGTGGGGACGGCTGTGGGCCAGCAGGGCTGGGCGATGGCACACCCACAACGGCAGCAGGCGGAGCCACAGCTGCCTCTGTTGCCGGTGGGGAGGCAACCAAAAGAGGGCCTGCCACTGGGGCCGGAACTGGTCCTGCCTGCTCGGGAGCTGGTGGGGCCGACAGGGGAGCTGCCTTGGGGGGAGGTGGGAGCCTGGCAGGCTCAGGGGCAGGGTGTGGCAGGGGTGCCTCCTCAGCTGCCGGCGGCGGCGGGCGGCGAGGTGATGGCACCAGAGCCGCTGGCGCTGCCGCTGCCTTCTGTGCCACCACTTCAGCAGCTGGAGGGCGCTGGGAGGGGGCTGGAGGAGAGGCAGCGGGCACTGCCGGTGGCAATTCATTCCCCTGCGCCTGTGCGAGCATTGCGAAGGCTGCTGTGGCAGGAGCCTCCGCAGGTGCTGCGGCTGGGGGTGCAGCGATGCGCAGCAGAGACAGTGCCGCAAACGCCCCTCCTGCCTCAGGGAGGGGTGCCCCAGCTGCTGCTGGTGCTGCCTGCCTGGCCGGCTGGGCAGCTGGTTGCCGTGTGGAGGCAGGCGTTGGGGGGCGCTCTGCTGCGGGGGCAGCCCCTGCCGCTTCTGCCGCAGGCTCGGGTGCTGGTGCAGCTGCCATGGGGGCTGGAACTGCTGCCGGAGCCACAGCCGGTTCGGTTGCTGGCTCTGCTGCCGGCACCAGGCTGCTGGCAGTGCCAGCGGGCGAGGGGGAGGTTTGGAGCAGGCTGGACATGATGTGCACAACTCCATCCCGGCCCAGCAGATCCGGCAGGGCAATGCTGGCGTTGCCGACGGTGACGGATCCTGAAGGGGGTGGGGGTTTGGACACCGGGCAGAGTGGGTGTTCAACGTCAGGGCAAGGGACATCAAGCTGGTCGGACATGGCATGCTGGTCGGGCAGAGGTGTGCCCAAATGGATGTCCATAGCTTACCGTTCTGGTCCCTGACCAGCGCCTGCCGGCCGCTCGCCATCTGCAGCAGGGCACCTCCCTCGCCGCTGCCGTCCACAGCAGCCACACTGCCGTTGTCTGCACTGCTGGCATTGCCGGTGGCCGCCAGCTGCTGCAGGTCGGCCTGGGTCAGCCTGCGGCCGGTCACTATGTGGTCCAACAGGAGCTGCCTCATTTCGCTGGCACTAGGGGCAAGCGACTCCCACAGCTGGCCGGAGAGCAGGGCGGCGGTGAAGGCCGCGGAGGACGGAGCAAACACTGCAGGGAAGGACGTTGGGCGGATGGGCGGCTTGGGTGCATTGGCAGGCTCACATGTTGCAGCCAAAGGTGGGGCGATGAGGCGAGGGCGCACTGCTTAGGTTGAGTGGCGCTGACCAGGCATCATCAAGTCCAGCCGACGCCCAGCCAGCTGGTCTCAAAGGCACTTGAACTTGCCTGTGAGCTGCTCGCCAGAGATGGAGCTCAGGTCGGCGGCAGTGAGGGCGTCTTGGAACGTCGACAGCTGCGGCGCGCTGCCCAGCAGCTGTGCCACAGAAGGCAGCGGCTGCCCGCTGCTGCTGGCCTGGCTGCCCGGGGCGGGCGGCGGGCATGAGCGGAATGCGGCGCCTGCGGTCAGCAGGGCAGTACGACACACAGTTGAAACACAATGTACCACACCGGTGCGGCTACAGCAGCACCAGCATTGAACAACCAACGGGTGCAACCCTTTGCTGCTAGCCTGGGTGCTGGCTGTCCACAGTCAGCATTGCTCCTTGGCTGCACAGCGCGGGTTCGTTGATGAAGCAGGTCCACACGTTGCTGCCCTGCTGCAGCTGCCACTGGCCGCACCCAATGGCTGCGCAGCAGGAGGGGGCAGGCGGGTAACATTTGGGAGGGGAGCACGCTTGTGCTGAGCGCAGGGGGATACTCAGGTTGGTACACACCATTCACACATCCATTTAGCCCTCCTTGCCAAGGCATACCGCTGGTGTTGGCGCCGCCGCTCACGCCCGTGGCCGTGCACGCGCAGGCGTCTCCTGCAGCACTCAGCTCGGCTGCCGGCTGTTTGGTTGTGCCGCCTGCTACCTCTGAGGCAGGAGGGCTTGGTGCAGCTGCCTCTGCCGCTGGCGCTGGGAGCGCAATGCTGCTGGGCCGTGGGCCGTGCACTGCTGGGGCCTCTGGCGCTGGAGCAGGCGGCAGCGGCGGCGCACCACCCTTGGATGCCCCAACTTCTTGCGCTGGGCTCGCTCCATTGGCTGCCTGCTGCTGGAAGTAGTCCCATCTAGCGGCCTGCACTGCTGGGGCCAGTGAGCATGCCAGGAGCAGGGCAGCAGCAGCGAGCGCCGCTGCCGCCGCTGGTGCTCTGGCCTGCATTGTGTGCGCACAAACCCTAAGGGGACCAAGCACCAGGGTAGCTCAGTATGCTGAAGACGTTCAACGCACCAGATCAGGGGTGTGCCGCTGGTCCAATGCCGCACCGAAGTTAGCACAGCGCAGCAGCTTCCCCGAGCGCACATCGGGATCACTTCCCCTTGACCCGCCAAACTGGACGCAATGCTGTCAATCTCTGCTGGCTGCTGTTGTCATGTTACAGCAGGTCATGCAGTGTGCGGCCAGATCATGCAAGGTGCAGCCAGCAGCGTGATGCAAGAGCCCCTGCGCGGTCACTGGGGCGGCACAGCGGCGGCGGCGGCGGCGGCGGCGGCGGCGGCGGCGGCGGCAGCGGCTCCATTAGCCGCTTTGCAGGCTCCTTATGCTGTGGTCAGAGGCATTCAACCGCCGGAGAGCGTTCAGGGGGCGCATCCAGCCCCATTCAGGCAACGCTGAAACCTGAACCCTACCGCCCCGTGATGATCAGCTCAGTGTTCGCTCCGATCGGCTGTCCATACAGTTGAGCCAACACCTGTCGCCGCTATGCTCATCACTGCACGCGCGGTGCCGTCGCAAACCCGCGCCGCTGCAAGGCCGCAAGAGGTGCGGAGCAGCATGCTGATCAGGAGACACGCGTCGGTGATGATTTATGAGCTGTGGGGCTGCTCAGCTGTAGCGGCGCTGCCGCTGCCACTGCCGCCAACCTCACTGCCGCCGCTCCACCCCTTGCACCGAGTCTTGGCCGAAACTCCGCTTGCGATGCAGGCGGCACGTCATGTAGCAGCAGTCCATGCAGTCTGCGCAGTGCGGCCCGCACTACACCGCCAGGCGGCAGCTGCACTGGGCGCTGCCCTGGTGTCATTGACCGCGGCATGCGCTCCCCTGCCCACGGCAGCAACGGACCTCACAGTGGGACGAGAGGTGTTTGAAGCCAACTGCGGTGCGTGCCTTGCTACGCCTGCACTACATCAAACGAACTGACAGTTGCGGGCTAACAGCTGTGCTGACAACTGGCCAGTGTTTGCTGACGACGCTCCTCTGCTCCCACTCGCACGCCACCTGCCGCCGCCCCAACCCCAACCTGCACCCCTGCAGCTGTGTGCCATGCCGGCGGCCTGAACAACATCCCTGGCGAGGAGAAGCACACGCTGAAGCGGGATGCACTGGAGAAGTATGGCCTGCTCTCGCAGCAGGCGATAGAAAGCCAGGTGCACGTGCTGGCCGACGGGGGCGCGCTGCGCCAGGTGCTGTGCTGCGCCAGGTGCTGCGCTGTGCTGTGCTGCGCTGCGCCAGGTGCTGCTGCAACCTCGCCGCTGCCGCTGGCAGCAGGACTTGGCCCGAGTGGGCAGCAGCTCAGCAGCTGCTTCTTCTGGAGCAGGCCGAGCATCCGGTGCTGCTGCACATCGTTGCCCCGCTATTTGTTGATGTCGTGCTGCTGACGACATGCAGCAATGCACCCAGGCCTGCTGTGGATCCTGCTAGCACACAGCGCTTCATCACCCTCCCAGTCATGCGCAAACTCCTCCCACGTGCTGCCCTGCAGGTGCGGTCCGGTAAGGATGCGATGCCGCCCTTCCAGGGGTCGCTGTCCGATGAAGAGATTGCGGCGGTGGCAGCATTTGTGTACGACCAGGCAGCCAAAGACTTGTGGTGACCGGGCAGCTCGGCAGCTTGGGCAAGCCATGGTGGGGAGCCGCTGCCACGGCTTGGTTTGCAAGGCCTCAACCAAACGAGCATGCATGCACATTTCATTGAACCCCTGCCCCCTGCCATCCGCGCTGTGCAATTTGCCCACTGCGTTCCCGCTGTTTCCGTATCTGGATCTGGACGCCTGCAAGCAGCGCTGCTGAGCAACCGTACTGTATTGCTCATGTTGTACGATGGGCAGCAGATTTGCATTGATGAGCGCTAGGGCAGAATTGAAGGCAGTGGCAGGCATGACGTTTCAGTTTCAGCACCCAGGCACAAAGGTGGCGGCCAGGCGGCGGCGGTCGGCCCACCGACCTGGGACATATGAGAAGTCTGGTGTGGAAATAGCAGTTCTAAGACAAGATGGCATGCCGCTGTCAACTGTGGGCCCTGCGCTGCGAGTACCATTTTTTGCCACTGTGGCCCATCTGGGCGTGGCGCCCACGCACAAGTGTGCCCGTGCGGCGGCGGAAGACGAGCCGGCAGCGAGAGAGACCCCTGCCGCCCCGTCCGCGCCATCTGCAGGCCTCCAACATTGCCTTTACGTTCTGAGGGCGCTCCGCGGGCTCCGCCGCGGGCTCCGCCACGTGAGCGTCCCGGGAGGCAGGGAACACCTTCACCCAAACGCCGGCGGCACTCTATTCCTGCCTGCCAGCTTCCTCTGGCATGCAGCCATGCGATTGGCACTGCTTCTGCTGGCGCTGGCGCTCTGCGCCGGCTCGTGTGCCGGCGCTGGAGCGAGGCGCCCCGGCAATCCCCGCCTTCCACTGCACCAGGGCGACTACCAGCTCGGTTTGACTAGCCTGTGGCGAGGCAGCACGCTGCTAGGTGGGCGCCGCCGATGGGCTCTGCGGCACCTCGCGTTTTACACGCCTGCATTTGCTCGTTCTGTGTGAACACAAGCTAGTAGAAGAGCCAAGGAGCAGGCAGTGCGAGCCTGGCGCGTCAGCCTGCAAGTTCCCCCGCCGCTCCTGCGACCGGCTCGCACACTCCCGCCGTCTGTGCTACATCTCCCCATCTCAAGTTGAGATGGGCCTTACTCGCCAAGGAACAAACAGCCTGCTCACCCGTGTGTCGTGAAAGGCACTGCAAGCGAGAGTTTAGTCCAAACCAACGTGGAACTGACGACTCCCCGCCAGAAATACCGTCTAAAGTACCGCTTGTGCATGCATGCAGCAACATGCTCCATCCACGGCGGTGGCGGCACCGGGGAGGGGAAGACATGCTGACTGCTGCAGCTCTCTCCTCACCTGTTTGGCGGCCGCTGCCGACCCTGCTGACGCACTATCTCCGCCCCGTACCCGCACACGTGCTGCAGGCGTGCTGGCTGCCCACAGCTGCCCAGCGGCGGCATACATAGAGCCCCATCCCAGCAGTGATGTCCACCTGAAGCAGCAAGCGGTCTTTGGCTGCACTGGCCTGGCGTGCCCGTCCACTGATCCGCTGCGGGTTTGGCGGGTGCAGCTGCCGGCATGGGCGCCCCCACATGCCGACTTGGCGGGCTGGCCTCTCACCATCCAGGTTCGTGCTGCGGGGCAAGGTAGGGTTGTTTGTTGAGCTGCACCACGCGCACCTGTGCAGCGCGGCCTGCAAAGCTCTTATGAACCAGCTCCAGGTCTCAGGTGCAGCTGTCCTCCCAGCAGCCGCCTCACTGCCCCTCGCCCCTTCTGCCGCCGCCGCGCAGTCGGTGGGCCGCCTGGCGCAGGGCTGCTCCGCCCTGCTGGCCGCGCCTGCCGAGTGCCAGGACACTGCAGGGCTGACACTGGCTGCCCAGCCGGGCCCCGGCACGAGCTGGGTGCTGGAGCCGCTGGACCGGCAGCGCTACTACCTGCTGCGCTCAGAGGTGCGCTCAGAGTGTGGAGCACGATGCAAGCGCACACGCGACGGGGGACTTGCCTGCCTTGCCTGCCTTGCCTGCCTTGCCTGCTGGCCTGTCTTGCCAAGTGCATGTGAGCGGCATCGCTCGGCTGGCACGGCAGGCTGGCTGTCATCACAATGCGCCTGGCATGTCAGCGACCCGTCCACCCCACCGCTTGGCATGCAGGGCCGCCCCGGCTGCCCCCGCAAGTACCTGTTCGTCAGTGGCGTGGGAGCGCCGCCTGAACATCGGCGCCTGCAGCTGGGCACACGTGCTGAGGCGCTGGCCGCTTCAGGCCTCCTGCTGGCGCCGGCGGCAGCGCCCGATGCGCCGCCGCCCCATCCGCCGCCGCCACATCGCCTGCCACCGCCGCCATCCAGCCCGCCGCCGCCTCGCCGCATCTCGCCGCCGCCGCTGCCCGGAAATGCGGATGTGCACGACACGACAGGCAACGTGATTGTGGTCAGGTATAAGCCTCCCACAACCACCAGCCCACCAGGTGTGCACTGAGTGCCCCGGGCTGCTGTGAGCAATGAGCGGTGCCTGCTGGCTGGCGCTGCCCTGCTACATTTTGACAGGCAGCTCCGAGCTAGAGTCTAAGACAGGCAGCTGAGCAGGCGTACCGTGGTTCACAACTCCGTATAAGACCTGCGCTGCCCTGGTTGCCTGGTGCAGACCCTGCCCTCTTCCGGTGCGTGGGCTCCCGCCTCCCATCCAGCAGCGGCCCCAATATCACGGCCACTGCTAGCTTGGTGCCCGGCACGCATCAGGTGAGTCGGTGGGCACAGCAGCGAGATCAGCCTGTTGTGCCATGCATGTGCTTGAGTGTCTGGCTGCCGAGTGGCTGGCCAGGGCGCCGGCATGCCCATGGCTGATGCACGGGCCCTGTTCCGCACTCCCCTGCAGCTGGCGTTCTCGTTCCCGCCGGGCACTTACTCGCCTGGCGCCACCTACGTCTTCTCAGTCTTCCAAAAGGCCTCTGCTAGCAAGCCGTATGCCCGGGTGGCGCAGCTGGCGCCTTTCACAGCGCCGGCCTCTGCCAGGTGTGTAGCGTTGTAGCGCTGTAATGGCGGGCTGAGCAGTGGCAGAAATTGAACGCATGCCTTCAGCTTGTAAGCCTCCACCAGCCTTGCCAGCAAGCGCCACAACTACCCTGCATCCCCACAATCCCGCGTCCAGCCCGCCGCCACCAAGCATTGCACCTACCGTGAGGCCGCCTCCCAGCCCATCAGCAAAGTCACCGCCGCCCAGCCCGGCCCCCAGCCCGCCTCCTGGCAAAGCATCATCGCCGCCGCCCAGCCCGGCCCCCAGCCCGCCTCCTGGCAAAGCAGCATCGCCGCCGCCGAGCCCCTCCCCGAGGCCACCACCGCCCAGCCCGTCAGCCAAGACGTCGCCAAGCCCTCCCCCGCCCTCTCCGTCCCCACCATTGCCAAGTCCGCCACCACCCAGGTGCAGACCTGCATTACATTGTTTGCGGTTGGTGCCCTCTGCGCATTGCTCCGCTGCCCAGCTCTGTGCCTTCACGTTTGGGGATCAAGCTGCTTGTCCTCACCTGCTCTGCAGCCCCAGCCCTCCGCCGCCACCCAGGTGCAGCGTGCCATGCTATGCTTGGGCACTGCTGTGGCCATGCTGTGTTGGCCTGCATGATGACCTGGCGCCCCACCATCTACGTTGTGTTGCATCACACACTCAAGCCATTCAGCTTGAACGTTTGTCATGCCCTGCATGTGCAGCCCCAGCCCGCCTCCACCCTCTCCGTCCCCACCAAGCCCCAGCCCACCGCCGCCATCGCCATCGCCTCCAAGCCCCAGCCCCCCGCCTAGCCCCAGCCCTTCTCCACCCTTGCCTTCGCCGCCACCGCCGAGGTGTGTTCGAGCTTCTGCGCATGCTGCGGTATTCCTACAGCTGCAGCTGATATTTGAGGTGGCAAGGTTTGAAAGGCTCATTGGGCCCACTGAAAGCTTGCCTACCCCTACCCCTCCACTTCTCCGCCCAGCCCCAGCCCGCCGCCGCCAACACCTGCAGCTGCCAAGGGCCAGATCGTGTACGATATTCCAGGTGTGAATCCGCCTGCAGGGCTTGGCGAAAGTGTCGACATGCCTACACGTGTGCCTGACGCGGCATGGGGCAGTGCACTTTGTGCAGTGCCTCACCAAGTGGTGACTCCCATCTCAAGCACCCCCCTTTCTGTCAACCCGTCGCAGGAACCAGTACGTGGACGGCACCAGCGGGAGTCACTTCGGTGGGTGGAAGCCATATTGGTGGCAATCAAATTATGTTGAGGAGCTGCTTTGCCCCGTGCTCGCATGCCCATACCCAGAAGCTGCTCTGCCCCACCACCGTTGTGGTGACCTTCCCGCCCCACACCTCAGCGACTGCACTGCACCCGCCCATGTTGCAACAGGTCTCCGTTGTCTGTATCGGTGGCGGCGGAGGAGCCAGCCCCGCCGACGGCTACGGGCTGTCGGCCGGCGGCGCCGGTGGCGGCCTCGGCTGGGGGAACGGCATTTCGGTGCGGCACACTGCCTTGGTTGCATGGTCTGGTGCTCAAGTATGTTTTGACACGTGCAGGCTGTGTACAAATCACACGCGTGGTTTGGCCTCAGGCACCCTGTGCCACGGCCTCCCATCTTTCAGCATCCCGCACAGTGTGGGCAGAGCGCCTACAGGCTGGCATCCACAACTGCCAACACGCGCCTGCAAATCCCTCCCTCTGCTACCAGGTGACCCCCGGCTCGCCATACACGGTCGTGGTGGGCGCCGGCGGCGCCCTCAGTACCGCCGGCGGCGACAGCTACTTCATTTCGGCAACGACCGTGAAGGGCGGGGGCGGGGCCGGCGGCACCGGGGGTGCCAACGGAGCCACCGGCGGCTCGTTCTTCCCCCCCAACCAGGGCGGCAGCGGCGGCAATGCCCAGAACTTAGATTCATCCACTGGATAATCCAGCGGCGGCGGCGGCGCAGGCGGCTATGGAGATCCCACTAATGGCATCTTTGATGGTGCGCTGGCTGCAGTTTTCCTGTGGCCCTGCTGGCCAGCCTGGCTGCGCTTTCCCTGTGAGCTTGGAGGGTGCGTGCCCGGTGTCATTCTTGTGCCCAGCCCCCTCAACTGTGCAGGCTTCGGTGGCACTGGTGGAGGCCCTGCTACGTTCAGTCCACCTGCAACCGGCGGCGGCGCCGCCGCAGGAGGTAGGCTGGTGGCAAGCACCACCCATAGGCGCCGCTCCCATGGGCACCGCCTCATGGAGGCACTGTCTTGCCTGGCACCGCCCTTTCGGAGGCACATTTTGCCGTCGTGCTTGCCCCTGGCAGCCACCCCCCATGGTCTGCCTTGCACGCTGCACCTGCCTGGTAGGCCCCACGCCCAACAGCCGCCAATCCTGTCCCTCGTCCCTCGTCGCAGGCGACACCTCTGTTAATCTGGATCCCTCCTACGCTCCTTACGCCAGCGGAGGCGGCGGCACAGGCCTGCTGGGCAGGGGGGCCGACGGCACTCCAGGCTCTACTGACAACATCCCTGCCGGCGGCGGCGGCGGCAGCGGCGGTATTGATGGCGTGGGTGGAGACTGCAGCACCACTGCTGTTTGCGGCGGAGCGTATGGTGGTGGTGGCGGCAGGGGCAAGGGCGCTGGCGGTGCGTGCCGCATCATGTGGGGCCCTGGCCGCGCCTACCCCGCAACAAACACCCAAGACCAGTGAATGCACGTGCTCTCTGGACAAGCATTCGCCAGCACGCTCGTTGCCACCGGGCCGCGCAGACCAGCGCTGCTGCCGCTCCTGGCGCTTTATTTTGAGCGGTCTCTCTGACATCGAACACTCTCCACCATCCTGCATTTACTCTCTACTGTTAACGATGTTTACCCATGTGTATTGAAGAGCGCTAAGCAGCTGAACTGGAGCGGCAGTGGCAGGCATGGCGCTTCGGCGCTGGTGCCACAAAGCAGGCGGTGGCGGCCAGGCGGCGGCTGGCGGTGCTGCGCACCGACCTGCGACTGTATGCAAAGTTTGGTAGTGGCACAGGCAGCTGTATGGTAAAAACGCATGCTGCTGCGAACTGTGGGCCCTGCATTGCAAGTTTTGCACCAACATTCTCAGACCTGTTCACAGGCCCCTCAACACTCCAAGCCTTCTTTCAGCAATCC
>VFQQ010001596.1_pt1 | contig 30284 bp, 22 predicted proteins | sample 3512341 | NCBI WGS metagenome assembly VFQQ01 (sample SAMN10412373, study PRJNA504923) | tailings metagenome | isolation source: Relicate 2 Philex TSF1 revegetated site | place: Philippines: Tuba, Benguet | collected 2017-08-29
CATCCGCGGATTTCTGCGCGAGTTCGCGCACCTCCTGCGCCACCACCGCAAACCCCTTGCCCGCCTCGCCCGCCCGCGCCGCCTCGACGCCCGCATTCAGCGCGAGCAGGTTGGTCTGGAAGGAAATCTGGTCGATGACGCCGATGATCTGGGTGATCTTGCGCGACGAATCCTCGATCGCGCTCATCGCCGAAACCGCCTGCTCGACCACCGCGCCGGAGCGTTTCGCCTCTTCCGTCGCGCTGCCGACGACGCGGCGCGCTTCCTCCGCCCGGTGCGCCGCCTCGCGGGAAATGGTGGTGATCTGCTCGACCGCAGCCGCGGTTTCCTCCAGCGAGGCCGCCTGCTGCTCGGTGCGTTTCGCCATGTCGTCCGTGGCGTTGACCAGCTCGCCGGAATTGCCGGCCGCATCCTCCGCCGCCGTCACGATGGCGCCGAGCGTGTCGTCGAGCTTGTCGATCGCGGCATTGAAATTGGAGCGCAGGCCCTCGAACTGCGGGGCGAGCGGCCTGGTGATGGCAGCGGTCAGGTCGCCGCCGGCAAGACGGTTGAGCGAGGTGTCGAGCGCGCCGAGCGCCTCCTCCTGCTCGGCATTCAGCACCTGCCGCTCGGCCTCCACCTTCTCGCGCTCCTCCTGAAGGGCCTCCAGATAGACCGAGATCGCATAGTCCATGTCGACCAGCGCCGCCTTGACGATGGCCGAAATCTCTTCACCGAGCGCGGCCGCCTTCTTGCGGTAGAGGAAACCATCGAGATGCCTGGCGACGACACTCTCGACGATCGCTTCGAGGATCAGCGCATAACCGCCGATATACCAGCGCGGCTCCAGCCCGAGACGGGCATGAGTACGGCCGATCGTGGTGACGGCATCGACATATTGCGCATCGAAGCGCGCCGAGCCGATCAGCTCCCAATGCTTGGCCTGCCGGCCCTTGGCGCTCTGGATATGCGCCTCGCTGGAAAAGAAGCGGGCCGTTTCCGGCGTGGCGCGGGCCTTGCGGTAGAAGATGTCGAGCGCGCCGTTGAGCGAGGCGGAAATCGTCGGCAGCGCCCGCTTCAAGGCATCGCGCTGGCCGCCATCGAGCGCGACGAACTGCAGACGTTCATTCAGTTGCTGGGTCTTGGCATCCTGCGCTGACATCGGACAAATCCTCAAGCTGTTGGAATGGCGACTGGCGCCAAGTCCCGAATCGGGATTCTCGCATCCAGCCTGTCGCGATTTTTTGCAGGAGACAGTAAACAAACACTATAGTCGTCGATGGATTACTTAAACCAGAATTGATAAAGCGCAATTGAATCGCGAATTTATATGGATCGCTCGCTTATTGTTATCAAACACACCAATATATACCAAAGTCGCACGAAAATCATTTTACGCCAGCAAAAGTATATCTCACCTTACGTGAGGCATGACTTCACAAACAAAAAGGGCGCCGGAAAGGCGCCCTCTTGTTATCGTCGGGACGTGTCGTCCGGTCAGACGTAGCGGTTGACCACGTTCTCCAGAAGCTCCTGCTTGCCGGAGCGCGGCTCGGGGTTGATGCCATCCTTGAGCACGTAGGCTTCCAGCGCTTCCAGCGAGGAACCGCCGGACAGGATCTTTTGCGCCTCAGGCTTCTGCCAGCCGGCATAACGATCGGCGAGCGGCGCGGAGAGCGCCTTGTCCTCGATCATCTTCGCCGCCGCCCGCAGGCCGCGTGCGCAGCAATCCATGCCGCCGATATGGCCGATCAGGAGGTCCGCAGGGTCGATCGACTGGCGGCGCAGCTTGGCGTCGAAGTTGGTGCCGCCCGACGTGAAACCACCGCCGGCGAGGACCTGGTAATAGGCCAGCGCCATTTCCGGCACGTTGTTGGGGAACTGGTCGGTGTCCCAGCCCGACTGGTAGTCGTTGCGGTTCATGTCGATAGAACCGAAGATGCCGAGCGCGTTGGCCAGCGCCAGTTCGTGCTCGAAGGAGTGGCCGGCGAGAATGGCGTGGCCCTGCTCGATATTGACCTTGACCTCCTTCTCCAGCCCGAAATCCCTGAGGAAGCCGTAGACGGTGGCGACATCGTAATCGTACTGGTGCTTGGTCGGCTCCTGCGGCTTCGGCTCGATCAGGATCGCGCCCTTGAAACCGATCTTCTTCTTGTAGTCGACGACCAGCGACAGGAAGCGCCCGGCCTGCTCGCGCTCGCGCTTCATGTCGGTATTGAGCAAGGTCTCGTAGCCCTCGCGCCCGCCCCACAACACATAGTTCTCGCCGCCGAGCTTCTTGGTGACGTCGAGGCACTTCTTCACCGTCGCGGCGGCATAGGCGAACACGTCCGGGTCAGGATTGGTGGCGCCACCCGCCATGAAGCGGCGATGCGAGAAAAGGTTCGCCGTGCCCCACAAAAGCTTGACGCCGGTCTGTTTCTGCTTCTGGGCGAAGATGTCGGCGATATCATCGAGACGGGCAGCGCTTTCGGCGAAAGTGCCGGCTTCCGGGCGCACATCCGCGTCATGGAAGCAGTAATAGGGCACGCCCAGCAGCGAGAACATCTCGAAGGCCACATCGGCCTTCAGCTTGGCATTGTCCATCGTATCGCCAAACCACGGACGCTCGAAAGTCTGCCCACCGAAAGGATCGCCGCCCGGCCAGGCAAAGGAGTGCCAGTAGGCGACGGCAAAGCGCAGATGATCCTCCATGCGCTTGCCGAGCACCACCTCGTCCTTGTTGTAGAAGCGGTAGGCCAGCGGGTTGGTGCTGTCGGGGCCTTCATATTTGGCGGGCTTGACGTCGCCGAAAAAACCGGTGCTCACGATGAAACTCCTCTGATAGCTGGGTAGAGCGCGCGGTAGCGCTGATAGGCTTGTGCGTAAGCGTCTGAAAGCGAAGCGTCGGGCTCGATCGTCCCGGCTGTTTGCGGCGCAACGCAGACCACCAGCGGGTCGGCATTTTCCGCAGCGATAAGCCCGAGGCGCGCGGCACCGAAAGCCGCGCCGAAATCGCCATCCGCCGGGATATCGACCGGTACGCCGAGCGCGGTGGCGATCGATTTCAGCCAGTAGCGGGAGCGCGAGCCGCCGCCTATGGCCGTGACGCGGGAAAGCGTGGTGCCTGCCGTTTTCAGGGCTTCAAGACTATCCCTGAAAGCGAAGGAAACGCCTTCAAGCACGGCCTGCGTCAAAGCCGCCCGGTCAGATTCATGACCAAGGCCCGCGAAAACGCCGCGGATCGCCGCGTCGTTATGCGGGGTGCGCTCGCCGGAAAGGTAAGGCAGGAAGGAAACGCCGGTCGGCGCTTTCAGCACATCGCCCAATTCGCCGGTCAGGTCGGCAGCGCTTTTGCCGGTGATCTCGCAAAGCCAGTTGAGCGAATCCGTCGCCGACAGGATGACGCCCATCTGATGCCATGTGTCAGGCAAGGCGTGGCAGAATGTATGGACGGCACTTTCCGGGTTCGGAAGGTAGGACCCGTTGGCTGCAAACAGCACGCCGGAGGTGCCCAGCGAAACGAAAGCATGGCCGGGCTTGACCGTGCCCATGCCGCAGGCCGAAGCGGCATTGTCCCCTGCCCCGCCGGCAACGACGACATTGCCGCTCATGCCCCATTTGCCGGCAAGCTCGGCCCGCAATGTACCAGCCTGCTCGGTGCCCTCGACAAGGCTTGGCATATGTCGCTCGTCGAGATCGGTGGCGGCCAGAAGCTCGGGCGACCAGCGCCGGTTGGCGACATCGAGCCAGGAAGTGCCGGCCGAATCCGACATCTCGGAAATATGCTCGCCGGTCAGCCACAGCCGTAGGAAATCCTTCGGCAGAAGCACCTTCGCGACCTTGGCGAAAATCTCCGGCTCGTTGTTCCTGACCCAGGCGAGTTTCGGCGCGGTGAAGCCGGGAAAGACGATATTGCCGGTGATCTTGCGGAAACGCGGATCGGCATCCAGCTTGGCCGCCTCGGCATGGCTGCGCGTATCGTTCCAGAGAATGCAGGGCCGCAGCACCTGATCGCTCTCGTCCAGCAGCGTCGCGCCATGCATCTGGCCAGAAAGGCCGATGCCCCTGACAGCGCCAAGCTCCCTGGGATGCTTCGCCTTCAGTTCGCCCAAAGCTTCTTCGGTGGCGTTGATCCAGTCTGCGGGGTTCTGCTCCGACCAGCCCGGATGCGGGCGCGATACCTCCAGCGATCCATGTCCCGAGGCGACGATCCTCTGGTCGCCGTCGATCAACAGCGCCTTAACGCCGGACGTGCCGAGATCAATGCCGAGATACATCGTGTTCCTCCCAACTGGAGCTATGCGTCCCGCGGGACGGCTCCAGCCATTCTCATTGTCATTTCACAGCGGACGCGAAGGTGCCCTCGCGCCGCAAATCCTCCCGTGCTCCTGTTTCATAGCAAATATTGCAGCGCTTGGAAGTATTTTTTCGAGTCTCGCAAAAAATGCCTTCTCAGACGGGATTGGCGCCAAGCGTCTCGGCCCGCCTGACGAAAAGCTGGGACAGCGGACTGGCCGGCCGCGCCTGCGCTCGTTTCGCCGTAAGCTGTCGCGCAAGCGAAGCATCCCCGGCACGCAATGCCGCCTCGATGAGCGTGAGATCGATGACGTCGCGCTGGGCATGGCTGCCACCGAAACTGTGGGCGATCGACGGTATTGGACGGAGCAATCGAACGACTTCGTCATATTGCGCCTCACCGAATGCCTTCAGCGCCAAGGCGACGGGATGGCCTACATCCCGCGTGAAGGCGGCATTGTCGTCCGCGGCCTGCATCGCCGCGTCTTGCGCCTCGAGAAGCTCCCTTGCCGGCTCGGAAAGTCCCGCGCCGACAAAGGCCATCATCGCGTGGATGTCGTTGAAAGCGTAATTGCCGGCCTTCGCCTTGGGCGCCCAGCTTGCGGCAAGATCGGCCCAGCGCGAACCGACATCGACGCCGCCCAGATGCAGCCGCCACAGGATGGCCGAGGCATCGACCATGTTGAGCGCCAGTTGCGAACGCGCGCCGTAGATCGGCCCGTCATAGAGCGCCAGCACTTCGTCGGTTTCACCGAGATCGTAATGGAACAGCGCCAGATGCCACCAGTTATGCACCTGCAAAAAACTCTCTTTCGTCCAGCCTTCGGTGTTGGCGCGCATCCATGAAATGCCGTCGCGCTGGCGGCTCTGCATTTCCATGACATGGGCGACTGCGTGCTGCGCCCAGCCGTCGCGCGGCTCAAGCTCGACCGCTTTGCGGCCCATCCGCTCGGCCTGAGCATAGTCGCCCATTTCCTCGAAACCGAAGGCCTGCATGCCGAGGATGGCGTGATAGCCGTCCATGTCGGCGCCCCAGGCCGGCATGGCGCGCGCAAGCCGGTCGCGCAGCATCGGCGCATTGCCGGTGAAGAAGTCGATCTGATGACCGGCCTGCAAGGCCAGCGCATCGCGCGGCACTTCTCGCGTCAGATCGTCAAGCACACGCCCGGCATCGTGCCAGCGCCCGTTGGCGAGATGGCCGAGTGCGGTGACATGGGCCCGCTCGCGCGCCGTAGCGCCAAATTGCGATGCATCTTCATGGCACTTGCGGGCTACGGCCATGGCTTCGTGCTCCGTCGAGAGGCCATAGAGATAGCCCTTCAGCACATGCGCCATGACGAAGGCGGGATCGATCTCGATCGCCGCATTCACCGACCCGACCGGATCGCCGACAAAGCACTGCAACTCATGCAAGGCGCGTTGATAATGCGCCAGGCTTTCGTGGTCCGCCCCGGAAAGGATGAGACCGAGAGCGTCCCGCTCCTGCATTTTTTCTCCCCGGCGCTGAGATTACCACCGCCACACAACTACCTGTGACCTCCGACAGGATCGATCTTCCCCGCCTGGTTTTCAAGCAACAACAATCCAAGGCCGCGCCGACGCGCATGACGCTACGTCAGCAAAAATGCAACAGTTGGAAACCAATCGGCAACTCTGCCGTACGCGGTACGATTGTGTTCGAGGCGGGATTATGGCTTTAATGCGGCGGGGTTGAGGCGTGGGGATTCTGATTGAGCTCATTTGATCTATAACAACATTTGCATTTGGAGACGGTGATGCGGCACTTCACCTCGGACGACCCAACGCCGGGAATATCGGCCTGGGATTCTGTTTCTCGTGCGAGGGGCAGAAAGCGCCGCCTCGGACTCCTGGCCTCTACATCAATCGGCATAGCATTCCTTCAGGCAGCACCGGCCATGGCCGCGTGCACTTTCGTCCCGACAGCCGGCAATGACACTTTCATATGCGACAGCGGCATATCTCCCGGCGGGCTGACGGACCTTCTCGGCAACAACACGCTGCAATTCCCCGACGCCGGCACAGGAACGCTGAACGGCAACGTGACCTTCGGCGACGGCGCAGACCGCATCGAGATGAGCTCAGGCACAATCACCGGAGGGGTCGCCCAGGGCGGCGGCGCTGACAGTTTCATCATCAGCGACGGCACCGTCACAGGCAATGTGCAGCAAGGCGGCGGCATCGACGATTTCCAGATGACCGGCGGTGTTATCCAGTCGCTCAACCAGGGTGATGCGCTGGATACGTTCTTCATGTCCAATGGCCGTATCATCGACTTCTTCGACGATGGCGACCGTGCCATCATGACCGGCGGCCGCATCGGCCGCGTCAACATGAAGCTCGACAAGAACTACTTCAACATGTCGGGCGGCGCGATCGACCGCAATCTCGTCACCGGCTTCGATCAGGACACCGTCATCATCTCCGGCGGAACGATTGGCGGCAGCATTAGCGTCAGCGGCGGCAATGACAGCGTGACCGTCACCGGCGGCAGCATCGGCGGCGACGTGCTGATGAGCTTCGGCTCCGACACCTTCACCTGGGACGGCGGCGGCATCATCTACGGCACGGTCGATCTGGGCGCGGACAACGATACCGCGACGCTGAAAGATCTCACCAATGCCAATCTCGGGGCAACGACGGCCATCACCGGCGGCCTCGGAACCGACAGGCTGACCCTCAATCATGTTGAGACACCTGGCGTCTCCCGCTTCCAGAACTGGGAAAGCATCGCGGCCACCAACGACACGCAACTGATCTTCGACGGACAACTCAAACTGGGCGACTCTGGCACCGGCACCGGAACGCTCAGCGTCGATGCAACAAGCACGCTCTATGGCGGCGGCTTTGACGGCGGCGTCAGCGCCTTCACCGCCGGCCAGCTTGCGAATGTCATCAACGCCGGCCGCATCGACCTGACCAATGGCAGCGGCACCAGTGACACCTTCACGATCGGTGGCAATTATACCGGCGATGGCGGGTTGCTGCTGCTCGACACCGTGCTTGGTGACGATTCATCCGCTTCCGACAAACTGGTGATTTCCGGCGGAACGGCTTCCGGCACGACAAGCATCAGCATTGTCAATGCAGGCGGTGCCGGTGCCGCCACGACGCAGGACGGCATACAGGTGGTCGAAGCCGTGAATGGAGCCAGTACCGCAAGCGGGGCCTTCTCGCTCAACGGTCCGGTCGCTGCCGGTGCTTATGAATATTTGCTGTTCAAAGGCGGCGTGTCCGGCGGCACAAGCGAAAACTGGTACCTCCGCTCGACATTGGTGAACACACCTTCGGCTCCGGAACCCGCACCAGCTCCTGATCCGCTGGAGCCGCAGACGCCGGACCCTGATACACAGCCGGTAGAGCCCGACGCAACGCTACCACCGCCGCCGCCGCAGGTCACGCCACCGGCGCCGGTGCCACCGGAAGCCACGCCAGGAAATCCGGACCCTGTCGATCCGGCACCACCGGTGCAACCAACCGACCCGGCGCCGGTAGCGCCGCCACCTCCACCGCCGGCTCCTCCGCTCGACCCACCACCGCCGCCGCCCACGCCGCCGGTAACGCCGCCGCCGCTGCCGCTCAACAATGTGGCACCGCCGACGCCCGGTGCGACGCCGGTTGTGGCGGAAGTGGTGCCGCTTTATCGTATCGAGGTGCCGACCTATTCGGTCCTGCCTCCGGTTGCCTATGAGCTTGGCCTTGCCAATCTCGGCACGTTCCATGAGCGCCGCGGCGAGCAGGCCCTGTTGCAGGGCGTCGACTTTCTGCCGGTGGTCTGGGGCCGCGTCTTCGGACAGGACAACGAGACGAAATGGTCCGGAACGGTCTCCCCGACCTTCGATGGCCATCTGCTCGGCTTCCAGGCCGGCGCGGACCTTTTCGGCTGGGAAAGCGCGTCAGGCCATCGCGACCGCGCGGGCCTGTTTGTCGCTCATTCGAGCATGGACGGCGACATTCGCGGCCAGGCGCTCGGCTGGAACGATCTTGCCGTCGGCAAGCTCAATCTGGACGGGACCAGCCTTGGTGCCTACTGGACGCATATCGGCCCGACCGGCTGGTATCTCGACGGCATCGTGATGGGCACATGGTTCAGCGGCGACGCGACCTCTGATCGCAATGTCGGCGTCGACATCGACGGAAGCGGCGTTGCCGTCTCCCTCGAGGGCGGCTACCCGATCGCCCTGACCGGCACCTGGACGATCGAGCCGCAGGCCCAGATCATCTGGCAGCACCTGTCATTCGACGATCAGCAGGACCGGTTCTCCACCGTCTCCTTCGATCCCGGCAGCGGTGCTACCGGCCGTCTCGGCGTGCGTCTGCAGGGCGAAATGCCTTTCGGCGACATGAAGCTGCAACCCTATCTGAAGGCCAATCTCTGGCACGACTTCAAGAGCACCGATACCGTCACCTTCGGCTCGGACGAGATATCGACCGAGCGCAAGGGAACCGCTCTGGAACTCGGCGGCGGTGTCGTCGCCAAGCTTACCGACACGGTCAGCGTGTTTGCCACCGCCGACTACACCACCAATCTCGGCGGCGAAAAAACCCGTGTCTTCGAGGGCAATATCGGCGTCAGCGTCAAATGGTGAGGCTGAGTGCATGAAAGCAAAGAGGCGGGCATTGCCCGCCTCTTTTTTACCCAAACTGTAAAATGCTAATTGCCGGACCGGACAGCAACGGTCGCAATACCCGCGCCGACCAGCAGCGTGCCGCCGGTCTTGTTGAAGATGCCGATCGCCCTCGGATTGCGGACCAGATTGCGCGCCCGCGCCGCCACCAGCGCGTAGCCAAAGGCATTGGCGAAGGCCAGCGCCAGGAAGGTCGCCTCGAAGATCAGCATCTGCGTCAGGAAATCGGCGTTGTGGTCGAGGAACTGCGGCAGGAACGCCACGAAGAAGGTGATGCTCTTGGGGTTCAGCGCCGTGACCAGCCAAGCATGCCCCATCATCTTTGCAGCCGATGCGGCGTCCGTGCGCGGTTCGGCATTCAGCGTTCCGCCGGCGCGGAACAGCTTTATGCCGAGATAGATGAGATAGGCCGCGCCGATCCATTTGAGGACCGTGAAGACGGTGGCCGACGCAGCCAGCAGCGCGCCGATGCCGAGCATGGAAAGGGTCATAGCGGTGAAGTCGCCGAGCGCGACCCCAACCGCCATTGGAAGCGCTGTCCGCCAGCCCTGGCCGAGCGCATAGGAAACCACCAGAAGAATGGTGGGACCGGGAATGATCAGAAGAACTGCTGACGCGGCCGCGAAGGCTGCCCAGGTTTCAAGCGGCATGGAACGCTCCTTTGCTCAAAGGAGATGATAAATCCCTGCCACCGCGGTGAAGTAAAGGGGGAAATTTTCGACGCGAAAAGATCGTCTTTGAGCCGGGTTTTCATCAGAACACCTTGCCAATCGCAGCCATGATTTCAGCCGCGCTGACATTGGCGCCAAGCACCATCGCAGTCGCGATAACCGTCCCGAAAAACAACGCCAGATCCGTCTTGAATGTCACGTACATAGTTCCCTCGCAGCACAGGCGGGGAACCTAGAAACGGGTCCGGTCGAGATTGTGACGCAACGAAGGTGTTGTTGCGTCCTGCAACCCTTCATTGAGGCATTTTGGCGATCAGGTTCGATACCGGTGCGGCCAAGTCCTTGCAAAGTCACGCGGAAATGCGATTCACCTTTTATCAACCACGATTGATGAAAATGCGAACGGCTTTGATCGCAGGGTTTCGCGAATCCCAGAGCGTGTGTGTTCAACCGTGGAAACGTGCCCGTGTCGCAAAATTCCGCCTCGCCGAAATCCGTACCCCTGTCCGAAGACCCTCAGTTCATCTCGCGGCGAGCAGCCCTGATCGGGCTCGGCTCTGCGGCACTCCTTGGAACTGCAGGCTGCTCGCGTAGCGTCGATATGTCGGCCCTCCAACTCGACAATGTCACCACCGGCTCCATCGGCTCCATCAGGCCGCGCATCAGCGTCGACAAGCAGGTGACGCGCCCGGAGCTGATGTATGCCTCCTTCACGGACAGCGGAAACACGCTGCCGGAAATCCCCTTCGCCAAGATCAATCCGAAATTCCGCCGGCAGATCGTGGTCGATCCGACCGGCGAGCAGCCGGGTACGATCGTGGTACATTTGCAGGAGCGCTTCCTCTATCTCGTGCAGCCCGGCGGCGACGCCATCCGCTATGGCGTCGGCATCGGCAAGGACGGCTTCGTCTGGAATGGCCGCGCCAATATCCAGTACAAGAAAGAGTGGCCGACCTGGACGCCGCCATCGGAAATGATCGCGCGGAAACCGGAACTGGAAAAATTCCGTGGCGGCCAGCCCGGCGGCCTCACCAACCCGCTCGGCGCCCGCGCGCTCTACATCTTCAAGGACGGCAACGACACGCTGTTCCGCGTCCACGGCTCGCCGGAATGGTGGTCGATCGGCACGGCGGTCTCGTCTGGCTGCGTCCGCATGATCAATCAGGACGTGATCGACCTTTACAACCGCGTGCCGACCAAGACGCCGATCGTGGTCGTCTGACTACTTTTTGGTCTCCTGAAACAGAAACGCCGGCGGTCATGACCGCCAGCGTTTTTTGTTTCTAGGTAAACCGATCTCAGGTGTTGGCCGCGACCAGCGCCTTTTCCAGCTTCCCCAGGCCCTCAGCAAGGATCTCGTCGGAGATCGTCAGCGGCATAAGAATGCGGATCGTGTTTGCGTTCACGCCGCAGGACAGAAGCACCAGACCTTCGGCGAGCGCTGCCGTCGTCACGCGCTTCGTGGCATCGGCGTCGGGCTCCTCGCTTCCGCGACCCTTCACGATGTCGAACGCAACCATCGCGCCCGGCCCGCGGATGGCAGACATTGCCACAGTGTCGTTGCGCTGGGCAAAGCGGGCCAGTTCGCCCTTGATGCGGTCGCCGAGCGAATTGGCGCGATCGATCAGCTTTTCCTCGGCAATGACATCGAGCACGGCAAGAGCCGCCGCGCAGGCGATCGGGCTGCCGGCATAGGTGCCGCCGAGACCCCCGGGCTCCGCCGCATCCATGATCTCGGCGCGGCCGATGACGCCCGAAAGCGGAAAGCCGCCGGCGAGCGATTTCGCGATCGTCAGCAGGTCAGGCTCGACGCCGCTGTTTTCGATGCCGAACATCTTGCCGGTGCGGGCAAAGCCGGTCTGGACCTCGTCGGCAATCAAAAGAATGCCGTGCTGGTCGCAGAGCTTGCGCAGCGCTTCCAGAAGCTCGGTCGGGGCAGGATGGAACCCGCCCTCGCCCTGAACCGGCTCGATGATGAAGGCAGCGACGTTCACCGGATCGACATCGGCACGGAACAGATATTCGATCGCCTTCAATGTGTCGGCCACCGTCGTGCCAAGCTGCGAAACGGGGAACGGCACATGCCAGATGCCGCCGGGCATGGGGCCGAACTTCTTCTTGTAGGGCGCGACCTTGCCGGTCAGCGCGCTGGTCATCAGCGTGCGGCCATGGAACGCGCCAGTGAAGGCGATCACATTGGTGCGACCGGTTGCGGCACGCGCGATCTTGACCGCGTTTTCGACGGCTTCCGCGCCGGTCGAAAACAGGATGCTCTTGGCCTCGCCCTTGAAAGGCGCCAGCGCATTCAGCTTCTCGCAGAGCTCGATATAGGGCTCGTAAGGCACGATCTGGAACGCCGTGTGCGTATAGGCATCAAGCTGCTCGCGCACGGCGGTGATGACCTTCGGATGACGATGACCGGTGTTGAGCACGGCAATTCCGCCGCCGAAGTCGACATAGCGCCTGTCGTCGGCATCCCAGATCTCGGAGCCTTCAGCACGCTTGGCGAATACCGGATAGGCGGTCGCCACGCCGCGCGGAATGGCGGCAACCCGGCGCGCCTGGAGGGATGCATTCTTGGTCATGACGTTCCTCATTCAAAAATCGTTCCGCTCCATCTATTCGATCGGGCATATCGGCGGCAACGGGGCACGATGCGGCCAGCGTGGAAGATCGGATGGTTCAGCGGGCTTTTGCGCCAACCATGTTGCGCCAAACCGGCAAGCGCGCAATCATGCCGGCAGCAAAATCGTGGGAGACGAAGATTATGGCCGCAACATTCGTGATCGCTCAGGGCGGCGGACCTACGGCGGTCATCAACCAGACCATGGTGGGAGCGGTCATAGAAATCCAGAAACGTCACCCCGATGCGCGCATCCTGGGTGCGCGCCATGGCGTGCGCGGCATTCGCGACGGCGATTATGTCGAACTCTCCGACGTGCCGGAGGAGCAGTTGCGCCGCGTCGGCACGACACCGGGAGCCGCTCTGGGCAGCACGCGCGACAAGCCGGACGCCGCCTATTGCGACCTCGTGCTTGCCGGCCTGAAGAAAGTTGGCGCGGATGCCTTCATCTATATTGGCGGCAACGATACGGCGGGCACGCAACAGATATTGGCGGACGCCTCGGGCGGTTCGATCGCCTTCGTCCACGCACCCAAGACCATCGACAATGATCTCGTCGAGAACGACCATACGCCGGGCTTCATCTCGGCTGGCGAATTCGTTGCCGGTGCGTTCCTCAGCGTTGATCTCGATTTCCGCGCTTTGCCCGGCGTCTATGTCGGCATCGTCATGGGCCGCCATGCCGGCTTTCTGACCGCTGCCGCCGCCGCCTGGCGCGACGACGAGGACAGCGGCCCGCATCTCATCTACGTGCCGGAGCGGGCATTTTCGGTACCGCGCTTCATCGACGATGTCCGCGCCACGCTCGACCGCTACAAACGCTGCATCGTCGCCGTATCCGAAGGCGTGAGCACGGCGGATGGCAAGGCGCTGGTGGAAAGCCTGGTGCCGCCGGACCGGCTGGAGCGCGATGCCCACGGCAATTTGAAGCTTTCCGGCGGCGATCTCGGCCTCGCCTTCGAACATGCCCTTCGTGAAGGCCTGCCGGGCAAGCGTGCCCGCGTCGATGCGCTGGGCTACATGCCACGCGGCTATATCGGGGCGATCAACGACACGGATTCGCACGAAGCCTTCGATGCCGGTGCGTTTGCCGTAGAAGCCGCGGCACAAGGCGGCGGCTCGGTGGCACTGCAATTCGACGGCAAAAAGACCGTCATGAAGCTGGTGCCGCTTTCGGCCGTGGCGGGCAAGACCCGCCACATGCCCGACGATTTCCTGAAGCCGGACACCAACCAGCTTTCCGACAAGGGCATCGCCTATATGAACCGGCTGGTGCCGGGGAAATATCAGGTCGGCAAGCCGTTCGTTTAGAGGTTTTGCTGGAAACTGCCCATTCCGGGGCACGGCAATCGCATACGGCATAGCCGACCCCCACTCCGTCTCGGCTTCGCCGAGCCACCTCTCCCCCTCAAAAGGGGAGAGGAAGGGCGCTAGCCTCGCGGACGTGCGTTTCCTCTCCCCCGTCGATCGGGGGGTCCGAAGGACGGGCGAGACCCGTGGCTCGCCCCGGAATGTGGATCGGCGAAGCCGAGACGGAGTGGGGGTCGAATTCTATTTGCGATTATCCTCAGTGCTCACTTCGCCGGATGCGCAGCCAGCCACTCGTTGAGCTGCTTTATCTCGCCTTCCTGCGCCTTGATGATGTCTTCGGAAAGCTTGCGGATTTCCGGGTCCTTGCCGTATTCGAGCTGGACCTTGGCCATATCGATTGCAGCCTGATGATGCGGGATCATGCCGCGCGCGAAATCGATATCGGGATCGCCCGTATATTCGACCGAGCCCATAGCCTCGTGCATCGTGTCCATCGCCTTCATGTAGCCCTTCGCCGCCGGCGTCTCGGCACCGTTCGACATGGCCATGCCGCTCATGTCGTGAGTGCTGTGGTCGGTCTGCGCGAGTGCGGCGCCGGCTATGCCGGCACCCAGCAACAGGGCAGCCGAAAGCGCAACGAGCTTGCGTTGTGAAGTCATGTAAGTCTCCTTTTTCAGTGTTTTGAGGGGGATGGTTTGTCGCCGGTCTCGACTGCCGGCAACGGCGCCTTGCCGGCAAGATCGTCAAGGATCGGGCAATCCGGCCGCGCATCGCCGTGGCAATTGTGGACGAGATGCTGCAACACGCCGCGAAGCTCGACAAGCTCGGCAATCTTCCGGTCGATCTCGCCAAGCTTGACCTCGGCGATCGCCTTCACATCCGCGCTCTCGCGCGCCGTATCACCGTAGAGCGACAGAAGCTGGCGGCATTCCTCGACCGTAAAGCCGAGGCTGCGCGAGCGCTGCAGGAATTTCAGCCGATGCACGTCGCTCGATGAATAGTCGCGATAGCCGTTTTCGGCACGGCCGGGCTTCAAGAGACCGATATCCTCGTAATAGCGGATCGTCTTGGCCGGAAGCCCGGAGCGGTCGGATGCATCACCGATATTCATGGTCATAAACTCCAGAAATTCAAAGCTTCAGCGTCCTGAGCCGCAGCGCATTGGCGATGACCGACACCGACGACAGGCTCATCGCGGCGGCGGCCAGCATCGGCGAGAGCAGCATCCCGAAGATCGGATAGAGCACGCCCGCCGCCACCGGCACGCCGAGCAGATTGTAGATGAAGGCGAAGAACAGATTCTGCTTGATGTTGCGGATCGTCGCCTGCGCCAGCGTGCGCGCCCGCACGATGCCGTTGAGGTCGCCCTTCACCAGCGTAATGCCCGCACTTTCCACGGCAACGTCAGCGCCTGTGCCCATGGCAATGCCGACATCGGCGGCGGCAAGCGCCGGCGCATCGTTGACACCGTCGCCGGCCATGGCGATCTTCGCGCCTTTGGCGCGCAATTCGTCGACCAGCGCCTTCTTGCCTTCGGGCAGGATATCGGCGCGGATCTCGTCGATACCGAGTTGGGCGGCAACCGTCTTGGCCGTGCGCTCATTGTCGCCGGTGGCCATGATAATCTTCAGCCCGCTTTCATGCAGCGCCTTGATGGCTTCGACCGTGGTTGTCTTGATCGGGTCAGCGACAGCGACGATGCCGGCAAGCTTGCCATCGACCGCAACGAACATCGCGGTCTTGCCCTCGGCCCGCAGTGCATCAGCCTTGGTACTTAGTTCGCCGGCGTTGACCTTGATCTCATCCAGCATCGCGGCATTGCCCAGCACGACATGCTTTCCCGCGACCGTGCCCCTCACGCCCTTACCCGTAACCGCCTCGAAGTCACGAGCTTCAAGCAACTTCACGCCACGCGCTTTCGCACCCTCGACAATCGCATCAGCCAGCGGATGCTCGGAACCTTTCTCCAGCGTCGCGGCCAGAGCCAGCAGCTCGTCCTCGGTAAAGCCGTTCGTGGCGATCACATCGGTCAGCACCGGCTTGCCCTCGGTCAGCGTTCCGGTCTTGTCGACGATCAGCGTGTCAACGCCGGCGAAACGCTCCAGCGCTTCGGCATCCTTGATCAGCACGCCGGCATGCGCGCCTCTGCCAGTCGCGGTCATGATCGACATCGGCGTGGCGAGGCCCAGCGCGCAGGGACAGGCGATGATCAGCACCGAGACCGCCGAGACGATGGCGAAGATCATGCTCGGTTCCGGCCCGAACAGCGCCCAGACGATGAAGGCCGCGATCGCCACCAACACCACCGCCGGCACGAAATAATAGGCGACGCGGTCGGCCAGCCCCTGGATCGGCGCGCGCGAACGCTGTGCCTTGGCGACCAGTTCGACGATCTGCGACAGCACCGTGTCCGCACCGACCTTCTCGGCTTTTATGACCAGCGAGCCGTTCTTGTTGATCGTGCCGCCGGTGACGCGGTCGCCGGCAGTCTTTTCGACCGGCACCGGCTCGCCGGTGATCATCGATTCATCGATCGAGGAGCGCCCCTCGGCCACCGAACCGTCGACCGGAACGCTGTCGCCCGGCCGGACGCGCAGCCGGTCGCCCGCCTTGACCTCTTCCAGCGGCACATCGGCTTCCGACCCATCGGCCCCGATCAGCCGCGCGGTCTTCGGCGCGAGGTCGAGCAGCGCCCTTATTGCGGAACCAGTGCGCTCGCGCGCCTTCAGTTCGAGCACCTGACCGAGAAACACCAGCGCGACGATGACGGCGGCAGCCTCGAAATAGACGGGTACCGCGCCGCCATGGCCCCGGAAAGTGTGCGGAAACGCATCGGGAAACAGCGTCGCTACAACACTGTAAAGGTAGGCCGCCCCAACGCCGATCGAAATCAGCGTCCACATATTCGGGCTGCGGTTGACGATCGATTCCCAGCCGCGATGAAAGAATGGCAGCGCCGCCCACAGCACGACCGGCGTAGCCAGCACAAGCTCGATCCAGACGGCCGGCCGCTCGCCGAACCAGTCGCGCACCGGCAGGCCGACCATTGGCCCCATCGTCAGCACCAGAAGCGGAATCGACAGCGCTGCACTGACCCAGAAACGCCGGGTGAAATCGACAAGCTCGGGGTTCGGTCCCTCATCGCCCGTCGGCACGCCCATCGGCTCCAGCGCCATGCCGCATTTCGGGCAGGAACCGGGCTTGTCGCGGACGATCTCCGGATGCATCGGACAGGTATATTGCGTGCCCTTCGGCATTGGCGCAGGCGCAGGGCGGTCGCCCAGATATTTGGCCGGCTCGGCCTCGAACTTCGCCTTGCAACTGGGCGAGCAGAAATAGAAGCCCTGCCCTTCATGGCGGGCAAAATGCTTTGCGTTCGCCCGGTTGACCTTCATGCCGCAGACAGGATCGACGGCTTCCAGATAGGCATCCGGGGTTTTGGTGAATTTCTCGCGGCAGGACGCGCTGCAGAAGTGATAGACATGCCCGCCATATTGCGCCGTCGGCTTGCCCGCCGCCGGATCGACGGTCATGCCGCAGACCGGATCGCGAACGACATCGGCGGCAGCGTTTGCGCCATGCGCGCCGCAGCAATTTGCGTGTTCGTGATGATGGTCCATGACTTCAATTCCCATGCGAGTCTTATGTAGGAACTGAAGCTAAGACTTCCAGCAACTGGAAGGTCAAGGCCGATTTCATTTATTTCGGCACGGTTGACAAAGGGGTCGAGTTACCCCTTCAGAGAATCCAACCCAAATCAATGACGGAAAGGATTCGCAATGAAACGCGTCGAGCTTTTGGCTCGCCTGAAATCAGCGCAAGTACATGATCTTTATAGGGGCAAGGACATCACGACCCTGACCGCTTTCATGAACAACACGGAACTTGAGATGCACATCCAGAGCTTCGAAAAAGGTATCGAAGCCTATGGGGACAAGCGCACGAAAGCCGTGAATTCCTGAGATCAGGTGACAGCGGCGCGAACCGCGAAGCGCTCTTCCTTCCAACTGCCGGTCTTCAGGATATCGTGCAGGATCGCCACCGCATCCCAGACATCGCGATAGCCGACATAGAGCGGCGTGAAGCCGAAACGCATGACATCAGGCGCGCGGAAATCGCCGATGACGCCGCGATCGATCAGTGCCTGCATGATCTCGTAGGCATGTTCATGAGCAAACGACACCTGGCTGCCACGCCGTTCGCCTTCGCGTGGCCCGACCAGTGTGACGCCATATTCGCCACAGCGCGCCTCGACCAGTTCGATGAACAGGTCGGTCAGCCCGATGCTCTTCTTGCGCAACAGGGCAAGGTCGATACCGTCCCAGACGTCCAGCGCGCCTTTCAGCGCCCGCATCGAGAGTATCGGCTGGGTGCCGCATAGAAAGCGTCGAATGCCCGAGCCGGCCTGATAGCCCCGCTCGAAGGCAAACGGCTTGGCATGGCCCCACCAGCCGGTCAGCGGCTGGCGAATGTTGCCGTGATGCCGCTTCGCTGCATGGATGAACGCCGGGGCACCCGGTCCGCCATTCAGATACTTGTAAGTGCAGCCGACCGCGAAATCCGCTTCCGCACCGTTGAGATCCACCGGCAGCGCGCCGGCGCTGTGGCACAGGTCCCAGATGATGACCGCGCCTGCTTCATGCACCTTGCGGGTGAGTGCCGCCATGTCGCGCAACTCGCCGCTCTTGTAATTGACGTGATTGACCAGAACCACGGCGACTTGCTCGTCGATCAGATCCTCGATCGTCGGCGCATCGACGCCTTCCAGACGGACGGAGACGTCCGGCCGCGTCGCGGCAACGCCTTCGGCCATATAGATATCGGTGGGGAAGCTGCCGCCTTCGGCAACGATCACCGAGCGGTCCGGCCGCAGCCAGAGTGCTGCATGCAGCGCCTTGTAGATATTGACAGAAGTCGTATCGCAAACCACCGTTTCGCCCGGAGCAGCACCGATCAGCCGACCGACGCTGTCGCCGAGTTGTTCGGCCAGTTCGAACCAGCCGGCATGGTTCCAGCTGCGGATAAGGCCCTCGGCCCATTCTTCGTGCGCCGCCTTATCCAATTCCGCGAAAGCCTCCCTGGAGGCTGCACCCAGCGAATTCCCGTCGAGATAGATGACGCCTTCCGGCAGCACGAAACGGTCGCGCATGTGGCGAAGCGGATCGGCAGCATCACGCGCTTCGATGGCGGCAAGATCGGCAACTGCACTCATGATCGGCAAACCTCGGTTTTTGCGCGCGGGTTCTGGTTCAGCGCGCCGCGCAAGGGATCATAGGGGTCCAATACCGCCTGTCAATATTATATATAATTTCTGTCTTTTTCTTATATAATATATAAAGAAGTGATTTGAGAATACGGACCAGCCCATGGACGGCGAGCACATAAGCAAGACTGAGGCTGCCTATCGCACCTTGCGCCGGGATATATTGTCGACGCGGCTCAGCCCCGGCTCACCGCTGAAACTCGGCGCGTTGCGCAGCGCCTACGGCATGGGCTGGACGCCCTTGCGTGAGGCCCTGTCACGGCTCGAGGCGGAGCGTCTGGTGACGGCTGTCAGCAATCGCGGCTTTGCCGTCGCAAAGGTATCGAGAGGCGAACTGGAGGACCTTACGCAGACGCGGCTGCTGATCGAGGTGCCGCTGTTCGTGGAATCGATCCGGCAAGGCGGCGGTGATTGGGAAGCGTCTGTCATCACAGCCCATTATCGCCTGTCCCGATGCACGCTGGCCGTGGAGAACCCTTCGGAAACAGCACTCGACGACTGGGATGAAAAACATCAGGCATTTCACGATGCCTTGCTTGGCGCGGCCACCTCACCCTGGCTTTTGCGTTTTCAGGAGACGATCTCCGATCAACTGCGCCGCCATCATCGCTTCCTCAGCCTCGCCCCGATGCTGCGGGCGGCTGCCGGGCAGGAGACCGGGCAAGTACAAGCCTTGGCTGCACTCCGCGACGCCACGGCAATCGAACATCACACGCATCTGATGGAAGCTGCACTTGATCGCGATATCGACCGGGCCAAGGCGCTTATGACCGAGCATATCGGCTACACGCTCGAGGTTTACGAGCGATCAGAGGAAAAGCCATCCAGGACGAAGCGCCGCCGCCCCTGAGCAGATCGGCGAAAGGCTATTCGGCAGCCTGCTTGGAACCTTCGATCTCGACAGGCAGCGTTTCAACGCTGTCGCTCTTTTCAGCTCCCCCGGTAATCCGGCCGAGCCAATTCGAAAACTGTTCCATGTAGAGATAAAGCACGGGCGTCACGAAAAGCGTCAGCGTCTGCGACACCACGAGACCGCCCACGACTGCCACGCCCAGCGGCTGGCGCAATTCCGCACTTGCGCCCGCACCTAGCGCAATCGGCAAAGTGCTCATCATGGCGGCCAGCGTCGTCATCATGATCGGGCGGAAACGCATCAGGCAGGCCTTGTGGATAGCCTCCTGCGGCGAGGCTCCTTCGCGCCGAAGCGTCAGCGCCACGTCGATCATCATGATCGCGTTCTTCTTGACGATACCGATCAGCATCAGCAACCCGATGACGGCGATGACCGACAGGTCGAAGCCGAACCAGCCTATGGCAAGAAGCGCGCCCGCCGCTGCCGCCGGCAAGCCGGAAAGAATGGTAAGCGGGTGGATGAAGCTCTCATAGAGGATGCCGAGCACGATGTAGATCGTCAGGATCGCGCCGAGAATGAGCAGCCCCTGGTTGGCGGCGGCATCCTGAAAAGTCTTGGCTGTTCCATAGAAGGTGGTCGTCACCGACTGCGGCATGTCGATCTGCGTCTTGAGCCGGTTGATCTCGTCGATGCTGTCGCCAAGCGCCACGCCGTTCGGCAGATTGTAGGAGATGGTCACGGCCGGCAATTGCCCAAGCTGGTTGACCGTCAGCGCACCGGCAACTCTTTCGATATGCGAGAAGGAGCCGAGCGGCACAAGCGTTCCCGAACTCGTCGAAACCTGCAGCCGCGACAGCCGTTCCGGCGTCCAGTCTATCTTTGGGTCGAGTTCCAGGATGACCTCGTAGCTATCGCTCGACGTATAGATGGTCGAAACCTGCTCGGCGCCGAAACCGCTATAGAGTGTGGAGCGCAAGACATCCGCCGTGATGCCGAGCGAGGCAACCTTGTCGCGATCGATGACCAGTTTTGCCTGCAAGGCGTTGTTCTGAAGGTCGGAACTGACGTCGGTGAAGAAACGCCTGTCGGTACTCATCGCATCGTTCAGTTTCTGCGCCCACTGATTCATCTGGGCCTCATCCAGACTCTGGACGACAAGCTGGTATTGGCTGGCCGAAGAGCGGGCACCCACGGAAAGGTTCTGCACGGGCGTCATGAACGTATTGATGCCGGGTATGTCACCAAGCTGATGGCGCAGGTCCGAAAGAACGGTCTGCAAAGGAGGGCGTTCGGATTTGGGCTTCAACTCGACAAAGAGCCGGCCCGAATTCATGGCATTCGAGCCGCCGGCGGCCCCGCCGCTGCCCACGGAACTGCCGACATGCGTGACATAGGGCGATTTGGTGAACACGTCGGCGACCTTCGCCTGAAGCGCGGTCATCGCGTCAAAGGAAATGTCCTGACGTGCCTGCGTCGTAACCTGAAGCTGGCCGATATCCTCCGTCGGGAAAAAGCCCTTGGGAATTGTGTTCAGCTCATAGACTGTCAGGCCGATGGTGCCGAGAAAGATCAGGAAAACGACCAGATGAAAGCGGAAACACACCTTGAGCAACCGGTCGTAACCGCGAACGACCGCATCGAACCCGCGCTCGAGCCAGGCGCCAATACCGCGCTGGTCGCTTCCGCCCGAATGGGATGACGCAGGCATGCGCGACGCAAGCATCGGCGTCAGCGTCAGCGAAACGAATGTGGACGCAAGGATCGCGACGACCACCACGACGGCGAATTCATTGAATATTTTCCCGATCACGCCGCCCATCAGCAAAACCGGGATGAAAACAGCAACCAGCGAGATCGATATCGCGATGATGGTGAAGCCGATCTCACGCGAACCCTTGAGTGCGGCCTCGAACGCGCTGTCGCCGTTTTCCTCCATGTGACGGACGATGTTCTCAAGCATGACGATCGCATCATCCACGACCAGGCCAACGGAAAGCGTCAGCGCCATGAGAGAAATGTTGTCGATGGAAAAGCCGAACAGGTACATCACGCCGAGGGTGGCGATCAGCGAAATGGGAACTGCCAGTGCCGGAATGAACGTCGCCCATACGCGGCGCACGAAGAGGAAGATCACGAGAACCACCAGCGCGATTGTGAGCGCCAGCGTGAACTGGACGTCGCTGACCGACGCACGGATCGAGGCAGCCCGGTCATTCATCGTTTCCAGAGACGCCGCCGCCGGCAGTTCGCTCTGGAATGTCGGCAGCATCTCCTTCACGCGATCGACCACCGCGACCGTGTTGGCGTCGGGCTGGCGCTGAACGGCGAGGATGATGGCGCGCGAGCCGTCATACCAGCTCGCGGTTGTGGTGTTGACCACGGAGTCGATCACGCGTGTTACGTCGCCCAGCCGCACGGGCTTGTCGTTGTTGCTGGCGATGATCAGGTTGGAAAACTTCGCGGCATTGTCGAGCTGGGTATCGGCGACGATCGTCAACTGCTGCTGGCTCCCTTGCAGGGTGCCGAGCGGCGAATTGCTGTTTGCCGCGGCGATCGCGGCCTGAAGCTGGGAAACGGAGATGCCGCGCGCCGCCAGCGCGTCCGGATCGAGCTGGATTCTGACGGCATATTCCTGGCTGCCATAGATCGAAACCTGCGCCACACCATTGAGGGTGGAAAGCGACGGCGAAATGACCTGCTGCGCGAAAGCGTCCAGGTCGGTCAGCGGCACGACATCGCTTTTCAGGGCGAGAAGCAGGATCGGCGCATCGGCCGGATTGACCTTCCGGTAACTCGGGGGAGACGGCATGTCATCCGGCAGGGTCCGCAGCGTGCGGGTGATGGCCGCCTGCACATCGGCTGCCGCGGCGTCGATGTCGCGATCCAAGTCGAACTGGATGGCAATCGACGTCGTGCCGAGCGAATTGGTCGTCGAGATGCTGTCGATGCCGGCAATGGTGGCGAACTGCTTGATCAGAGGCGTCGCGACCGATGTCGCCATCGTATCGGGCGAAGCACCCGGCAAGGTCGCCGAAACGTTGATCACCGGGAAATCGGCGCGCGGCAGGGCTGCAACCGGCAACGCGGTGTAGGCAAAGAGGCCGGCAAGCACCAGCGACAGCGACATCAGGAGCGTTGCGACGGGCCGGCGGATGCAGAATTCGGAGATCGTCATCGCCGTCGCCCTACTGTTGTACGCCGTCCTGCGCGGTGGTTTGCGACTTCTCGTAGGCCGCAGGCTGGACGGCCGAACTGTCATCGGCCTCTGCCGTGGCGGTGGTCGGCTTGACCGCAGCACCAGGCTTCAGCCGCAACTGCCCTTCGGTGACGATCTTGTCCCCCGGCTCCAGGCCCGAGGCGATCGCGGAGGTGTCACCGTCACTCAGCGCCACCTTGACGGGGCGAACTTCAACAGTGTTGTTCGTCCCGACGACATAAACAAACTGCCCGTTCTGGCCGGGCTGCAGCGCCACTGTCGGGATGACTGTCGCATCGTTCAGATTATCCTGATCGATCTCGACATCGACGAACTGGCCGGGCCACAGCACGAAACTGGCATTCTCGACGGTCGCGCGCATGGTGATCGTGCCTGACGCCGTATCGACAGCGGAATCGATGAAATCCATCGGCCCCGACGCAATAAGATCGGTGCTGCCGCTCTTGAGAACCCTGACCTGAGGCGCCTTGCCGGCATCGAGCAGCGGCTTGAAGACTTGCAGATTGCTCTCGGGCAGATGAAAACTGACCTGAATGGGGTCGACCTGGGTGATCGTGACGAGGCCGGAAGTGGCGCCCGAAGACGTGCTGGAACCACCGACAAGATCGCCGACCGAAACCTGCACCGCACCCAACCGCCCGTCGATCGGAGCGGTGATCTTGGTGAAATCGAGCTGTATCTGGTCTGCTTCGACAGTTGCCTGGTCGCTATCCACGGTAGCCTGGGCGGATTGCTGTGTGGCAAGCGCGTCGTCATAGGCCTGCTGCGTGCCGGCCTGCTTGCTCGCAAGATCCTTTGCGCGGTTCATATCCGCTGTCGTGCTGACCAGAAGGGCACTGTCCTTGGCCAGAATGGCCTTGTCCCGCGCCAATTGCGCGACCAGCGCCCGATCATCCAGCGAAATCAGCAGATCGCCCGCCTTGACCATCTGCCCGTCTTTTACGTGAATTTCCGTCACCTGGCTGCTGATCCGTGCCCCGACCGTGACCACAGCCGGCGATTGAACGGTGGCGAAGCTTCGGGTCACGACCGGAAAAGACTGCTTCTGCGCCGTGGCGACCACCACAGCGATCGGCCCGCCCCCGCCCGATCTACCCTTGCCGGAAGAACCCGCAGGTTGCGCGGTGGCCGTATCGGCATTCGACGCCGCCGCGTCCGGCTTTTTTGCGGCGTCGGCAGCCGGCTTTCCCGAGATGAGTTCCACGACATAGCGCTGCCCGGTACTCGTCAAATTCGGAAAGAAGACCAAGACGCCGGCGATGCCGAGCGCCGCAATGGCAAGGACAACGAAGCGGGAAGCCTTCATAACTTCGACCTTCAGAAACCTGGCGATATCTTATGGATTGGAACCCGCCCAAAGCAACAGCGCCTTGCTCTGGAACCCAAGAACACGAAATGCGGACTGCCGACGCTGCATGAAACCGCATTCTCGTAACCGGTCTCAACCTGTGACATCGCTTTTTGTCCCGACGAGGCGCAAAACGTTGCATCACGACCCGACAATTTGACGAAGGACAGCATGCCGAACAAGACGGTAAGCGTCCAGACAGTCGAGATGTAGGGGAGAAAACCGGTCCAAGCGAGGCGAAACCCGCGGATTACCAAGATTTAATATGCCACTTATCTGCGCAAGCACTGCCAACAAAGGCGTGTAAATGCAGGTTGGCGCGGCTGAAACGGATCAGCCGGCGCGGAGCGCGGGTGGTCATAGATGCAGTCACGATCGAGTGAGTGGCAACGCCTTTAGAAGTCGCCCACACAGCGAAAGCCGAGATGGCTCGACGTGGCGCCGGGATGATTGCAGGTCCGGGCAGCAACCCGGTAGCGGTTGCAGTAGCTGGCATGGCACAGGTAAGATCCGCCACGCATCGCCATCAGCCCGGTCTCTCCACTCATCCAGGGCGAAGCGGTCCACTCCCATACATTGCCGAGCATGTTATAGAGCCCAAAGCCATTCGGCGGGAAACTTCGCGCGGGCGCGGTAGCAAGGTAACCGTCCTCAGCCGCATTGCTGAGTGGAAACCGTCCCTGCCAGATATTGCACATGTGACGCCCGTCGGGATGGAGTTCGTCTCCCCAGCAATAGACCGCCCGCTGCAGGCCCCCTCGCGCGGCCACTTCCCATTCGGTCTCCGTCGGCAAACGCTTGCCCACGAATCTGGCGAAAGCGACGGCGTCATTCCATGAAACATGAACGACCGGATGGTCGTACCGGCCGCGCAGCGACGAGCCTGCGCCGTCAGGTACATGCCAGCATGCACCGCGCACCGCAAGCCACCACTCCGGCGCGCTTGCTTGTTCATCCGCAACGATGGCGGCTTCGGGATGGGCCTGCGCCATGAAGACGAAAGACCAGCCCACGCGCTCAGCCTCCGTCACATAGCCGGTAGCGCTGACGAAGCCTGCGAAGGCCTCGTTGGTGACCGCCGTCCTGTCGGCAAGGAAGGCAGGAAGGTCGGCCGGCCTTACCGGTCCTTCTCCATCGCCAGGGTTGGCGATGGCGCGATCCTCGCCCACGAGCCAGCGTCCGGCGGGAATCATCGCCATTTCGGGATGGTCGTTCGCGTCCAGCAATGCGGGAAGCGGGATTCGCGCTGGAGCGGTGTCAGGCGCGGACCCAGATGGAGAACAACAAGCCATCGCACATTCCTTATCGAAAGGACCTGAGTTTTTGAATTTGACTCTTTGATGATAACACGCAAAGGTAGGACGTCCTACCTCTTCAGGAAAGAGACCATGTCGGGAACTGCCTCTGAACGCGTCATGCAGTATATTCGCCAGCAAAAGCTGGTTGCCGGAGACCGTCTGCCGGCAGAAGTGGACATCGCCCGGATACTTGGCCTCAGCCGCAATTCGTTGCGCGAAGCCTATGCCGACCTGATGGCCAAGGGCCTCATCAAGAACAAGCACGGTGTCGGCACCTTCATTGCCAGTCCGCCCATCCTCAACGCGCTGACCGGATCTGCCGGCTTCTGGAATCTGATCGAAAATTCGGGAATGAAAGCTTCATTCCGCGAAATCCGGCGCGATCAGGTCATCGCCCCGAAAGAAATCGCCGTCGTCCTGGGGCTGGCCACCGAAAAGCCGGTCCATCGGCTGCGCTGGCTGTTCATGGCCAACAACCAGCCCTGCATTCTTGCCGACCATTATCTTGCACGCGGCATACCGCCGAGCGCCTTCAACGAAAACACCGAACATGATGCGCTGGCCGCAATCGGCCCATATACGGTCGTCGATGGTGCGACGCTCTCGACGCGGACCTCCGCAATAAATGCCACGGCCGAAATCGCTCAACTGCTGCAGGTCAACGAAGGCGACGCGCTGCTTTGGAGCACCGCCCTGGTGCATTCAGGCAATGGCAGCATACCGCTGGCCTCGCGCTCCTGGATGGTTCCCCATCTTCTGAACAGCCATCAGGTGATGGCTCTTTCTTCCATTCATTTTCAGGGCAATCCCGCCCCCTTGCCGGAGGACGAACCGAAATGACCCGCTTCACCAAGATTGTCCTTGGCCTCGTATCAGGCCTCTGGCTCTTCGCCATGCCGGCTGCACAAGCGCAGACGCTGGAGCCTGTGCGCTTCGGCGTGGACGCCTATACCACCGGTTCCCAGATCTGGGTGGCCAAGGAAAAGGGTTTCTTCGAAAAGGAGGGGATCGATGCGCAGATCACCACCTTCGCCACCGGCGTTGAAGCCATCGACGCGCTTCTGATCGGCCGTGCCGACATGGCGGTGGGGCTCGACTTCCCGATCGTGTCCCGCATCCAGGGTGGCAAGCTGACGGTACTTGCGGGCATTTTCCATTCTGCGCCGGGCTTCCACAAGCTGGTCGTCAGCAACGACATCAAGGAAGCGAAAGATCTGGCCGGAAAGAAGCTCGGGATTGCCACCGGCACGGCGCAGCATCTGATCACGATGAAATATCTTGAGGAGAACGGTATTCCTGACGACAAGGTCGAGATCGTCGGCTTCACCAGCCTGCTGGAAATCGTCGCTTCGCTCCGTTCCGGCCGCATCGACGCTGCCTTCGTGTGGGCTGACGGTACGCAGAAATCGATCGAGGACGGAAAGCACTATGTGCTCACGGACGACGCGGCAGCCAAGCGCAACAGCAGCGCCTATATCGCAGCCCAGACCGGGTTTGTCGAAAAGCACCCCGAACTTACCGTCGCAACGCTCCGCGCGCTCAATGCGGCAAGCGAATTCATCAGCACGAACAAGGACGAAGCTGCCGGTCTCATCGCCAAGAACACCCGTACTCCACGCGACACGATGCGCGACCTTCTCAACTACAACGAATTCGCGCTGGCGCTGACAGATTACGAGCGCAGGGGCTTCAAGGAAGTGGCCGATTTCCTCGGCAAGACGAAATCCCAGCCGGTCAGCTTCGAAACGGGCGTCAATCCGAAATACCTCAGGGAAGCTGCCCCTGACTTGGTCAAGCTGGACAACTGAGCGGCTTGACCATGACCCGTCCTTCAACAAGCGAGACCACTGCTGCAATACCGGCGGTCGTCTTCGGCAAAGTCGGCATGGCCTATCCCGGCCAGAAGGCCGGCAGCGAACTGATCCTCGCCGATCTTTCGGTATCCGTTGCGCAAGGAGAATTCTTCGTCCTCGTCGGCCCCAGTGGCTCGGGAAAATCGACCTTGCTCAAGATTGTTGCTGGGACCGAAAGGCAGACCGAGGGTCAGGTTCTCGCCAATGGCGAGCTGATCGACGGGCCGGACCGGCGCCGCGGCATGGTGTTCCAATCGATCGAGGAGCCGCTGTTTCAATGGCTCACCGTTACCGAGAATGTCGGCTTCGGCCCAAGCGTCGCGGGAAAGCCTCGCGCCGAGTGCCTCACAATCGCCCGACATTATACCGACCTGGTCGGCCTGCGCGGGCATGAGGAAAAGTTTCCGCATGAGCTTTCAGGCGGCATGAAGCAGCGCGTGCAGATCGCACGGACGCTTGCCGCCGAGCCGGAACTGATCCTCTTCGACGAGCCTTTCGCGGCACTCGATGCGCTGACGCGCCGTGTGCTCCAGAAGGAGCTGACGCGGATCTGGCGTGAGACCGGCTGCACCATGGTCTATGTCACGCATGATATCCGCGAGGCGGTGCTGCTCGGCCAGCGCGTGGCCGTGATGAGCCGGGGACCGCGCGCCAACATCACCCGCATTTACGACATCGACCTGCCCTACCCGCGTGACGACCTCGACAGCCGTTTTGCGGATGCCGTGAAGGCTATCGAAGGTGACATCGAAAGGGAGGCGGCAGCGCAATGGGAACAAAACTGATGCCCTCCTACGCATGGTCGGCGCTGAGCGTCACCGCCGTGGTGATACTCTGGCAAATAGCCTCGACCTGGCTGGTCGATCCGATGTTCCTGCCCGCGCCTGTTGCAGTTCTCAACGGGGCCGGACAGATGCTGGCCGAAGGCACGCTCACCCAATCGGTGCTCGTGTCGATGATGCGCATCCTCTCGGGCTGGATCGTCGGCAGCGCCATCGCCATACCGATCGGGCTCGCGGTCGGTATCTCGCCTGTGGCGCGCCACCTGGTTGATCCATTCATCCACTTCTTCCGCTTTGTGCCCGCGATCGCACTGGTGACGCTGTTCATCATCTGGTTCGGAGTGGGCGAAATGTCGAAGATCATCCTGATCGCCTATGCGACGGCCTTCATCGTCATGGTGAACACGGCCAGCGGCGTCTCTTCGATCTCGCAGGATAAGCTGAACGCCGCACGTTGTCTCGGCGCCAGCAAGAGGCAGGTGTTCTTCCGGGTGATGATCCCGGCCTCGCTGCCCGCCATCTATGTGGGCATGCGGCTGGCGCTCGCCTCGTCCTTCCTGGTGATCGCGGCGGCCGAAATGCTCGCTGCGGATGCGGGGCTCGGCTACATCATCTGGACCTCGCGCCTCTATTTCCAGGTGGACTGGATGTTCGCGGCGATCATCGTGCTCGGACTGCTGGGCTTTGCTACGGACCGCTTGTGGCGGCTCGTCGGGCGCACGCTGCTCAAGCGCTATCTGCGCGGCGTCACGGGCTATTGATCCAATCCGGCCGGACCCATCCTACAGGGCCGGCCTGCACTTCACAGTATCGGGACAGGTTTCATGACTTCCGAATTTCGCGGGCACATCGGCCGCACGCATCACGAATCACAACGCCACTATGCCGACATTCCGATTGGACCTGCCGGCAAGCCGAATGTGATCTATGTCGTGCTCGACGATGTCGGTTATTCCGACCTCGGCTGTTTCGGCTCTTCCATCGACACGCCGAACTTCGATTCGCTGGCCGACAATGGGCTGCGCTACAGCAACTTCCACACCACGACGCTGTGCTCTCCCACGCGCGCGTGCCTTCTCACCGGGCGCAATCATCATTCGGTGGGCATGCGCTATCTGGCGAACGCTGATATGGGCTGGCCCTCGGGGCGTGGCGCGATCAGCCACCGTGCCGGAACGCTCGCCGAAATGCTGAAGCTACAGGGCTACGCGACCTATGCGGTCGGCAAATGGCACCTCGCGCCTACCGAAAACGCCAATGCGGCAGGCCCCTTCGACCAGTGGCCGCTCGGACGCGGGTTCGAGCGCTTCTACGGTTTCATGAATGGCAGCACCGACCAGTTCCATCCGGAGCTTTGCCAGGACAACCAGCAGGTCTTACCACCTGCCACGCCGGAGCAAGGCTACCACCTTTCCGACGACCTGTCGGACCGGGCGGTGCGCTATATCTCCGACAAGATGGCGATATGGCCGGACAAGCCCTTCTTCCTCTATCTCTGCTACGGCGCTGGACATTTTCCGCATCAGGCGCCGGAACGATCACTGGCAAAATATCGCGGGCGCTTCTCCCACGGCTGGGACGAGGAGCGTATACGCAGGCTTGCCAAGCAAAAGGCAATGGGCCTCGTGCCCGAAAATACCGAACTGCCCGCGTCAAACCCTGGCGTGCGGGCGTGGGCAGAGCTTTCTCCCGAGGAGCGCGAAGTATCGGAGCATATGCAGGAAGCATATGCCGGCCTCCTCGACCATACCGATGCGGCCTTCGGCAAGCTGCTCGACTTCCTTGATCGCACCGGCATACGCGACAACACGGTCATCGTGCTGATCTCCGACAACGGCGCTTCCACCGACTGCGACCCGGACGGCACGACAAACGTGCTGCGCTGGTTCAACCGCTTGCCGGAAGACTACGCCGTTTCGCGCGAGCGCATGGCGGAGATCGGCACGGCGCGCAGTTCGGGCAATTATCCATGGGGCTGGGCACAAGCCTCGAACACGCCACTCAAACTCTACAAGAGCTTCACCCATGGCGGCGGCGTGCGCGACCCGATGATCTTTTCCTGGCCGGCCGGGATAGCGGACAAGGGCGCGGTCCGTGCGCAGTTCACCCATGTGACTGACATCCCGCCAACCATACTGCAGCTTTGCGACATTTCCGCGCCC
>VFQQ010001598.1_pt1 | contig 30274 bp, 27 predicted proteins | sample 3512341 | NCBI WGS metagenome assembly VFQQ01 (sample SAMN10412373, study PRJNA504923) | tailings metagenome | isolation source: Relicate 2 Philex TSF1 revegetated site | place: Philippines: Tuba, Benguet | collected 2017-08-29
CTATGTCGCCTGCGGCCTCTTCGCCGCCATCGCCGGCGTGCTGCTCGCCAGCCGCCTCGGCATCGCCCAGCCCAGCGTCGGCGTCGGCTACGAACTCGACGCCATCGCCGCGGTGGTGATCGGCGGCGGCCTGCTCGGCGGCGGCGGCGGCACCGCCATCGGCGTGCTCGGCGGCGTCGTCGCGCTCGCCGTCGTCGACAACGTGCTGAACCTCTTCAACGTCGACTCTTACTACCAGCAGCTTCTCAAGGGCCTGATCATTCTCGTCGCGGTTCTCGCCCGGCGAAAGAAGGCCTGATCACAAGCGGCCCGGAGGGACCGGCCGCACCACAGGAGGACGCAGTGACCATCATCCAAAGACTGAAGGCCCTGGGCCTCGCGGCAGTCGCCGTGACCCTCATCTCCGGCGCGGCCATGGCGCAGGAGAAGATCAAGATCGGCATGGTGAACCTCTCGCTCTGCTGCGCCTATTTCGTCGGCATGGATGCCGCCGTGAAGGACGCCGCCAAGGCCTATTCCAACGTCGAAATCCTCTCGACCGACGCCAATGGCGATGTCGAAAAGCTGACTTCGGACGTCGATGACCTGCTCAACCAGGGCGTCAAGGGCCTGATCGTTTCGGGCGCCTGGATCGAAGCTGCTCCCGCCGCGCTCGAAGCCATCAACCAGGCCGGCGTGCCGGTGGTGATGGTGGACCGTCTGCTCAAGGGCGGCGACTACACCAGCTGGGTAGGTCCCGATAACCGCGCCATCGGCGAAGGTATCGGCGATTTCATCGTCACCAGGCTCGGCGCCGATGGCGGCAAGGTCGCCATCATCCGTGGCGGCCCGGCCGACAACACCATCGGCTCGAACCGCTCGGAAGGCGTACAGTCCAAGTTCGCCGGCTCCAAGGTGGAAGCCATCATCGCTGCCGATTGGGGCAACTGGAGCGCCGATGGCGGCTTCACCCAGATGGAAGACCTGCTCGCCCAGCATGGCGACCTCAAGGCCGTGTTCTGCGAGAACGACTCCATGTGCCTCGGCGCCCAGAAGGCCATCGGTGACGCCGGCCTCTCGGGCCAGATCTTCATCACCTCGGTCGATGGTGAGAAGGGCGCGCTCGCCGAGATCATGAAGGCCGGCGGCAACTATGCGGCCACCGGCCTCAACAGCTCCGACCAGATCGGCCGCGCCGGCTTCTTCCGGCTGATGTCGATCCTGGCCGGCGCTACCGCCGAAAAGGAAACGGCCCTGCCGTCGCCGATCATCACCGCCGACAACGTGGTGAAATTCTACGACGAAAAGAGCCTGTTCTAAACAAACCTCGGGCTCCGGGCGCGCACCCAGCGGTGCGCCCGGAGCTCACGGCTTTGCCGAGCTGCTGCGGACCACCAGCGTGGGTTTGAGCGGCTCGGTCTCGCGCGGCGGCTCGCCGGTGATGCGCACCATCAGCGCATCGATGCAGCGCCGGCCCAGCGCCCCGAAATCCTGTCGCATCGTCGTCAGTGGCGGAATGAAGTAGGCGGCCTCGGGCACGTCGTCGAAACCCACCACGCTGAACGTCTTCGGCACCGCACGGCCGGTCTCGTGCAGCGCCAGCAACAGTCCCTGCGCGATCCGGTCATTGGCGCAGTAGGCGGCACTGAATCGACCGGTCGATAACATCTGCTTGCCGACGCGGTAGCCGCTCTCGGCAGTCCAGTCGCAGACGAATGGCTCGGCAGCGACCAGATGCGCTTCGCCCAGCGCCTGCCGCCAGCCTGCGGTGCGCGATTCCGACACGGTGAAGCCGGCCGGTCCCGCCAGATGCGCGATCCATTTGTGCCCCAGCTCGATGAGATGCTGCACCGCCACGCGCGAGCCCTCCACCGAGTCGTACATGATCGCCGTATGCTCGCCGGTATCGACCGAACTCAGCGTCACTACCGGCACGTTGTCGAAGCTGATGAAGGCCGCTGCCGCCGACACATCCTGTGGGGCGATCATCACGATGCCTTCGACCGACTGGCTCACCAGCCGGGCCAGCGCTTGCGAAATCGTCTCGTAGTTGCTCTCGCGCAGGCTGACGATGCTGACGCCATAGCCCACCTCGCGCGCCGCCTCCTCGACGCCCCACAGGGCCGAGGCCGGGCCGAAGCTGAGATAGTCTGAGGCGACCACGCCGATGGTGCGCGACCGGCTGGTCGCCAGCGTCCGCGCCGCCATGTTGGGCCGATAGTCGAGGCTGGCGATGGCCTTGAGCACGCGCTCGCGCGTGTCGGGCTTGATGAACGCATAGTCGTTCAGCACCCGCGACACGGTCTGCTGCGACACCTGCGCCAGCCGCGCCACATCGGCCATGGTGGGCGCTTTGCCCTTGGAAACCTGACGAACCAATCACACGCCTTTCGTTAGCGTAAACAATAGGTCCGACATTCCGGTGACGCAAGCCCATGAAAGTCAAGGATTCCAGGTGAAGCAAGCCACAACCATCTCAGCCAAAGGATGGAATCCGAGTCGTCTTGACAAGCAGATTGTTTGCGCAAACAATTTGAACCAACGAGACGATACGTCCGATGTGGGAGTGGGGTTTGTCTGAAAAGTCGGGTTTCCGGATCGCCGATCGCATCCTGTTCGGCGCCGCCTATTATCCGGAATATCAGCCGGTCGAGCGCATGGCGGAGGATTTCCGCCTGATGCGCGATGCCGGCATGAACCTCATTCGCGTCGGTGAGTCGGTCTGGGCCACCTGGGAACCGCGTGACAACGAGTTCGATCTCGAATGGCTGCAGCCGGTGCTCGACGGCGCCCATGCCCACGGCATCTCCGTCGTCCTCGGCACCCCGACCTACGCGGTGCCGCCCTGGCTGATGCAGAAGCACCCCGAGATCGCCGCGGAGTCCAAGACCGGCGTGCGTGTCCCCTGGGGCGCCCGGCAGGAGACCGACACCAGCCATCCGGTGTTTCTCGATTATGCCGAGCGCATCATCCGCAAGGTCATCGCCCGCTACGCCGATCATCCCGGTGTCGTCGGCTATCAGGTCGACAACGAGCCGGGCCACCAGATGCCGCACAACGCGCATGTCTTTGCGCGCTTCAAGCAGTGGCTGATGGCCAAGTACAACGGCGTCGAGGCCATCAACCAGGCCTGGAACCTCACGCACTGGGCGCACCGGCTCAACCACATCGACGAGCTCTGGATTCCCGACGGCAACCACGTGCCGCAATACGATCTCGACTGGCGCCGCTTCCACGCCACGCAGACCACCGAGTACATCGACTGGCAGGTGACGATCGTCCGCGAATATGCGAGCGACGACCAGTTCATCACCACTTGCATCGACCCGATGCGTGCGGCCGTCGACGATCGCGCCATTGGCGCGGTCTGCGACGTCATCGCGTCCAACCAGTACATCGCCACCCAGGAGCAGCTTGGCCCGGACGCCAGGGGCGACTACGCCTTCCCGCCTTGCGGCAGCTGGGCGCCGTTCTTCATCTCCGATCGCACCTGGGCCATCGGCCAGCAGCGCTTCATGGTGACCGAGACCAATGCCACCAGCATCGGTTTCCCATGGTTCAACTACCCCATGTATGACGGCCAGTGGCGGCAGGTCGGCTGGGCCATGATCGCCCGCGGCGCCCGCGCCGTCGAATACTGGCATTGGCACACGATGCACGGCAGCTGGGAAACCTTCTGGGGCGGCGTGCTGCCGCACAGCTTCGTCCCGGGTCGCGTCTACGAGCAGGTTGCCGAGCTCGGCAATGAGATCAAGCGCGCTGGCCCCGCCGTCGAAGGCATCGTGCCCGATGCCAATATCGGGCTGATCTTCTCCATGCCCAACCGCTGGGCCTTCGAATATCACCCGCCGGTACAGGACCCATCCGCTGTACCCGAAAAGCAGGGCCCGCCGGACCGCGCCGCCTATGAGCGGATCGTTTATCGCTTCTATGGCGGGCTCGATCGCGCCGGCCATCAGGTCCGCGTCATGCACGCCGCCGATTTCGAGATCGCCGACGCGCGCCAACTGGCGAAAGATTTGCCGACGCTGGTCGTGCCGGCGCTCTACCTCGCCAGCGATGCGCTGGTCGCCAATCTCGTGGCTTACGCGGAGGCCGGCGGCCATCTCGTCGTCGGCATCCGCACCGCCTATGCCGACGAGATCGGCCGGCCGAAAATGGACAGGCAGCCGGCCGGCCTCGCGAGCGCGGCTGGCGTCTGGTACGACGAGTTCAGCAATCTGGTCGCGCCGCTGAAGGTCTCCGGCATGCTCTCCGGTACGGCCGTGGCGCTGGCCGAGGGACTGATCCCCGATGGCGCCGAGGTGATAGCCAGCTACGAGCACCCGCATTTCGGCCGCTGGCCGGCCGCGACCTCGCGCGCCTTCGGCAAGGGCCGTATCACCTATGTGGGCGCCATGCCCGATCACGATCTGGCCCAGTCTCTCGGCGACTGGCTGGCGCCGAACCATCCCTGGCAAGCGCAACTGGTGCCCGGCGCGCTCAGCGTTCATGGCGCCACCAATGCCGCAGGCGAGCGGCTGTGGTTCGTCCACAATTTCGGCTGGACCGAGCGATCCATCACGCCGCCGATGTCGGTCGAGGATGTGCTCTCCGGTGAAGGCGTCACGACGCTCACTCTGAAGCCCTGGGACGTCCGCATCCTCCGCGAGGTACGCGCGTGACGGCGACCGTTCAGCGGCGACGGGTAAGCGCCAGAACCCGGCAGACGCCCACCGCGTATCTGTTCCTCGCGCCCTTCATCGCGGTCTTTGCGGTGTCGATCGTGGTGCCGCTGTTCTATGCGCTGTGGATCAGCTTTTTCCGCAAGCAGATGGTCGGCGGCACGGTCTTTGTCGGCTTTGGCAACTACCTGCGCGCCTTCGGCGACGCGCTGCTGCATGACGGCATCCTGCGCGTCGCCGTCTTCCTCGCGCTGCAGGTGCCGATCATGCTCGGCATCGCCATCTTCGTGGCGCTGGCCATCGACAGCGGCCGGCTCGGCGGCAGCCGCATCATCCGCATCGGCCTCTTCCTGCCCTATGCGGTGCCGGCGGTCGTGGCGGCGCTGATGTGGGGCTACATTTTCGGCGGCCAGTTCGGCCTCGCCGGGCAGATCTTCGGCGCCGTCGGCATCCCGGTGCCCGATTTCCTCGGACCCGGCCTCATGCTCGCCAGCGTCGGCAATGTCGTCACCTGGTCCTTCGTCGGCTACAACATGCTGATCTTCTATGCCGCGCTGCGGGCCGTGCCGTCTGACATCTACGAGGCGGCGGCGATCGATGGCGCCAACGAGTGGCACAAGGCCTGGTTCATCAAGCTGCCGGCTCTGCGCCCGGCGCTGATGCTGGCGGTGATCTTCTCGATCATCGGCAGCTTCCAGCTCTTCAACGAACCATCCATCCTGCAGCAGCTCAGGCCCAGCGTCGTCACCACCAGCTGGACGCCCAACCTCTACGCCTACAATCTCAGCTTCAATGGCGGCCAGATCAACTATGCCGCCACCGTCGCCATGCTGCTTGGCGGCGTCACCGTGGCCATCGCCTATGCGGTGCAGATCGGCATCGCCAAGCGGGGGCGGCTGCTGTGACCGATCTCGCCCTCCCCATGGCTCGCCGCCGCGCGCTGACCGCCCCGCGCAAGTCGCCGGTGCTGACCGTCATCCTCTGGATGCTGCTGGCTTATTTTATGCTGCCGCTCTGCTGGCTGCTGGTGAACGCCACCAAGAGCAATGTCGATCTCTTCGGCACCTTTGGCCTCGCCTTCGCGCCGACCTTTGCGCTGTGGGACAATATCGGCCAGCTCTTCGCCTTCCAGAACGGCATCTACCTCCGCTGGTTTGCCAACACCATCCTTTACGCGGTCGTCGGTGCCGGTGGTGCGGCCTTGATCTGCGCCATGGGCGGCTATGCCCTCGCCAAGTTCGACTTCCACGGCCGCAAGGCGGTGCTGGCCGTGGTCCTCGGCGCCACCGCAGTGCCCGGTACGGCGCTTGCCGTGCCGACCTACATGCTGTTCACCCAATGGGGCCTGATCAACACCGAGCTCGCGGTGATCATTCCGGCGCTGGTCAGTCCCTTTGGCCTGTTCCTGATGATGGTCTACAGCCAGGATGCCGTGCCGGACTCGATGATCGAGGCCGCCCGCATCGATGGCGCCGGCGAGGGCCGCATCTTCTGGACCATCGCGCTGCCGCTGATGGCGCCCGGCTTCGTCACCGTGCTGCTGTTCCAGCTGGTGGCGACTTGGAACAACTATTTCCTGCCGCTCATCGTGCTCAACCAGTCCGACAAGTTTCCGCTGACGGTGGGCCTGTCGCTCTGGAACAAGCTGGCCAATGCCGGCGGCGTCAATCTGGCCCAGCCGCTCTATCCGCTCGTCATCACCGGCTCGCTGCTCGCCGTGCTGCCGCTGCTCGTCGCCTTCGTCTTCCTGCAACGCTACTGGCAGAGCGGCATCGCCGCCGGCGGCGTCAAGGAATGACGGTTCATCGTTTTCGGCGTCCCCGAACGCCACAACCGGGCGCAGCAAGCGCCCACCAGAGGGAGAAGACCATGACTCGTACTTTGAGGGGGCTCGCAGCTTCTGTCGCGGCCGCCGCATTCTTCGTTACCGGCGCTATCGGCCAGGAGCCGGTGGAGATCACGTTCTGGACCTGGCTGCCCAACATCCAGACCTCGATCGACAAGTTCGAAGCCGCCAATCCCGACATCAAGGTGAAGGTCGAAAACGTCGGTGTTGGCACCGACCAGTACACCAAGATGCAGAACGCCGTGGATGCCGGCTCGGGTGGCCCCGACGTCGCCCACATGACCTACGACGCCATCCCGAATTTCGCTCTCACCGGCGCGCTGGCCGATGTGACCCAGTTCGGCGGCGGTGCGGTCAAGGACCTGTTCCTCCCCGGCGTCGTCGGCCTCGTCGACATCAATGGCGGCATCTACGGCGTGCCGCAGGATTTCGGTCCGGGCGTCATGTACTACCGCAAGGACGTGTTCGACGAAGCCGGTGTGGAAGTGCCCAAGACCTGGGCCCAGTACGCGGCCGCTGCCGAGGCGATCCACGCCAAGAACCCCGAACACTTCATCACCTATCTCGACCCCAGCCTCGTCGACGCCGCCTACATGGGCCTGTGGCAGCTTTCCGCCGCGCCATGGACGCTGACCGACGGCACCAATGTCGCGCTCAACCTGCAGTCCGAAAAGGCCAAGCAGTGGGCCGACTACTGGACCGACCTCAACGCCAAGGGCGTCACCATCGAGTCGATCCAGGGCTCGGACGAGTGGTTCAAGCAGCTCGGCGCCGGCCAGATCGCCACATGGGTCGTCGGCGCCTGGGGCCTGCAGGCGCTGACCGGCGTGCTGCCCGAAAACAAGGACCTGTGGCGTGTCGCGCCGCAGCCGGTCTGGAACGAAGGCGATGTCGGCACCAGCCAGTTCGGCGGTTCGGGCACGGTGATCCTTGCCCAGTCGACCAAGAAGGAGGCTGCGGTGAAGTTCGCCCTCTGGCTCAATGGCAGCCCGGAAGGCGTGGCCACGCTCAAGGATGACCAGGGCCTGCTGCCCACCACCAACGCCGCCTGGGCCGACCCGGCCTTCATCGACGAAGAGATCGAATATCTCGGCGGCCAGAAGGCTCGCCAGATCTTCGCTGAGTCGGCCAAGAACTCGGTCGTCGGCTGGACCTGGCTGCCGTTCCAGCCCTACGTCTCCAGCGTCTATCGCGACACCGTCGGCCAGGCCATCTCGGGCAAGACCAGCGTCTTCGAAGGCTTCAAGGCCTGGTCCGATCGCATCGCCCAGTACGCACAGGAACAGGGCTTCACCGTCACCGCTCAGTAGTTAGTCCTCCCGGGCGGAAGGGTGTCGCGCTGTCCCAACGCAGCGCGGCACCCCCATCGCCGGCGACGAGCCTCGGGCTCACACTTCCAAAGCAGATCAGGATTTCGTCTTGCCCAAGATTCAGTTCCCGGCCGGATTCGACTTCGGCGTTGCCACGAGTGCGTTCCAGATCGAGGGAGCGTGGAATGAAGACGGCAAGGGCCCGTCGATCTGGGACACCTTCGGCCACACCCCCGGCAAGGTCCACGGCGACATTCCGGGCGACCGCGGCGCCGACCACTATCATCGCTATCGCGAAGATGTCGCGCTGATGAAGGACCTGGGCATCTCGAGCTACCGCTTTTCGCTGAGCTGGTCGCGGCTGCTGCCCGAGGGTAGGGGGCCGGTCAACCAGAAGGGCATCGACTTCTATTCGCGCCTCATCGACGCGCTGCTCGACGCCGGCATCCAGCCCAATGTCACGCTCTACCACTGGGACCTGCCGCAGGCCCTCGAGGACGTGGGCGGCTGGATCAACCGCGATGTTATCGGCGCCTTCTCCGATTATGCCGAACTCGCCTTCCGCTCCTATGGCGACCGTGTGCGCCGCTGGGCGACATTGAACGAACCCATCTCGATCTGGGTCGGCTACTCCATGGGCGTCTTCGCCCCCGGCCGCACCGACGAGAAGACGGCCCGGCAGGCGCTGCACCACGCGCTGGTGTCGCACGGCAACGGCGTCGAAGCCTTCCGCGCCTCCGGCAAGCCGGGCGAGATCGGCGCCGTCTTCGACATCTGGCAGCGCCACCCGGCGACCGCCAAGCCCGAGGATCAGGCCATTGCCGATCGCGACGAAGACGACGGCTTCCGCTTCTTCCTCGATCCGGTGCTGAAGGGCGACTATTCCGAGCGCATCCGCAAACGGCTCACCGAGCGCGGCACCATGCCGGAGATCCAGCCGGGCGACCTCAGGCTAATCAACACGCCGATCGATTATCTCGGCCTCAACGTCTACTCGCGCGTCGTCGTCAGCGCGGAGCACTACAACCCGAAATGGTGGGTCGCCGACGACAAGCACCCGGGCGGCAACTTCCTCGACAACGGCATGGAGTACTACCCCAAGGCCGTCTACGACGCGATCTTCATGGCCAAACAGCAATATGGCTGGAAGGGCCCGATCTTCATCACCGAGAACGGCGCTGCCGACGGCCCCAACGCCGTCGACCCGCTCGACGACCAGGAACGCATCAACTACGTCGCCGGCTTCCTTGAATGGATCGCCAGGGCCATCACCGACGGCGCCGATGTGCGCGGCTACTACCTCTGGTCGCTGATGGACAATTTCGAATGGGCCGCCGGCTACACCCAGAAATTCGGCATCGTGCATCTCGACACCGAGACGATGAAGCGGACGCCGAAAGCGTCGGCGCGGTGGTACCGGGATGTGATCGCGCAGCGGGGGTTTTGACGCCGACCTCTCAGTCGGGCTTCCTCTCCCGCTTGCGGGGGAGGATACCGGCCATGGGCCGGAGGAGGGGGGCGACCGATCGGTGGGAATGACCGCGCCCACACTCGGTGTCATCCCTGCGAAAGCAGGGACCCACCCATCAGTCTGAGTGGAGGCGAGATGGGTCCCGGGTCAGGCCCGGGATGACAGCCGGTGAGCGGGGAGAGGGCAGGGGGCGAGCCGCAATTCCTCAGTGCGGCCCCGTCGGCAGATCCTGCGTCGTCCCGCACGGCCCGCCGTCCATGTTGGTGGCGATGTCCTGCTTCTCGCCGTCAAAGCTCAGCGCTTCGTACCAGTGGCTCATTTCCACCGTGCTGGCCGGCACGTAGTGGAAGATCAGCGAGCGGCGGAAGCGATCGGTGCTGGTGTTGGGCGTCGAGCCGTGGATGACCGAACCGTTGAAGAACAGCACGTCGCCGGCCTTGAGCTCCATCATCTCCGGTTCGAGGCCCGGCGGCGGTTCGACATGCTCGGTGGTGAAGAACAGCGTCGGATCGGCCTTCTCCGGACAAGCAATGTCCAGCGCGGCGGTCTGCGGCACGCACATCATGCCGCCATTGCCGGCATCGGCGTCGTCAACCGCCAGCCAAGCCGCCATGCAGGTGCCCGGCTTCACCCGCAGGTAGAAATTGTCCTGGTGCAGGTCCTGCCCACGCGCCCCCGGCGGCTTGAAATAGAACATCGACTGGCAGGCGAACGGGTCTTCGCCGAAAAGCTCGGCGAGGATCGGACGCAGTCGCGCGTCGCGCATGTAGCGCATCGCCAGCGGCCCGACGGGTTTGTCCGGATGCTTGTGCGGATGCATCATGCGCGGATAGCGCAGCAGCGGGTCGTTCGATGCCGGCGCGCCTTCGCGCGCCTTGGGCACATCGCTAAGGCCTGGCACCGGTCCGTCCTTGGCCATCTCCATGAACGTGCCGCGGATCTCCTCGATCTCGGCGGCGCTGAACAATCCGCGCACGGCGAGAAACCCATCGCGGTCGAACTGCTGCTTCTGCTGGTCTGACAGTGTCATCGGATCCCCTCGATTGATGGGACCATCCTGACTCCGGCAGCCGGTTCCAGCTATGGAACATCCTGTCAACTGCATGTAATATCCTGCTATGCCTCAGATCGAAGAAGCCCTCTATACGCCCACGCTGCAGCTCCTCAGCGGCCACTTCCATGAGACATCGGGCTATCGCATCTGGCGCCCCAGCGGCGTCGACGACTGGCTGCTGGTGTTGACTTTGGGCGGCGGCGGCCGCTTCGGCCATGCCGGCGGCGACCTTATCGCCGAGGCCGGAGACTGGGTGTTGATCCGCCCCGGCACGCTGCACGATTACGCGGTGGCGCCGGGCGCCGAGAGCTGGGAGCTGCTCTGGGTCCACTTCCAGCCGCGGCGCGACTGGCTGGCCTGGCTCGACTGGCCCGAGATCGCGCCGGGCCTCATGCACCTGCGCATCGATGATGCCGAGGTCATCGACCGTTTTCATGAGATGCATCGGCTCGCCCATGCCGATCTCCGCCGCCGCGATGCCTTCGCCATGAATGCGCTGGAAGCACTGGTCCTCGCTTGCGACCTGCACAATCCGCGCGCCACGCCCAGCCGCTACGATGCCCGCGTGCGCCGCGCCATGGACTATCTCGACCTCAACCTCGACCGGAAGATCGTGCTCGACGACGTCGCCGCAGCCATCGGCCTGTCGCCCTCGCGGTTGGCGCATCTCTTCCGCGCCGGGACCGGCCAGACGCCGCAGCATTATCTCGAGGCGCGCCGCATGCAGCGGGCCGCCGAACTGCTGTTGCGCACCGGCTTTTCCATCCAGCAGATCGCCGGTGCGGTGGGCTTCGAGAGTCCGTTCTATTTCAGCCATCGCTTCAAGGCTGCAACCGGCAAGCGCCCCAGCGCCTTCCGCGCCGCGGCCGCCGGCTGAGCTCGCGCAAAGCGTTGGCGTTCCAGTCCGATTCTGCGCTAGGCAGGGGGCGGAGAGGAAACCACCCGATGAATCAACCTGCGCAACCGCGCCTGCCGATGGCAGTGCTGCTGTCGGCCAGCCTCTGCGCCATTGGCGTCAGTCTCGCGTCGACCACACCCTATGACGCGGTGGTGGCCATCGACCATCTGGGCATCAGCCACGGTCACTATGCGCTGATCCTCACCGTCGCCTCGATCGTCGGGCTGGTTGCGTCTGTTTCGCTCGGCTGGCTGTCGGATCATATCGGCGACCGCCGGCTGCTGGTGCTGGCGACGGCGCTCATCGGCACTGCCGGCTTCGCCATCATGTACCTGACGCGCAACCCCATCGCCTTCGCGGTGGTCTGGTGTTTCATCCTGCCCTTCGGCAATGCGGCGTTCAGCCAGACCTTCGCTTATGCTCGCGTCTATTACGACCAGCACCGGCCGGGCGACGCCGAGTTCCGCATCACCGTGCTGCGCTCGATCTACGCGGCCTCCTGGGTCATCGTGCCGCCGTTCGCCGGTTGGATCGCGGCGGTCTACCAGGTCTTCGACATTTACCTGCTGGCGGCCGTGACCTACCTGGTCTGCGGCGCCATCTCGCTCTTCATGCTGTCGGACCCGGCGACCAGACTCACGCCGAAGCCGCCCGCGCCGAAAGAGCAGGGCAGCAGCTATATCGCGCTGCCCATGCTGATCGGCATCGGCGGCGTGCTGCTCATCAATGTGTCGATCCGGCTGAGCGGCACCGCCACGCCGCTCGCCATGGTGAGCAATTTCGGCGGTAATATCGGCGATGTCGGCATTTCCAACGGCATCCGCGCCGCACTGGAGATTCCATTGATGCTGCTCTGGGGCGTCATCGGCCGACGCTTCCGCAAGCACACGTTGATCGCCGCCGGTGCGCTGATTTACGCCGCTTACGTCGCGATGATGACCCAGGCGCAGAGCGTCACCGACGTCTACTGGCTGCAGGTGCCCTGCGCGGTCGCCATCGCGGTGCTGATGAGCGTGCCGATCAGCTACCTGCAGGAAGCCATCCGCGGCCGCGTCGGCCTGTCGACCTCGCTGCTCGACGTGACGCTGGTGGTCGCCGGCCTGTTGTCGGCGGGACTGTTCGGCCTGTTCGCCGGCCCCGGCAACTACATCACGCTGTTCTGGATCTCGGCCAGCCTCGCCGGACTGGGGGCCGTGACGCTGGTGCTGGCGCATGGAGTGATCGAGAGGCGGGTGGCTTAGTCGGCGCCACACCCTCGTCCTTCGACAGGCTCAGGATTACTGCAACAGCCGTTCAGTAGCCCTCATGGTGAGCCTGTCGAACCACGAGGGCGTGACTCGCGATTCCGAAAGTTCAGAGTTTTGCAAACCCCTTCGCTACCGGCACCACCTGCGCCAGCAGTTCGTCCATCTCGCGCGCGGTGATCGGGTCGATCGCCGTGGTCGGGCTGCGCACGAACGCGGTCTTGATGATCCCCTGGCGCACCAGCAGCTGCTTGTGCATGGCGTAGAAGATGTCGCCGCCCTGGTTGCCGAGGCGGTTGACCGCCATGATGGTGCGGTCGAAGTGTTCGCGGGCCGTCTTCTCGTCGCCGGCCCGGAAGGCGTTCCACACCGCGACGAAGTCGGCCGGCTGGCTGCAGAACGGCATGGTGCCCAGCGCGCCACGGCGCAGTTCCTCGATGAAATAGCTGCCGCCGGCGCCGCCGAAAATGGTGAGCCGATCGCCCGCCACCGCCGACATCGCCGCCACCTTGCCGGTCACCGGCAGCGTCTCGACCTTGATGTAGGTGACGTTCTTGCAGGCGTCAGCAATGCGCAGCGCGAGGCCCGGTGGCACCGGGCCCTGCGGCACGTCCTGCAGAATGATCGGGATGGTCACCGCCTTGTCGATGGCGACGTAGTAGTCGAAGATTTCGTCGGCGCTGGCCGGCATGAACGAGGGCGGGATCACCATCAGCGCATCGGCGCCAGCCTTCTCTGCGAGCTGCGAATAGTAGACCGCAAGATCGGTACCTGCCGCGCCCGAATTGATCACCACCGGCACGCGCTTGTTCACCGCCTTGATGACGCAGGCCGTGACCTGTGCGCGCTCGGCTTCGTTGAACTTGAACACTTCGCTGCCCAGCGCCACGCCGAGGCCATGCACGCCCGCGCGGATATTGAACTCGACGAGGTTGGCGAGGCTCTCTTCGTCGATGCGGCCCTCGCTGTCGAACGGGGTGATCAGGATGGGCACGACGCCGTGCAGCAGGGGGAGTGTCATAAAATCTCTCTGTTGGATGGGGCGCCGTCAGTCGGCGTGGAACATTTCTTCGACCGGCTCCTGCACGGGCGAGAAGTCCGGGTTGGTTTCCATGTAGGGTGCCATCATTTCCCACCACTTCCAGACGATGGGGTCGATGGTGCCGTTGGGGTCGGCGGGCGTGTCGCGCTCCTGGTAGGCGAACAGCGTCAGGCCGTGCCTGTAGATCGAGAAATTGCGCACGCCGTCGCGCTTCATCAGCGCCAGCATCTCGGGCCAGATCTCGTCGTGCTTCTGCTTGTAGATGGCCTCGTTGCCAGGCTTGAGGGTCATCACCCACGCGACACGCGTCGTCATCGTCTCATCCTGCCTTTGCCGTACCGCCCAGCGGCGGCCATTCGCCCAGATAGCCGACGCGCCGGCTCACCGCGCCGCAGGCTTCGGTCAGCATCGCCACCTTGGGCATGATTTCGGGCCCCGGTGCCTTCACCGATGGACCGGTAATGCTCATCGAGCCGACCGGCCAGCCATCGCGGCCGAGGATCGGCACGGAGACGCAATAGACGCCCAGCACCACTTCCTGGTCGTCGATCGAATAGCCACGTGCCTTGATGCGGACCAGCTCGGCCTTCAGCACATCGAGGTCGGTGATGGTCTTGGGGGTCAGTGGCGTCAGCGGCAGCTCGAACACCTTGGCCTGGTCCTCGGGCCGCATATAGGCCAGCAGCACCTTGCCGGCGCCACCGCAATGCATCGGCCCACGCGAGCCGATGCGCATGTCGAGCTGCATGCCTTCATTGCCCCGCACCTTGTCGATGCAGACGCCGTGAAAGCCGCTCAGCGCGTTGAGGTTCACCGTCTCGCCGGTGCTCTGCGCAATCCGCTCCGCATGCGGTCGCGCGAGGCGCGGCAGCTCGATCCGCTCGAGCTGCAGTCCGGTCAGTTCGAGTAGGCGGAACGACATTTCCCACTCGCCCGTCGGCGTCCGCTCCACCATGCCTTCTTCATGCAGGTCGAGCAGCAGCCGGTGCACGCTGCCCAGCGGCAGGTCGAGTTGCTGGGCGACCGCGCGCACCCCGAGCGGACCCTTGCGGGTCAGCAGGTCCATCGCCTGGATGGCTCGGGTGATGGCGGACATGGCGGTCGCCCTGCTCGTTCTTACCAGTGAGTCTTCTTGACGGTCGCCAGCGGCTCGACGAGGTTGTCGTCGATATAGTCCCACTGGATCTCGTAGCCCATGCCCGGGCCCTTGGGCAGGTGCACGTAGCCCTCGGCATCGATCTTGTCGACGATGTTCTTGAGATAGGGATGCGGCTTGTCATAGTCGACGCCCGGCGCCAGCAGGCCCTTCTCGTAATACTCTGACGTGTCTTCCGACGTCGCGCCGCAGACCTGCAAATTGCCCCAGCCGGCCATGTGCATTTCGCAGCGCAGGCCATAAGCCTCGGCGACGATCGCGGTCTTGCGCGCGCCGGTAATGCCGCCGCGGACCACGTCGATGCGGCTCATGTCGCCTGCGCCACGGAGGATCCATTCTGCACGGCTGAAGACGCCGCCCGCGACGATCTCGGGAGAGAGGATCGGGATCGAGAGTTCACGGCTGAGGCGCACATAGGACTCGACCCGGTATTCCGGCATCGGGTGCTCGTACCAGTAGTAGTTGTCCTTCTCGAGTTCGCGGCCCACCTGGATCGCCTCTTCGAGCGACATGTAGGTACCCCAGGGGTCGTACATCAGCACGTAGTCCGGACCGACGGCCTCGCGGACGAGGTGGATGGTCTCGATGTCGGCCTTGATGTTGGACGGGCGGCCCGGCGTCGGCGTGCCGGTCTCGGGGTTCCAGAAATAGTGCGGGTGGATCTTGTAGGCGAGATAGCCTTCGTTTTTGCACTGCAGCGCATGGTCGGCATAGACCTGCGGCTTGCCGATATTGGGGTAGGTCGAGGCATAGGCCTTCACCTTGTCACGCGCGCCACCCATCAGCTTGTAGACCGGCAGCTTCGCGTAGTTGCCGGCGAGGTCCCAGAGCGCGTTGTCGATCACCGACGCCACGTTCTCCTGCACGTTGGCGACCCACATCCACTTCCAGATCATCTCGCGATCCATCGGATCCTGCCCGAGCAGCAGGTCCTTGATGCGCCAGAGGATCTGCTGCTGGTCGACGACATTGAGGCCCTCGGCATCGCCATGCGAGCCGCCGCCGAAATAGTTGCCCACCACGCCTTCATCGGTGTGGATGGTCAGCACCGTCTGCAGCAGTTCGGTGTCCGGCATGGGTCGCGCATAGCCGACGTCGAAACGGTCGGCAGTGGTGCGGAATGTCTTGATGGTGATGTCCGAGATCTTCACGGCACGATTTCCTTGTGACGGTTATTCGTAGGCGTCGCCGCCACGGAAGCGGTCGAGCAGAACTGCGGCCAGCAACAAGAGGCCGACGATGATGTTGACGTAGTACGGGCTGATCGCCTTGAGATCGAGGATATTGGAAACCCCCGCCACCGCAAGCAGTCCCAGCGCGCCGCCGATCGGATTGCCGACGCCGCCGCGCAGGATCGAGTAGCCGCCGATCATCAGCGCCGCATAGACCTGGAACTCGAGGCCGAAACCGGTCGCCCGCGCCGCTGAGCCTAACTGGCCGGCGTAGACGATGCCGCCCACCCCTGCGCCGAAGGCCGAGAGCAACAGCGCCGAGACGCGTACCCGCGTCACCGAGATGCCGGCCCGCGCCGCGGCCTTGTCGTCGCCGCCCACCGCCTGCACATGCCGGCCGAGCCGGGTCTTGGTCACCACGATCGCGGCGATCGCTGTCAGCAGCACGGCGAGCAGGAAGAACAGCGGCAGCCCGAACAGCGTCTGGTTGACGATGGCGAAGAGTTCGGGATGGAAGGCGAAGATCGAGCCGGACGGCCCCACCAGCACCCAGGCGATGCCGCGCAGCGCCACCAGCATGCCCAGTGTCGCCGCGATCGGCTCGGCCCCGAACCCCACGATGGCGATGGCATTGATGCCGCCGAAGACGAGGCAGAACAGCAGCGTCACCGCGCCAGCCGAAACCGGGTCCCAGCCCAGCGTCAGCAGCAGCGCGAAACAGGCCGACGAGAACCCGACCATCGAGCCGACCGAGAGATCGACCACGCCGGCCAGCAACGCAAAGCCCGAGCAGGCGCCGACGATCAGCGGCACGATCATGAAGGCACCCATGATCGAGATATTGCCGAAGCTCAGGAACTTCGGCCCGACCCAGAACCAGCCCACCGCCACCACGGCGAGGACGGTGAAGAGGATCGACGCCACCGAACCGGTGAGCATCGCGCGCCACGGATTGTGCGGCACTTCGTAGGGCGCGGGAGCGGCTGTATCGGTCCCAGCGGCGCTAGTCGCGCGCGACATATTCATGACGGTGTCCTCCGCGCCCGGAACCCGTCGATGGCGACGGCGATCACGAGGATGAAGCCCTGGAAGATCGACTGCGTGTCCGAGCTCAGCCCGAAAAACACCAGCGAGGTCGGCACGGTCGAGAGGAACCCGACCGAGAGCAGCAGCATCCAGAAATTGCCGCGCCCGCCGGCAAGCGAAATGCCCGCGAGGATCACCGCGGCGATGATGTTGAGCTGCAGGCTGCTGCCTGAGCCCGGATTGAACGGACCGCTGGTCGCCGCGAACAGTACGGCGGCAAACCCGACAAAGCCGCCCGCCGCCATGAAAATGGCAAAGCGCGTCAGCTTCAGCGAAATGCCGCGCGCTTTCGCAGCGGCGCGATTGCCGCCCACCGCGATGGCGCGACGGCCATAGCGCGTCCGCGGCAGCAGGAAGCCGACCAGCGCGATGAGGATCAGCATCGGCCACCAGATGGCTGGCAGGCCGAGGAAACTGGCGCGGCCGAAGGCGTGGATCTCGCTGCCGCGCGGCACTTCGGCGAGCTGGAACACGAGGAACAACGCCGCGAGGCCGATGAAATTGGTCGCCAGCGTCACGATCACGGGATTGAGCTTTGCGAAGACGATGATCGCCGCGTTGATGCCGCCGCAGATCATGCCGGTCAGCACCGCGCCCAGCATCACCAGCGGCAGCGGCAATCCGGCCTCGGACAGACGCACGGAAACGAGGCTCGCCGTGATCAGCGTCGCCGGCTGGCTGAGGTCGATGAAGCCGCCCGAGATGGCGACGAGGCCCTGGCCGATGGCGAGCACGCCGACCACCGCCATGGTGAAGGTCACCGCCAGCAGCGTCTGGTGCGAGAAGAAATCGGGGCGGTAGAGCGTGGTCGCGGCGATCAGCAGCAGCCACACCGCGAGCAGCATCAGGCCCGTGCCCCAACCCCCGAAGCGAACCTTCAGCGGCACAGCCGGCGGCGCGGTATCAATGGCTTGGTTGAGGGACATCGGTGGTTCCGGAGGCAGTGTCAGGCGTCGGTAAGATGAAGGCCCCCTCACCCGGTCCTTCGGACCGACCTCCCCCAAGGGAGAGGTAGTGGTGTGGCACGATCGCCCCGCCTCTCACTCTCCCTTTGGGGGAGAGGTCGCCGCGCAGCGGCGGGTGAGGGGGCCTTCTGTTTAGTCAGGCAGTACAGCCCTTACTTGTTCGGGCAGAACAGCTCGTATTCGGTCGTGCCTGCCGGAGCGGCGAGGAGCTGCTTGACGCGCTCGGCCATGTCCGGAACCGCCTTGGCCTGCTCGGCCGAAACCGGGCACGGCTGCACCTTCGACGCCGGGTCGCCGGCATCGGCCTTGAGCGCCGGCGTATTGCCTTCGGCGACCGGCTTGATCACGTCCTTGATGGCGTAAACGGCGTAGCCTTCGAGGAAGTAGAACACCGAGCCCACGAGGTGCGGGTTGACGTTGTCGCCGGTGATGAAGGCGCCGTCCTGGCCCCAGCCGAGCACTTCGTCGGCGCGACCGAGCTGTTCGGCGGCGTTGATGAGCGACAGCACGCCACCGTCATTGAGGCCGACCACGGCCATCTTCTTGGCATCGGGATGCGCGGCGAGCAGGTCGCGGGCGGCCGGCAGACCCACGGCGGCGTCGCCCTGGCTCTCGAAGCTCACCCACTTGTCGTCCGGAATATCCGGGCAGATGTTCTTCAAACCGGTGCGCATGCCGCCCGTGCGCCACTCGTTGACGATGCCGGCGGCAGCGCCTTCGGCCGAGATGACGAGGTCGGGATTGCAGTCCCACTTTTCCTTGATCAGCGCGCCGAGCTGCTCGCCACCGGCAATGCCTGCGCCGAGATTGTCGATGCCGACGAAATACATGCCGGGGTCGGCGATGTCATAGGTAACGACCGGAATGTTGGCGGCCTTCAGCACCTGAGCGATGGCCGGGTTCGACGACGGCTGGCCGTTGAACTGAATGACGGCGTCGACGCCTTCTTGCACGAAGATCTGCGCGTTCTTGAGCGCGGTCGCCGGGTCGTTGTTGTTGCTGAGTTCGACATACTCCCAGCCCTCTTTCTCGGCGAGGGCGCGGGCGACGTCGCCCTGGGCTTTCATCCAGTCGCAGCAGGGGTTGCCGCCGACGGCCATGCCCAGCTTGAACGTATCCTGGGCCTGTACCGTCGAAGCGATACCGAACGCCGCCGGAACGGCCAGCGCCATCACGGCGAAGGCGTGAGTCAGTTTCATCTTGGTTCTCCTCCCAAAGGGTCTTCGTAGTCCGCCGGCCAGCTTTCGGGTCAGGCCGGAATCTTCGCCGCCTCCGCGGCTTGTGCGTCGCCCGGAATGGCGCCGGTGATCAGCCCGACGATTTCCGAGACGTTGGAATCCTTGACGGTGCGCGTGGCGATCGAGCGCCCCAGCCGCATCACGGTGATGCGGTCGGCGACGCTCATCAGCTGCTGCATGTTGTGCGAGACGATGATCACGCTGACGTCCTGCTCGCGCAGCTTGCGGATCACGTCGAGCACCTGCCCGGTCTCGCGCACGCCGAGCGCCGCCGTGGGCTCGTCGAGGATCACGATGCGGCGGCCCCAGAGCAGAGCGCGTGCGATGGCGAGGCACTGGCGCTGACCGCCCGACATGCCTTTGACCGTGACGTTGATCGACGGAATTTTTACCTGCAGGGACTCGAGCACCTCACGGGCGCGGCTCCGCATCTGCTTGTCGTCGACGAGGTTGAAGAGGCGAGCCAGGGGGTTCTTCGACACCTCTTCGCGGCCCAGATAGACGTTCTGGTAGGCCGTCATGGTGTCGACCAGAGCCAAGTCCTGGTAGACCGTCTCGATGCCGGCATCCATCGCGTCCTGCGCGCGCTTGAGATTGACCGGCCTGCCGTCGATCAGGATCTCGCCGCTCGACGGCGACACCACGCCCGACAGGATCTTGAGCAGCGTCGACTTGCCCGCGCCATTGTCGCCGACAAGGCCGAGCACTTCGCGCTTGTTGAGCGTAAGCGATGCATCGGCCAGCGCCACGACCGCGCCGAAATGGCGCGTGATGTGCCGGGCTTCGAGCACCGGCTGACTGTCGTTCGACATGTTGTGTACGCCTCCTAGAGTTCCATATTTGGAACGTCCGTACCACATATAGAACGCTAACGAGTCCATCCCGCTGCTGTCAAGCGATTGGGTTGCGACCTTCGTCGCGGGTCTGGTCGCACCTCAAATAGGGGAAGCCGGAGCAGGGAACCGATCGGGCGCGCGCAAGTTTGCCACTCGAGCGGGGCAGTCTATGCAGTCATGTTGGTTCGTCGTTATCCGCACTCCGTCGGCCTGGTGGGTCGATTGCGAGGGCAAGGCCTATGGTCCTTTCGAGACCCGCGAAGAGGCAGCAGACAACGCCGTGCACCTGGCTCAGGCCTTCGGCGATCCGCGGCGCCGCTCGGACGTCTATGTCCCTGACGAACACGAAAAGTTGCAGCTCGTCTGGTCCGGCGTGCCGGGACCATCGTCGGGCTGATCTTAATCCTTGTTAGTGTGACGATGCTGCCAAACGCCCAAGCTGGCCGCTGCAGAAAAAAAGAAGAACGGGAGCGAACTCGAAATGCTGGAAGCCCCACGGCGCCGTCGCGCCCTGCGTGATGAAGTATCCCAGAAGCGTCAGGCCCTCGCGGCCCTGCTGCCCATCCACGATCGCATCGGTCCCTGGCAGACCCAGACCGCGCGCCTCCACGCCTATGCCGAAAAGCTGCGCTCCATCGGCAGCTACGAGCCGACCGTGGTCGCCGAAGCAGAAGCGCTGTTCTCCGCCGTTTCGATGCAGCAGCGAACTCTCATCGAAACCACGCGCGATCTGCCCCCGGAGGTCGCCGCCAACTCCCGCTTTCTCGACACCGCGCGGGCCCTGAAGTCCGTCGCCTCCAGCCTCGAAACCACGCTCAACCTGCTGCAGCGGCGGTAATCGCCGGCCGATCCCAAGCGCGGCTTCACCCTCACTGCAATCGCCAAAACCCACTGTGTCATCCCCGCGAAGGCGGGGATCCGGCATGCTCGATGCTGCGGTTCCTGTCGCGAAAGAGGCGCCTGAATCGGCGGGTGCTGGATTCCCGCCTTCGCGGAATAACACTCCCCCGCTCCCGTACATCTCCACACCACTAATATCAGCAATCTTGCATACAGGATTGCGTTTCGTTAGCGATTGGGCAATATATCGGTGGTGCTTTGTACGTCCGGCGCGGCGGCGGCGTTCCATCCGTTTCGGCCGGCCCTTGCCATTTGTCTCCGGACCGGGCAAGTGCATGTCGTCGGCGCTGATCCGCTTCGCGCCCGGTGCCCGCCTCCCGCGCCTTCACCCAGATTTTTTTGAGCTAGGACCGGCCTATAGCCGCTATTTTCCCTAGCTATATGGGACTTTTCTCGGCGCGAGAAATTTCTCGCGGAAACGCATGGGTTTGCGTCTCGCGTCTCCGCCGTCGCGCTTCCAGGCAGTGCCATCCGCGCGTCATCCGAGCCGTACAGTTTAATGTTTCGCGCGCCGATTCACGGTGTCGCACGCCGTTCATCCATGTTGACAGCGACAATTCTTGCATACAAGAATGGACCATGACGTGACGGCTGCGCTTGCTCGCGCTTCTGCCGCGGGCCGGGGAGACTGAGGGGTCGCTCCGCGTCGCAGACGCCGACAGTCAGGGCAAAAGGCCAAGGCCGGCATCATGCTGGTCCAAGGGAGGAATGGAATGCAGTTCAGGGAAGTCTTGATGAAGTCCGTCAGCGCCGTCGTGCTGGTGGGTCTGGTGGCCAGCGCCGTGCCGGCCGTCGCGCAGAATTCCAATCCGGAGGCCGCCAAGGCCCTCGGTGAGATCAAGGGCGAAATCCGCTTCTCGTGGTGGGGCGGTCAGGTCCGTAACGACAAGACCGACCGGATCCTGCAGCTGTTCGAGAGCGAGAACCCGGGCGTGAAGGTGGCGCGCGAAAACGCCGACTTCGCTCCGCACTGGGAACGCCTGACCATCCAGGCCGCCGGCAACAACCAGCCCTGCACCATCCAGATGCAGAGCCGCTGGCTCGCGACCTTCGCCAAGCCCGCCATCCTGCGTCCGCTCGACGACCTGGTGGCCAGCGGCGCGCTGGATGTGACCGGCATTCCCGAGGCGGTGCTCAATGCCAGCCGCGGCGCCGACGGCAACCTCTATATGATCCCGTCGGGCGTGTTCTACTTCTCGCTGCTCTACAACCAGCAGATGGCCGAGAAGGGCGCCGCCGAAGGCGTCCCGGCGCTGCAGGCGCCCTACAGCTGGAACCAGTACGCCGACTATGTCCGCGCCATGAAGCCGATCCTCGGCGAGGGCGTTTCCGCGACGCACAATATGGGCCGCGAGCCGGACTCGTTCGTCACCTGGGTACAGAGCCAGGGCGACAAGCTGTTCGAAGGCTCGACCGTCGCCTTCAAGCGTGAGACCGCGATCAACTGGTTCAACTACTGGGAGACGCTCCGCAAGGACGGCCTCACCGAGAGCCCGGAGGAAATGGGCACCGAAAACAGCGTCATGGTCGAGGAATCCAACCTCGCCAACCTGCGCGGCTTCATCACCAACCGTCCGCCCAACCAGCTCGGCTCGGTGCAGAAGACCGTTGACACGCTGAACCCCGGCGCCACCATCGACATCACCCCGTACCCGACCGGTGAGGATGGCACCGTGGGCATGGATATCGGCGCCAACGGCATCGCCATCGGCGCCAACTGCGCCGCCGACCTGCTGCCCGCTTCGGTCGCCTGGATCAACTTCTTCACCCAGGACCCGCGCGCGGCCCAGATCTACCAGTCGGACAATGGCGTGGTCGCCATCGACGCGCTGGCGGAAGCCCAGGCCACCAACCCGGAAACCCAGAAGACCCAGGTCCGCATGATCGAGATCTACCGGCAGGAAGGCCCCAAGGCCAAGCCGGTGTTCTGGCCGGCCGGTGGCTACCAGGCGCTGACCGACGTGCTCAACCGCAGCTATGACGCGGTCGCCTTCGAGCAGATGTCGCCCGAAGAAGCCGCCGACCAGCTCATCGCCGAACTCAACGAGCAGCTGGCGGCCGCGGCCCGCAAGTAACGACCGACACGACGATCGGTGCGGACGGTTCGCCGTCCGCACCGCAACTATCTGACCAGCCCGGCAAGGGCGGCGAGGGGAGGCCCGATGTCCAGCATAACGGCAGGCGCCACGGAGGCGACGGCGGAACGCAAGCCGCGCGTCATTCCGGTCGACCGCAAGGGCTCGCAGTTCAAGCGCGCGGAGAACCGTGCCGCCTATCTCTTCCTCAGCCCCTGGCTCATCGGCATCATCGGTATCACCGCGCTGCCCATGCTGGTCTCGCTCTATCTGAGCTTCACCAATTACGGCGTGCTCAACACCCCGCTCTGGGTCGGCCTCGACAACTACATCAAGCTCTTCACCGGCGATCGCCGCTTCGTCAAATCCATCTGGGTGACGCTGACCTATGTCGGCTGGTCCGTGCCGATGGTTCTGCTGTTCTCGCTGACCATCGCGGTGGCGCTGAACCGTGGCCTCGCCGGTCTCGCGCTCTACCGCTCGCTGTTCTACGTCCCCTCGCTGATCGGCGCGAGCGTCGGCATCGGCCTGCTCTGGAAGCAGGTGTTCGGCGAGCGCGGCATCATCAACGAAATTCTCGGCCTCGTCGGCATTGCCGGCAAGGGCTGGATCAACAACCCGACCTTCGCGCTGCCTTCGGTCATCGCCCTCAACGTCTGGACCTTCGGCGCCTCGATGGTGATCTTCCTCGCCGCGCTCCGCCAGATTCCCGAGAGCTACTACGAGGCCGCCTCCATCGATGGCGCCAACGCCTGGCAACGCTTCCGCCGCATCACGCTGCCGCTGATCACCCCGGTGATCTTCTTCAACGCCATCCTGCTGCTGATCGGCTCGTTCCAGTCCTTCACCCAGGCCTTCGTGGTGTCGAACGGCCGCGGCGGTCCGGTGGACTCGACGCTGCTCTATTCGCTCTACCTCTACCAGCAGGCCTTCCAGCAGCTGAACATGGGCTACGCCTCCGCCATGGCCTGGATCCTGCTGATCGCCATCGGCCTCGCTACCGCTCTGCTGTTCTGGTCCTCGCGCTTCTGGGTGTTCTATGGCGACCGCTAAGACTTACGACGCCGAGCTCCTCCGCGCTCACCGCCAGCGCAAGCAGAACGCCACGCGCCTGCGCCACTTCGTGCTGCACTTGGTGCTGATCGGCCTGCTCATCGTCATGCTCTATCCGGTCATCTGGATGGTGTTTTCCGCCTTCCGCCCGGAACGCGAAATCTTCGGCGATGTGAGCTTCATCCCGACCAACTGGACGGTCGACAATTTCGTCAGCGGCTGGACCCTGTTCGGCGACAAGACCTTCCTGAGCTTCTTCATCAACTCGATGGTGATCTGCATCCTGTCGATCCTGGGCAACCTGATCGCCTGCTCGATGGCCGCCTATGCGTTCGCCCGCCTCGAGTTCAAGCTCAAGTGGCTGTGGTTCGCCATCATGCTGGGCACCATCATGCTGCCCATCCATGTGCAGCTGATCCCGCAATACATCTTCTTCCTGCAGGTGGGCTGGGTGAACACCATCCTGCCGCTGGTGGTGCCGAAATTCCTCGCCCACGACGCCTTCTTCGTCTTCCTGATGGTGCAGTTCATGCGCTCGCTGCCGTCCGAACTGGAGCAGGCCGCGGTGGTCGATGGCGCGTCCTATTGGCAGCGCTACTGGCGCATCATTCTGCCGCTGACCATGCCGGCGCTGGTGACCACCGCGGTGTTCACCTTCATCAACACCTACAACGACTTCTTCTCGCAGCTCATCTACCTCACCGACATCGACACGATGACGGTGCCGGTGGCGCTGCGCCTGTTCCTCGATCCGAGCGGCGGGCAATCTTCCTTCGGCGGCCTGTTTGCCATGGTGCTCGTCTCCATCGGCCCGGTCCTCGGCTTCTTCCTCGCCTCGCAGCGGCTGCTCACCAAGGGCATCGCCACGCAGGGCTTCAAGTAAGGCGAATCCCATGGCGAGCGTTACGCTTCAGAAAGTCACCAAGACCTATGCCGGCGGCCAGCTCAAGGCCGTCAACGACCTGACGCTCGACATCAACGATGGCGAGTTCCTGGTGCTGGTCGGCCCGTCCGGCTGCGGCAAGTCCACCGCCCTGCGCATGATCGCCGGCCTCGAGGAAATCTCCGATGGCGGCATCTGGATCGGCGACGAATTCGTCAACGACACCCACCCCAAGGACCGCGACATCGCCATGGTGTTCCAGTCCTATGCGCTCTATCCGCATCTGACCGTCTACGACAACATCGCCTTCCCGCTGCAGATCGCCAAAAAGCCCAGGGCCGAGATCGATAAGCGCGTGAACGAGGCGGCTCACATCCTCGAACTCGAGGCCTATCTCAAGCGCCGCCCCGGCCAGCTCTCGGGCGGCCAGCGCCAGCGCGTCGCAATGGGCCGCGCCATCGTGCGCCAGCCCTCCGTCTTCCTGATGGACGAGCCGCTCTCCAATCTCGACGCCAAGCTGCGCGTGCAGATGCGCGCCGAAATCGCCCAGCTGCAGCACCGGCTCGGCACCACCACCATTTACGTGACCCACGACCAGGTCGAAGCCATGACCATGGGCCACCGCGTGGCGCTGCTGAAGGACGGCTTCCTGCAGCAGGTCGACACCCCGGCCCGCATCTACGATCGGCCTCGCAACATGTTTGTCGCGGCCTTCATCGGCTCGCCGACCATGAACCTCTATTTCGCCACCCTGACCGATGGCGGGATCCGGCTCGGTTCCACCGAACTGAAGCTCTCCGACGCCACGCGCGGCCTGCATCCCGGCCTCGCCAGATATGCCGGCCAGCGCATCGTCGTCGGCATTCGCCCCGAAGACCTGCACGACGCCGTGCTGCACCCCGACCTCGCCGCCGGCCCGACGATCCAGTCGACCGCCGAACTGGTGGAAGCGCTCGGTTCCGACGTCCTCGTCCACTTCGCCATCGACGCCGAAGCCGCCACCGTGCAGAGCTCAGACAGCCTGCAGGAAATCAAGGCCACGGCGAGCGGTTCGCGGATGGTCGCACGCTTCTCGCCCAAGAGCGCCGTGCGGTTGGGCGCGCCCGTGACGGTGGCACCCGATCTCGACCGCCTGCAGTTCTTCGACCCGGCGACGGGCGACGCGATCTGGGAGTAGGGGGCTCTCCACCCCCACCCACCATGCTCCGCATGGTCCCCCCTCCCCACAAGGGGGAGGGAGTCCCGACTGAGAGCCACCGGCCCCGCTTTTCCCTCCCCCTTGTGGGGAGGGGGGACCCGCGAAGCGGGTGGGTGGGGGTTGCCGCACGCGCTGCACCTCAAACCCCTCATCCCCCACCTATAGCCCCCCTCTATACGCCCCGTTGCCAGACGGTAGTTGTCGCACCCGCACCCCCATGCAACGGTTCATGACACAATGGTGCACGAGCCTTGAATATTATGCAGTTCGACAAGATTCTGGTCGCCGGTGCGTGGCGACCGAGCGAGACCGGCGAGACCCTGCCGGTGTTCAGTCCCTCCGATGGCCGCGAGTTCACCCGCATCGCCCGCGGCACCGCCCGCGATGTCGATGCGGCGGTGAAGGCCGCGCGTCGTGCTTTCGAGGGCACGTGGGGCCGCATGCCGGCGCTCGAACGTGGCCGCTTGCTGCACAGGCTGGGCGAACTCGTCCTCGCCAATGCCGATGAACTCGCCGCGCTCGAGGCGCGCGACACCGGCAAGCCGCTGAAACAGGCGCGCACCGACGTCACCGTCACCGCGCGCTACTTCGAATTCTTCGGCGGCGCCGCCGACAAGATCCACGGCGAAACCATCCCGTTCCTCGCCGGCTACCAGGTGATGATCCTGCGCGAGCCGCGCGGCGTCACCGGCCACATCATCCCGTGGAACTACCCGATCTCGATGTTCGGCCGTACCATCGCGCCGACGCTGGCCGCCGGCAACACCGCGGTGCTGAAGCCCGCGGAAGAGGCTTGCCTCTCCTGCATCCGCATGGCCGAGCTGGCGATGGAAGCCGGCATTCCGGCCGGTGTCGTCAACGTGGTGACGGGGCTCGGCGAAGAGGCCGGCGCGGCGCTCTCCGGTCATCCCGGTATCGATCTCATCTCCTTCACCGGCTCGCCCGAAGTCGGCACGCTGATCCAGAAGGCGGCGGCCGAAAATCACATCCCGTGCATTCTCGAACTCGGCGGCAAATCGCCCCAGATCGTCTTCGAGGATGCCAATTTCGAGAAGGCCGCCGACGTCACGGTAAATGCCATCGTGCAGAATGCCGGCCAGACCTGCTCGGCCGGCAGCCGCGTGCTGATCCAGCGCACCGTCTACGAAAAGTTCATGACCGAGCTGACCCGCCGCTTCAATCGGCTCAAGGTCGGTCCGCACGATCTCGATCTCGATGTCGGCGCGGTGATCACCCGCAACCAGCAGACCCGGGTACAGGCCTTCCTCGATCGCGCTGCCGCCGACAGGATCGAGGCGGTGGCGATGGGGACGATGCACGAGGGTGCGGACCCCAACGGCTACTTTGTGCGCCCGACGCTGCTCAACCTCGTGCCCGAGGACCATACCCTGGCCCGCGACGAGGTGTTCGGTCCCGTGCTCGCCGCTATCGTCTTCGACGACGAGGCAGATGCGCTGCGCATCGCCAACAACACCGATTACGGTCTCGTCGCCGGCATCTGGACCGAGAACGGCGGCCGCCAGATGCGCATGGCCAAGGGCGTGCGCGCCGGCCAGGTGTTCATCAACGGCTACGGCGCCGGCGGCGGCATCGAGCTGCCCTTCGGCGGCTCCAAGCGCTCCGGCCACGGCCGCGAAAAGGGGCTCGAGTCCCTCAAGGAACTCACCGCCGCCAAGACCATCGTCTTCAACCACGGCTGACCATGACCGCTATTCCGTCTCACTCCCGCGCTGCCGTCCTCCGCCATTTCGGCGATCCGCTGAAACTCGAAGACGTGCCGATCCCGACCGAGATCGAGCCCGGTGCGTTGCTGGTCAAGACCGAGGCGTGCTCCATCTGCGGCACCGACGTGCATCTCTGGCAGGGGTCGCTGGCCTTGAAGGTCGATCTGCCGGTGATCCTCGGCCACGAAATGACCGGGCGCATCGTCAAGATGGGCGCCGGCGCCGACAAGGACACCGTGGGGCAGCGCCTGCGCATCGGCGATCGCATCTGCTGGACGCACACGGCCTGCGGCAATTGCTTCTGGTGCACCGTGGCGCGCCAGCCGACGCTCTGCGAGAACCGCCGCGCTTACATGTACGAGAACATGGAAAAGCCACCGCACCTGCTCGGCGGTTTCACCGAGTATGGTTACGTGCTGCCTCAGTCCGGCCGCATCAAGGTGCCCGACAACGTCGGCAACGAGCTGGCGTCGCTGAGCAGCTGCGCCTTCCGCTCTGTGATGAACGGTTTCGACAATCTCGGCGGGGTGTCACCTACCGAAAGCGTCGTCATCCAGGGCGCTGGACCGCTCGGACTCCTGGCCGTCGCTGTGGCCTCCGTGGCTGGGGCCAAACGCATCATCGTCGTCGGTGCGCCCGATGCGCGACTGGAACTGGCGCATGAATTCGGCGCCAGCGACACCATCTCCATCGAGCGTCATGACGCGCAGGCCCGGCTCGACGCGATCAAGGATCTCACCGACGGTCGCGGCGCCGATGTGGTGATGGAATTCACCGGCCATCCCGCCGCCTTCGGCGAGGGTCTCGACATCGTCCGCAAGGGCGGCCGCTACCTCGTCGTCGGCCAGCTCGGCGAGGGCGCGACGACGATTAAGCCGTCGACCATCGTCAAGAAGAACGTCCACGTCATCGGCTCGTTCTCCGGCGACGCGAAGAGCTACTGGAAGGCGCTGGATTTCGTGTCGCGCAACCAGAGCCGCATCCCCTTCGGCAAGATGATCTCCAATCGCTACAAGCTGGGCGACGTGAACCTCGCGCTCGAGCGCATGAAGCGGCTCGAGGAGATCAAGCCGCTGATCGAGATCGCCTGATGGCGCGCGCGTTCGACCCGGCGCAGACGGGGCCGCTCGATGGCATCCGCGTGCTCGACCTGAGCCGGCTCGTCGCCGGCAACATGGCGACGCTGCTGCTCGGCGATTACGGCGCCGATGTCATCAAGATCGAGCATCCTGAAAAGGGCGACGACCTCCGCCGCTGGCGTGCCGCGGGCGTGGAGACGTTCTGGAAGATCTACGGTCGCAACAAGCGCAGCCTCGCGCTCGATATCCGCAAGGGCGATGGCCGCGATACGTTCCTGCGCCTGCTGCGCACCGCTGACGTGCTGGTCGAAAACTTCGTGCCCGGCACGCTGGAAAAGTGGGGGTTCGGCGAGGCCGATCTCCTCGCCGTCAACCCCGACCTGGTGATCCTCCGCATTTCCGGCTGGGGCCAGACCGGACCCTATCGCGACCGCCCCGGCTTCGGCACGCTGGTCGAGGCCATGTCGGGCTTCGCCCATCTCAACGGTTTCCCCGATCGGCCGCCGGCGCTGCCGCCGCTCGCCATGGCCGACATGGTCGCCGGCCTCTACGGCGCCTTCGCGGTGCTGACTGCAGTCCGCGTCATCGAGAGCGGCAGGGGCAGGGGGCAGAGCATCGATCTGTCGCTGTTCGAACCCATGCTGTCGCTCGTCGCCAGTGAGGCCATCAAGCACCGCGTCACCGGCGACGTCACCATGCGCTCCGGCAATCAGGCGCCGCATACCGCGCCCCGCAATGTCTATCGCTGCGGCGATGGCGGTTTCATCGCCGTCTCGGGCTCCATGCAGTCGATGGCCGAACTGATCATGCGTACCATCGGCCGGCCCGAACTGGTCACCGACCCGCGCTTTGCCACCAACGATGCCCGCGTCGATCACCGCGACGAACTCGACGCCATCATCTCGGCCTACACGCTGGCGCGCACGTTGGACGAAACCTTCGCCGCCTTCGAGTCCGCCGGCGTGCCCTGCGCCCCGGTCTATTCGATGGATCAACTGGTGGCCGATGCCTATGTGCTCGGCCGCGGCGCCATCACCGAACTCGCCGACCGCGATCTCGGTTCGGTGCCCATGCACGAAATCGTGCCGCGCCTTTCCGCCACGCCCGGCACCTTCCGCTACCCGGCGCCGCGACTCGGCGAACACACCGACGAGATCATGGCCGAACTGCGAGGTGCCCCCTGATGCAGCAGCTGCCCGTATGGCGCTCCATGCTCTTCGTGCCCGCCCTCAATGACAGGTTCATCGAGGGTGCTCCGCGCCGCGGCGCCGACTGCATTCAGATCGATCTCGAAGATTCCATTCCTCCGGACCTCAAGGACAAGGCGCGCGATCGTGTCGCCGCCGTCGCCGGTGCGCTCGCCGTGCAGGGCCTCGATGTCGTCGTGCGCATCAACCGTCC
>VFQQ010001599.1_pt1 | contig 30270 bp, 28 predicted proteins | sample 3512341 | NCBI WGS metagenome assembly VFQQ01 (sample SAMN10412373, study PRJNA504923) | tailings metagenome | isolation source: Relicate 2 Philex TSF1 revegetated site | place: Philippines: Tuba, Benguet | collected 2017-08-29
TGGTGAGCAGCCAGAAGAACACATGCTTGTCGCCCAGGAAGCGGTAGCGCGAGAAGGCGTAGGCCGCAGGCAATGCCACCGCAACCGAGATCACCATGTTCATGACGACATAGATGATCGAGTTGATGTAGCCGCGATACCAGGCCGGATCGGTGAAGATGATGCGGTAATTGCGCAGCGTCGGCTCATGCGGATAGAGCGTCAGCGACGACACGATCTCGGTGTTGGTCTTGAAGCTCATATTGATGAGCCAGTAGATCGGCAGCAGCAGGAAGATGATGTAGAGCGTCGGCACGATCCACCACCAGCGCGACTCCTCGCCCCGCCGGCGCATGCGCCGCTCGATCTCCTGCTTCGACAGGTTGCTGGAAAGCTTGCCGGCAGCGCCGGTGTTGCCGGTCACGCCTTCCCGCGCGCTGGTGGTCCGTTCGTTCACGCCCGTCATCTCAGCGCCCCGAATCGTAGTTGGTCATGATTGTGTAGAACACCCATGACAAGAGCAGGATGATCAGGAAGTAGACCAGCGACATCGCAGCCGCCGGCCCGAGATCGAACTGGCCAAGCGCCATCTTGACCAGGTCGATCGACAGGAAGGTCGTGGAATTGCCCGGCCCGCCGCCGGTGACGACGAAGGGCTCGGTGTAGATCATGAATGAGTCCATGAAGCGCAGCAGCACCGCGATCAGAAGCACGCGCTGCATCTTGGGCAATTGGATGTAGCGGAACACGGCCCAGCGCGATGCGCCGTCGATCTTGGCAGCCTGATAGAAGGCGTCGGGGATCGAGACCAGCCCGGCATAGCAGAGCAGCACGACGAGGCTGGTCCAGTGCCATACGTCCATGACGATGACGGTGACCCAGGCGTGGATCGGGTTCTGAACATAGTTGTAATTGATGCCGAGCGCATTGAGGTAATAGCCGAGCAGGCCGATATCGCTGCGCCCGAACACCTGCCAGATGGTGCCGACGACGTTCCACGGGATCAGCAGCGGCAGCGCCATCAGCACAAGGCAGACCGGCACGCCCCAGCCCTTCCTCGGCATGTTCAGCGCAATGAGGATGCCGAGCGGAACTTCGATCGCCAGGATGATGCCGGAGAACACGAGGTTGCGGCCAACCGCAGCCCAGAACCGGCTCGAGGCGAGCAGTTCCTGGAACCACTCGGTTCCTGCCCAGAAGAACTGATTGTTGCCGAAAGTGTCCTGCACCGAATAGTTCACCACCGTCATCAGCGGGATGACCGCCGAGAACGCCACCAGCACCAGCACCGGCAGCACCAGGAACCAGGCCTTGTTGTTCAAGGTCTTTTCCATGGGTTACGCTCCCATCTCGACGCGCCAGGAATCGGCGTAGATGTTTATTCCGGCCGGATCGAAGCGGACCTTGGGCTCGGCCGGAATGTCGTCGTCCTCGCCGAGGATCGCAGCCAAGCCACGCCCTTCGAGTTCGGCGCGCACGATCTTGTGGCGGCCGATATCCTCGACCTTGCTGACCGAAATCGGCATTCCCTCGCGGCCCAGCCGCACATATTCCGGGCGGATGCCAAGCTCGACCTTGTCCTTGCCACCGAGCTTCGGCGTTCCGGGGAGCGCGATCGACTGGCTGCCGAGCCGCGCATTGTTGCCCTGGATATCGACCGGGATCAGGTTCATGCCCGGCGAGCCGATGAAATAGCCGACGAATGTGTGTTTCGGGCGCTCGAACAGTTCGGCCGGCGTGCCGATCTGGACGATCTCGCCCTCGAACATCACCACCACCTTCTGCGCGAAGGTCAGCGCTTCGGTCTGGTCGTGCGTGACATAAACCATGGTGTAGCCGAAGCGTTGGTGAAGCTGCTTCAACTGCGAGCGCAGCACCCATTTCATGTGCGGGTCGATGACCGTCAGCGGCTCGTCGAACAGGATGGCATTGACATCGGAGCGAACGAGGCCGCGGCCGAGCGAGATCTTCTGCTTCTGGTCGGCAGTCAGGCCCCTCGCCTTGCGGTTCGCCCAGTCCGCCAGGTCGATCATCTTCAGCGTCTCGCGAACCTTCTTGTCGACTTCCGCTTCGGTGACGCCCCGGTTGCGCAGCGGAAAGGCGAGATTGTCGTAGACCGTCATCGTGTCGTAGATGACCGGGAACTGGAACACCTGCGCGATGTTGCGCTCCTGCGTCGACAGTTCGGTCACGTCGCGGCCATCGAAGCGCAGGCGGCCATGCGAAGGGTGCAGCAGGCCGGAGATGATATTGAGCAAGGTCGTCTTGCCGCAACCGGACGGCCCGAGAAGCGCATAAGCGCCGCCATCCTCGAACGTATGATGGATTTCCTTCAGCGCGTAGACGGTCGCAGCCTTCGGCGCCGATGCGTAGGCGTGGCGGATATGGTCGAGTTCGATGCTTGCCATGAAACTCTCCTAGGCTGCCCGTGCCTGCACGATTTCGGCGGAACGGCCCGCCTCGTCGAACACCATCAGATGGCGTGGATCGATGAAGACATCGATCGTCTGGTCCGGCTCGAACACCTGAATGCCATGCGCCAGCATCACCCAATGGACGTCGGCGAAGTCGAGATGGACGAAGCTTTCCGAGCCGGTCACCTCCGTCACCTTCACCTTGGCGCTCACCGACACGGCCTCGCGGTTCGGTCGCGTCAACGACAGATGATGCGGCTGGAAGCCGACCGTATAGGTCGCGTCGGCAATGCCCTTCAGCTCGGACGGCACCGGCAGGTTGACGCCGCCGTCGAGCAGGAAGCTCGCCCCGCTCTTGCGCAGGACGATGGTGTTGAGCGGCGGGTCGGAAAAAGTCCGCGCCGTCACCAGGTCGCGCGGCCTGCGGAACACGTCGATCGTCGGGCCGAACTGTGTCACCCTGCCCTGCGACAGCGTCGCGGTGTTGCCGCCGAGAAGCAGCGCCTCGGACGGCTCGGTCGTCGCATAGACGAAAATCGCGCCGGACTCGGCGAATATCTTCGGCAGCTCGGCGCGCAGCTCCTCGCGCAGCTTGTAATCGAGATTGGCGAGCGGCTCGTCGAGCAGCACCAGCCCGGCATTCTTGACGATGGCGCGAGCGAGCGCGGTGCGCTGCTGCTGACCGCCCGAGAGATTGAGCGGCGTGCGGTCCAGATAAGGCCCGAGTTTCAGGAGTTCGGCGGCGCGGCGAACCTCCTTGTCGATCTTCGCGTTGTCGACGCCGGCAACCCGCAGCGGCGAGGCGATGTTCTCATAGACGGTCATCGCCGGATAATTGATGAACTGCTGGTAGACCATTGCGATCCGGCGCTTCTGCACCGGTACGCCGGTGACATCGACGCCGTCGAACCAGACCGAACCGGAGGTCGGCGCGTCGAGGCCAGCCATAAGCCGCATCAGGCTGGTCTTGCCCGAAAGCGTCGGCCCGAGAAGCACGTTGAGCGAGGCATGGTGAAGCGTCAGGTCGACCGCATCGATATGCGTGTCGGCGCCGACTACCTTCGTCACCCCTTTGAGTTCAAGCATAGTCGCCACGCTCCTCCCTGCGGCCGGCCATTTTTCGATCATGTTTGATCTTCGAAGATTTTGCAATTCGTTTTCGCTTTTGTTTCGTTAATGGCTCAAATGAATTGCATATCGGTTCAGTTGACGCAGCGAATTGCGCTTCCGGCAGGCGCACGGGAGACGCGCCTGCAGGCTGAAAACTGGTTGGAAATATGAGAGCGCAGACGTCCGGACGCTCTTCAGGAAGCGCTCGGCTGGGTCCTGCGCGGCGGATAGCGCCGAATCAGTTGCGGTCGGAAACCATGGCGATGACCGGTATCGCAGCGATAGCGATCGCCCCGGCGCAGGCGAAGAACACGCCGTAACCGAGATATTGCGCGACATAGCCGGCGACGATGCCGCCGACCATGCTGACCAGCGCGTCCATGCACTGAAAGAGCGTGAAGTCCACGCCAGCCTGCCTCGGGTCAGACCAGCGCATGAACTGCGCGTAGAGGGCGACGAAACCAAGCGCCATGATGCCGGATGAACTGGCGACCGAAACGACCATCAGCACGGCCTTGGGCATGGCGTCGAATTGATGGAACGCGGCGAAGAAGAGCAGCGCCGCCGCCTGCAGCACCACCGCCAAAACAAGAACCGCGCGTATGCCCCAGCGCCTGATCAACGCGCCGCCGAGCAGTGCGGCGGCAAGGCCGACGAACATGCTGCCGACGCCGTTGAGCAGCCCGACGGTCGTGAGGTCGAGACCAGCGTCGATCAGGAACGGGCCGACCATGGCCAGGCCCAACTTCTGCGCGACGACATAGACCGCGGCGGCCAGCAGTCCGCGGCGGATTTCCGGGCGTTTCAGTGCCGCGCCAAGCGACGGCACATGCGCGCGCGTTTCCACCAGCGTAGCTTTTCGGGCGCGCAGCATGAACGGCAGGCCGAGCAGCACCAGCAGCAGCGCCATGCTCCAGACGCCGAATTGCCAGCCATATCTGTCGACGATAACCAGAAACAGCCCCGCCCCTATCGCCGAGCCAAGATAGGCACCGCCTACCTGCGCGGCGTTGCCCCAGCCGTGGTTTTCCTTCGACAGGCTTTCGACCGCATAGCCATCGCAAGCGATATCCACCGTGGAAGCGGCGAAGGCGACGACCGTCAGGCAGGCCAGCACCGGAAACAGCATTGCCGGACCGAGCGCCCCGACCGCGAAAAGCCCGGTCACCGAGATGAGCCCGCCGATCAGGACGATCGTGCCGGAGCGGTTTCGCCCGACCGGCGGCAAGCGAAAGCGCTCGACCGCCGGCGACCACAAGAATTTCAGCGCCCACGGCAGCGCGATCAGCGACAGCAGCCCGATATGGTCGAGCGCCATGCCCTGGTCGCGCATCACCGCCGGCAGGCCGGCCCAGGTGATGCCGCCGATGACGCTCTGCGCGACATAGAGACCGCCGATCGCCGTGAAAACGGCGACCGGGGACGACGATGCGATACCGGTGTCGGTCTTTTTCAGCATCAGAAGCGGTAGCGCAGGCTGCCCAGGATGGAACGTCCTTCGTCGCGATAGCAATAGCCTGCCGAACAGGTGGGCTTGCGCTCGTCGAAGATGTTCTTGGCGTTGATCTGCAGCTTCACGCCTTCGAAATTGTCGAAGCGCTTGCCGAAATCATAGGACACCGCCGCATCGACGAAGACACGATCCTCGTTGTTTATCGTGTTCTCGTCGTCGCCGAAGCTCTTGCCTACATAGCGTACGCCTGCGCCGAGGCCGAGACCGGCGAGTTCGCCATCGTTGAACTCATAATTGCCCCAGAGCGCGAAGATATCGTTCGGCGTGGACGAAAGCTCGTTGCCCTCGGTGCCGACCGCGCCCTTGTCGATCGTCATCTTGAGGTGCGTGTAGGAGGCGATCAGGCCGAAGCCGTTTTCGAAGGAGGCGTTGGCTTCCAGTTCAAAGCCGCGCGAATTGAGGTCGAGCTGGCGCTGGCGGTTCTCGCCAGTCGGGCCATAGACGTCGAACACAACGCCGTCCTTCTGCTTGATGTCGAACAGTGCGGCGCTGACCAGCAGATTGGTGTCAGGGATCTGGTACTTGACGCCGATCTCCTTCTGCTCCGCCACGGTCGGCTTGGCGACGCTGCGGATTTCCGAGCCGGCCTCATAGACGAAGCCGATATTCGGGGCGAACGAGGTCGAGTAGTTGAAATAGGGCGTCAGGCCCCACGGCGTTTCGTAGGAAGCCCCGACGCGACCCGAAAAATGCTTGTCCTTCTGGCTGGTCTCGGCCTCGGTCACGTCGACCGACTTGGAGTCCACCCAGTCGTAACGCACGCTGCCGAACATCGTGAGAGCATCCCAGGTCATTTGGTCATGCGCGTAGACGCCGACATTGCTCATCTTCTGGCCGCCGGCGAAGGCGAGCGGCGCGGCCTTGATGTCGTCCACCGACGCGTAGGAGAAGGCACTCGATGAATCATAATCGGCATAGGTGTAGTCGATGCCGGCGAGCGCGACGTGGCTGACCGGGCCGGTGTCGAAAGTGAACTGCGCCATGTTGTCGACGGTGAAGGTCGCGACATTCTCCTTGTAGTGGCCCCAGTAGCGCGCGAGGTCGGCGCCGGCCGGATAGTGGCCGCTATATTCGAGATCGGCATCCACCTTGGCGTAGCGCAGGTTCTGCCGCACCGTCAGCAGGTCGTTGAAGCGATGCTCGAACTCGTAGCCGATGCGACCCTGCTCCTGCGCGAAATCGTTGTAGGCCGGATCGCCTTCGTAGATGTTGGAAACCTCGCCATAGGCCGGGTTGTAGAAAGCTGCCGTGCCGCCGGTCTTGGTGCGCGAAAGCTCGCCGAGGATCGTCAGCTTGGTGTCTTCGTCGGGCTTGAAGGTGACGGCCGGAGCAAGATAGAGCTTGTCATCGGGATAGCCTGCAAGTTCCGTGTCGGCCGAGCGTCCGAGACCGGTCATGCGGTAGAGGATGCTGCCGTTCTCGGTCACCGGGCCGCTCATGTCGAAGCCGACCTGGGCGCGGCTATGCTCGCCGAACACGGTCTCGATCTCGCGGAAAGTCTCTTCCTTGGGACGCTTGGTGACCAGGTTGACGATGCCGCCGGGGCCGCTGACGCCATAGAGCGAGGAGGCCGGACCCTTGAGAATGGTGATGCCTTCGAGGCCGTAGGGCTCGGTCTTGAACAGTGCGGTGGGCGAGTTGAACTGGCGCAGTCCGTCGCGGAACATGCCGTTGTAATAGGCCGGGAAACCGCGCAGGAAGAAGGCGTCGAAGCGCGTGTCGAAGCCGAAGCTGTTGGGATTGGCGCTGGCGGTGTAGCTCAGCGATTCGTTGAGCGTGCGCGGCTCCTGATCCTCGATCTGCTTCTGCGTGACGACGGAAATCGCCTGCGGGATCTTGGCGATCGGCGTATCGACCTTGGTGCCGATGCGATCCTGCTTGGCGACATAGCCATCCTGCTTCAGGATTTCGTTGCTCTGCGCCTCGACAGTCACCGCCTCCAGCACGATCGCGTTCTGATCTTCCTGCGCATAGGCCGCGTGATTTGAAACGAAAATGGCCGCCCCACTCAAAAGCAGCATTCTCAGACGAATTGATCTCGGTCCCACCTGCACACCCACACTCCAAATTTAAACGATGCACCAAACGTGCGTGCATCGCGGTCACAAATATGAGTGTTTGAGTCAAGTAATATTTAGCGCTTCTAAACACCTGTCGCAGCGCCGTTGCCTTGGTGTGACCACAATTCAACACCCTGCCCTCACCCGGCGCATCGATCAGATAAGCGTCCACCCCTTGAATTAATTGAACGTTCGTTTTATTACTGCCTCAAGGTGAGGAAATCGCATGGCGCGTACGATTGGTTCCGATGGCGGCAGGACGCAGGCCGCGATACGCGAAGCGGCGATCAGCCTGATGGCGCGCTTCGGTTATGAGGCAGTATCGATGCGCCAGCTCGCGGCCGAGGTCGGCGTGCAGGCGGCAGCCCTCTACCGCTATTTCCCGACCAAGGAAGATCTGCTCTTCACGTTGCTGCGCGAACATATGGACGGGCTGCTGGCTGCGTGGGAGGCGGCGCGCCCGGCCAATGCCGATCCGCGTGCCCGCCTCATCGCCTTCGTGCGCAACCACATCCATTTCCATGTCGTGCGCCGGCACGCCACCCATGTCTCCAACATGGAACTGCGCGCCCTTTCGCGCGATAATCTCACGCAGATACTGCGCCTGCGCACGGCCTATGAGAAGGAGCTGCGCCAGATCCTGCGCGACGGCGCGGAGGCAGGAACCTTCGTGATCGACGATACCGGGCTGACCGCGATCGCCATCATCCAGATGATCACCGGCGTGATCGTCTGGTTCCGCCCGGACGAGCGGCTTTCGGTGGAAGAAGTAGCCGAGACCTATCTCGCAATGACAATGCGCCTGACAGGCGCGGAAAACGCCAGGGAGACCGCCCATGTACACGCACACGCTTGATTTCGGCCAGGGCGAGGACGTCGACGCGCTGCGCGACATGGTCCGCCGCTTCGCGCAGGAGCAGATCGCGCCGATCGCCGCCGATATCGACCGTTCCAACGAGTTTCCAATGCATCTGTGGGCTGAAATGGGCGCGCTCGGCCTCCTCGGCATGACCGCCGACCCGGATTTCGGCGGCACCGGCATGGGCTATCTGGCGCATGTCGTGGCCATGGAGGAGATTTCGCGGGCATCGGCCTCGGTCGGCCTGTCCTACGGCGCGCATTCCAATCTCTGCGTCAACCAGATCAACCGCTGGGGAACGACGGCGCAGAAGGAAAGATACCTGCCTGCGCTCTGCTCGGGCGAGAATGTCGGCGCGCTTGCCATGTCGGAACCGGGCGCGGGTTCGGACGTGGTGTCGATGCGCCTGCGGGCGGACAAGCGCAACGACCGCTTCGTGCTCAACGGTAACAAGATGTGGATCACCAACGGTCCCGACGCCGACACGCTGGTGGTCTACGCCAAGACCGAGCCGACGATGGGCTCGCGCGGCATCACCGCCTTCATCATCGAGAGCAGGATGAAGGGTTTTTCCGTCGCCCAGAAGCTGGACAAGCTCGGCATGCGCGGTTCCAATACCGGCGAACTCGTTTTCGAGGATGTCGAGGTGCCTTACGAGAATGTGCTCGGACAGGAAGGACGCGGCGTCGAGGTGCTGATGTCGGGGCTTGACTATGAGCGAACCGTGCTCGCCGGCGGCCCCCTCGGCCTGATGGCGGCCTGTATGGATGTCGCCGTGCCTTACGTGCAGACCCGGCGCCAGTTCGGGCAGGCCATCGGCGATTTCCAGCTCGTGCAGGGCAAGCTCGCCGACATGTATGCGACCACGAACGCCGCCAAAGCTTACGTCTATGCCGTCGCCTCGGCCTGCGACCGCGGCCAGACCACCCGCAAGGATGCCGCCGGCTGCGTGCTCTTCGCCGCCGAAAAAGCGACATTGATGGCGCTCGACGCGTTGCAACTGCTTGGCGGCAACGGCTACATCAACGACTACCCGACCGGCCGCCTGCTGCGCGACGCCAAGCTTTACGAGATCGGCGCGGGGACCAGCGAGATACGACGCTGGCTGATCGGGCGGGAGATCATGGCGGAGGGCGTGTAAGTCCAGCACGCTTTCCAGATTTATCTGACGTCACATTTTCTCGGGAGGAAATAACGAGATGTTCAAGCCGGCAATCCTTGCCTCGTTCCTGACGCTCCTGCCTACTCTGGCATATGCGGAATTCGTTGGCACCGTGAAGCTCAAGCCGGCCGATTGCCAAAAAACGGATCACTGCGAGCTGGTCGAGAATTTCGGCTATATCGATAAGCGCGGATTGGGTTGGCAGGCAGACAAGGCTGACAAGACCGACGGTGCCTCCATTCCAAAGTGGGCGCAGAAATTCGCCGGGGACCCATGGACGCCGGAATATCTCAATGCCGCTGTTCTGCACGATCACTATTCGAAGAGTGTCCGCCCGGTGCGGGGATGGTTTGAAACACAGCGCATGTTCTACGAGGCGCTGATGGACTCAGGCGTCTCCCCAAAACGGGCAGCTTTACTTTATTCCGGCGTATTGATCGGGTCCGGCAAATGGATCGTGAAGATGAAAGGCAAGAAGTGCCCTGTCGGCAAGGGTTGCATCAACAATGTGGGCGAAATGACCATCGAGACAGAGGCCGAGAGCTACGGGCAGCCTGCCTATGTCGAGTCCTTAGAACGCATGAAGGCGAAGATCGAAGCGTCGGGTGAGTTGAACGAAGACGATATCGTCAAGCTGGCCATCCAGGAACGGCCGAACAGCGAATACCTCAAGCACCCCGATGGGGTGGTAAAGATCGATCTCGATGACTGGCCATGGCCAACTCAGGACCGGTAGACAATACTCGGGCCACCGCAGAAGCATGGTCAGGGGGACATCATGAAGCTCGAACGGATCTGGATATTGTTCATGTTGGTCGGACTGCTATCCACAACACCACTGACAACGCCACATCCCGCCATGGCGGCGCAACAGCAGAGCTACGCAACAGTCGAGCAACTCGCTGCCGAGATTTTAAGCCGGTTGCAGGCAGATTCGCGCGTGATCGACGTCACCGCCAATCCCGACGATCCCGCCCAGATTTACCTTTCGCGGACACACCAGGCAGGTGGACAGGTCAGGGTAGACGTGACCAATTTGTTGGGGCGGCTTCGAGGCCTTACGCCTGTCGAAACAGCAGAAACAATCCAACAGTTTGTGGAGACGGTTGCCGCAGGGCCACAGACCGGAACCCTCGACCCCGCGCAGATTTATGCCAATGTGCGTCCAACTGGTTACCTGCTGCAGGACGGAAAGAACTTAAGCGACACGCTTGTCTTCGAGGAACTCGCCGGCGGCCTGATCATACTTTATCAAATCGATGGGCCGCAGGCGCTTCGGGCACTCAACTGGTCGGAGGTCGGAGGTCGAAGCCTTGGCGAACTGGCACAGCTCTCCCGCCAAAATCTGGATACCCAGCTTAAAAGCCTGATCGAGCAGCGGATCGGCGAGGATGTTTCGGTCTTCATCATCGAGGACAATCCATTTCTTTCGCCGGCTCTGCTGCTCTCGGATTGGTTTCATGGCTACGTCGCCGAAAGATTTCCCGACGGCTATATGCTTGGCGTACCGCAACGCGACTTCGTCATCGCATTCAACAATAATGACCCGGAAGCGCTCCGAAGCGCCCGCGAGGTAATAGACCGGTTTACCGAGGACGACCGGGATATGACCTCCCCGCTCATATTCGAACGCCGTGACGGCAGGCTCGCCGTCGTTGATGAATACGTGTTGAAATAGGTTTTGCCGATGCCCGTTCTCACCTCCTCCGTCTCCCCCGCCTCCGACGCCTTCCGCACCAATGTAGGGCGCATGCGCGAGCTCGTTGGCGATATTGCCGAGAAGGCCGCAACCGTCGAACGGGGCGGCTCGGAGGAAGCGCGGGAGCGGCATGTCTCGCGCGGCAAGCTTCTGCCGCGCCAGCGTCTTGCCCAGTTGATCGATCCCGGCTCGCCCTTTCTGGAGGTCGGCCAGTTCGCCGCGTGGAACATGTACGACGGCGACATTTCGGCTGCCGGCATGATCGCCGGCATCGGCCGCGTCGAGGGCCGCGAGGTGATGATCGTCGTCAACGACGCGACGGTGAAGGGCGGCACCTACTATCCGATCACGGTGAAGAAGCATCTGCGGGCGCAGGAAATCGCCATGCAGAACAATCTGCCTTGCGTCTATCTGGTCGACAGCGGCGGCGCCAACCTGCCGAACCAGGACGAGGTGTTTCCCGACCGCGATCACTTCGGCCGCATCTTCTACAACCAGGCCAATATGTCGGCGGCAGGCATTCCGCAGATCGCCTGCGTCATGGGTTCCTGTACGGCGGGTGGCGCTTATGTGCCGGCGATGTCGGACGAGACGATCATGGTGCGCAATCAGGCGACCATCTTTCTCGGCGGCCCGCCGCTGGTGAAGGCCGCCACCGGCGAGGATGTCAGCGCCGAAGACCTCGGCGGCGCGGAGGTGCACACGCGCCAGTCGGGCGTGGCCGACCACTACGCCATGGACGACGAGCACGCGCTGGCGATCACGCGGCGCATCGTCAAAAACCTGAATCGGAACAAGAACGTAAGCCTGAACCTGCAGAAACCGATTCAACCGCTTCACGATCCGCATGAGATCTACGGCGTCATCCCCGCCGATATCCGCCAGCCCTATGACGTGCGTGAGGTCATTGCCCGCATCGTCGACGGCTCGGAGTTCGACGAGTTCAAGCAGAACTACGGCACCACGCTGGTCACCGGCTTTGCCCATCTCTACGGCATGCCGGTCGGCATCATCGCCAACAATGGCGTGCTGTTTTCCGAAAGCGCGCTGAAGGGCGCGCATTTCATCGAGCTGTGCTGCCAGCGCAAGATACCGCTGATCTTCCTGCAGAACATCACCGGCTTCATGGTCGGCCGCAAATACGAGGCCGGCGGCATCGCCAAGGATGGTGCCAAGCTGGTGACGGCGGTCGCCACCGCGCAGGTGCCGAAGGTGACGATGATCATCGGCGGCTCGTTCGGGGCCGGCAATTACGGCATGTGCGGCCGTGCCTATTCGCCCCGCTTCCTGTGGATGTGGCCGAATGCGCGCATTTCGGTGATGGGCGGCGAACAGGCAGCGACCGTTCTCGCGATGGTCAAGCGTGAAGGCATCGAGCGCAAGGGCGGCGAATGGACAGCGGAGGAGGAAGCGAAATTCCGCAAGCCGATCCTGATGAAATACGAGCATGAGGGCCAGCCGCTCTATTCATCCGCCCGCCTGTGGGACGACGGCATCATCGACCCGGCACGGTCACGCGAGGTGCTGGCGCTATCCTTGAGTGCAGCGCTGAACGCGCCGGTGGCGGACACCAAATTCGGCGTGTTCAGGATGTGACAACAGCCTCACGCGCAGCAGAGACACGATCAACAGAACCGCGAGACACCATGTCCCTTTCCCTCTACGACATTTCGATACCGGTCTTCATCACCGCGCTCAAAAACCTGTCGCACAATCTGAAGAAAGGCGAGACTTACGCCGCCGAGCAGGGCATCGCAGAAGAAGAACTGACCATCGCGCGGCTTTATCCCGACATGCTGCCGCTGACCGGCCAGATACAGCGTGCCTCGGACACGGCCCGTTTCGTGGCAGTCCGTGTTGGCCAGACAGACCCCCGGCCTATGGCGGACAACGAGGCATCTCTTGCCGACCTTCAGGCCCGCATTGCGGCCACGATCGACTATCTCAGCGCTGTCGCACCCGACAGCATGGAAGGCCGCGAGACTGCCGCAGTGAGTTTCAAGGCCGGGCCACGAACGTTGGATTTCACCGGCACGTCCTACATTCTGGGGTTTGCGCTGCCCAACTTCTATTTCCACGTAACGACCGCCTACGCCATTCTGCGACACAAGGGCGTCCCACTCGGCAAGATGGATTTTCTTGCCGGTGGAAACCCACGTTCATAGAAAGACGCCGGCTCCGAGGAACCGCCATGTTCACCAAAATCCTGATTGCCAATCGCGGCGAGATCGCGTGCCGGGTCATCCGCACGGCGCGGCGCATGGGTATTGCCACCGTGGCGGTCTATTCCGACGCCGATGCCAGATCGCTTCATGCAGCCATGGCAGACGAGGCGGTGCATATCGGCCCCTCGCCCGTCGGCGAAAGCTATCTGCGTGGTGAAAAGATCATCGCCGCCGCCAAGGCGACGGGCGCCGAGGCGATCCATCCCGGCTACGGCTTTCTCTCAGAAAATCCCGATTTCGTCGATCAGGTGACGGCTGCGGGCCTTGTCTTCATCGGCCCTTCGGCGGCCTCGATCCGCGCCATGGGCCTGAAGGACGCCGCCAAGCGGCTGATGGAAAAGGCCGGCGTGCCGGTGGTTCCGGGCTACCACGGCGAAGCGCAGGAGATTGTCATCCTCGCTTCAAAGGCGCGCGAGATCGGGTATCCGGTGCTGATCAAGGCGCGCGCCGGCGGCGGCGGCAAGGGCATGCGCAAGGTCGAGCGCGCGGAAGATTTTCCCGAGGCGCTGTCGAGCGCGCGGCGAGAGGCCAAGGCTGCCTTCGGCGACGACCGGGTGCTGGTGGAAAAATATGTCGACAAGCCGCGCCACATCGAGGTGCAGGTGTTCGGCGACAATCACGGCCATGCCGTGCATCTGTTCGAGCGCGATTGTTCGGTCCAGCGCCGCCACCAGAAGGTTATCGAGGAGGCCCCTGCCCCCGGCATGACCGCCGAGATGCGCAAGGCCATGACCGACGCCGCCGTGAAAGCCGCCAAGGCGATCAGCTATTCGGGCGCCGGCACGATCGAATTCATCGTCGATGCTTCGGACGGGCTGAAACCGAACCGCTTCTGGTTCATGGAAATGAACACGCGCCTGCAGGTCGAGCATCCGGTAACGGAGATGATCACCGGCATCGATCTGGTCGAATGGCAGTTACGGGTGGCGGCCGGCGAAAAGCTGCCGAAGACACAAGCCGAGATCAAGCTCGACGGCCATGCCTTCGAGGCGCGCATCTATGCCGAAGACCCGGCAAAAGGCTTTCTGCCGGCGATCGGCACGCTGCATCGTCTTGGCTTCCCGTCGGAAGCGCCAGTGGGTACGGAGATGCGCGTCGAGACCGGCGTGCGCGAGGGCGACGCGATCTCGCCCTTCTACGATCCGATGATCGCCAAGCTGGTGGTTCATGCGGCCGACCGGACAGCCGCTTTGGATGCACTGGGCGAGGCGCTGAAGGGCACGGAAATCGCCGGTTCGGTGACCAATGTGGCTTTTCTTGCAGCGCTCGCAAAAGACGCGGATTTCGCTAGCGGCGATGTCGATACCGGCCTGATCGACCGCAAGCAGGCGGCATTGACGGTAACGGCTGTGCCGGACAATCGCACGATTGCGCTGGCAGCACTCGCCGCATCCGGCATGGGCGAGCAGCAACTGAGCGACGGTCCATGGTCAGCGCTTGCCGGCTATTCGCATTTCCATCCGATTGCCCGGCGGACGAGGCTTCGCTTTGGCGAGGAGGAGTTTGCGGCGAGTGTTTCGGTGGGGCGGGATGGGCGGTTGGCAGTGGAGTTGGATGCGCCGGCGCCCACCCTCCCCCTTGAGGGGAGGGAGACGGCGAAGCCGGCGGGTGGGGTCGTCTCGGCAGTGCTCGACGTTCCTTTGCGCCACACGCTACCTGTCCCGACCCCCTCTGTCGCCTTCGGCGACATCTCCCCCTCAAGGGGGGAGAAAGGCCCCGCCTTCACCCGCTGGCCCGGCCACATCACCGTGTTCGAAGCCGGCCACGCCTTCACCTTCTCCGTGTCCGACCCCTTCGCCCATGCAGCCGATGCCGGCGGTGGGGATTCCATGCGTGCGCCGATGCCCGGACTGGTCAAGGTCGTGCGGGCGATGAAGGGCGATGCCGTGATCAAGGGCCAGCCGCTGCTCATCCTCGAAGCCATGAAGATGGAGCACACCATCGCCGCTCCGCATGACGGCGTTATTGCGGAGATCGCCGACGAGGGTTCGCAGGTGACGGACGGGACGGTGCTGGTAAGGTTTCAGGAAGAGGCAGCGTCGTAGGCTTTCGAGGCTCGCTCCGGGGACAGTTTACTTTCTTGCCCCAGAAAGGGGCGGCAATTGCGATCTCGCGTAAGGGGCAAAAAGTAAACTGTCCCCAGCGCCCAGATGAAAAATGGCCGGGAAACCCCGGCCATTTTCATTGCATCAGTGTGGTTCGAACTTACTGCGCGATCGGCGCGTATTTGCCGTCGTGCCACTGGTTGATGTCGTAGCTGGCGTTCTTGAGGTCGCCCTTTTCGTCGAAGGTGACATCGCCAACCACGGTCTGGATCGGCTGGCCGTTCTTCAGCGCCTCGGCGACCTTCATCGGATCGTCGCTGCCGGCGCGCTCGATGCCCTGTGCGAAAGCCTGGATGGTGGCGTAGGAGAAGAGGGTAAAGCCTTCCGGCACGAAGCCGCCGGCCTTGATCTTCTCGACGGCTTCCTTGGCTTCGGGCTTCGCCTGCGGGTCGGACGGGAACACGAACATGGTGCCTTCACCGGCCGGGCCGGCGATCTGCCAGAATTCCGGCGAAGCGATCGAGTCCGGCATGATAAGCTGGAACTTGAAGCCCTGCTCGGCCGACTGGCGCAGCATCAGGCCGGCTTCAGGGTGATAACCGCCGAAATAGACGACGTCGGCCTTGAGTTCCTTCATCTTGGTCACCAGCGCGGAATAGTCCTTCTCGCCGGCGTTGATGCCCTCATACATGACTTCCTTGAGGCCGCCCTCGTTCATCGTCGCCTTGACGGCGTCGGCCACGCCCTGACCGTAGGCGCTCTTGTCGTGCAGGATAACGACATTCTTGCCGGCGTATTTCTTGGCGATCCATGGGCCGATGAAGGCACCCTGCGCGTCGTCGCGCGTATAGAGGCGCATGATAGTCGGCCAGCCCTTCTGGGCTGCATCGTCGGTCAGCACCGGGTTGGACGAGGCCGGGCTCATCATCAACGCGCCGCTTTCGGCATAGACGGCCGAAGCCGGAATGCTGGAGCCGGAGCAGGCGTGGCCATCGATGAACATGATGCTGTTGGCAACGATGCGGTTTGCCACCGACACGGCCTGCTTCGGATCGCAAACGTCGTCTTCGATCGAGATCTTGATCTGGCGGCCCATGACGCCGCCCTTCTCGTTGATCGCCTTGGCGGCGGCCTCGGCACCCTGGCGGAACTGGTCGCCGATATTGGCAAGCTGGCCGGTCATCGGGCCGACGACGGCAAAGGTGATGTCGTCGGCATAGGCCGACGCCGACATCATGAGGCCGGCGATCGCCGCGCCCAGAAGTGTTTTCTTGATCATTTTCGTTTCCTCCGCAGCGTCGCCCTCGACGCTGAAAGTGATCCTGATATCGCAGGCGCATGGCAAAGGCCACTCGCCAGATCGGCGATCCGGCAAGGCCAGCGGAAAAACGAAAAAGCCGCGCCGGTGTGTTTCCACCGGTCACGGCTTTTGCTGGTTCGCATCGCGGTCCCTGTTTTACCGCAAAACGCTGTAGTCGCCCGTTCTTGACATGCGCGGCTGGCCCGCCTCCAAGCTGCCGCGTTCTGCTATTGGAGCCCAGCCGTCTTCGCGACTTGAGCTCTGGCATTCAAACTCAGTGCATGGTCATCCATTCGCGCGCTTCGCGCAGAGCCCTGGCTATTTCCAGCTTCGACATCGAAGCCGAAAGTTCGGAGCGCAGTTCCGCGGCGCGGGCAGAGCCCTTGATCGCGGCGATGTTGAACCATTTGTGGGCGGCGATGGTGTCGACTTCACAGTCGCGGCCGGTCGCATACATCATGCCCAGTTCAAAAAGGATATCGGCCTGGGCGGTTGTTCCCATCGTGCCGAACCCGGCTTCAAGCATTTCAAAACGTGCCATTTCGAAGGTCCCTGTCCGTTGCTGGAAAGCCCGCCTCTTTTGTCGTCCTGGGCTGCTCTTCCGATGCTTCGAAGAATGAACCTCAGCCTTGAATCCGTCGTTAAATCACGTGCTTAATTTGGCGCAAACAAAGTTCAAACAAGAGGTAAATGCCTGAATTTGTTAAGGATAGGGATGCGGGGATTCCGGGCTTTCTCAGAAAATTTGAAGAAAATGCAAGTGGTGGAAGGAAACCCTTCCGTAACCACGAAAACCGGTCGCATGAGAGCGGAAGATGAAAACCGGCCGGTCGCGGGCCGTTTTGCCCCTGCAAAAAACCTGCTTTCCTTCCGCAAGGACACCGCTTTTGTTTTTCCGGCGACTGGATTAGCTTACGTTTGCGTAAACGGCGGAATGGCAGGAGCGAGCAGGCCGGACCGATAGACGCTCAAAAAGGGAGGACATCGATGTTTCGTAAGGTGAGCATGGCAATTGCGGCGACGCTTCTGATGGCCGGTGCGGCCTATGCCGATCCGATCGAAGGCAACTGGAAGACGAAGAGCGGCGATACGGCGGCTATCGCCAGCTGCGGCGGCGGCTTCTGCATTACATTGAAGACAGGCAAATATGCCGGCAAGTCGATCGGCAAGATGAGCGCCAGCGGCAGCAATCAATATTCGGGCTCGATAACCGACCCGGCCGACGACAAGACCTATTCCGGGTCGGGAACGCTTTCCGGCGCGAAGCTTAACATGACCGGCTGCGCACTCAAGATCTTCTGCAAGACACAGGTCTGGTCGAAGCTTTAAGCTTTTTCGAAATTTGCACGCCGGCGCAGGGAGCACCCCAGCGCCGGCGTGCTGAAACGTCAGGCGCGGGCCTTCTGTCCGAACAGCACTTTCTGGGCTTCCTTGTCGTCGGCCAGATTGCGCCGATGATCTTCACCGACAGCAATCGCCTTCTGGACAGCCGGCCGCGCCAGAATCGTATCGAACCAGCGCTTCAGGTTCGGGAAATCCTCGATATCCTGGCCCTGGTTCTTGTAGGGCTTTACCCAGCCGATGCTGGCCATGTCCGCAATCGAGTAATCGCCAGCAAGGAAGTCGCGATCGGCAAGGCGCTTGTTCATGACGCCATAGAGCCGGTTCACTTCATTCGTATAGCGGTCGATGCCGTACTGGATTTTCTCCGGCGCATATTGCCGGAAATGATGCGCCTGGCCTGCCATCGGCCCCAAGCCGCCCATCTGCCAGAACAGCCACTGGTCGACCTCGACGCGCTGGCGCTCGTCGGCGGGATAGAACTTGTCGAATTTGCGGCCGAGATATTGCAGGATCGCGCCGGACTCGAAAACGGAGATCGGCTTGCCGCCCGGCCCTTCCGGGTCGACGATGGCCGGCATGCGGTTGTTGGGGGCGATTTTCAGGAAGGCCGGCTCGAACTGCTCGCCCTTGCCGATGTTCACATATTTGACCGTGTAGGGAACGCCGAGTTCCTCAAGCATGATCGTGATCTTCCAGCCGTTCGGCGTCGGCCAATAGTGAAGTTCGATCGGCTTGGTCTGGGTCGTCATGAGAGGTTTCTCCGTTTCGGGAATGCTTTCAGCACATAGGCAGGTGCTGGCGAAACACAAGCCAACAAACCGAACACGTCGATTAATAAAATTGAACCGAAGATGAACGGCCTTCTCAGAGGTCGTTCAGCCGCGTTCGGGCATTCTCCCCCTCATTGAAGGAGACACCCAATGCTTGCTCGCCGGTTCACCATAGTCTGCCTGCTGATGACCCTGTTCGGAATGACCTTCTCGATACTGGTTGCGCAGGCAAACCGTTCGACGCGCTCCTGGGAACAGGGAATGACCAGGCTCTGCTCGAACGACCCGACCTGCATCACAAGCTTCCGTCCTTAACCAGATCGCCACACCAGAAAAGCGCCACGTCCATGAACAAGATCGCCGCCTCTTCCGCAAAAATCCTCCGGCTCCTGCCGCGGGCGGCGCTCATCCTGGCCATGCTGGCAGCCCCGGTGCTCGCCGTACCGGCAGCCCGCGGCTCGACGGCTACGACGATCGAAGCGCCCGCGCTCAAGAAGTCCGGCGCCGGGTTCGTCCTGCTGATGAGCCTGCAGCGCGGCTGACCAATAAAAAAGCACCGCTGACCCAGTCGTCCCCCTCCCAAGGTTGGAAGCAAGTCTCTATATTGGGTCATGGAAAAGAGAATCTACCCAGAACCCATTGAATCGATTGCCAGCCCGGAACCTTACGGGCTGCATAGCTTTAACGATGCCAACGAGGCCGTTGCGGCGCTCCAATTCCTTTACAGCCGAAACACCGCATTTTTGCGGGACTCCTTCACCGCTCTTGCAAATGGCGGCGACATAAACAGGCGATATCGCGCCTTCTACCCCGAAGTCGGGGTAACGACCGCTTCCTACACGCAGGTCGACTCCCGCCAGGCCTACGGCCATATGCCTTTGCCGGGCCACTATGCGACGACCATCACCCGCCCAGATCTGTTCGAAAGCTATCTCGTCGAGCAGCTTGGCATGATCATGCGGAACCACGGCGTGGTGATCACCGTATCGGAGTCGGAGACGCCGATCCCGCTGCATTTTGCATTCCTCGAGGGTACCCATGTCGATGGATCGATCGCCGACCGCATCAAGCGGCCGATACGCGACCTTTTCGACGTACCGGACCTTGACGGCACCGACGACCACATCGCCAACGGCACCTTCGAAACCATACCGGGCGATCCACGGCCGCTCGCGCCCTTCACCGCGCAGCGCATCGACTATTCGCTGCACCGCCTGTCGCATTACACTGCGACGGCGCCGAACCATTTCCAGAACTTCGTGCTGTTCACCAACTACCAGTTCTACATCGACGAATTCTGCGTCTACGCGCGGGACCTGATGGCAAGTGGCGGCGGCGGTTACGAAGAATTCGTGGAGCCCGGCCATGTAATCACCAAAGCCGGTGAGAACAGGCCGTCCGAGGGCGCAACGCCGCCGCGCATGCCGCAAATGCCGGCCTACCACCTGAAGAAAGCCGGCCATGCCGGCATTACCATGATCAATATCGGCGTCGGCCCGTCCAACGCCAAGACGATCACCGACCATGTCGCGGTGCTGCGGCCGCATGCCTGGCTGATGCTCGGCCATTGTGCCGGTCTGCGCAACACGCAGGCGCTTGGCGACTATGTTCTGGCGCACGCCTATGTGCGCGAGGACCATGTTCTCGATGATGATCTTCCGGTCTGGGTGCCGATACCGCCGCTCGCCGAAATCCAGGTCGCGCTGCAGGAAGCGGTCGCCGAGGTGACCGGGCTTTCCGGCTACGAGCTCAAGCGCATCATGCGGACGGGCACGGTCGCGACCATCGACAACCGCAACTGGGAACTTCGCGACCAGCGCGGCCCGGTGCAGCGGCTGTCGCAGTCGCGGGCGATCGCGCTCGACATGGAATCCGCCACGATCGCGGCGAACGGCTTTCGCTTCCGCGTGCCTTACGGCACACTGCTCTGCGTCTCGGACAAGCCGCTGCATGGCGAACTGAAGCTTCCCGGCATGGCCAGCGAGTTCTACAAGCGGCAGGTGGCCCAGCATCTCACCATCGGTATCAAGGCGATGGAGAAGCTGGCGGAAATGCCGATGGACCGGCTGCATTCGCGCAAGCTTCGCAGTTTCTCGGAGACGGCATTTCAGTAGGAAAATCGAGACGAGCAGGCTCGGCGACGCTATCAAAAGAAAAATAGCGATAATCCACCCGGGCGAAGGGCTTCGCCCGATTGCATATCTTGAATGAGCCGCATTCTTGCCGATAAGGACGGGAATGAGCACAAACGACATACGAAACAAGCTGACCACGGGGGCGTTCGTTGCCGTTCTCGTGCTTTCGCTTCCCCTGATTGCCGGCTTCTTCGGAAGGTTGCACCCGGTTTTCGATTCCTTCGCTCATTTCCGCGTCCATCTTGCCGTGCTGATGGCAATTGCAGCACTTCCGCTGTTTGCGAGCAGATATCGGAAGGAAGGCGCGGCAGCATTGCTGCTGGCGGTTGCTGCCTTCGCCACGACATCGAACTCGCTCGGCCTTGGCGCGGTTCACGCCGGCGGCTTCCAGCCCAAGAGCGACGAGCAGCCGACGTACAAGTTGCTGCAGCTCAACCTTCGTTACAACAATCCGGAACCGAACAAGGTGCTGTCGCTGATCGGGCGCCTTCGGCCGGACGTGGTGACGCTGGAAGAAGTCTCCGACATGTGGAAGGAGAAGCTGGCGCTGCTGTCGTCGGCATACCCCTACAGCATCATCTGCCCCTACCCAAACCGCGTGTTCGGCGTCGCGATCCTGTCGAGCAGGCCTTTGGCTGACGGCGCCCAGGCGAATTGCTATGAGCGCGGCTCACTCGCGATTGCCCCGGTCAATTTCGGTGGGAGGACAGTTGAAATAGCCGCGCTCCATCTCGGATGGCCGTGGCCGTTCGAACAGGCGCGGCAGATTTCGGCGGTGGCCGAGCCATTGTCACGGCTTGGCGAGACCGCGCTGCTGGCCGGAGATTTCAACGCTACGCCGTGGAGCGCTTCTGTTTCGCGCGTAGGCAAGCTTGGCGGCCTGACCATGGTTCCCTCGGTCGGGCCGAGCTGGCAGTGGATTCACCTGCCGGAATTCCTGCGCTTCAGCGGCCTGCCGATCGATCAGGTTTTTCACAAGGGCGACGTGATCGTGAATTCCGCCCACACGCTGCCGGAGGCAGGCTCGGACCACCTGCCCGTGCTGGTGGAGTTCTCGCTTAAGCCGACGGAAAAAGAACAGGAGACGGTCACCGCGACGGTCTCCGTCGGAAATCCCGACCTGCCGAACGGTTGACGCGCCCCGAACCTTATTTCTGCCTGGCGGTCAGCAAAGCCAGCATGCCGTCGACATTGCCGCCATAGTGGTGTTCCTTGGCGTCGAACTGTCGTTGCTTGCCTTCATATTCAGCCTCGACCCCGCGAACGCGCCGCAACTGCTCCAATGTTGACTTCGAGCAATCGGGATCGTTGTCGTTGGCGATACCAGCCACGGCTTTTTCCGCGGCGTCGACCATTTCACGCGCTATGCGGCCATGGGTCTCTTCATGCGTGCGCACACTGTCCATGAACTTGGCCCAGCGCTTCTGAAGATCGGGCGACATGGCGCCCTTCACCCAGGGATAGCGGTAGGTGATGTAAAGCGTCGCACCGGGCCTTTCCACGCGGCATCCGCCGCCTGACTTGTCCCACTTGGTGTTCCAGCGAAGCGAGTAGCGCGTCTGCGCCATGGCATGAACCATGTAGCCCTTCTTGGGACCGGTGCGCTTCATGGCTGCAAGCAGCTCCTCGCCAGTCTGGCCGGCGATCGTGTAGTTTTCCTTCATGACGACTACGTTCGACCCCGCCTCAGCGGCATTGGTCAGGCCAAGAACGGCGGCAAGCACTGCTACTCCAACACAACGCATGACTTTTGCTCCAGCAAGGAAGCCGAAGCCAAGCACATCGTCAGGGCGATTTCAACAATTTGTGAACCATAACGGCACAATTCATGTTGCGCCGCTTGCATCGCCGTCATTTACGGCGGTTCCCCGCAGTCACAGAAATATGAGCGTCACGTCACGGATTTACGGACACCCTCGACGGCCAGGGCTATCGAACATCGTTTGGCCGGATGAGCGCTATGCCTGCTCCAGCACCGTCATCCTCGGGCTTGTCCCGAGGATCTGCGCACGAATGCGATGTTCTATTGAATTCTTCATCTGCGCAATCGAAACTCCATGAGCTAAGGTAAATCCTCGGGACAAGCCCGAGGATGACGGCTGTGGAGCCGGATTGTCGCCTGCCCATGCGCGATGGCGTGCAAATCCTACGCGAACACATCACATGCTGGTGTAAACTGGCCCCTCGCCGCCCTGCGGCGGTACCCAGTTGATGTTCTGGTTCGGATCCTTGATGTCGCAGGTCTTGCAGTGGACGCAGTTCTGCGCGTTGATGACGAAGCGCACATCCTTCTCCGCCGGATCGGCGGCGGCATTGCCATCCTTGTCGACCCATTCGTAGACGCCTGCGGGGCAGTAGCGCGTCGAAGGGCCGGCGAAGACGTCATGCTCCGAACGCTCCTGTAGCGCCATATCCTTGACCTGGAGATGGACCGGCTGATCCTCCTCGTGGTTGGTCGAGGACAGGAACACCGATGACAGCCGGTCGAAGGTCAGCACGCCGTCCGGCTTGGGATAGGCGATCTTCTTGTGCTTTGCGGCGGGCTCCAGCGTTGCATAGTCCGCCTTGCCATGCTTGAGCGTGCCGAAAGGCGAGACGCCGAACAGCGTGTTGAGCCACATGTCGAGGCCGCCGATGCCGACGCCGAGGATGGTGCCAAAGCGCGACCAGAGCGGCTTGACGTTGCGGACGCGCTTCAGATCCTTGCCGATGTCGGAGGCGCGCCACTCGTTTTCATAACCGACGAGCTCGTCATTGGTGCGGCCCTCAGCAATTGCGGCAGCCGCATGTTCGGCGGCCTGCATGCCCGAAAGCACAGCATTGTGCGATCCCTTGATGCGCGGCACGTTGACGAAACCTGCGGCACAGCCGATCAAAGCGCCGCCGGGGAATGAAAGCTTCGGCACAGACTGCCAGCCGCCTTCGGTGATGGCGCGCGCGCCATAGGAAATGCGCTTGGCGCCTTCAAAGACGCCACGGATCGCCGGATGGGTCTTGAAGCGCTGGAATTCCTCGAAAGGCGACAGATAGGGATTCTTGTAGTTCAGGTGGACGACAAAGCCGACGGCGACCTGATTGTCTTCCAGATGATAGAGGAACGAACCGCCGCCGGTCTTCATGTCGAGCGGCCAGCCGAAGGAGTGCTGCACCAGGCCGGGCTTGTGGTTCTCCGGCTTGACCTGCCAGAGTTCCTTGAGGCCGATGCCGTATTTGCCGGGCTCGCGGCCTTCATCGAGCTTGTACTTGGCGATGACCTGCTTGGAGAGCGACCCGCGCGCGCCCTCGCCCAGAAGCACATACTTGCCCATCAGTGCCATGCCGGGGGCAAAAGCCGGCCCATGCGAGCCATCGCGCTCGACGCCCATGTCGCCGGTGATGACGCCGGTCACAGCGCCGGCATCGTTGTAGGTCAAGCTGGCTGCGGCAAAGCCCGGATAGATTTCGACGCCCAGCGCTTCGGCATGACCGGCCAGCCAGCGGCAGACATTTCCGAGCGAGACGATGTAGTTGCCGTGATTGTTCATCAGCGGCGGCATCAGGAAATTCGGCAGACGGACCGACCCGGCCGGTCCAAGCACCAGGAAATGGTCGTCGGTCACTGCGGTCTTGAAAGGATGGCCTTCTTCGTCGCGCCAGCCCGGCAGCAGACGATCGATGCCGATGGGGTCGACGACGGCGCCGGAAAGGATATGCGCACCAACCTCGCCGCCCTTTTCGAGAACGACGACGGAAAGCTCTGGATTGATCTGTTTCAACCGTATCGCAGCGGCAAGGCCGGCCGGCCCCGCACCGACGATTACCACGTCGAACTCCATGCTTTCGCGTTCGATCTCGCTCATCCAATCCTCCGCACTGGCTTTTGCCTTTCAGGCATTCTTGCTGGCTTCAGCGTTCCCTTAGCGCATCCGAAAGCGACGCGAAACCGCACAACTGTCATATTCACATTGCGGATTTTGCGGAAGCTTACCATTCGTCACAGGTAAATTAAACAACGTTGACGTAAACGTCAAATAAAGCAACAGGGAGTCCGGCAATAAAGCTCTGAACATCGCTGCTTTCATGGATTTTCGTCGGCGCACTTCTCGGTCATACTCACCAGATGCGGAAGGCTGAGATTTTCCGGTCCGTATCGTGGTTTCCGAACGCGGCTTGCCGTGATTTGCTACGCATTCTCGCTCCCGCCCTGCTTCTGCTGTTCGTCTGCGCGATCAGGGCCGACGCGCAGGAGGAGAAACCCGAGGCAAAGCGTTGGCTTGCGGGCGCCTACTCCTTCTCCGATGAACTCGGCGGGTTCACGATACGGGCGATAGGCGGAACGGGAACCCGAGAAGACCCGATCGTCATCGAAGAGGAACTGGCGTCGGCAAGTCCGGTGACGATGGTCATCCGCACGACAAAGCCGATCCGGCCGTTCGACTTCTCCGGAAACTATGCCAACGGCTTCGTCCACCTGAAACTGATCATCTGGAACGGCAGCGAGCAGGCCTGGATCGAAGTCGAATTCGAGCTTCAGGAGATACTCGGCCAGCCGAGCCTGTTCGGCGACGGGCTTTCCTTCGATCAGAGGCGCACCGATTCCAAGAACATCTATTCGGATAGCTTTGCCGACTTCAGCCGGGACTTCGAGCCATACGACCGGCTGCTTTACCGGAACGGCAAGGTAGACCCGCGCAAGTCGGCCTCGTTCGGCTTCCTCATCACCGACTATACGCCGAAGCGGCAATTTTATCTGGTGCAGGACCCGCGCATTCCCTCGACCTGACTTGCATTCGCCATCGGCTCGGCAGAATGTAGGACATGACTTCCATCGCCAGACAGGACCCGCCCGGACTTGCCGAGCTTTTTGCGTTCTATGCGGAAGCAGGGGCTTACGACGCGCTGACGGAAGAGCCGGTTGACCGGCTTGCCGAAGGCGCTCGCCCGGCGCAGCCGCCGGTTCAAGCCGCCGAGCGACAGGCTCCGGTTTCCGAACCGGCTTCGTCCGCCGCTCCCCGCGCATCGCTTCGCGACCAGCAGGCAAGCCCGGCACCACGACCGGCAGCGACCGCCGCTGTGCCCGACGAGGCGCAGGCCGCACTTGCCCGGGAGCTTGCCGCAACTGCCGGCACGCTCGACGAACTGCGCCAGCACATGGCCGCGTTCGATGGCTGCAACCTGAAATTCACCGCCAAGAGCACGGTTTTTGCCGACGGCAACCCGGATGCTGCCGTGATGCTCGTCGGCGAAGCGCCGGGACGCGACGAGGATCTGGAGGGCCTGCCCTTCGTCGGGCGTTCGGGGCAATTGCTCGACCGGATACTGGCCGCCATCGGCCTTGACCGGACAACGGTGTACATCGCCAATGTCATCCCATGGCGACCGCCCGGCAACCGTACGCCGACGCCGCATGAAACCGAAATCTGCCGTCCCTTCATCGAACGGCAGATCGAGCTAGCCAATCCGAAACTGCTGGTGACGCTCGGTGGCCCGTCGGCAAAGACGCTGCTCAACACCACTGAGGGTGTTTTGCGGCTGCGCGGAAACTGGCGTTCGCACACGACGAAAGCCGGAACCGTCATTCCGGCCATGCCGACGCTGCACCCGGCCTATCTCCTGAGAAATCCCGCCCACAAGAAACTTGCATGGCGGGACTTTCTCGAAGTGAAGGCGAGACTCAGAAGCCTGACATAAGCCCCTGTTCGTCAAGCCGTCCGGACGCTTGCGCGGCGCATGCCGATGAACTGCAATTCAGCGAACAGGGCCACAGCAACCGCCTGCGCGCTGACAAAGGCGATGCCGAGTGCGGTGGGTGACACCAGACCTGACACCAGCAGGCCGAAGCTCGCGACGACCCACAGCACGTTCATGCCGATGATGTCGATCAACGTCATCCGCGCCAGCGTTTCGCGCCGTGCCATCACGACCAGAAAGGCGACGAACGGCACGAGGACCACGCCTGCCCAGAACAGCAGGTCGACCGGAAGGCCAAGCCACGGCGACAGGATGGAAGCGCCGCCCATCATCAGGATGGCGGTTGCGCCACTGGCGGCGGCATCGAGCAAAAGGGCATTGCGAAGGAAGTTCGAAACGGTGATGGTCATGGTTCTTTTCCAGCTTTGAGAGTTTCAGCGCTTCGGACGTCCATCGCCCTGAGCTGACCGAACCATGCCTGCCGGAAAGCGGCCCGGCGATTACGAGGGAGGTAATAGAATTGGCGATGCGCCTCGCCTAAGGTGACGGCATGACAACACAGCAGCCTTCCACCGCCGGTTCCCTCATTCGCGAATGGCGCACCCGCCGCCGCATGAGCCAGCTCGATCTCGCCGCCGAGGCGGATATTTCGCAACGCCATCTGAGCTTCGTCGAAAGCGGCCGGGCTGCTCCCTCACGCGACATGGTGCTGCATCTGGCTGAGCAACTCGATATCCCGCTGCGCCAGCGCAACCAGTTGCTGCTGGCGGCAGGCTTTGCGCCGAGTTTCAGCGAAAGGGCGCTGGGTGACACCTCGCTCGCCCCGGCAATGGCGGCGGTGGAGCTGGTGCTCAAAGGGCATGAGCCGTTTCCAGCTATCGCCGTCGACAGAAACTGGAATCTGGTTGCGGGCAACGCAGCCATCGCGCCGCTTCTGGCAGATATTGCGGATCAATCCCTGCTGACCCCGCCGGCCAATGTGCTGCGGCTCAGCCTGCATCCAAAGGGACTGGCGCCGCGCATCGTCAATCTGCACGAATGGCGCACGCATCTGATCGAGCGCCTCAAGCATCAGGTCGATGCCTCCGGCGACGCGACGCTGGCCGAACTGGAGCGAGAATTGCGCGCCTATCCGGGCGGCCCGCCGAACTCGCGGCCGACTCATCCCGACGTTGCGGCGATCGCGCTGCCGCTGCGGCTGCGCATGGGCAAGGACATATTGTCGTTCATCAGCACGATCACGGTGTTCGGCACGCCGCTCGACGTGACGCTGTCGGAACTGGCGATCGAATCCTTCTTTCCAGCCGATGCCGAGACGGCCGCCCTCCTCCAGAAGCTGGCGGCGGAACGTGGTTCAGCACCAAAGCCTTCCTGAATTGATCAGGCTGGCGGCGGCGAGGCCTTGCTTGCCGCCTTGCGCTCCAGACCAAGCCGCTGCTCACGCCAGATGATGAAGATGCCGGCACCGACGACGATCAGGCCGCCGACCAGCATATGGATCGTCGGAACGTCTCCGAAAGCGAAATAGCCGACCGCGATGCCGAGGATCATCGAGGTGTATTCGAAGGGAGCGACGGTGGAGACTTCGGCGTGGCGATAGCCTTCGGTCATCAGGAGTTGAGCGAGGCCGCCGCAGAGACCGGACCCGATAAGAAGCGCAGTTTGCGTAGCGGTCAACGACGCCCAACCGAAAGGATACGTTACCAGAGATATGACCGTGGCCGTCAGCGAAAACCAGAGCACGATCGTGCCGGTTCTTTCGGTGTGGACGAGACTGCGCACCAGGATCAAGGCCACCGCCGAGATGGCAGCGGCGGCAAGGGCCGCGATCACGCCAAGTGCCTCTTCATTGCCTATGGCTCCGCCGCCACTGAAAAGCGTGAGCGTGGGCCAGGAAATGATGAGGACGCCGACAAGGCCGACGACGACCGCGCTCCACCGGAAAACGCGGATGGTTTCGTGGAGGAAGATCGCGCTGAACACGACGACCAGCAAGGGCTGCGCATAGTTCAGCGTGATCGCTTCGGGCAGTGGCAGGCGGGTGAGAGCAAAGAAGCCCAACGCCATGGACGTAACCCCGACCATGCCCCGCGCTATATGGTTGAAAGGGCGCGCGGTGTGAAAGGCCGTGCGCAATTCGCCGCGAAAGCCTAAGAAAACCAGGATCAGCAGCATGGCGAAGAACGAGCGGAAGAAGACTATCTGCCCGCTCGGCAAAGGTCCTGCCGCCTTGATCAGCGACGACATGGCCACAAAGACAGCGACCGACGAAACCTTGAAGGCAATGCCGGTCAACGGGCTGTTGGCCCGCCTCCCCCCAGATGAATTCACTTTGTAGCCGATGCTTCCTGAATTGTTGCCCAGATACGCGCGGGCGTTGCCGGCATGTCGATGTGACCAATGCCATAAGCCCGGTAAAGTGCGTCTGCAACGGCATTGAGTGCGGCAGGCGTTGAGCCAATGGTGCCGGCCTCGCCAGCTCCCTTGATGCCGAGTGCATTGGTGGTCGAGGGCACGTTGCGCGTTTCGAAATGGAAAGACGGCACGGTGTCGGCGCGGGGCATGGCATAGTCCATGAAGCTTGCGGTCAGCAACTGACCGTCCTCGCCATAGACGGTGTTTTCCGTCAGCGCCTGGCCGATTCCCTGCACCACGCCGCCATGGACCTGGCCGGCAAGCAGGATCGGGTTCACGGTGACGCCGAAATCATCGACGATGATGTAGCCGACGATTTCCGTCGTGCCCGTATCGGGATCGATCTCGACCTCGCAGATATGCGTGCCGTTGGGATAGGTGCACTCGTCCTGAAGGAACTCACCAAAACCTTTGAGATCGTCCGGCTTCTTGGCTGCCTTTGCTATGGCGGAAAAATCGATCGCGCGGTCGGTGCCGACGATGCGGGCAACGCCGTTGGAAAGCTCGATGTCTCCCGCCGACGCCTCCAGTTCGTCCGCCGCGATGCGCTTGATCTTTTCGGCCAGATCCTCGCCCGCTCGGGCGGCCGAGACGCCGCCGAGCGGAATGGAGCGCGAGCCGCCGGTGCCGCCGCCCGCTTTCAACTCGTCGGTATCGCCCTGCCGAACATGGATCCTGTCGATATCGAGGTTGAGTTTTTCGGAGATGAACTGGGCGTATGCCGTGGCATGGCCCTGCCCGTTGGTCTGGGTGCCGATCTTCAGCGTCACCGTGCCATCGCCGTTCAGTTCCACGAAAGCCGGCTCCGAGCCCGGAAAGGCGCAGGCCTCGATATAGGTCGCCATGCCGATGCCGCGGACCTTGCCATTCGCTTTCGACTGATCGAGGCGCTTGGGAAAGGTCTTCCACCCGGCCCGCTCTATCGCGGCATCCATATGGCCTTCGAACTCGCCGGTGTCGTAAAGCCGGCCGGTGGCCGTGCGGTACGGCATCTGTGCGGGGCGGATGAAGTTGCGGCGGCGGATTTCGTCGGCGGAAAGGCCCATTTCGTTTGCGCAAACGGAAACCAGCTTTTCCAGAAGGAACGCTGCTTCCGGCCGGCCGGCGCCACGATAGGCATCCACCGGGCAGGTGTTGGTGTAAAGCCCCGTCACCGAGACGTCGAGCGCCTGGATGTCGTAGACGCCGGTCGACATGGTTATGCCGACGTAGGGAATGAACGGTCCGTATTGCGAGATATATGCGCCGATATTGGCCAAGAGATTGACGCGCAGGCCGAGGAAGCGGCCATCCTTGTCCATCGCCATTTCGGCGGTCACGACGTTGTCGCGCCCTTGCGCGTCGGTCAGGAAATGCTCGGTCCGGTCGCCGGCCCATTTGACCGGGCGGCCAAGGCGCTTACCTGCTTCCAGCACCAGCGCGTGTTCGCGGTAGACAAAACTCTTCGGGCCGAAGCCGCCGCCGACATCCGGGGTGACGACACGCAGCTGACTCTTTTCGATGCCAAAAAGGTTCGCAAGGATATACTGCATCGAATGCACGCCCTGCGAGCCGGTGGTGAGCACGAAGC
>VFQQ010001601.1_pt1 | contig 30241 bp, 49 predicted proteins | sample 3512341 | NCBI WGS metagenome assembly VFQQ01 (sample SAMN10412373, study PRJNA504923) | tailings metagenome | isolation source: Relicate 2 Philex TSF1 revegetated site | place: Philippines: Tuba, Benguet | collected 2017-08-29
CAAGGAGCTGTTTGAGATCCGGAAGAGCGGGTGCGAAGAAATTTCAGCTTCTCATAACTTTGCTAGTGTGTATTGGAGGAGGTGCGACAACAACAAGCTCATTAAGGAGCTATTTGAGATCCGGAAGAGCGGGTGAGAGGGTCGTCCTGATGTTCTGTTTGCTTAGATGTTGTGGCAAATTGTGGCAATTGGCGCTTGTGCTCAACTGTTCTCCGTTTAATGTGGAGTCCTCCCCGCAGTGCCCAGGCATACGTGGGTGCGTTCCTGCGGCGCAACGCCAACGCGCGCCCCACCACCGCTGCCGCCGCCATGCAAGATGAGCTGCTGTGTAAGCGGCTGGTTTGTTGTTGCCAGGTTGTGGATTTGAGTGCAGCGTCCTGTGCTGTGGGAGCCGCGCAGACTGATAAGGCAGGAGTGCATGCGGAGACCAGCCGCCGCTGCCTGCCTAACTTATTGCCTTGACCCGTGTTGCCTCTGAGGCCCTTCGACCTGCCAATCATTGCTGCCTTAAACCTTGCTTATTTGCAGCTGGAGCGGGGGAGGAAGCGGCGCCAGCGGCGGCGGCGGCAGAGGAGGACGGCGCAAGCGTGCTGGAGGGGCTGCACGGTGTGGGCACGTTTGCGCAGGTGAGTCGTTCATTGTTGCATTATAGTGAATGTGTGGAGACTGAAGCAAGTGCTGGAGGGGCTGCATGGTGTGGGCACCTTTGCGCAGGTGAGGCTCATGGCAATTGAGAAACACCATTACGGGGCCAGGCCTTCCAGCCGCAAGTGCCTTTCACATACTTGCACATGCTCGAGTTGCCACACAAGGTCTTTTGCGCTTCCACAATCCACACCATCCTGCTCAACAAGCAGGAAGCAGTCATTCCCATTCTGACGTTTTGCGATACATGTATCGTGTTTTGGTACCTCCACCCTTCAGGTGCACACCATCCTGCCCAACGACCAAGGCGCGCAGCTGCTGCTGCTGGGCCACCGCCGCATCGAGCAGACGGGCCTGGTGCGCTGTGCTGTGCTGCGCTGCGCTGTGCTGAGCTGTGCTGTGCCTGTCTTGTGCTGTGCTACGCCGTGCGCTGTTCTGCCAGGCAATGCTGCAACCCGATGTGATGCAGTGCAATGCCATGCTGTGCTGCGCTGTGCTGCGCTGCATGCTGCGCTGGCGCCCATGCTTGCCTTCCTTGTCTTCCCTCCCAGCAGGTGCAGCCAGACCCACTGAAGGCTGGCATCATCCACCTGAAGGAGCAGGTGCTTGAATGCATTGTTGGGTTAGCTTGTGTTTTTGCTTATCAATGCTGCAATGGCTGTGCAAGCTACCTCGAGTCCGTTGCATGATATGCCTTTTTCAACCGTAGCTTTCCCTCTCTTTCCATCTTAAACCCGCTTCCACGCAGCCCTACAACGTGCACGACGACATGCTGCGGGCGACAACCATGAAAACTGTTTCCACGCTCAAAGAGCTGCCGCCACTTTGCACCAGTTGAACTTGTTTTCCCCTCCAACTGACTCCAAATGCAATGCAGCCCTACAACGCGCACGACGACATGCTGCGGGCAACGCCGATGGAAATCATTTCCAGGCTGAAAGATGTGCCGTCTCTTTGCACCAGTTGACCTTTTTGCTACTTCTTCAAATGCAATGCAGCCGTATAATGCGAACGATGACATGCTGCGGGCGACGACCATGGAAATCATTTCCACGCTCAAGGAGCTGCTGCACCTGCACCCGCTGTACAACGAGCAGATGCGCAACTTCATCCAGGTTGGTCTATCTATTCTTTCAATTGACTCGGTAGTTAGCACTGGCCTGCTGTATTGCTTGGGTTGGTTAGCTGGCTGAGCAGATGCGCAACTTCACCCAGGTGGGTTGTGATTTCTTGATGAACTACTGCTCAATTGATCAATCAGGGGTTGTCGGGCTGAGCAGGGCTGAGCAGGGCTGAGCAGATGCGCAACGTCATCCAGGTGGGTTGGCGTCTGGCTCAGTGCAACATACACATCAACGCTCAGTGGCACTTGTTTGACAGCTTTAGGCAGAGGCTGGCAGATGCTGTGCAAATGGCAGGCTCCACGGCTTTCAGGCTGTGCATTTCTTGTTTCCTCTCAATGCAGTTTGGCGCCGACTTCCACGACCTGTCTCGACTGACTGATCTGGCGGCCTCGCTCACCAGCGGCGATTCGGCTGCGCTGCAGGTAAATGCTGCGTATGTGCTGAGCCCTGCGGCTTCCTTGTAGCTGAAAGTGCGCAAGGTGTTGTGGTGCAGTGCACGACGCCTGGCGAGGGCTGCATGTGCGGGTGTGTGATCCCTACTTTTCGGTCATATTCGCGCCTTGGTCCCTCCTTCCCCACACCACAGAGCATGCTGGAGACGCTGAGCGTCCCGGAGCGGTGAGCCGGCTGCTGGATGTGGCAGCCTGCCGTGCATGGCCTGCACGTGCACCGACCGCGCCCGGTCTGCCGACCAGCCTGCATGCCCTTTTCGCTTGTGCTCCCTGCCTAAGCGCCCTAGCCGTTTGGCGCACCCTGTTCTGTGCTGCATGCTGGCTGGGCAGGGTCAATCATGTGGGTGCCTTTGCCCAATTCCTTGGTTTCCGGCTGTGTTTCTTGCCGTGCAGCGCGCACCAGGCGCTGGTGCTGCTGAAGAAGGAAGTCGACCTGTGCCGCCTGCAGGTGGGATGATTTTATTTGTGTGAAATCGTGTATGTTTGTGATCCGGCGTGCGTGCTGTTGTGGGTGGGTGTTGGGTTGTGGGTTCAGCTGACAGCAGGCGGCGGCTGCCTGCATGACGTGCACCGCCAGCTGGCTGACCCCCCTTGCTGACTCATTTCCTCGAAATGATCAACCCTGCAGCAAGACATCGGCAAGCGGGTGGAGGAGAAGATCAACCGCGACCAGCGCCGCTACTTCCTCATGGAGCAGGCGAGGCCTCTGGCGCTGTTGTCTGTGCTAAACCGCGAGATTGCCAGGCTGGGCAGGGCGCCAGCGCCGCTGCTTGCTCGCGGCGCACTGCATCGCCGTTCGTCCGGCTTGCTGAGTTGCAAGTGACACTGGCATCTCCTCTGCTGCAGCTGAAGAGCATCAAGAAGGAGCTGGGGCTGGAGAAGGACGAAAAGACCGCCCTTGTGCAGAAGTGAGTGGCCGCCTTTTTGTGCTTCTCAGGGCACACCTGTCGAGCAGCGTTCTGGTGCTCGCTGTGTTGCTTGATGTAGCTCGTCCCTCACTTCAGGTTCCGGGAGCAGCTGGAGCTTTTGAAAGTGCACCTGCCTTGCATCGAAGCATGCTGAAGCTCTCCGTGTCAAACTCGGCTCAAATGTCTTTGCAATTCAGGTTCCGGGAGCGGCTGGAGCCCTTCAAGGCGCACCTGCCTGAGGCGGCGGAGCGGGTGATTGAGGAAGAACTGGAGAAGCTGCAGGTGGGTTCAAGGTCTTGATCATTTGAAGGCGCAGCTTTTCTGCAGTTTTCGCACGCCATGCACAAGTGGCTCAGCTGGCACTGCAACTGCCCTGTATGTCGCGAAAGTGTTGGGGCACTAGTTTAGACTGCCATCTGGTAAACCGCAGGCCATCGAGCCCGCCTCCTCCGAGTTCAACGTCACCCGCAACTACCTGGACTGGTGCGTTTCTAGCTGCTGCCTCATGGGTTTGAAATGCCGACTCAAAAGCCTGCTTTGGTGGGTGTGCGTAGCTGCTGTTCAACGTGGCGCGCAACCACCTGGACTGGTACGCGCGATTGTTTTGGGGTTTGTTTCAATGCTGATGCTGGCTGGCTGCCCAAACCTGCTGCTGCTTGCAAGGCACGGACCTCAAAGCTGCCTCGTCTGCTCCACTGATTGTCTACTCTCGTCCTATTTCCCTGCAGGCTGACCTCCATCCCTTGGGGCCAGTACAGCCAGGAGAAGCTGGACGTGGCAATGGCCAAGCAGGCAAGTCTGTGTGATACAACAGACGGTATCCCGTTTGATGCACCACCTGTATCGACCTGTCGGTCAAATGAGGTGCAGCATTGTCAAAGCTGACACTATTACTCGTCTTACCTTAACCACAATTGTTCACCACAGGTGCTGGACGAGGACCACTACGGGCTGGACCGAACTCCTGCAGTGCATAAGTGTCGCGATATTTACCTAAGCAACAACTTATTATATTCACAGGTGCTGGACGAGGACCACTACGGGCTGGATGATGTGAAGGACCGCATCCTGGAGTTTATCGCCGTGGGCAAGCTGCGGGGGAGCACCCAGGTCAGACATTCTGCGATTTTGGCTTGTCTCTTGTGGCTTGTTACTTCCGTTGTATGCTTTGAGCAACTGCCTTGCATGCTGGAGCTCATCGCGTGGGCAAGCTGCGGGGCAGCAGCCAGGTGGGCAACCGCATTGCCTTCCTGCCCCGCTTGTGTTAGCAAGGTGCAGAATGGGCAGGACCACTCATGTGCAGCCCCCTCCTGCTCTCAAAGCACGCCTCCAATTATGCCTGTTCACAGGGCAAGATTCTGTGCCTGGTGGGCCCGCCCGGCGTGGGTAAGACGAGCATCGGGCGGTCCCTCTTTCTGCCACTCTTTCTCACCCTTCCATTTGATCCAACCCTTGCAGGGCAAGATTCTGTGCCTTGTCGGCCCCCCTGGTGTGGGCAAGACAAGCATTGGCCGCTCCATCGCCCGCGCCCTCAACCGCAAGTACTACCGATTCAGCGTGGGCGGCCTTTCGGATGTCGCTGAAATCAAGGGTGCGTCGTCATGACTGTCACGAGCGCGCACAAGTTACTCTGTGTTTGCTGGACCTGCAGCGAGCTGGGTTGCTGCTGCAGGCAGTATGCGGCATGCTGCACCTGTTAGGAGGACGTCGAAGGCGGGAGGTTTGTCCATGCAAGCTGTGTTGAGCAACACTGAAGCACTTCAGTGTTCATGGCAGGCTGACGGACCGGCCCTGACCTTTCAACTGCGCCGCAGGCCACCGCCGCACGTACGTGGGAGCCATGCCCGGCAAGATGGTGCAGTGCCTGAAGACCACCCAGACCAGCAACCCCTTCGTGTTGATCGATGAGATTGACAAGCTGGGGCGGGGCTACCAGGTGGGCATGGGAGCTGCAGGGTATTGTGGACACTGGCAAGGCGTTGCAGGGCATCTATCAGGCGCAGGGGACTTCAGAATGCGCCTGTGTCTGTCGTCGCTGACATCGTTTGTGTCGTCGCGGCCCCGCCGTTTTCACGCCGTCTCTCGCATCCAGACTGCTTCGCGGTGTGCGGCAGACGGGTTGGATTTTGGTAATGCTGTGCTGGGCCGACCTCCGCACTTTGCAGTCATGCAGGGCGACCCTGCCTCCGGAGCTGCTGGACCCCGAGCAGAATGCCGTGACCCTAGCCAATCAGCATTACTTACACTGGCACATGTTTGAAATCCATAACTGAACCCTCACAGGGCGACCCGGCATCCGCACTGCTGGAGCTGCTTGACCCGGAGCTGAATGGGCTGACCCTACTCATTGTTTCCTCACCACCAAAACTGCCAACTGTTCGCAGGGAGATCCGGCCTCTGCACTGCCGGAGCTGCTGGCCCCCGAGCAGAATGCCCTTCTCTGATCAGATTATTAACACCAGCTTCGCACGATACTGATTCTTTACAGGGAGATCCGGCCTCTGCGCTGCTGGAGCTGCTGGACCCGGAGCAGAACGCTCTTCTCTTATCAGAAAATAACACATAGTTTTTTCCTTGCCAGGGTGACCCTGCCTCTGCGCTGCTGGAGCTGCTGGACCCGGAGCAGAACGCTGGCTTCCTGGACCACTACCTGGATGTGCCTGTGGACCTGTCAAAGGTGCGCCGATTGTTAAGGGGTGTCTGCTGTGGGTTGGGGTTGCAGACTGAGCAGAACGCGGGCTTCCTGGATCACTACCTGGATGCACCTGTTGAGCTTTCCAAGGCGAGTTGCGATGTCTGCTGCCGCATTACTCATAGCTTGCCCCCGCGAGGCTGTTTTCCAGTAGGTTTGAGCAGCCAAGCCAAGGAATGCTTGCTCTTGCCGCAGGCGCCAGTGTGCCGGGCACACCCTCACGTTGCAAACACAACTTTTGCGCAACCTTCCCTCTGCCGCAGGTGCTGTCCACGTGCAGCGCCCGTGTGCTGGACACAATCCCAGCTGCTGTTTGCAAAGCTTAAACATGTGTTTGATTGTTGCTGTTTGCTCCGCACAGGTGCTGTTCATGTGCACCGCCAACGTGCTGGACACGATTCCGGGCCCACTGCTGGACCGCATGGAGGTCATCCGGTGCGCTCAGATGTCCACCTATTTGTTTTTTTATGCTGATGCTGTACTGTAGGGCGCTTGTGGTGGTGGGAGCTGAGCTGGTGCAGCATGCGCTTGGTGCAAGTCTGGCAGTGTGCAGCAGCCAGTGCAGCGCGCTGGGGAGCTGCGCCGCATCCCTTTGCAATCCTGCGGCTCATTTCCCAATCACAACTGCCCACATACCCCTGCAGGCTGTCTGGCTACATTTTTGACGAGAAGGTGGCGATCGCCCGCACCTACCTGGAGCCGCAGGCAAGCCGCTGCTGAGCAAAGACAGAACGACAAGCTTGCAGCAAGGGAAGGGCATCCGCGCAGTCGTGCCAGCTGTCTTTTGTGGCTGCCCCCCTACCAATCCAACTCAGCCTCAGTTGGGTAGCTCCGATTCCCGCACTGCAGGCGCGCACCGACGCAGGCGTGCCCGAGGGGGCAGTGAAGGTCACCGATGAGGCGCTTGCGGCGCTGGTGGACGATTACGCGCGGTGAGTGCTGTGTGGGCTGCACGTGGCTTTCAAATCATCAAGTGGCTGGACTCGGTGGGCGCAAGCAATAAGAAACGTCGACAGTCGAGTGATGGGTGCCCCGCTGAAGCAGCTGGTCCAACTGTTCCCGGCAGAGCAGAGCCCTCTTTGCATGGCCAAACACTTGCCCCTCACACCAACCCATACACTGACTGCTGCATGCAGGGAGGCGGGCGTGCGCAACCTCAAAAAGCAGCTGGAGAAGATTTACCGCAAGCCCGAACTGCTGCTGCACGACCTAATTCTTGACTGTTCTTTTGTGGTGAATCAATGAACTGCAGGGAGGCGGGGGTGCGCAACCTCAAAAAGCAGCTGGAGAAGATTTACCGTAAGGCGGCGCTCAAGCTGGTGAAAATGGGGGTGGAAGTAACGCCTCCCCAGCAGCAGGAGGCATCTCAGCAGCAGGCGGCAGGCGGCGGCAGTGCAGCAGCAGCAGCAGAGGGCGGCAGCGAGCAGCAGCAGCAGCAGCCAGAGCAGCAGCATGGTCCTGCCGGGGACAACCACCAGGGCAGCCGGCAGCAGCAGCTGGCAGAGGCAGCGGAGGGTGCGGCGGCAACCGTCATGGTGCGCTTTGCTGTTCGGGTGCCCTTCTTAACACAATCAACCGCTTGTGCGTTCTAGCTGGAAGAGTGCCTGATTGGGGAAGTGCACCTGGCGCAAAGTGCAGACGAAGCCCTGCCCTGCAGCTGAACTGAAGCGGGGCGCGAAATGCGTGGTGCCTGCGCACTGGATACTGTTTGCCAAATGCATGCAGTCTGCCCAGTGCATGGGGTACTCGCTAACCCTGCCATCCTTGCAGGCGGAGCCTCTGGTGGTGGTCGATGTGGGCGATCTGAAGGAGTATGTGGGGCAGCCGCCGTACCCGACAGATAAAATCTACGCAGAGGGCACCCCGGCAGGTGCATTTGTGCTGTAGTATGCCAGAGCCTCCTTTTCTGTGGTTGCTGGTGGTCATCAGCCCTGGGGCAGGCAGGTTTGGGCGTGTGCTGCACTGGCATGTTCACTCATATTCATGCCTGGGTCTGCGCTGCCGTATTCAAATGTGGGAAGCCCATTCGACACTGCTGCATCTCCCTTTCAACTCCCTTTTGTGCAGGGGTGGTGATGGGCCTGGCCTGGACGGCGCTGGGCGGCAGCACGCTCTACGTTGAGGCGGCGTCTGTGGAGAAGGGGGAGGGCAAGGGCAGCTTGAAGGCCACGGGTAGGCGCACTGTTGTACAACCGGGGTTTGTTCTTTAGTGTAGCAGGTTTGGTGGGGAGCTGGGCCTCACAACACCCAGTTAGTGCTTTGGTCGTGGTGTGTGCATGTACAACTGCCCCATTGCTCGATCAACATGCCAGTCACCACGGTTAATTTCAAGTGCCGTTTGCTTGCAGGCCAGCTGGGGGACGTGATGAAGGAGAGCGCGACCATTGCCCCGTTTGTACTCAGACCGCGTGTATTTTGTGCGTCCATAATCAAACCAATTACCTGCGCAGGCCAGCTGGGCGACGTGATGAAGGAGAGCGCCACCATCGCGCACACCTTTGCGCGCAAGTTCCTGGAGGGGCTGCAGGCGCGTTTTTCCACTTCTTTAGCTGCATTTTGAATGGTTTGCTTGCAGTGGTTAGCACTCGTGCACCTTTGCGCGCAAGTTCCCGGAGGGGCTGCAGGTGAGCGTTCAGACTTTATCAGCATTCATAATAGCTCCGCAGCGTGCTTGAAATACCATTGTTGTGCATGCACTTTCCATGATGCTCTGGCAGGCCAGGGGCGCTTCAAGCGTACCCTGTTTCACTTGGATCAGCCAATAAGCCACCATGCCGTTTGTTTTGCTTGCAGGAGCTGGACGTCAACCCCGCCTTCTTTGCAGACCACGCCATCCACCTGCACGTGCCCGCGGGTGGGTCTGCTGCTCTCCGCTTTGCGCCGTGTCTGCCGCGCTGTGTTCTGCGACTCTTCTGGCATGTTCGGCAACATTGCCAGCTCCATTGCGCAGGCCGGGAAGTGTTACTGGGCACACCAACCACCCTCTCCGCCCCACCGGGCCAGTCTGCCGCTGCGGGGGACTGTCGCTGGCAACTCGGGGTAAACGGAACGTATTCTTTCAACCGTCTGCTGCAGGCGCCACCCCCAAGGACGGCCCCTCCGCCGGCTGCACCATCATCACCGCACTGCTGTCCCTGGCGCTGAACAAGCCGGTGCTGCCCGACCTGGCAATGACGGGTGCGTGCTCAGCACTTTTGTGGGCTTTCTGTAGGGTTTCTGTGCATGCGCAAGTTGGTGTTGTTGGCAGCCTGCCGCTGCTGTCCCTGGCGCTCAACAAGCTGGTGATTGCTGACCTGCTGACAATGACTGGTGAGGCCCTTGAGTTGCTGTTTCTCGATACCAGTGTGTGTGAGTGTTCTGCTGTGGGGAACCACCTGCTCTCTGTTGCCCCTCTGGGCAGCCGAGATGCCGTTACCGTATCACCTCTTGCCAATCCTGTCTGCAGGCGAGGTGACGCTGACGGGCAAGGTGCTGCCCATCGGCGGCGTGAAGGAAAAGACGCTAGCCGCCCGCCGCTCAGGTGCGCATGCTGGGCGCCCGCCTGTTTTGCCTTGGTGTGGCGGCATTGCTGCTGCCCTGGCATGCGCAGCTGCCTGCCAGCATTTGCAACCCACGTGCTTGTTCTGGGCAAGCTGTGCTGTTCTATCTTACTTCCCACAGCTGCAGGCGTCAGGCGCCTGTTGTTCCCCGAGGGTGCCGCCCTCGCATCCCTGCGAGCGGGTTGTTTCTTGCAAGAACCACTTGATTTGCATGAATTTCTTTTGTTCCTTGTTACCTTATGCAGGCGTGAGGCACCTGGTGTTCCCCGAGGGCAACCGGCGCGACTGGGACGAGCTGACCGATGTGAGTGGTTGTTACCTTTGAAGGATCACTCGGGCAGCTGCAAGTTGCTTGTCGTTGATGTGGCGCGGATGAGCTGGCCAACGCGCAAGTGCTGGCTCTGCAAACGCTGAGCGCCTGCAGCCCATGCACCAGCCTGCTTATGCAGCGTCTTAACCTCTGCACTTACCCACTTGACCAACCCCTGCCTCACTGCAGGACGTCAAGGCCGGGCTGGAGCCCCGGGCTGGAGCCGCACTTTGTGGACCACTACGACCAGATCTACCGGCTTCCACTTTCCATCAAATCACTCCCTTTGTTACTTCTCTGCAGGACGTCAAGGCCGGGCTGGAGCCGCACTTTGTTGACCGCTACGACCAGATCTACCGGCTGACAACAATCCCTTCCCGCTAAACGAACCCTGCTGTTATCTATCCTATTCCGCAGGATGTAAAGGCCGGGCTGGAGCCCCACTTTGTTGACCACTACGACCAGATCTACCGCCTGGCCTTCCAAACAGACAGCCACGCGGCAGCACCCAGCTCCGAGCCAGTGGCGGCAGCTGCATGAGCAGCCCGTTGGCGGCACTCTGCACTGGGAGGTTCGGCTCAGCCACCTGCCCATTGAGCGCCTGGCGCATGCGCCCCCAGCTGCAGCAGCACAAGCGGCGGGTACATCGGAGCAGCCCGCCTGCTGCGCTGCTAGCGACTTGCGATGACGCAGGAGAATGCCTTGCCATATTCCTGACCAACCTGCAACATGTAAACTGTACACTGTTCAGTGCTGCGAAAGGGCGAGTGCGAGTGGCGGCCAGGAGCGGCGGGTGACGTGGCGGCGGCCGGTGCTTGAATGAGCAGCAGCAAGTGTGCTGCCTGTCGTGCGCCCTTCTCGTGCACGATCACGGCCTGAACAAGCACGATGCACAGAGACAGGCTTCAAACGCGGCGGCCCGCGCTCCTGATTTTCGTGGGCTGCCTTCTGGCGGGCGGCGCGCTTCTGTGGTGGAGCAGCGACACACCCAGGGTGCGATCGACCGCCTGTGGTGGCGATCAAGTGGGAGGCTGCCCTCGCCGCCGCCACGCCGCCGCCACTCCGACCTGCCGCCGTATTGACCTCCCACACATGTTCACTTCTCCTGCCGCAGGGCCCTCCCCACCCCGACCTGTACGGCATCCCCCCTCCGCTGCCGCGTCGGCTGCAGCAGCCCTGCTGGCAGCGCTGGTGGTGGCGGTGGCGGCGCGCCTGGGCCCCCAGCCCGCCGCCGCCGCCGCTGCCGCCGTTCCCGCCACTGCCGCCGCTGCGCAACCAAGGGCTTGTGGGAGTGACCTACTCTGATGCACAGAGCGGCGTCTTCCTGGGCTCGCCCTCGATTGCCAGGCTGGATGCCGATACGCTGCTGATCTCACATGTGAGTCATTTGATGCGTCTGCTGCCATGTGAAAATGAGTTTGCCCATCGGATGGCCTGCACTGAGCGCTCCTGTCATGACACACGCCACTTCGACACAGCTGAGATGCCCGCTGCCTCCCCAGCTAACGCTGCTCTCATCCAACTTGTCGATCTCATCCAAACTCGCCGCCCTGCCAGGACTTCTTTCCTGAGTGGGGCCGCACCAAGCGCACCTCCGTCTACGCCTCCAAAGACGGCAGTACGTGGCACCGCCGCGCCACTGTGCCGCGCCAGTTTTGGTCCACGCTCTTCGTGCACCAAGGCAGGTTCAGGGGGAAAGGTGGCTGTTGCGCGCCTGCTGTGCCACCGTAGAGCGCCGTATTGATCCACGCTGTCCGTGCATCACGTCAGGTTCAGAGGGGCGGGTGGCCGCGGGTGCACTGAGGCAGCCTGATGGGGAGGGCAGTGCCATGACGAGCACAGCGATTTCGTAGAAGGGGTTTTGCTGCGGCATCGCGTCATGGCCAGCTCAACCTGTTTCAGCTTTCTCAGGGGTGCTTCTTACCCCCTGTGCAGGAGCGGTGTACCTGCTAGGAGTGGATGATGCTGAAGGCCCGAACTTGCTTGTTATCAAGGCTTTGCGGCGTCATTGCTTGTCTGACTTTCCACCCTGCAGGAGCGGTGTACCTGCTGGGAGTGGATGATGCTGAAGGGCCCAACTCGGTCAGCATAGCTCGCTCGCTCGATGGCGGTGTGACCTGGAACCGCAGCGCAGTGCTGCCAGCACCCGCCGGCTGCCACTGGGCCACAGGTGGGATGGGGCTGGGGTTGCTTGGGCGTGGCAGCAGGGCATGTTGCAGGCAGGATGCCGTGCCTCATGCCAACCCATGCTGCATCATGACTCACCATGAGCCAAGGCATGCCATGCTATCACATTTTCCTTTCACGACATGCCATGCACACAGCCACACTGCATCAGGTCATGCCATGCCATTACATTTCCACGCCATGCTGTGCCATACCATGCCATGCTGCAGCCAGCCTTGAATCGCCACGCCATGCACTCACCCACGCTGCACCCGGCCATGCCATGCCATGCCATGCTGTGGCTGCACATTGCCATGTTATGCGGTGCCAAGACATGCACAATGCCCTGCCATGCCCTGCCATGCCCTGCTGCACAGTGCTGTGCTGCCCCATGCCCTGCCATGCCGCACAGTGCTGTGTTGCACCATGCCATGCCATGCCACGCCATGCCATGCCATGCCATGCTGTGCTCCCACACCCAGCACTGCACTGCATACTTCATGCAGGCAGCGTGCCCGTGCTGCTCCACCAGGGCATGCTTTACCGCGGCATGGAGCTGGTGTGCGACCCCCAACTGCGGTGGCCCCAAAGCTTCCAGGTGCCTGCTTTTCATGGCTTTAATGGTGCCGCTGCTGCCGCTGCTGCTGCCACCGGCATTGCCGCTGCCGCTGCCGCTGTTGCCCTTCCTGCGGCCCCTTGCGTCCGTGCCGCCTGCCCTGACATGTACAGCTGCCCTGACATGTACAGCTGCCCTGTCCTGAAGCCAGTCCGTCTGCCTTGCATCGAATTCCCTCCGCTCTGCAGGCAGTGATGATTTATGCGCCAGCGGCAGTGGACCTACTTGACCCCGCTTCCTGGCACGCATCAGCGCCCGCCGGCTTTGACAGGTGTGCATTGCTGGTTCGTGGTTGCTGTTGCTGGCGACCATGCCAGCTCTTGCTGCTCTGAACCCACTCAAGCTGCCACTGCATCCACTCCATGCAGTACTGCCATGCTGCCGTCCTGGATGCCTGGGCCAGTGGACAGCGGCGGTTTCCTGGAAGGCAACGCAGGCAAGCCAATTGTTTATGCCCTCTTGCGGGAGGTTGGCTTGCAGCCTGGCGTTTTAGCTTAGCTTCAGCTTCAGGAGGTTGCCCGCTTGGCTGTCGCCTTGCATCACGAGCCATGCTCTTCGCCTGTTGAGGCCTTCCACCTGCCCCATCCCTGCTGTGCAGTGGCCCTGCCCAGCGGGCGCGTCGGCCTGCTGCTGCGCTGCCGCGTGTATGACTCACAAGGCCGCACCTACACGCTGCAGCACGCCTGCCTGTTCCATTTGGAGCCGCCGCCCGCTGGCCAGCTAGCTGGTGGGCAGGCAGCCAATGCGTCCGCCAGCAGCCAGCCGGGTGCCGTGGAGGCGCAGCAGGCGCAGCGCAGGCAGCTGGCGGCGACAAGGCCCTCCGATGAGGCACAGCTGACACAACCGCAGCCGCAGGCGCAGCCACAGGCGCAGCCGCAGGCGCAGGCGCAGCCCCCGCTATCGGGCAGCGCTGTGGATGTGACCGGTGTTCAAGAGGCAGCAGGAGCATCAGCGGGGCCGCTGCGACTGAGCTGGCAAGGCTTTGTGGAGATGCCGGGTGGCGGCAACAAGTAAGTGGTGTGGTGTGGGGGGCAGGGCTGTACTGCAGGAATATGTGGCTGGCCTTGTTCAATGCACTCTTGTTAGCATGTACTCTGGTTTAGCAACCAACATCTGCTGTTGTTTGTCCGCTCCCCGCCCTCACAGGTTCACCGCCCGTTTTGACCCTTCCACCGGCCTCTACCTGGCCCTGACCAACCCTTCAATCGACCGATACGGCGCGAACGCAGATGCCCGCAACATCCTGGCGCTAGTATATTCCAAAGACCTGCTGAGCTGGAGGGTGGCCGCCACTGTGCTGGTGCCGAACGATGGCCTGCCCTGGGACGACAGCCTGTGGCGCACTGCCTACCAATATCCCGGTGTGCGCGCTGCGCTGTGCTGTGATTTATTCTGCAATGTGCCTGCTTCAGAGTGCAGCCGGCCTGAGAGGGCTAAATGGCGCATGCCGCTGAGCACTGGGGGGCTGTGCTTGGCTGCTCTTCCCAGACAATCCATCGGTGTCGCGGTCGGCTGCAGAAGTGCCCCTGCCTTGCGCTCATTGTTTGCAAACCGCACCATCGCTGCCCTTAACCATCCCCACTCCTGCTCCCCTACAGATTGGATCATCGATGGCCCAGACCTGTTGGTTGCCATTCGCACCGCCTGGGGCGGGGCAGCCTCGTTCCATGACAACAACTGGCTGACCTTCAAGCAGGTGGCCGACTATCGCAGCCTGCTGCCCGCCGCTACGGCAGTGGAAGCAGCAGCGGCCTAGCTAGAGCGGCCGGCAGTTGAGCCTCGGCTGTGGCAAGTTCATCGCTGCGTGCCATCCCTGATGTGTAAGCTCTACACTCGGGTTGCCCTGGTGAGTGATTGGTGCTGCAGGGCAAGCAGGTTTCCAGGGCGAATGGCAAAGCGGATTTTGCAGGGCAAGGCTGTGGCGTGGTTGCATGCATGGCGGACGGGGGGCTGGCGTGGCGGTATGGGCAGATGGCACACGAACAGCAGCTGACACATGGCTGGTTCCTGGATCACATGGCACAGAAAGAGCAGGTGAGGCGAAAGCAGGGCGGGCATACAGGGGGATGCGGGCGGCCCATCATAAGACCCGGCAGCATCTCAAGGAATGAAATGGGTCAACCTGGTTCGCCGGTTTGCTCGTGGCGGGCCAGATGGGGGGCCGGCGGCGCCCGGCAGTTTATCGGCCGGGCGCCGCCGCCCAAGCGCTAGCAAAACCGATCAAGAGGACGGTGCTGCGGTGATGCGGCGGTGCTGTGCTGCGACTCTCAACTTGGTATGCAGTTGGTAGTGGCAGGAGCGGTTGTTGGGGTTGGGGCATTCAGCGGGTATGTGCAGCAAGGCGTAGAGTGGGGGATGACAGCGGAGAAAACAAGGAGGTATGGCGTGATTGAGGTATGAGGTGTTGAGCCGGGGATAGGCAGAATGAAGCGACGAGTTGCCCTGGCAGGCGCGGCCCTGTGTGTGTATTATGCGCCCTTGCAGGCGTGGGACACAGTGGTCGCTCAGCGCCCGCCAGTTTTGATGGCTTCGCCGGGCTTGCAGGCCGGAAAGTCAAAGCCGCAGGCCTGCAAGAGAAACAGGATGCGCAAGGCAGCGGGCCTCAGCGAGCAGTCATTGCAGTCGTGCTTGGCAGGCACAGGGCTTGCTCTGTGGGCTGGATCTGGTGCCAACACGCTAGGGTTCTCCCCAGGCGGACCTGTCCCGCCCCATCCAAGCGAGCACATTACACTGCTGCTCAGCGGCCAAACTGGCCAAGCATGTGCAGTCGTGCAGAATCCACGCACCTGGGCCAGGATGGCGGTTGCCCCCTCAAAGTAGACTGGATCAAAGCCGCCCCCTAGACTGGCCCAGACAATTACAGGCTTTTTGCAAAATAGGGCGCACCTGGGCCAGGATGGCGGTTGCCCCCTCAAAGTAGGCGGGGTCAAAGCCGCCCACCGGCAGCAGCTGCTGGTAGCCCCTGTGGCAGGGGAAGGATGGGGCGGCAGGGAGTGCTTGTTGGCATTTTCGTGGCTGCAAATGCACTGCTGCTGCTGATTGCTGAACCCGCAAGCAACCAAACCATCACCAAGCGTTCAGCTGCTAGCTCGCGAGCGCAGCGCCGCTGTGCCTGACTAGCATAGCTGGCTTACGGGTCGCAGGGGCAGCGTGCGTCGGCGTACGGCTTCATCTCTTTGCAGCACGAGTCGCTGGGCTGCGCCGCTGACTGCGGAGTGGGCGGGTGGCGGAGGGCGCAGGCTGCTGAACCGGCGGCAACAAGTTAAGTGCTATTGATCGGGCAGACCGGCAGCTGCCGCCAAGGCGGCACGAGGGCCGAAAGCAGAAACCGCCCTCCCTTCCACAACACCCGACCCCAACCGGCCTTGCCTTCATGTTGTTGATGGCTGTGGAGACCTGCTGCGGTGTGGGCAGCTGCTCGGAGCCGCGGTTGTAGACAAGGGACACTGCAGGGCGGGGCGGGAGATGCTAACAGCGGGTGTTGGGCGGCGGGGGAAGTTGGGGAGGCACCCAGCTGCAGGGGCCCTGCCGCCTGCCGCTGGCATGCCGCCCTCGTCCCCCACTGCTTCCAGCGCACTCGGATGATGCAAGCATGAGGTCATCTGCGAGCAGCACTCGATAGGATTGGGGCGGCAGCTGGACAGCACAGCTGCCAGGACGTTTCAACCACTCACACGTGTCGCTCTCAACCGTGCATGCCTGCCCCGCCTTGTTGGTCAGCTCGATGCAGTAGTCAACCTGGGGGCTGCCGTAGATGCTCTGCTGGCCGTCGGATGCTTCTACAGCCGGGGAGGCGGCTTCGGAGGCAGGTGCCCCGGCAGGAGCGGACGCCCCGTCACCGGCCGCCGCCGTGGCGGCCTGCGCCAGCCCCCGCCGCGCTGCCGCCGTCTGCAGGCCGGCTGCTGCCATAGCGAGCACCAGCAGGGCCGCCCGTGCGGACAGGCTGCTCTGTGGGGCCATCGGTGCTGTGCAGACCGAGGGACCTCGCTGGAGCGCTGAAAGCAGGCGGCTTGGCCGGCTGCAGGCCTCTGCACACTGCTCAGGCAGCAAAGAGAGGTCGGCTGTGGAGGGTTGGGGTGTTGTGGGCCCTCATGCAAACTCGCCCATCGGCCGGCTGATGCAGGCGCTCGTCCACGCCCTGGGGCGGCCTGCAGGCCTTCAGCAGCCTGCCGATTGCGTTGCACAGCTGCAGGGCGGCCAGCGGCCAGGCTGCTCGACTGCACGCAGCTCTGGAGCTGGTGAGGAGGCCCAGGGGTCCAGGCACGTGTGACGGCCTCAGCTGCACTCAGGGTGAGAGTTGGGCGCAGGAGGCTGGGCCAGCGGCCAGTGGGGCCCCGGGGGCCGAGGGTCACCCGGGACTGGCCCTCGTGTTGGGGCGCTCGAGGCGGCAGCCCAGATGCTGCAGCACGCCAGGCAGCGCCTGCCAAGGCTCCTGGCGCAGCCCAGGCGGCCAGAGCCCAGGGCAATCCTAGCGCACGCCGCCGCCGCTCACATTCTCTCCTAAGTTTTACTCACCTCTGACCACTGGGCCCCTTGCGCACGGCCCGCCTCGGACACCTGCGGCCCCTGCAGGCTTACGCACCCAGCCACGGATCTCTCGGCAGCACCAGTTGTCGTGACAGGAGGCCGCGCAAGGCGGCACGGCCGCGGCATGTGGCGGGCCCAGCTGCTTGCGGCATGCCTGCTGGCAGTAGTGGCGGCTTCCGGCCGCACCTCCGGCCAGCCAACCGGCGGCAGCTCGGGCGGGAGCAGCAGCGGCGGCGGCTCGGCCACCAATGGCGCAGCTGCGCCTGCTGCGGCGCCGAGCCCTGAGCCTGCGCCGGCAGTGGCGCCGCAGGCAGCAGCGCCCCCAGCAGCCGCCGGCGGCGGCGGCGGCGGCGGCGGCGGCGAGGCCAGCCCTGGCTTGCCAGTGGGAGCGAGCACGGGGGGAGCAGGGCCGCCGGGCGTGAGCTGGCTGCAGGTGCCGGGCAGCACGGGGCGGCGAGACCTGGATGGTGAGTTTGTTTCGGGAGTGTTGGTTTGGGGGGAGGTCCTGGACGGCGTGTGCAGGAGCATGGGATTCTTTCCCTCTCCTATTTGCCTCCACCTTTGCAGCCACATGCCCTGCCATTAGCATGCCCTGCCACGCAATGACGGGCCCCCTCCTCCTTCCCTCCCCCATTTGCTCCTCCAACCCTCCCTTCCCTCGCACCCCTGCCACACCCGCTCCTGCGCAGTCCAAAGCCTGCTGCAGCTGCGGGACGCCGTGGAGAACTGGGACGAGTTTTCCACCGCCAACGGTGCGCAATGCGGAGGGTTCTGGTCTGGTGTGGGCGGCAAGCTTTCCGGTGTAATCGGCCTTGGAGTTCCGCTTGCTGGGCAACAGCATCGTCAGGATTCCCAGGCCAGAACCGCCATCAGAGTCTGAGGTGTTCCTTCCCTCACCACCTTGTTTGCGAATGGGCCCCCACTTGCAACTCGCAGGCTTCCAGGGCTGGAACGACACATCAAATGTTCCGGTCTGCAGCTGGAGCGGTGTCACCTGCGCCGACGACGGCACAATTCTGACGCTGTGAGTACTCTGTCCTGCTTTGCTGTGCTGTGCTGTGGTCTGCATGCAGCACAGTCAGTGATGTGACCTGCCAAGAACAGCACCATCCTCACGCTGTGAGCGCTGTGCTGCGCTGGGTAGTGCTTTGCTGTGCTTCCCTGTGCCGTGCTGTACAGAGCTGCTGAGCTACCTAAACATACTGTGCGGGCTCTGTTACCGCGACAACCTGAAGGCGCCTGCCTTCCTTTCCTGCCCGCTGCTGCAGGTCGTGGCAGTGCCGCACATGCCCGGTGCGGGCCATTGGCAAGCTGCCGCCGGGGCTGGGCTCGCTGAGCACGCTGGCAACGCTGGATCTGCAGAGTAACAGGTGGGTTGCTTGGCTTGTGGAGCTTTGTTTAGTGGGCCTGCACGTGCATGTGTGGTGCCGATGCAGCATTGCCTGCACGGCAGGCTGGACGCGACTCGCTGCTCAATTCACACCCCTGTTCCCCGTTCATCCCGACGCAGTTTTTACGGCACGCTGCCCAAGCAGTGGGGCGAAGTGGACAACTGGCCCCAGCTGCAGAACATCTAGTGAGCTGGGACTTGGGTGGTGGGGAGGGCAGGGGAGGAGCGAAGTTGGGTGCTGGGGAGGGCAAGGAGGCAGCGAGGGTGTGCTTGGCACGCCACCATGAGAGCAAGGGTGCCTGCTCGCCTTCAGGTGCCAAGGTTGCCGAAGCTTACGAAAATGCTGACCCCAGTCAGCTTGCAATCCTGCTACACCAAGCAAGCTTATCAACCCGCCCTGCGCCCTCCTTGCAGCCTGAACGACAACAACCTGACCGGCACGCTGCCCGAGGTGCGTGCTGCCGCTGCTGTGCATGCTGTGTATGCTGTGCATGCCGTGTACTGCTCTGCGAGCATAGCATGCGGGGGCAGGCTGCACTGTTGGGGCGGCGCAACACGGGCGCTTGGCATGAATGTGGGCATGGCGCTGCACGTTGTCTGCCTGCATAGTGTGAGCCATGCAGCATCAGCGGCAGGCTCGCCTCTACCGTGGCTTTCTTATGAAAAGCTGCATGCGCTACCCATGCAACCGGCTTGCAGGAATGGGGCCAGCCCGGCGCGCTGCCCAGCCTGCTGCAGCTGCGAGTGGACAGCAACCGACTGTGAGCCGCTTTTCCCAATTGGCATTTTTTGCTGCACCACCCGCGCATCCTTGCACATGTCTGCATGGCAGCCTGTTGCGCGTGGACAGCAACCAACTGTGAGCTGTGCTTGGGGGGAAGACTTGTTCGCTGCCCTGCACTTTGCAACGAATGCAAGTTGCGTGTGTGCCACCAGTCGATGCCAACTGAGCATGCGCTTCTTGCTTGCTGCCCAGCCCGCCTGCTTGGCTGCCACCTACTGCCGCCCCTTCGCCCACTCATCTGCAACCGCATGCCGTCCTGCTGCGCAGCACGGGCACGCTGCCACAGAACTGGGGCATCGAGGAGACTTCGATGCGGGAGCTGGGCGTCATGTGAGGCTGGCACCGGGTGTTGGGTAACTGGGTCGACGGAGCCTTCTTTGCAAGCTTGCATGACAGCCAGATCTTAGCTTTGGTTGGCCTGCGATTGACAGCAGCAGCATTCCGGCCTGCTGTTGAATCAGCACGCCAGGAGGTGCAAGTGCACCTGATTGTCCTGCCACGCTGGCCCCTCTCCTTCCCCCTCAACCCGTCCACAGCCGGCTGTCCAACAACTCCCTCAACGGCACCCTGCCGGAGCAGGCAAGCAGCTGCTCGTCTGCTTGCCTCCATCTACCATGCTACCCTGGCCTGGCATGCCCTCCTGCCTGCTGTGCACATGCACAATGCGGTGCTCTGCTCTGCGGCCTGCACAGCCTGCCCTGCCACGTGGCTGATACGTTTTGCTCCACTGGTTCGTGTGTCAAGTCGATACACACTCTCCCTGCCTGTTATGTCCCCCGCACCCGCCCACCGCAGTGGGGCACCCCCGGCGCCTTCCCCCAGCTGTCGGTGCTGTCGCTGGACCGCAACAACATCACCGGCACGCTGCCCGAGATTTGGGGGGCGGCGCAGGCCATGACGCTGCTACAAGAGCTGTGAGTGTACTGCAATCTGCGTCTGTTCCCCTGGAGTTGTAGCTGCCCCGTCACTGCTCAGTCGCACCCCAGGCCATGCCGCTGCTGCAAGAGCTGCGAGTGGGTTTGTACCTGTGCTACTTTCGGCCCTGAAGCTGTGGCTTGCAGTTGGCCCGCGGCTGGGAAACCCCGCAAGCAAGGTCTGGTGAGTATTCTGCCTGCTATTCTGCCGCCCCCGCTCACTCCAATACTGAACCCAGCTGCCCCTTTTCCCTCTCTGCCGCAGCTACCTGCAAAACAACAGCCTGACGGGCAGGCTGCCGCTGCAGTGGGGCGGCCCGCGGGGCATGGCGCGCATGCGCTTCTTCTTTGCCGCCAACAACCCGTTGGGGGGTGAGTTGAAGCGGGAACTGCATGCACATGCGTGCAGCAGTGTTTGGCTCTTTCTTGCGTGCCACAGGCACACTGGTATGACGGCCATTCCCCGCAAAACCCATTCCATTCACGGAATGTGCACACTGCCGCAGGCACGCTGCCGCCGACCTGGGGCATTAACGGATCCTTCCCCGAAATGAAGACGCTGTGAGTGCTGTGCTGTGCTGCGTTGTGCTGTGCTGTGATGTGCCGCGCTGTATTTGTACTGCCCTGTAATGTGCTGCGCGTGTGTGTGCCGCGGCCCGCTGCCGGTTTGGGTGGTGTTTGCCGTACGCATGCTGCTGCCGGGTTTACACTCCTTCATCAACCAGCCCTTCACCACCGCTCCCCCACTCATGCTGCCCATCGCAGCGACCTGAACAACACCAAGCTGACCGGCACGCTGCCGCCGGAGTGGGGCAATATCGACGCTATGCCCGCCCTGGACGCGCTGTGAGTGCTGCGCGTGCTGTGCTGTGCACGCTGCATGCATGCTGTACTATGGTGCACGTGCTGCGCTGGGATGGCACTGTGCCTGCCGGGAGGACGTTCCTGTCTCAAGATAGCGCAAATTTGACATTCTGTCCTCCTGCCCTTCCCATCCCCATTCAGGCGCATCGAGCGGAACGATCTGTCGGGCTCCATCCCACAGGTTAGCATGCAGCTCTTCTTGAGTCCACTCATTGCAACGCCATTCAGCAACACTCGAACAGCACCGCATAGATGGCCATGCTGTGCGGCGCGCCTGGAAAGTTGTCCCGCTGATCAACTGTGCTTTCCCAAGCAGGACTGGACTGGCTTTGAGACGCTCTCGCGCCTCGTCATCAAGCCCGGCAACCCGCGGCTGTGCGGCCCAGCGCCGCAGGGGCTGGGCTTCTCTCGTGAGTTTCCATGTCCTGGCAGCACGGATTCCGCTGGTTTATTGTGGGGTTGTGCGATTGCTGTGCATGCTGTGCCTACCAGTGGTCTGCCACCCTGCCACGCTTTGCAAGATGTGCTGTGGACTATCCTGCTCCCTCCTCAAACCTGCTCTCTTTCCCTCTGACGTCATCTTTGCAGTGTGCGGCGACCGGGACCTGACCGGCCTGCGCATCCCCATCAATCTGAGCTCCATTTACTGCACTTGCAACCTTAGCCTTAGCTAACTTCCGTGTCCTTCCGCTCCCGTTCCTTTCTACAGTGTGCGACGATCGGGACCTGACCTGCCTGCGCATCCCCATCAATCTCAGCTCCACTTGCGAGCCAGTCCAGGCAGCCGCCCGCCCCCCGGCAGAGGAAATGCTGGCAGAAGCGCTGCGCAGCCCTCCAGCAGGCAGCGGCGGCGGCGGCGGTGCAGCAGCTGCTGCCCCTGTGCCGGCACCAGCGCCGGCCGGCGGCGCACCGGCAAGCGGTGAACCCAGCAGCAGCAGCAGCAGCGGCGGCAGCAGCGGTGGAGGGGGCACGAATGTGGGTGCGATTGTGGGAGGTGTAGTAGGCGGAGTGGCGGCGCTGGCGATCGCAGGGGCTCTGCTGGCGTTCGTCTTGGGGCGGCGGCGGTGGGAGCAGCGGCGGCGGCAGGAGCTGCTGAGGCAGGACGATTTGAAGCCGTCTGCTCGGCCCTTCATCTCAGAGGTGGGTGGAGGGCTTCGGTCGGTTGGGTGCTGCCTTTCCAGGGGTCGGGGACAGTGCTTGCAGCCAGCTGGGTGGCGGTGCAGACAGCATGCTTTAGAGGTTTGGCAGCGCAGGTGCGCTGGATGGCAGCGCGACTTGCACGCTCTGGTGCGGGGCAACCGAGCACAGCAGCCTGCCGAGCATGCCTTGGTTGCGCCCCCAGTGCTTTCAAGGCGGGAGGCGGAGATCCCCAGAGCTCAGGAGCTATGCACCTGATAACACTTCAACTCTGCCTGTTCGCCTCCAAATCCAAACAGGAGGAGGAAATGGAGCGAGGCATGGGCGGCGCCGCGCTGTCGCCATTTGCTGCCGCCACTGCGGTGCCCCACCGAGAGTACAGGTGGGTGTTCTCTGCGGCGCCCTGCTGTGCCTGCTGTGCCCTCTGAGCCTGCTGGGCCGGCCTTGCCACTGCCACTGCGGTGCCTCACCGAGAGTACAGGTGAGCAGTCTGCTGGGCCTGCTGCGCATGCTGCGCCCTGCAGTGTCTGTAGGTGGCGTACATGCATTAAGCTGCAGGGTGCGCCACGAGACTGCAAATCAGTGCTCTAATCTGTGTGCCCATGCTGCTCTGCCTGTCCTGCTAATCGCTCACTGCCAGCCTTGCTTTGCCTCCCTGCCTCCCTTGCAGGACCAGCACACCCCACTCCAGCCGAACCGTGGGCGGCGCCACCTTGCCGCACCCCACCCTTCCTTGCCACACTCCATCCTGCTAACTGCTGCCTAGTTGTTTCCACCCTGCCGCCACCCTGCCTCCGTTGCAGCACCCCCACACCCCACTCCAGCCGAACCGCGGGCGGCGCCACCCGCGGCAGCAGCCGCACCGTGCTGTCTGAGACCGAGCGGCGGTCGAGCCGCTTGGGCAGCCTGCTAGGCATCAGCAGCGGGCGGCTGGGCAGCGCCAGCGCTAGTGGCCTGCTGGCAAGGTGGGCGGGTGGATGGGAAGCGCACTGCCTGCAGAACTGCCGCTTTGGTTTGGCAAATGCACCACCCTGGCCGTTCGCCACCATGCATTCGTCGACGGCGCTAGAACTGTCCCTGCCGTCCTATCGAACGTGCAGGTGGTGCAGCCAGTCGCGCTGCTCACCTGGCTGCCATGCCATGCCATCAGATGGCACTTGAAGGCACCACAAGCTTCCTCATCCCCTGTCGTTCTGCAGGTGGTGCAGCCAGTCCCGCACCGACAGCCTGGAGCTGCCCAGCTCTCCGGAAGAGGTAAATTGCGTTGCACCTATGTACAGTTGCTTTGTAGTTCCTTGTAGTTCCAAAGTGCATGTGAGCCTTGTGCACCGACAGCCTGGAGCTGCCCAGCTCGCCCGAAGGGGAGGTAAGCACTGCTGCTGTCGCTTCATCATGCCTCTCCTGTGCTATCTTGCCCACTGCTGGGCTGGTGCCAGCTGTGGGCTGCATGTGATGGCAGCTGGGCCTGCAGCAACTGGAAGGGATGCACTTCTCTCCTTGTTATGTTTACAGGCCCGTGCCGGGCATCCCAAGCAGTGGGCTGCACGTGATGGCTCAGATTGCTTTCAGCAACCTAACAGGATGCCCGCTCATCCCTCCTTGTGTGCAGGGCCCTGTGCCAGGCGTTCCGAGCGGCGGGCTGCACGTGATGGCCCGAATCGCTGAGGAGGAGGGCGGCTCATCCAGCCAGGACAAGCAGAAACAGTCGGGTGAGTGGCCTACTGTTGGGTTTCATTACCAATGTTGGCACTTGGTGGCCCAGATTGCTGAGGAGGAGGGCGGCTCATCCAGCCAGGACAAGCAGAAGTAGTCGGGGGGGTGGGAAGCAGGTGCTGCGGGGGCGAGCTTCCCAGTAATTGTGAGCGGTCTGCGGCATGCTGCGACCAAGTCTGCAACCGTGTGTGCTTGGGTACAGTCGGCCTGCCTGGCCTTTCTGTTTGCAAGCAGCTGAGGTACGCGGCTGTTCTGTTCCACCATTTCCTTGCCGCAGACGAGGATGCGGCAATCGCAGGCGCCCTGGGCAGCGTTGACGCCCCCCTGCCCAGCCCAGGCAGCCCGCTGGGCAGTGCGGCACCCAGCCCTGGTGCCGGCAGCGGCAGTGGCGCCGGCTTGGGCGGACTCAACCGCTTCTTTTCGGCGGCGCTGCCCTGGAGCGACTGGGAGATCCGGCCGGAAGGTGGGCAGTACTTGTGTTGTATCGGGCAGTACAGATCTGCATGCATGTATCGCCCTGGAGCGGCTGGGAAATCCGGCCGGAAGGTGGGAGTGCTTGTGTTGCAGTATGCTCTGTGGGCAGGGCATATCTGCATGCATGTTTCGCCTCTGCATGCCGCGATGTGCTATAGCTGTTCTGGCGACGGCTTGAGACACCGTTCTGTCCACAACATATTCTTTCCCCCTGCAGAGGTGGAGATTGCCAAGCGGCCCGACGGCTCGGACTGGGTGCTGGGCAGCGGCGGCTTTGGCAAGGTGGGGCAGCATTGCTCGGCCACTGTGCGATTGACGTGCAGAGTGTCTTGCACGTATTATAGATGTCATGCTGCTAAATTTGCGGGGTCCCATCAGGCTAGCAGGGGACCTGTTGGCATGCCTGCTGCACATGCATCCGCGGCTGCTGCTCCCAGCCTCCGGCTCGCCATCCACTTGTTTGACCGCCTCTCTCTCCTGCAGGTCTTCAAGGCGCTGCGGCACGGCGTGCAGCCGGTGGCGGTGAAAATCATTCCGGTGAGGTGCACACAGATTGAATGCTGGAGTGCCTTGCACTCGCGCCTCAACCGCTTGCATCATTCCACCTAATGGTAGATCAGATGCGTAAATTTGCAATACAAGTGCGGAGCAGAGCACATGGCGGCGGCTTGCATCTTGATCCCCTTGTGCATGCAACCTGTGCAGGTGCCGGGGGATCAGCACGAAACGGCGGTGGCAGCCACCCGCATGGAGATTGCAGTACTGCGGGCGTGCCGCGACGCAAACATCGTGCAGTTCCAGGTGGGTTTAGTTTGTGATGGTTTTATGATTACTGTTCTGAAAAAGTACTTGGAGGCTGGACACTCGAGATTGCGGTGCTGCGGGCGTGCCGCGGCGCAAACATCGTGCAGTTCCAGGTGGGCTGCTGCTCCCATTAGCTGTTCTTTTGCTATTCACCACAAGCTTTGGATAGCTGTTCAGATTTGAGCTGTGCGGGTTCGGAGATTGCAGTGCTCGGGGCATGCCACCATGCCGGGTAGTGCAATTTCAGGTGGGCCTGATGGATTCGCGAAATGTGTTTGGCGCAAGTTGGCTGTGCGGCGCACACTAGCCGTGGCTCTGGCATGGTGCCATCCCAGGCCTGCGCAGTCAATACATAGTAGTGTAATACCTTCGCAAGCGTTCCAGTTCGCTTGCTGGTAGGTGGTCAGGCATAGAAAGGAAGTCAACATGCATTGTAGTTAGAGAGCTGCAGTTTGGCAATGCGGGCAGGTTTGCGGGCAGGCTTGTCCTCTCGCACCTCTGGACGGGAAAGCTGGGCGCTTCCGGCGCGGCCGGGCCTTCCCGTCAGGGGTGTCAGGCGGCTAGCCTGCCCCGCTTGCGCTGCTTGGCAATGCTGGCACGCTTCAGCAGGTGCTCTGCACTTGTTCATGAGGGTTGAGCGCACCACACATGGCGCGTGCCGTAGTACTGCAGTGCACAGAAACCCAGCAGCTCTGCCAGAGGCAGTGCCTCCCTGTCACCCTGCTTGCACACATCACCGCCGGTGCCTCAGTGGTGGGAGCATCACAGAAGTGCGGGCTTGCAGACGCTCTGTGAGGTGTCTTGCGGCCGTCCTAGTTTAGGAATGGGCGAGGGGGCCGCTGTCCCGGCCCGCCCCTTCTGAGGCAGGATGTCAGACCCCTCGTGGCTTGGTCGCAAGCCTGCACTTGCAACCAAGCCTGCACGTTGCAGGCTTGATTGCAAGTTGCAGTGTGCCGCACAGTGTGCCGCCTTGCTGTCAACCGGCTAGCTCAAGTCTGCAGGCTGCATATGGTCTTCAGTTCGCGGCACTGCCTCCTCCCCACGTTCCGAACAGAGGCTTAGCACCTGGCGGTTTTTAAATTTTGCAGCCTGGCCAGGCCTACTGTATATTTTGGCCTGCTGGGGAATAAAAGGGCCGGCCGATGCCGGCGGCAGCCGACCCTTCCCTGTGCGGTGCAAGCAAACGGCTAGCCTTCCCACGTTGCTCAGCCTGCCGTCACAGCCGTGCGGCAGCGCTCTTCAGTGGGCTTGTGCACATGTTTTGCGGGACGCGGTTGGGCTTCAGCGTGTCAAAGTCTTTGCGGGAAAGGCTGCTGCTCTCTGAGAGAGGACGGCCCTTCCCGACAGGCGGCTGCACAACTGGCCCGCCCCGCCGGCAGCACTCTGCACACCCCAGAACACATGCAACAGACTCTGCACACCCCAGAACACATGCAACAGACTCTGCACACCCCAGAACACATGTAACAGACTCTGCACACCCCAGAACACACGTAACAGGGTGTTCAACAGGACCTGAAGCGGCTGCCCAGCCTCTGCGCACCCACTGACAGGGGGCCGGCGGTGCGAGCAGGCTAGAGCTAGCAGCCGCTGCTATTGGCGACGGCAGCCTTCCGGGCGGTGCCAGACTGCTAGCCTGCCTCTTACATCCAGCTTTACAGGGCTGTTATTCTTTACCTGCAGGCCCTTGCAGCGAGGTGCTGTAACGAGCGGTGGAACGGGCAGGAGGGAGGGAAGGCTGTACTGCAGGATGCCTAGCTTTTGGGAAAGCCGGTCGCCGCTCGGCGCGGCGGGCCTTCCCGGGGCGGCGCCAGCCTGCTAGCCTGCCCCACTGCACTGCTTGGCAGTGCTTCTGCCCATTAGCCGGCATCTGCACTTGAGTGTTGGGGTGCAGCTGCAGTGTGATGGGCTGTAGTAGTGCATCAGAGCGGTTGTCCACCTTGCGCATTGTCTCAGGAAAAGCCGGCCGCCCGGTTCGTGTCGCCGGCCCTTCCTGGGGCGGCGTGAGATGGCTAGCCTTCCCTGCATGTACTGCCTACGGCCTGGTGGTTGTATTTCAGTGTGTGTTGCCTTGAGCAGGCTGGTGGGGCTGCCCTGCAGTGGCAGCGGACTGCTGCCCAGAGCAGCACTGCGCGCAGGCTGCCCTTGAAGAGGCTTAGGCTTGGTAGCAGGGGGCCGCTGCTTTCGGCGCCTGGGGCCGCTTCCAAGGCACACGCCAGCCCTGCATGCTAAGCTTTGCAGCTGCCGCTGTGCAGCGCTGGCGCTGTTGAGGGTGTGCATGGTGCATCTGGCCTATGAGTGGCCAGAGCTCCAGCGCTTGGGCAGGGGGCATACAGCTGTGCCGGCTCCCTCAACCCGCGCCCAATCATTAGTGCAACGGGACTGAGGGTCTGTGAGAATCGGAGGGCAGCCAGTGAGGAGGCTGGCTGCCAATGGAGCAATCGGCGGCTGATCACGCTGCTTGTAGCTGTGAGGATCGACTGATGGCTTTACAAGCTGGCGGGCTCCGAACAGAAGTGTGAGGATCGGAGTTACGGTGTGTTGGACAGAGCCTACGCTCCTGCCCTATACACAGTTACGTTGTTACTCGCAGTTTTGTTTGGCGGCGCCCGCCAGCCCCGTGTAATGCCCCTCAGTTGAAAGAATATCGGTTCAGTTGAAAGAAGTATCGGTTTGCACTGCCCAGGGATTAGTATACCTTTCTTTCTTTTTCAGCTCTGCCGACTTGGGAGCGGATCGCCCTTTCCTGAGCTGCAGGAGTTCGAGCCTGGCCAGCTGGGCAGTTGCAGCATTCTCAGCTCTGCATGTGCCAGTGCCGTCCAGGGCATGGGTAGCCAGGCAGGCTCCATTTTGCGCCTGCGGTGGGAAAAGCTGGGTGCCGCTCTGCACGGCCTGCTTGGCTCTTCCCATGGCAAGCCAAGGACGTGCTTGCGCTGGCTGCTCAGCTATGCTATTGCAGCCGCAAAGCCATCGTGGTTGGAGGCATCTGGTTTATTGGTGAGGGTTCCAGGGCTAGAGGGCGGCTGAACGTATCGCCGCCTTACATCTGGCTGCCTGCAGGCTTGCCATCCAGGATGCCCTGCACGAGCCCCTTGAGAGGGCGCCCGCTAAGACACACCAGGCAGGGCTGTGCACCGCGAACTGACGTACAGCATGTGTCCCAAATCTAAGGCGCTTGTCTCAGGAAAGGACGGACTGGTGCTTGAGCTCGATTCGTCCCTTCCTGAGGCGGACTGCTTCATCATTTCTTGCTGGTTGCCGGCAAGCCCACTCCCGGCCAGCAGGCCTACTTTGGAGGAGGAAAAATCAGGTGTCTGCCTCAGACTTGTGTGTAGAGCTGGGGCGCGGCAGGCGGTCTGGTGCTTAGCTCGTCCTTTGGAATTGCTGGCTGTCGCTCAAGTCGGCTGGCCCTTCCCAAGACGAGTTGGGCTGCTAGCCCGCCCGTGCAGCTTGGGAGTGCCATCACATTTGATAAGGCAGGGTGCGGCAGTGTGTGTAGGCTTGAATGTGTGTTTGGACGGAAAGGTTGGCTACCTTTTAGCCCCCTTTCTGTAGAGGCGCAGGCATGTGCAAGGTTGCAAGCCAGTTGGCAGCGCCAACGCCGCAGCCGCGCCCAGCGTTGCGATTGCCGCGCCGCGCTACAGCCATGCTGCCCCTGCACTGGTGAGGTTGCCATGCTCTGGGCAGCCCTGTTGCGGTGTAGCAGGGTCCTCCCTCGATGCAACGCGGCTGCCGAGCGGGGGAGCTCGACCGTTGCAGAGCAAAATGGCCGTTTGCGGCAAGCGCCGAGGGCGTGGCTCCAGTCGATAGGGCCGGCATGTGCGGGTGCGGCATTTGGAGTGGGATACCGTTGTCAATCACCGCCAGGAATGGGTGGGCAGCCGCTCCGGCTCTGCTCGCCCCTTCCTGGCTGGCGACGGCAACTTGTCTCCACTCCCTGCCGACTCGTGCCAAATGCCAACATCGTGTGGTCAGTGGCACTATAGAACGGGGGCAGCGCTGCTCCTTTCCACCTCGTGCCACGTTGAGCGCATTGCGGCTGCGGCTTGCAGTACAACACCCCGCGCAGGTGCCATTCTTGCCAGGCACACATGAGTTGATGAGCAAGCAGATGTCTTGGGAATGCGCGGGATGGGCCGCTCCCCATGCCGTGCCTTCCCGAGGCGAGGCTGCCGGTTCACTCGATGTGTCGAGCTGGGCAACTACCATGCTCTAGTCTAAAGTGAGTGCGGGTCTGCAGCCGTGCAGCTGCACCACCTTGCCTGCCATGCAAGCTGCAACTGTCAAAAGTGAGGGGTGGTGTCCTTCCACCGGCAAGTGCTTGGAGCCCAGGCTGACGGAAGCTGTGTAGTGGGTGTACATTGGCCAAAGGTGCAGGGCAGCCGCTGGCCGCCGCTCCCCGCCTTTGCCGCGTACAACTCTCTGCTTCCTTGCTCGAGTGTGGCTGCACTTGCGGTGCAAAGCTGTCTGCCATGCTGTGCATGCTGCGCCACTGTGTGCAGCGCACAAAGCACACAAAGCGCCGCGCCGCACCTCACCCTGCGTGCCAGAGCTGACAGCTGTGGGGGCGCAGCAGAACGATGCAAGCATGCCAGATGCACGGCACAAAGGCGTGTTCTCGATGTCAGCAGGCGAGCTCGCTGGCGCTTTGCCTCAGGAATGGGCGGGGCGTGCCGCTGGCCCAGCCCGCCCCTTCCCGAGGGAGTCGGCGCCTGGCTGCTCGCTGCTTGCCTGGCTGCTCGCTCTCGGCAGGGTAAGCCTAAGCCGCTCGTGGCCCTGCCACCTCCACTGGGTCAGTCTGCGCTTCTGCTTACCGTGGGCCATCTGGGGATGTGAGTACATCGGCTGTGAGAACAACACCAAGCACAACCGGCATTTGCGATGGCACACGTGAGTTGCGGCAATTCGGTCCTCCGCTTCAGGAACGTGCGGTCAGGCCGCATGCCCGTGCCGTGCCTTCCTGAGGCTGGGCTGCCGGTTCACTCGCTGTTTGCTTGCACAAAACGCTGCACGGCGGCCAGCCAGGGCCGGGAATTTGCCAGCGAGGCACACCCTTCAATGCCTGTTTACTGCAGGGCGCTTCTGCTTTAAAAACTTGAGCAGGCCACTCAGCCGAGCGGACAGCGCCGTCAGGCTTTCATCCTGTGCGCCATTGGGTCTGCAGCCCCATCAAGCTTACTTT